>SESG01022764.1_pt1 | contig 22275 bp, 22 predicted proteins | sample 3171421 | NCBI WGS metagenome assembly SESG01 (sample SAMN10866946, study PRJNA518727) | freshwater metagenome | biome: subpolar coniferous forest; feature: holomictic lake; material: water; isolation source: holomictic Lake 227, 6 m and 8 m depth | place: Canada: near Kenora, Ontario | collected...
GTGGAGTTGGCATCCTGCATGCCACAGACGTTACGCGCAAACTCAATGGTGGCACACTGCATGCCAAGACAGATTCCAAGGAACGGAACATTATGCTCCCTAGCATACTGGATATATTTGATTTTTCCCTCAATACCACGATCGCCAAAACCGGGCGCTACCAGAATACCGTTAAGCCCCTCCAGCTCCTTTGCAAAATCAAAGGCACTCAACTCGGCATCCTCTGCCCTGAGCAGCTTGACGGTAACCTTAACGTTATTACTTGCCCCTGCGTGAATAAAGGATTCGATAATGGACTTGTAGGCATCGGGGTACTCCGTGTACTTGCCACATATGCCGATAGTGACCTCACCATCCTGCGGAAACTTTACCTTGTTGCAGAAATCCCGCCAGTAATCAAGTTTAGGCTCCTTGAATTTCTTCAGACCAAGCTTTTTCAGCACACGCAAATCAAGCTTTTCGTTGAGAAGCATCAGCGGTACCTCGTAAATCGTGTCACAATCGTTCAGACCAATAACATCAAGTTCGTTGACATTGCAGAAATGACCGACCTTGTTTTTGATATCACGTGAGAGTGGTTTTTCGCTGCGACAGACAAGGATGTCTGGCTGGATACCAACCCCCAGCAGCATTTTCACACTGTGCTGCGTCGGTTTTGTTTTCAGTTCACTTGCTGCCTTGATATAAGGCACAAAGGTAAGATGAATGTTGAGCAGGTTGCTGTCGCCCATATCAAGCTTCATCTGCCGCATCGCTTCAAGAAAAGGGAGCGACTCAATATCGCCAATCGTCCCGCCAATCTCTGTAATGAGCACATCAAGATCACCGTTTTTGGCCTGTTCAGCCATCCGATCCTTGATTTCATCAATTACATGGGGAACAACCTGAACCGTTGCTCCGAGATATTCACCCCGACGCTCCTTGTCGATGACCGATTTATAGACCCGTCCCATCGTCAGATTCGAAGACTGCGTCGTCGATTCATCAAGAAAACGTTCATAATGGCCAAGATCAAGATCCGTTTCAGCCCCGTCATCGGTCACATAGACCTCGCCATGCTGATAAGGGGACATGGTACCAGGATCCACGTTAATATAGGGATCATATTTCTGTATGGCCACCTTCAAACCACGTGACTTGAGCAGCATCCCGAGAGAGGCCGACAGAATTCCCTTGCCGAGCGAGGAAATAACCCCACCGGTCACAAAAATATGTTTGACATTTTTCGGTCGAGCCATGAAACCGTCCGTCCTTGATTAATGATAAATAAAATCCATGAGTTATTGCACCGCCTGATGGGAACCATCACAGAAGGGAAACTTCTGCGAACGGCCACAAGCACATATCGCTACGGTTTTTTCTTCCTCGATCTCCACTTTTGCCGGATGAAGACCACTGCCTTTATGAGAACCATCACAGTAAGGCAACTTCTGCGAGCGACCACAGCTACAATATTGTTTTAAACCTGGTTGCTCAGTAATGATATAGGGGCCTTTGTTTTCCATATTTCCTCCGTTGTTGGGAATAACTATACAAAAAGATCAATCTGGCCGTCAGGGTCTTCCAGAGGCAACTCACTATCAATCTCCTCATCGCTTTTCGGCACTCGTGCAAGGGCAGAGATGACATCCCCGGCCATCAGCCTGACAAGCCTGACCCCTGAAGTGTTCCTTCCAGTCAGACGAATATCTGAGACATGCTGACGATTCACAATACCATGTGCCGTAATGATGATCAGATCATCATCATCATTGACATCAAGAAGACCAATGAGCGCACCAACCTTTTCATGAGCCTTGAGCGTAATAACCCCGCGTGCACCACGCCGCGTCAGGCGATAATCCTCCACACGACTTCTCTTGCCAAAACCGTTGTCGGTAACAGCAAGGAGCGCCGTATCAAAGCGTTTGGTCGTCACCATTGAAATACACCTCTCACCCTCATCAAGCGTGATACCCTTGACGCCCATGGCGGTACGTCCCATCACACGGATTTCAGCCTCCGGAAAGCGCACAACAAAGCCTGAACTCTTGGCAAGAATAATCTGATGATCACCATCGGTCAGACGGGCATCAAGCAACTCGTCGTGCTCCTCAATGGTAATGGCCGCAATACCGTTCTTTCTCGGATGGGAAAAATCTTCGAGAGCTGTTTTTTTGACGATACCATTGGTCGTTGCCATGACAATGAAACCCGGTTCGTCAAAATTACGAATATTGATGTAAGCCCTGATCTTCTCATCCTGCTGAAGCTCCATAATATTAGCCAGAGCCCGGCCTCTCGCCGCACGTCCGGCCTCGGGAATCTCATAGACTTTCAACCAGTGACAACGCCCCCTGTTGGTAAAGAACAGAATATAGTTGTGGGTAGAGGCAATAAACATATGCTCGACAAAATCGTCATGCTTCGCCTGTGCCCCTGTCACACCCTTCCCGCCCCTTGCCTGGCGGCGGTAACCTGAAACCGGGAATCGCTTGATAAAGCCTTCATGGGTAATGGTGATCACCACATCTTCCTGGGCAATCATATCTTCAATGGAGAAATCCCCCTCCTGCGGCACAATTTCAGTCCGGCGCTCATCACCGTAGACCTCCCTGACCTTCAGCAGCTCTTCGCGGATAATCTGCATCTGCTTCTCGGGACTGCCAAGAATAAAGCGCAGCTCCTCAATGAAGGCAAGAACCTCCATGTACTCCATATCGATCTTTTTGCGCTCCATCCCTGTCAGACGCTGAAGACGCATCTCAAGGATTGCCTTAGCCTGCAACTCAGAGAGTCCAAAGCGTTCAATAAGCCGCTCCTGGGCTGTTGAGGCATCCGGTGACTCACGAATCGTGGAAATTACCTCATCAAGATTATCAAGACAGATCTTCAATCCCTCAAGAATATGGGCCCGCTTTTCGGCTGTCGCAAGATCGAACTGCGTCCGGCGTAGAACAATCTCGTTGCGATGCTTGATATAATAGACCATCATCTCCTTGAGATTGAGGATCCTGGGCACGCCATCAACCAGTGCAAGCATGATGACACCGAAGGTATCCTGCATCGGGGTATGCTTGTAGAGGTTGTTCAGCACAACCTTTGCCACAGCATCACGCTTCAACTCAATCACCAGACGCATACCGTCGCGGTCAGACTCGTCGCGAATATCGGCAATACCTTCAAGTTTTTTATCGTGCACCAGCTCAACAATCTTCTCAATCAGCCGCACCTTGTTCACCTGATAGGGAAGCTCGGTAACCACAATGGATTCCCGACTGTTTTTCGGGGTAATCTCCACAATGGCCCGCGCACGAATCACCACCTTGCCCCTGCCGGTCAAGTAAGCCGAACGGACACCCTCGTACCCATAGATAATGCCACCGGTTGGAAAATCCGGTGCGACAACATATTTCATGAGATCAGCCACCTCCAGCTCCGGATTGGCAATAAGGGCTATCATGCCATCCACAATTTCACGAAGATTTTGCGGAGGAATATTGGTCGCCATACCGACCGCAATCCCTGACGAACCATTCGCAAGGAGGTTGGGAATGGCTGAAGGCAGAACGGTAGGCTCCTCAAGGGAGTCATCAAAATTAAGGGAGAAATCGACGGTGCCCTTGTCGAGATCCTTCAGCATCTCACCGGCAATGGCCTTCATGCGCACTTCAGTGTATCGCATAGCCGCAGGAGAGTCGCCATCAACCGAACCAAAGTTACCCTGACCGTCAATCAAGGGGTAACGCATCGAAAACTCCTGCACCAGGCGCACCAGACTGTCGTAAACTGCGGTATCACCATGAGGATGAAACTTGCCAAGCACTTCACCAACAACACGGGCCGACTTTTTATGAGGCTTCCCAGCCTGAAGACCAAGTTCATGCATACCGAAAAGAACCCTGCGGTGAACCGGCTTCAAACCGTCCCGCACATCAGGCAACGCACGACTGACAATGACCGACATCGAATAATCGAGATAAGAACCCCGCATTTCTTCTTCAATACTGATCGGGACTATTCTTTCGCGCTGCATAGATAAATCCTGGGAGATAATTGATATAAATAACTCAACGGCACAATGTATAAAAATCCGTCTGAATTCTTAACGATGCAGCCCCCTAACCAGAGAAAACTGCACAAAACGGGCATGTATATCAGCTCAGCGTGATTACCGGAGCCTCAGACCAGAGCGATTCAAGGTCATAAAAATGGCGCTCATCAGGCATAAAAACATGCACAACAACGTCAATATAGTCGAGCAAAATCCAGTGCATGGAATCCATACCCTCAACATGCATCGGACGCTCACCATCCACCTTGAGTTCATCAATAATATGCTCCGCAGCAGCCTTTGCCTTGCGATCAGAGTCAGCGGTCACAATCACAAAATAATCCGTCATCGAGGTCAACCCACGAAGATCAAGAATCTTGACCTCTTCACACTTCTTCTCCAGCGCCAGCTCCGCTGCCCTTCTGGCAAGCAACTCACCCTCCGCCACCTCTTTTGCCAGGGTGACACTCACCATCTCTTCCTCTTTCAAGCTACTCATAAACCTCCATCCTTCATAAATAAACTATATTTCACAACAACTTACAGCCAAACAGCTACAAAACAGCTACAATATGGCAATAATGGTAACATTTCAACATACAAAAAAGCCGGTTCACTGACCGCAAAAAAAGCCGGAGAGTAATCCCGACTCAAGGGCGATAGCGCTTCCGTTGCAGCTTGCGTATTGGCCAAGATTGCTATCAAGCACTCCATCGTGGTTATAATCAGCAAAACTGATCGGTCCAGGGCCGGGAAAAGAAAAAAATGACTCCTTATCCCAGAAAGAGTTCAGAGTTATCTCCACACGACGGCCATCGGAAAAAAGGACTGAAATCGAGAAGAGCCCCTCATATTTCAAGCCCGACCCGCACCACAACTCCCGGTCATGGTACTTTTTGCCCTGAACCAGAGAGAGCTGAACCCGCTCATTGGAACCATTTTTTCTGAATCGGTTCCGCCAAAAAGTGTTTATCATCACAGAAATGGCCTCCCTCTTCAAGATCCTTTCTGGCAGAGTCAAGAATTCTTAACGGCATAACAAATTTTCCCTTTTATTCGCTCTTAGGCTTCGGTCCAATCGGAATGCTTATGCGTCCCGCGGTCCCATTCGCTTTGATATCACGATACTCAACGAACGCTGATACAACGCTCCCATGATAGTATTCACCAAGGCCGTCAAACATTGCAAAAATCACAGTAAATAGTCAGCATAAAAACATTCAAGCATTCCCGTTACCGCCATTAGGGCTGAACATCTGCCGATAATCGGGAGTAACCCCGTTGAGCCCGGTGGCATCCGCCCCGGCAAAGAGTCTTTCGGCAGCGGAGAAAAGTGAGCTTGCGGAAAAGAGATCGGCTTCCCGGTACACCGCACCAGAACCGTCCAGCAACAAAATAATCTCATTGAGCTCGCGCCCCACAATAACCATACAGCGAGAAGCCGCAGCAAGAACATCAGCCGCAGAACCTCTCTTGACCTCATCATGCCAGACACCAGCAACAAGCTCCCCAGGAAAATACGACGCAAAGTAATATTCCCCTTTGCGTGACGGTATAACGGCCATTATCGAACCGGATTCAAGCGGCAGTGACGCAGCCATCGCGGGCATGGTTGGTACCGGCACGAGCGGAATGCCGAGGCCACAGGCAATCCCTTTGGCAACGGCCATGCCGATGCGCAGGGCGGTAAAGGAGCCGGGGCCGGATGAAATGGCGATGCAATCGAGCTGCTTGAGGTCAAGGGCACTTTCGGCCATCACCTTTTCGATAAGCGGAACAAGCGATTCTGCGGCCTTTTTCCAGTCGGCACTCTGTCGCTCGGTAACAACGCCGGTGTTCATGACCGCGACACTCAGTGCGGCATGGGTACACTCTATGGCAAGAATATTCATGAGGTTTTGCGTTTGATAACAATGCTGCGGCTCCCGCTCCCGGCATAAGCAAGAGTGACCGTTACCGTATAGACGGGGGCATACTGCGGAAAACGGTCAGCCCACTCCACAAAGGAAAAATCGCCGCTGGAGAGATATTCATCGAAGCCAATCCCTTCAAGCTCCTGAAGCGAGTTGATTCTATAAAGGTCGAAATGGTGGATCGCAACCGACTCACCATCCAGCGACCCCTCATAGATATTCAAGAGGGGAAAAGTGGGGCTGGAAAGCTGGTCATCGCAATTGAAAAACGCTGTAATACCCCGCATGAACTCGGTTTTGCCTGCACCGAGCTCGCCGCAAAGCGAAACCATGTCACCTGGCTTAAGGGTTGCGGCAAACCGCCGGGCAAACTGACAGCTCTCTTCAGCAGAGCACGAGAGAAACTCTTCGGTCATTACGGACTCAGTCAAGCGGATTAAAGAGCATGCCGGTCATGAGCTTGGGGTAGAAGAAGGTCGATTTCTGCGGCATCACCTCTCCGGTCTCCGATACGGCGAGCACCTGCTCAACGGTCGTCGGCTTGACCACAAATCCAACCTGCACCTTGCCGGAATCGACCGCATCAAAAACTTCCCGGTCATCCTTCACGTAGAGCAGATTGCTCTGTTTCGCCATCGCATCCTGCGAAATACCAAGGAGGCGACCAAGCACAAGATCGTGCAGTAGCACCAGCCCAAGGCGCTGCAATGCCTCTGGACGGGCCGGGTTGAGCAGTGGTTTTGGATCGGTTTTCAGGCTTATACCGAGAATCATGCCTGGAGCAACCACTCCGTATGCATAGTTTGAAGCTTCACCATCAAGAAATCCCTTCAGGGCCGTTCTGTCCGGCAACTCCGTAACGGTAAAAAACTCTTCAAGCCGCGACATCAGCAAAGCGGCATCAAATCCTTCAAGACTATGCACCATGCGGTGAATCGGAAAAATAAGCAGCCCTTCATCATGAATGTTGGCCAGATAGGTCAAAATAAAGTTGTAGGGCTCATTGCCGGTATGAGAGGGGTTCGCCGCCGCACGTTCGTTGCGATAGTTGACGCCGGTATCATAACGGTGATGGCCGTCGGCGATATAGACGGCCCGCTCCTGCAGCGACTGCTGGAACTGCCCGACAAGTTCAGGATCCGTTATCCTCCACATCCGATTGCTCACTCCCTGAAAAAGGGCATCAACAATCGGCTCATGGCTCGCGGCATAAGCTTTCATCACACGATCAGCGACTTTGGTTTCATCAGCGTAGAGACCAAAAATACCGCTGATATTGGTTTTTGTTTTTCTGAAAAGGTTCAGGCGGTCAGCCTTGGGTCCTGAAAGGGTTTTTTCGTGGGGCAACACCTTTTTTTCCGAAAAATCGTGCAAACGCATGGCTGCAAAAAATCCGCACCGGGTATGCGAAACTCCTTCGGAATCATTAAAAATCTGAAAATAGGGATAGATCGCCGGAACAGGATCGCCCATAAGTTCGCCATTCTGCAACCACTCACCAAGACGCTCTGCGGCCGCGCTATAGGGATCGGCCTCCAGGGGAAGCTCAAGGCGTATGGCGTTAAAGGGCGAACTTCCATAGAGTTGCTGCTGAAACTCCGAAGAGATGACATCGTAAGGTGGGCAAATCAGATCTGAAGCATTTTTCAGCAGCTCGGGACTGTACAGCATCCCTTTGAATGGAATAATTTCCGGCATGGGAAGTAAAAATTTAAAGTTTACGTATCAGGGACAAAACCCGACTCTCCGGGCTATCCAGAAATCATCATGACCATCCTTCACCAGCACAACAATTTTGCCGTTTTTACAAAGCTCAAGCACCGCAAGAAAGGTCACCACAAGAATGATGCGCTCGGTAACACCTTCAAGCACAGAAACAAAGGAGAGTTGCACCCGGCTCTGAAGTTTCGATAAAATCAACAGGGTCTGCTCTTCCACCGTAACCGGAGCGTCCATGACATTACGCGTCATGGGAAGCGGGGGGATGCGCTCCAGCACCGATTTATAGGCCAGCATGAGGTGATAGAGGGTTGGTCGCTTGGCTGGCTCATCAAGTTCATCAATAACCTCCGGCTCAAACGGCTCAAAAAAGCCTCGAGGAAAAAGCTTCTCCCGCTCTACGGCAAGTTTGTCAAGAGCATCGGCAGCCTCCTTGATCCGCTTGTACTCAAGCAGGCGCTCAACAAGCTCACTTCTCGGATCAAACTCGTCAGTTTCGGTACCCTCCTCTGCCGTGTGCGGAAGCAGCATCTTTGCCTTGATGCTCATCAGCATGGAGGCCATATAAATAAATTCCGAAGCAACATCAAGGTCCATGTTTCCCGCCTCCCGAATATAACCGATAAAATCAGAGGTAATTTTCGAGATGGGAATATTATAGATATCAAGTTCGTCGCGCCTGATAAAAAAAAGGAGCAAATCAAGCGGCCCTTCAAATTCTTCAAGGCTGATCCTGAACATTTCCGGAAAACTGAGTTGACAAGAGTGACAGGAGCAAGATAGAAAAAGCATACGAAAAGATGCAAATAAAGGGCAGTACACACCATCATCGGGCAACACAGAAAAAAAGGAACTTCAAAGTCCCGAAAACTATTAGTATTTAGACGGTTAAATAGGGAAACCATACTTTTATTTTATCTTTTAGACCCTGGCAGTATCATATATGAGAAGGATTTATTGTTACATCACCATTATCACCGCATTTTTTCTTATTGCTGGCAGCATGGCTCTGGCGGAATCGGCCAACAGCTCTTTTGATCAGGGATTTGAAAAACACCTGCGGGGTGACTTGGCAGGTGCAGTGAAATTGTATTCAAAAGCCATTGAAGACGATTCTGCATTTGCCATGGCTTACCAGATGCGGGGAATCGCACAACAACAGTTGAAAAAATATTCGCAGGCCATCAACGACTTCTCAATGGTCATAACGTTCGGTGCGCCCTCTTTCAAGAGTATCGGCTACTATAACCGGGGCATCCTGAAAAACATGACTGGAGATTTTGCCGGAGCCATTCCCGATTTTTCACAAGCCATTGAACTTGACAAAAAAATGGCCGTAGCCTTTTTTCATCGAGGCATAGCAAAAAGTAAAACGGGCGATATGTTCGGACGTATGGAGGACTTCCGCGAGGCCGCAAGGCTTGGAGATATCAGTGCCATCGCCTGGCTGAACACCTATTATCCCGGATGGCGTGATTTGCCAACCGCTGCCACCGCGATGTAAAATGCCAAAAGGGCAACTCCGGTTTTGCCGGAACTGCCCTTTTGGATGAAATAAAGCGTTTGTTATATCGCCTTTCCGCCACGCTCTTTTGTCCTTATGCGAATGCACTCTTCAAGAGGGGTAATAAAAATCTTACCGTCACCGATTTCGCCAGACCCGTGACTGGCTGCATCAATAATGGTATCGACCGTAACATCAACAAACTCATTATTAACGGCAATATCGATCCGGATTTTTGGAATCAGGTTAGGTGCTATTTTCTGCCCCCTGTAGAGTTCGATATCCTCCTGCCGTCCATGACCAGTAACGCGACTTACGGTAATTCTTGTTATATCAGCCTGGATCAGGGCCTCACGAACATGATCGAGCCGATCAGGCTGAATGATTGCTGTTATAAGTTTCATTGCGACGTGTTAGTTAAGATTGATAAGACCATATCCATGCTCACCGTGCATGCTGTGATCGAGACCGGACATTTCATCATCTTCGCTGATACGCAGACCAATGGTTTTTTCAACCAGGACAAGCAAAAGAAACGAGATGACCGCAGCATAAACAATGGTCACGCCGACCGCTGTAGCCTGAACACCAAGCTGCTGCCAAACAGTCCAGCTTCCTCCGACTTTTGCGGCCGCTTCGGCCATCCATGCAGGACGGATAAAAAATACAAGGGCAAGAGCCCCAACAATACCTCCGACACCATGAACACCAAAAGCATCAAGACTGTCATCATAACCGAGTTTGCTTTTGATCACAATTGCACTGTAGCAGAAAATTGCGGCCAGAGCACCAAGAGCAAAAGCACCTGAAGGCTGAACAACACCGGCTGCTGGTGTTATGGCAACAAGACCAGCAAGTATTCCCGAAGCAACACCGAGACTGGTTGCTTTGCCATGCTGGAATACTTCAATGATCATCCAGGTAAGTGCACCCGAAGCGGCAGCCATCTGTGTAACGGTAAGTGCTCGAGCTGTTGCAAGGTTACTCGCAATGGCACTGCCTGCGTTGAAACCGAACCATCCAACCCAAAGAAGACCTGCGCCGATAAGGGTCATCACCAGGTTGTTCGGCTGCATGACATTATTGGGATAACCACGCCTTTTTCCAAGGTAAAGTGCTGCAACAAGAGCTGTTACACCAGAAGAGATATGCACAACGGTACCACCGGCAAAATCAATGGCTCCCATCGCCCCAAGATTGAAAAGAAAGCCGTCAGCCGCCCAGACCCAGTGACAGATCGGACTGTAAACCAAAAGACTCCACAAGGCAATGAATACGACATAACCTTTGAAATTAACCCTTTCGGCAAAAGCTCCTGCAATAAGAGCCGGGGTAATGATGGCAAATTTGCCCTGGAACATGGCAAAAACGTATTCGGGAATTTGTGTGGGCATAATGGCTTCATCAATGCCTTGCAGCATGAAATACTTGCTGTCCCATCCTGCAAAACCACCAAGAATGCTCGGTCCGAAACTCAGCGAATAGCCAACCATCGGCCAGATCACACCAATAATGACCATGGCGGCAAAACTGTGCATCATGGTACCAATCACATTCTTTGTCCTCACAAGACCTCCATAAAACATGGCAAGTCCAGGAACCATAAGCAAAACCAGGGCCGTAGAGGTCAGCATCCACGAGGTTGTACCGGTATCGGTAACCACAGTGTCAGCGGCATGAGCTGTTCCCTGAAACAACATTACTGCCAGTAAAAACAGCGGTATTGTTAAAAGTCTTTTCCTCATAACAAGATCAGATGAAATTAATTAAACCTAAATAATTAATAGTAACGACATATATGTAGTTATTTATTTAACCAAAACCAAAAAATAAGCACTTTTTCTTACGCAACGGTAGCGTTTTCGACAGTATGACGCACAAAAAGCCAGTCAGCACGTACACGCTGACTGGCTTTTTATGGATGGAGATGTGTTGAACAGGCTATGAGCGGACAAGAAAAACGCCGAGATCCTCAAAAAGTGCCTGCAGATCCTCCTCATGCTGCACCTCATCCTGAAGAATCTGAACAGCAAGATTGTAGGTAACCGGATCCTTGAAACCGATCTCTGAAATGATGCTGTTATAGACGTTGATAGCACACTGTTCGCCTGCAATATTCTGTTCGAGTATCTTTTTCACAAAGGGATCATCGGGAGCTGCATAACCGCAGTTTGACAAGGTAAACCATTCGAGGGGAGAGGTTACCGGCGTTCCTCCAAGCTGAATAATCCTTGCCGTTACCATATCAGCATGACGGAGCTCATCGGCCGCATGTTGCAAAAGTTCTGCAATAACAGCATCTTTCATAGGTCCCTGAACAACCTTTGCTCCAAGCCAGTACTGGTAATAGGCAAGCCATTCATCAGCAAAAGCCTTATTGAGCAATTCAAGAACACGGGGAAGATGCTCTCCAACAATTTCACGACCTCTTGTACCCATTGCCGACTCCTTTTAAATAATTGGTAAAACAGTTTATTTCCTGTTGGCAATCAGCTCTTCAAGAGCATCAGAGAGCTTGGGATAGCTGAACGCGAACCCCTGCTTTTCCAGAAAAACGGGTTTAACCCGCTGACCCTTTACGGCATACTCTCCCCCTTCGCCGAGAAGAAGCTGGACAACAAATTTTGGCACCTGCAACAGAGAGGGACGGCCAAGCACCTCACCAAGCACCCTGGCAAACTCCTTCATGGAAACGGGCTGCGGACTGACCAGATTGATTGGGCCTCGGTAAAGAGGATTATCAAGCGCTTCGATAATGCAGGCAATTTCGTCATCGACATGAATCCAGGAGATGCACTGAAGACCTGAACCAATTGGCCCGCCAAGAAAATAACGGAACGGTGCTGCCATTTTCTCCAGCATACCGCCTCTCGTCGACAACACAATACCCGTCCTCAACAAGACAAGCCGAACACCACTCCTTTCAGCAACAAGAGCCTCCTTTTCCCAATCAAAACAGATCTTGGCAAGAAAATCATCCCCCTCCTTGCCCGACTCGGCCAGTTCAGGAGTATCATCACAACGTTCAAAAGATCCGTAATAACCGATAGCCGAAGAGGAAATGAACACCTCAGGCTTCTCTGCCGCACTGGCTATCGCAGAAACGATATGGCGGGTACCCAGAATTCTTGAATCATAACACTCTGCCTTGTGAGCCTCGTTCCAGCGGCTTTCAAGCAAGGGCTTCCCGGCAAGATGAATCACAGCCTTTGAGCCATTAACAAAACCGCACCACTCACCCCCTCCCATCTCCGCATCCCAGTGAACATAACCTGCCGCTCCAGGTACCTTGTCAGCCGCCGCTTCAGGCGAACGAACAAGAAGAACAACCTTTTCCCCCCGCTTGATAAGCCTTAAGGCAAGCTCAGCACCAATGACACCCGTAGCTCCAGTAATAAGAACATGACCCCGCATAAGCTCCATGACGTTTCAGTGAAAAAATAAATTACCGCAAAAAGGCATTTGTTTTCATTAACGAATGTCATCGTATAATAATTCCCAAAACCTTTTGTACTGCCACCTTCTGCTATTCTACGGTCACCGATTTTGCAAGGTTTCGGGGACGGTCAACATTGCAGCCCCTGAGAGTCGCGATATGATAGGCAAGAAGCTGCAGAGGAATAACCGTCAAGAGGGGCGTAATCGGCCCGGATGCCTGGGGTATATAGATAACCTCTTCAGCAAGATGGCTGATATCCTTATCCCCTTCACTGGCAATGGCAATAACCCGACCTTTACGGCTGCGAACCTCTTCAATATTGCTGAGAATCTTGGTATAGGTACTATCGCGGGTGGCAATAAAAATAACCGGCATATCCTCATCAATGAGGGCAATCGGACCATGCTTCATTTCTGCGGCAGGATAGCCTTCTGCATGGATATAGGAGATCTCCTTGAGTTTCAGCGCCCCTTCAAGCGCAACCGGAAAATTGAAACCGCGTCCAAGATACAGGAAGTTTTTCGCATCCTTGAAGCGCTCCGCTATGGACTTTATCTGGCTGTCGAGCTCAAAAATCCGTGCAGCTTTTTCAGGAATCTCTGAAAGTTCCCTGAGATGCAGGGTAATCTCATTTTGAGAGAGGGTTCTGTCCTTGCTGAGCGAGAGGGCCAACATATAGAGCATGACCACCTGGGCTGTAAACGCCTTGGTTGAAGCTACTCCGATTTCAGGCCCCGCATGGGTATACATGCCACAAACCGTTTCGCGGGCTATGGTGGAACCGACAACGTTACAGATACCCATGACCAAAGCACCCTTTTCCTTGGCAGTACGGAGCGCAGCAAGGGTATCAGCAGTCTCGCCCGACTGGGATATCACAATTACCACATCATCGACACCGACAATGGGGTTGCGGTACCGGAACTCCGACGCATAATCAACTTCAACAGGAATACGAGCAAACTCCTCAATAAGATACTCACCAATCAGGGCAGCATGCCAACTCGTACCGCAGGCGCAGATAACAATACGCTTTGCCTGCTTCAGGCGATCAAGATAATCAGCTATCCCGCCCAGGCGTAACCAGCCGTCTTCAAGACGCACACGCCCCCGCATAACATCGCGCATGACCTCCGGCTGTTCGAAGATCTCCTTGAGCATGAAATGTTCAAAACCACCTTTCTCTATTTTTTCGAGCGTAAAATCAAGTTCAGTGACAACCTTTTTCTGTTCTATATTCTCAATGGATTTAACACAATATCCTCCCCGTGTCACCACAGCAAGCTCTCCGTCTCCAAGATAGACCACTTTTTTGGTGTGCTCAACAATGGGTGCCGCATCAGAGGCAATGAAGAACTCCCCCTCGCCGATACCTATCACCAAAGGGCTGCCCTTGCGTGCAACAATGATCTTGTCTGGCTCTCGTGAAGAGATCACACAAAGGCCATAGGCACCATCAACATGACAAAGGGCGCTCCGGGTAGCCGATTCGAGATCAAGTGACTGGTCTTTCGTCCAAATCCAGTCAATAAGATGTACCAGCACTTCGGAATCCGTGTCACTCAAAAACAGGTAGCCTGCAGAGATAAGCTCCTGCTTCAGAGCTGAATAGTTTTCAATGATACCATTATGAATGATCGCGATATCCCCGGCAGCGTTCAAATGCGGGTGAGCATTGCGATCACTTGGCTCTCCATGAGTCGCCCAGCGGGTATGGCCGATACCTGCCGTAGCACCCCGCATTGACGCTCTGAGCGCAGCCGTATCCATTTCAAGGACACTGACGCTCCCTTTCTGCTTCACGACCGTAAGGGTGCTGCCATTGAGCAAGGCAATCCCTGCCGAGTCATAACCCCGATACTCAAGCCGCTTCAGCCCCTGCAACAGCAGCGGGGAGGCTTCCTGCCAACCGATATAACCAACAATTCCACACATAATGTTCTCTCTATGTTAACCGCCACCAGAAAGCACACAGCAGCCAAGCAGACTGACCGGGCAGCTCGCCGAATGACAAAATTATTTATCGAGCAAAAAAATACAATCCCGTTATAAAACGCGCATCATGGTGTCATGAATTTTCAATGCCTCAACAGCGACCGCCCGCTCATAATCATCGACAGATGAAAAGGAACCCGCATCAGGAGCTGCGGGATAGATCAACGCACGGCTGACATTGATCAGCGCACTCTGGCGATTGGAATCAACACCATACTGAACCGCATCTTCAAGCGATCCCCCCTGCGCCCCAACTCCCGGAACAAGCATAAAAAGCTCAGGCGCTGAGCGGCGAATATCAGCCAGCAAAGCGCTTTTCGTAGCTCCAACAACAACCCCGCCATTTCCATTGCGGCTCCATGAAGCAACCTTTTCAAGCACTGATCGATAAAGCGGAGTACCGCCCTGCATCATCTGCTCCTCAAAATCCACCGACCCCTCATTCGACGTCAAACAGAGCACAAACAACAGTTTATCCTTATAGGCGAAGAATGGCTCAAGAGAGTCAAATCCCATATATGGAGCCACAGTAAGAGCATCAAACGACCAGTGATCAAAAAAAGCCTGGGCATACATTTTGCTGGTATTGCCAATATCCGCCCGCTTGGCATCAGCAATGGTGATACATGCGTCAGGAATAGAGCTGAGCGTTTTTTCCATATCACCAAACCCGGCAATACCCCTGGCCTCATAAAAAGCGGTATTCAGCTTATAGGCGACCGCAACATCCGACGTCGCTCTGATAACGGCGCGGTTAAACTCGACAACAGGATTTTGATACCCTGAAAATACAACAGGGATTTTCTCAGGATCGCTGTCAAGTCCAACGCACAAAAGCGACTTCAATGCCGATATCCTGCTGTTTGCCTTATTTCGCACAAAACTCATAGAACAACTCCCCGCCTCTCCAGTATTATAAAAAAAGCTCTTCCTCACAAGTGCCCATCAAAAGAGTAGAGAAGGCTCAATGCCGGCTCCCTCGACCCTGCTGAAACTTATAGCCACGAAAATACATTTCACATCTTGGCAATATATAATATGTTTTCTTTTCGAGATGCTTCATTAAATGGAAGAATCCCGTAAATTGGCGACTCTTGAAAGTCGGGGGCGGGCAGTTGGTGCCGTACCGAAGTCCTGTAATTTATAACCATGATTGTTGATTGATGGCAAAGAAACCGATTAAACCTTCAAATCCCTATAAAAACGAACCGGAAAACAACATACCACGACCGAAATTTTCGATCATGTATTATGTGGTCGTCATTGTTCTTCTCATAGGAGTGCAGCTTGCCTTTTTCTGGTCAGGCTCAACACGGGAGATAGCGTACAGCGACTTCCGCAAATTCATTGCTGAAAACAAAATCGAATCTGTAAAAATAGCTCCTGAAAAAATATACATCAAACTCAAGCCGGGCGTTCAAAATGGCACTGCCGTCAAGGAACAGCAGAAGGAGGGCCCTGGCAACTTTCTGCCACAGTCACCATCAAAACAGGATGAAATTGTTGTCAATCCCGTGCGCGACGACACGCTTATCGAACTGCTGGAAAGTAAAGGGATAAAATATCAGGGCATGGCGAGCAACACCTGGATCAGTGAACTGATTCAGTGGATACTCCCTTTTGCCCTGCTTATCGGCATTTACTTCTTTGTCTTCCGGCGAATGGGCGGGCCGGGATCGCAGTTCATGAATATCGGCAAGAACAAGGCTGCTCTCTATGAAAACCTTGATGAACATACCCGTATCACCTTCAAGGATGTTGCCGGCCTCGACGAGGCAAAGGCTGAGGTTATGGAGGTCGTCGATTTTCTTAAAGATCCAAAAAAATATACGACGCTCGGAGGCAAGCTGCCAAAAGGAGTACTGCTTGTCGGCCCTCCGGGTACCGGTAAAACCCTTCTCGCAAAAGCAGTTGCCGGTGAAGCTGATGTACCGTTTTTCAGTATCAGCGGTTCGGACTTTGTGGAGATGTTTGTCGGCGTGGGAGCTGCAAGGGTACGCGACCTGTTCAAACAGGCCAAGGAAAAAGCACCCTGTATCATCTTCATTGATGAAATTGATGCTGTAGGCCGCAGCAGGGGAAAGGGTGCCATGATGGGTGCCAATGACGAGCGTGAAAATACCCTCAACCAGTTGCTTGTCGAAATGGATGGATTTGCAACCGACAAGGGCGTCATTCTTATGGCCGCCACAAACCGCCCTGACGTGCTTGATTCAGCCCTGCTCCGGCCAGGCCGTTTTGACCGCCAGATCATGGTTGACAAGCCCGACCTTAAAGGACGGATTGATATTTTCAAGGTACACACCAAGGCACTCTCCCTTTCGGAGGATGTCAACCTGAAAACCCTTGCATCTCAGACGCCAGGATTTGCAGGTGCTGAAATTGCCAATACGGCCAACGAAGCGGCTCTGCTTGCCTCACGCCGCAACAAGTTGAGCATCGAAATGAAAGACTTTGAAGATGCCATAGAGCGCTGTATTGCAGGGCTTGAAAAAAAGAACAAGGTCATCAACCCGCGTGAAAAGCAGATTGTCGCCTACCATGAAGCGGGCCATGCCATTGTAAGCTGGATGATGCCTGAAAACGACCCTGTCCAGAAAATTTCCATCGTTCCCAGAGGAATGAGCGCGCTCGGCTATACCATGAACATACCGCTCGAAGATCGCTATCTCATGACAAAAACCGAACTGCTTGCCCGTATCTGCGGCCTTCTTGGCGGTCGTATCGCTGAGCAGATCATTTTCAATGAAATCTCAACCGGTGCACAAAATGACCTTGAAAAGGTAACCAGCATAGCCTATAACATGGTCATGGTCTACGGCATGAGCGAAAAACTCGGCAACCTCTCCTTCTTCGAGAGCAATAATCCCTATTACGGCAGCCCTGGTATCGACAAAAAGTACAGTGAAGAGACCGCCCGTCTTATCGACCGGGAGGTGATGGCTATCGTCGAAAATTCTCGCCTCCACGTCATAAATCTCCTGACCCTGCACCGCGAAAAGCTCGAAAAGCTTGCCAGCGAACTACTCTTGAAAGAGATGCTTCAATACTCGCAGATTGAGGAGATTCTTGGAAAACGTGCCGAAGGGCTCTTTCCCGTTCAGCCTGAAGAAGAGGAGTACTCCACCGAAAATGAAGAGTCTGCCTCTCAGAAAAACAACGATCAGCTAAGCCTGCATGAACAGGAAGAGCTTGAGAGGGCCGTTGCAAAACTCAGAGTGGAGAGAAACCTGCCGGAGAACTGAAAAGAAAAGCGGGAACACGCCAAAAAGGCAGGAAGTACCTGCCTTTTTGGTTGAGAGTAGTAATCTGAACATGTGGGTCCCGAGGGATTCGAACCCCCGACCTACTGGGTGTAAACCAGCCGCTCTAACCAACTGAGCTAGGAACCCAAATCAATTGTCCCCGATTATAACACAATTTCCCTGGAATACAAAAAGAAAAAACGGTATCAACAGAGCCGTCAAGATCGCGTATTTGTATGCCTTCTCGAAAAAGCATAACTTCAGGCCAGTCATTCACACGCAAACAGAACAACCTTTTTTGTCACGCTTATGCGATCACTCTCCATTCTCGGATCTACAGGCTCAATCGGGCTCAGCACCCTTGATGTCGTAAGGCAGCACCCGGGAAAATTTTCCATCTCAGGCCTGGCCGCGGGCAAGGATGTTGTTACGCTTGCAGAGCAGATCAGGGAGTTTCAGCCCACTGCCGTCTCCGTCATGGACGCCGTGGCAGCCCTCAAGCTGCGGGCACTACTCGGCGACTGCAAAACGGAGATCCTCTATGGCATTGAAGGTACCGTCGCTGTTGCCACCGTCGAAGAGGCAGATATGGTTGTTTCTGCCATTGTCGGTGCCGCCGGCCTCATACCGACCGTCAGTGCAATAAAGGCAGGAAAGCATATCGCCCTGGCCAACAAGGAGACCCTTGTCGTCGCAGGAGAGCTTGTCTCTGATCTGGTCAAAAAACACAAGGTCGAGCTTCTGCCGGTCGACAGCGAACACTCGGCAATCTTCCAGTCACTTCAGGGCCACCGAAAAGAGGATGTCGTGCGCATCATTCTGACCGCATCAGGTGGCCCGTTCCGCAACACCTCCGCCGAAGAGCTGCAACAAGTTGGACTTGAACAGGCGCTCAAACACCCCCAATGGACGATGGGAGCAAAAATCACCATCGACTCCGCTACCATGATGAACAAAGGCCTTGAAGTGATCGAAGCGCACTGGCTCTTTGCCATGCCCGTCGAAAAGATTGGCGTCGTAGTGCATCCCCAGAGCATCATTCACTCCATGGTCGAATATATTGACGGCTGCGTCATGGCTCAGCTTGGTGCCCCCGACATGCGGGCCCCCATTGCATACGCCCTCTCCTGGCCCGAGCGATGCGAAAGCGGCATCAAAAGGCTTGATCTCACAAAAATCGGAACGCTCACCTTTGAGGAGCCCGATATGGAGCGCTTCCCGGCTCTCCGCCTCGCTTTTGAGGCCCTCAAAGCAGGCAGAACATACCCGGCAATACTCAACGCAGCAAACGAAATTGCCGTAGCCGCCTTCCTCGACCAAAAAATCCGTTTTACCGAGATTGCCGAAACAGTCGACAAAACCATGCAGGCACACAAGGCATATACGCCTGTTGAACTGGACGACTATCTCCAGGCCGACCAATGGGCTCGCGAAACAGCAAAGAAACTTATTGCATAAACTTCATTTTTCTACCGAACACAAAGGAACGTTATGGATTTTTTGAGCTCACTATTCTTTTTCATTGTGGCCATCTTTATTCTGGTCACAGCACATGAACTTGGCCATTTTCTGACGGCGAAACTGTTCGGCATGAGGGTTGACAAATTTTATATCGGATTCGACTTTTTTGAGAAACGACTCTGGAAAAAGAAGATTGGCGAAACCGAATACGGTGTAGGCCTCTTTCCTCTGGGCGGCTATGTCAAAATTGCCGGCATGGTCGACGAAAGCCTCGACACCAACTTTCAGAACTCTGAACCACAGTCATGGGAGTTCAGGGCCAAACCGGTCTGGCAGCGCCTGATTGTGCTTGCCGGGGGAGTTTCCATGAACCTTCTTCTTGCTGCCGCGATCTTTATCGGTATAACCCTTGTACTCGGAGAAGCCCGGACAAGCCTCAACACTCCCGCCTTTGTGGAAAAGGCCTCCGTATTTGAAGCTATGGGCATGAAAACTGGCGACACAATTCAACTTGCAAACGGCAAAACTGTTGCAAGCTGGGAGGAAGCACTTGATCCAGAACTTCTCATTGGCCAATCGCTCAACTACACCATTCAGCGCGAAGGAAAAAGCATCACCGTGACGGCCCCTGCAAACATCCTCTCAAAAATAAACGAAACACAGAATCTCGGTATACGACCAATCGTACCACCTCTCATCAACGAAGCTATGGAAAACATGCCCGCCCGCAAAGCAGGCATAAAACCGGGCGGACTCATTACAGCAATCAACGGCCAGGCGGTCTCTGACTGGACGGAAGTTGTCGGGATCATCTCTGCACATGCCGACAAACCCATAACGATTACCTGGCAATACCTTTTACCGGTTCAAGGCCGCACCATAACTCCCGCATTACTCCGCTCCGAGGGGAAAAAATATCTCGCCACCGTCGTACCCAACGCATCGGGAAAAATCGGTATCTCGCTGAAAACAACCCTTGCGACAGAGCGAAAAAAAGTCACTCTCGGCGGCTCAATCGTGAGCGGCATCAACCAGACCTGGAAGATGAGCACCATGACCGTTCAGGGATTTACAAAAATCTTTACCGGAAAAGAGGACTTCCGCAAGTCGGTCGGCGGACCAATCAAGATTGCCAAAATTGCAAGCCAGAGCGCCGAGCAGGGCCCGGTCAGCTTCCTCTATTTTCTGGCTATGCTTTCCATCTCTCTGGCGATCATCAATATCCTGCCGGTTCCGGCTCTTGACGGCGGACAATTCGTGCTGAATGCTTTTGAAGGCCTTATCCGCCGTGAGATCCCTTTTGCAATCAAGATGCGTATCCAGCAGATCGGCATGGCACTGCTTCTGGCACTTTTCGCCTACATCCTTCTCAACGATATTTTTAACTTCTGAGGCTGACGCCCCCTATCGATGCTCGATAAACTACGATCCATAAAAGAAAAACATCTTGATCTTGAACAGTTGCTCGCTGATCCCCATGCTGCAACTGATCAGGCCCGATACAGAAAACTGAACAAGGAATACAGTGACCTCAAGGAGATTGTTCAGGCCTACGACCTCTACGACGCAACAAAAACCGAACTCGATGAGTCGCGCCAGTTACTGAAAAGCGAGAGCGATCCCGAGATGAAAGAGCTTATACAGGCTGAAATCGGCGAACTGCAAAAAAAGCTGCCGGAACTTGAGCAGCAGCTCAAAATACTGCTTCTGCCGAAAGATGAAGCCGATTCACGCAACGTCATTATTGAAATCCGGGCTGGGACCGGCGGAGAGGAGGCTGCGCTTTTTGCCGCAGACCTGACAAGAATGTATCAGCGATATGCAGAACATCAGGGATGGCAATGCGAAACCCTGCACTTCAACGAAAGTTCAGTACCGGGTGGCTTCCGCGAAATTACCCTTGGTGTCAGCGGTCATGATGTCTACGGCACCATGAAATATGAAAGCGGCGTTCACCGCGTACAGCGCGTCCCCGATACCGAAACGCAGGGACGTATCCACACCTCAGCCGTAAGCGTGGCGGTACTGCCTGAAGCCGAGGAGGTCGATGTCGAGATTCGCCGCGAAGATCTGCGATTCGACACCTACCGAAGCGGAGGAAAAGGGGGGCAAAATGTCAACAAGGTGGAGACCGCCGTAAGAATTACCCATATACCAACCGGCATAGTCTCTGCCTGCCAGGAGCAGCGCTCACAACTCCAGAACAAGGAGCGGGCCATGCAGATGCTTCGCACAAAACTGTACGACATTCAGCTCGCCGAGCAACAGCAGCAACGGGCCGATCTGCGCCGTTCCATGGTCACAACCGGAGACCGAAGCGCAAAAATCCGTACCTACAACTACCCGCAGTCACGCGTAACGGACCACCGTATAGGCTTTACCAGCCACGCCCTTCCCCAAATCCTGCAAGGTGACCTGCAGGATATTATCAATGCCCTCAAAATGCATGATCAGGCCGAGCGACTGCAGGCAGAACTCGTATAATCCATACTCAGGAAGAGTCCTGCCATTTGAAAAAGAGAGTTTGTCACAAATTCTCCCTATATTTTTCCTGTGATCAGGGCTCAGAAAGGCATGTGGCACACCGCCAGAAATGGAACGTAAGGAATAGACAATCACACAGAAGGAGACTGAGATGGAAATGGATGCGACTGGAGTAAGCAAAGGCGACTGGATCTTTCACGGAGAGTTTGAGCAAACGACAACCTATCTGTCTGACCATAAACGAATATTGGGTTTCAACCCTTTTTGCCACAGCGTAGAACTCACCGACACAGCAAATGTCTACAAGTGGCTTTTTCGTGTTACCGATCCGCAGAACAACCCCTTCGATGTTATTTTTTTTGTCGAACAAAGCGAAGAACTCCTGGTGGAACTGCCGGAACACATTACATGCACCGACCCTGAAGAACTTTCCGACGAAACCATCAGGCTTTACACCGTAGGCAAAAAGATACACTGGCAGC
>SESG01036348.1_pt1 | contig 22263 bp, 10 predicted proteins | sample 3171421 | NCBI WGS metagenome assembly SESG01 (sample SAMN10866946, study PRJNA518727) | freshwater metagenome | biome: subpolar coniferous forest; feature: holomictic lake; material: water; isolation source: holomictic Lake 227, 6 m and 8 m depth | place: Canada: near Kenora, Ontario | collected...
TTCTTACCACGAAGTTTTGCCAAAATAGCCCCGGCAACCTTTTCGCCTGCTTCTTTTGATCCGTACTCTTTAGCTGCGGATTTTTCAATCTTAGCAAAATTCTTACCTGGTTTGCCAATGTCTTTTCCAGCTACTGCATCCTTGGCAGAATATGAAACACTTTCTTTTTGTTGATTCATAAACTCTGAACCAACAGATTGCTTCATAACTTCCAACTCATCTGACACTTTTTGTGTCATAACATATTGGAATGTTTCTTTAGCGGAATCAAAATCGCCTTTGCTAATCTGATTCAACATGGTTTCAATATTCTCGGTCATCATTTATTCCTATTACTGTTTCGGATACTGTTGTTCGTCATCTTCCTGACCTTGTGGAGGAAACCCACCACCCTGATCTGGAGGCATGCCACCTGCTGGGTCACCACCCATCATAGAAGGATCGGGACCCATCATAGGAGGTTGCATCATTTGCTGCTGACTCCAAACTTGTGCTGTTGGGTCATCCTTCTCTTCTTCCATCTCTTCCTTCATCTTCTCGATATCTTCATCGGTAAGTCTTAGGATATTCTTTTCAATCCATGATTTAGAGAAGTATGTACCAACATACTGATTCGCTTGTTGTAAAGACATCATTCTGGTATTCCAGAGATCCTGATCTTTCATTTCAGAGAAATAATTATCTCTCTGGAACCTAAAGAAGATCTTCTCTACAATCTCGTCCCATTCTTGATTATTTATGATACCCTTAAGTATCAATTGTGTCTTTAGAACTTCATAGAATAGATTGGAGAACTTGCGACGCAACTTATCAATGAATTTCTGAAACTTCAATTCATCCCGTGTTATCTCATTGGTCTTACCCATAGAGAAACCCTGGTCTGATTGCAACCTACCCACAGGTACGTTTAACGATTCATACAATTTCTTTTGGAAGTATGTAACATCTTCCATTTGACCTAGATTCTGTGCACCAGGCAATGTTGTAATTTCTGTACCCTTTCCACCATCACGGCGAGGCAACCAGAAGTCTTCCAACATGGACATATATTTCTTATCATCACGGACATTACCTGTAGAGGCATCGTAAACCATTTTGTTACGATATTTGTCCATAATTTGCTTGACGTATTCTTCTGCCTTACCCTTTGGTAGGTTACCAACGTCAATATAAAATATACGACGTTCAGGTGCTCTAGCAATACGATACACAACCAACGAATCTTCCATCATTCTCAATTGATTTGCTGGGCGAATTGCCTTGTGCAAATAACTAAGCATGTTTTGACCATTTACATCCATGTAACCGGATGGGACATAAACAACAGCATCAGGACTAATTTTAATTCCCTGGGTTGAGGTGTTTGACATTGACACACCAGATGCTGCATTCTGACCAGTAAAACCGGATTCATTGTAAACAAAGTATTCTTCAACACCAACAACGATGTCTATTCCCTGTGGGCTCTTGCCTCGTTTGACTTCCTTCACCTTACGGATCTTGGTTGCCTCTAATGGGCGAAGGTCAATGATACCACGACGAAGATTATCTTTGTCTACAATGATCTGATAAAACAAACGTCCATCTACATACCACTTACGGAAAATGTCAGATGACATTGTTGCATACTTGATACGACTAAGGACATATTTAAATTCATTTTCGATTTTTATTTTGAGACCATCTGAAACTTCCAGATCATCTAAAATAATATCAAGTTGAGGTCTATCATCCTCATGTGGAATTGCCTCATTTACAATATCCTGAATTGCCATATCCACTTCTGGATATAATGACATTGTTCTATATTGTTGAACTTGTTGGAGGTCATTCTTGACTGCTCCATCCAAATCCATAAACACACCATAATAACTACCCGATACATTGGGTGTGACTAGGGTCGATCCGTCATCATTCGCAGGAAGACCAATCGCTGCAGATCTGTTCTCTGCAGGATCAATCTTCTTTACTTGGAGACCAAATAACCCCAGTGCATTGTCAACAATACTCATTATCTATCTTTCAATCGTTTAGATGTTAACTGCTAGACCAACGGATGCTGTCTTGAAGTCTGTTTCGAAGTGTGTGTAAACAAATTGCACTTGGAACTCTTCGATTTGGTCATTGGATGCATATGACAGAGGAATCTCTGATACACCTGTTGGGAATGCACCGATGAACTTATATGACTTCAATGTTTCGCCATTGCGACCCAATTGATGAATAGACATATCTGATGTGTATGTCAATGGGGAAGTCATGCCTGTGTTGAACTGCAAGTCATTGATTGCATTTTGCCACGACTCGAATGCGTTACGGATAACGAAATCTGTATCATTCAAAATTGTCACTGACCATGGAGCAAATGTTCTTTCGCCTGCCAATGGAACTTGACGACCACGATAGAACACAGGAATCACACCCAGTTCAGATTGTGGCAGGGAGGTTGCTGCACATAGGAACTGAATCCTACGTCCAGCTTCTGTACCGTTTTGTGCAATTGCAGGGAAGGTGATTTCCGCACGGTATTGATTAGGCCTTGCTCCACCGCCAAGCAAGTTTGATTTAAATTCCTGTAGAGACATGTTAATTCCTTTTATCTATACTATATTTATTAAGCGCCAACTACGGTGCTAAAATCAACACCAGTCTTTGTCGCAACAAATGACAGAGTGATGAAATTGATGCTACGAGCAGGCTTGATGTAAATATCTGCACGGAATTCATTGCGGTCAACCACTTCACCTGGGTTATTTGAACCATCGCAAACAACCAAGAAGTCTGTGATACCACGACGACCTTGAATGTCACGCAAGAATGGCTCTACCATGTTCTTAAACATAGCACGGGTGAATGTATCATTGAATTCAAACAATTGATACTTAGCAGCAATTGCAACTGACTTCTCAAGAATGATAAACAATCTACGTACATTGATTCGGTCAAATGCGCTTGGCTTAACCTGCATTGTGCGGTCACCAAACAAGATTGTTCCAGAACCTGGGAATGTAACAACTGGATTCACACCCAACGGGTAAATAATGTCACGTTCAGATTGGTTAGGATTGAATGACAACTTAACGACATTCTTCAGACCACCGCGGTTGAAACCACCAGGTGACCACCATGGAGCAGCCACATCATCTGTACGAGCAACTACACCTGCAATGTCACCATTCAGAGGAACCCAACGGTACTTACGGTTATATTGGTCAAAAATGTATTTGAAACCTGTGTCCATAACACCATATGACTGGAATTGATCTGCCACATTCAACAATGCTTTATATGCTGCAATGTCAGCAGTCATTGTTGTGCGTGTTGTCAATGGCTTGCTTGCTGTTTCACTTGTCAAGGAATATGTGCTTCCTGACAATGTGTATGAGATCAAGTGTGGAGAAACAAATGCAATGGCATCTTTACGAGCTGCTGCCAATTGAATCACAGATGACGCAACCGCCATAGCATGAGATCCTGTGATCAACAAATTAACATCAATTTCTTCTACGTTTGCAAACTTCTTGAACGCATTAATAACGTCGGATGATGTTGGGGTGGATCCTGAAACACCACCAACCAATGTGTATGATACAACACCGGTCATTTGTGCGAAACGGTCACCGTTATCTGCAGCAACATCAAACGCTGTAGCACCCCAAGCAAAAACGGATGTTCCGTTTGCTGTGTCGATGTTCAATGTTGTATTGTGCTTGACCCAATACACATACTGTGATTGTGAATTAATAACATCTACATAGTATGCTGATTGATTTTGATAATCAACTGCATCAGATGCTTTAGACATGTAATTGAACGATTCAATAACTGTATTTGCAACACCAGAAATAGCACCTGTTGTATCAACTATAACAATTGATAGTTCATCATACTTTGTTGAACCACCGGCAACTGCTCTTGTTGAAACATAATCAGATGTACCTGGTTTTCCTGGAAGCCAATTTGTGTATTTGTTTCCTGCATTGTCAACTGAGCTTACGTCTGCTAGAACTGTTGCATAGTTACCATTGTCAATCAATACAACCTTAAGACCATTGCCAGCAACACCTGGTTGTTTTGCAACAAAGTGACCTGCTGTAGTCAATGAATTAGCATCAACTAATGACTGATAATTGTCATAGTTCTTAATTGCGATTGGTGTGCCGTCATTCGCATTCAAGACACCTGACGGTGCCGCACGAACAACATACAGCTTATTTGCATAACGCAAAAATTCAGCTGCTGCAAACCATGTACCAAAATTGGTTTCTGTTGGAGCACCGAATACACTAAACAGTGTAGATTCAGAATCAACTAGAACAGGAGTCTCAATAGGACCCTTTGAAAAATCGCCAGCTGTTCCGCCGATTGCGCTTGCAACTACTGGAACGATGGTAGAAAAATCTTTTTCTTGAACAAGAACGCCTGGGGACAATAGAGCCACGGTAAATCTCCTATAATATTGTGAATAACCAACTATTGATTATTTATTGTTTTTCCAATTGCTGGTTATTTCAACTTAAGCACTTTGATGTTGTACCAGAATGTAATACCAGCAAGATGAGGTACTCCAAATTGGACATATTCGTTATTTTGGGTCACTTCAATAACATTCGTTATAACAAAATCCTGGGACACATCAGACTTAAATGCTGAATTGTAGTACCACCACCATCCGCCATAATTTGCGAATGACGAACATACTATTGCCCCATTGTGGTATATGACAGCTGGATTGTAATAGTATGACCAATAGCTGCTCCACCATGACCATCCCCAATAGCTATAATACCAAGTATACCAATTGTTTGCACCCCAGAAGGTCAAGTGGTAAATGCCCTTCGGTAAATACAAATAGGAACCATTTACGGTGTAACCATTATATCCCGAATTGTATGCTATATTTATAGGTCCTGTTCCCCAGCTTGGGGATTGGAACGCACCCTTGTAAGTTGTCAAATAAGCTTGACTATCCTTTAATGGTGTGTATCCTAGAGCAGTTGTAATATCAGATGAGGATATATTTGCCACATTAGTCACAATACCCTTGGTATTTACTGAAACCTTTGTGTATGTTCCTGCTGATACTCTATCCTTTAGAGAAATTGACAATGTGCAACTATGATCACCCTGGCCACCCAAATATGCTGTGGAACCCTGCAGGTCATCACTAAACACCGAAATAGTATCATTCTGTACCAAATATGTGTTATTTGACAATGCTGTTATGTACCCACCCTGAATACGAACAGAGTTATACCATCCATCGCCACTTGTTGTGTTGATCGCCGTCTTTTGTTTTCCTACAGAAACCCGACCATATTGGTCAACTTTAACTTCATTGTAGAATGTACTTGCAGAATATCCGGCATATGTTGAATCAATAGATGCCGCGCCCAACCAACCTGTATTTGTGAAGTGAATCGCTGCTAGGTTTAAATCGTCTGGAGTAACTGCTAGGGTCTGTGATCTTACTGCTACTTGATTATTACTATTGACTGTTTGAACATACAAACCATCACCCGCATCAAACTGACCCAATTTACCATCGACATACGCTTTAGTTGCCGCATGAAGGTTTGATGTGGGGTTAGCATTCAGGGTAATGAATCCCGTCGTTGTGCCACCAGTTGTGCTCAATTTTAACCCTAGACCATCATCAACATACTTCTTGGTTGCTGCGTGAAGGTCTAATGATGGTGCTGCACCAAGTGTCAGAGTCTTTGTTGACGCAATAGTAACGCTTCCGTTTAATGAAACTGGTCCTGTTCCTGTAGCAAAAGATCCGCTGCTGCCAGATTGATCATAACTAGCGCCTGCCGTTATAGTTCCGTTGATCGCCAGAGTTCCTGTTATTGTGCCACCAGACTTCTTAACAAAATAAGAATCAACAAATGCAGTATTGGCAATAGTAGTATTAGTTGTCCCGGATGATGCTGTTGGAACTGTTACTGTCGATCCAGATGCAACATTCAGCGTGCCACCAGATAGAATGTTTAATTGACTACCCGATGTTATATTGTTTATATTATGAAAATCGTTGGTGCCTGAGTCAACAATAGCGTATTGCGGAGAATAACCTATTACCCTGTATTTGAATGACATTGATTACCTCTTAAGCTGTTGTTATTTCTAGTGTAGACATAACAACATCAACTGAGCTTGTTGATGTTACCTGAATGTTATCACCAGGTTTCAATACAACTTTTTGGTCCCAACCAACAGCAATAAGTGATTCCGTTGTTGGAACTTTACTGCTCTTGATTAGGTAACATGTAGTTGCACCATTTGTTATTGCTATACTAACGAATGCATCAGCACCTGTCGTGTTAGCTACGATTAAGCCGGTAACAACCATATCCACACCGGATGTTACAACACCAGGTAAAACATTAGCTGCTGTGGTGACGCCCGTCTTAAGGTAACGATTGAATGTATTTGTTACTGTTGTCATAGAATTCCTTTATTCATTTGTATATTTATCAGCTCACTTTGATGCCTGTAATTCAGCAATTATTGCCTTAAGATTTACTATTTCTTTAGCAAGTTCAATTACTGCAGCCATGGCTGCATTGCCGTAAGCCACCGATAGATTTCCGTTGGTATCTTCAATAACAGCATCAGGCATTACCTTTTGAAGTGATTGTGCCGAAACACCAACCTGTGTCAATGTCATGTCTGTTCTATCATATATACCAGATTTAACATTAGCCAAATCTTGAATAAATGTAGGATTGAAATTTCTCCAATTGGTTTTAACTCTTTCGTCTGAATATGCTGTCACATTACCCACAACATACCAATCGTTCGTACCATAATTTAATCTAGCTGACCATCCGCCTGAATTATTCAAAAATCCAACACCAGACGAGTCAACATATGAGTAACCCCTAATAACACCACTGTTAGAATACCACTGTACACTTGCTGATGCACCCGCACCTGGGTTTATATTCAATCCGGTAAATGCTGGAGAATTACCTGAGCCAACATTTTGGTTGATGGTGTATGCGGTTATGTTACCTGCTGTTGTGGCATAGTTCACAGACAAGCTGCCACGAGCAGCTAAATAGTTTGTGCCGTTAGTATCTGTTGCCCAAATATATGTAGGTGTATTGCTAGAATTGGAATATGTAAATACTTGTCCCCCAACACTTGCGGAATTACCACCGTTAGCTGGGGCAGATCCTGCTGTTCCAGCATAATTTACTGATTGTGATCCTATATTTCCGCTGTGAATAACTGTTCGCCATGGGGTATAACCAGAGCCAGTTTGAACGGCAGACGAACCCCGGAAATACATATTATCTGATGTATAACCACCTGCTATTTGGAAACCCACATCTGTGCTTCCAACCTGATGTATAAGGTTTAGATATGCTGCGCCGGGGCCGTTGGTTCCTGCACCTTCACATGCATAAGAACCATTTGTTCTTCCTGCCAAATTATAATCAAAAGCAACTCTGGCTGTGTTCGATATCCAGTTTGTATTACTTACATTACCTAGACCAACTTCTGATGCGGTATATGTTGGTTTTGATGCTTGTTTTGCCCATGTATATACGTCTGATGCTGGTGCGCCACCTGCCGTTGCAGCATATAATACCGATTTGGATGCATCTGCAGTATTATTAACGCTGCCTAGACCAACTTCTGATGCTGTATATGACGGTTTGGTAGCAGCTTTTGCCCATGTATATACGTCTGATGCTGGTGCACCACCAGCTGTGTTGGCATAATTTACTGACTTGACAGAGTCTGCAGTGTTGTTCACATTGCCCAGACCAACTTCAGCCGCCGTATATGATGGCTTGGTAGCAGCTTTCGCCCATGCATAAACGTCATTTGCAACAGCAGAGAATGATGATGATGACCCTGTTAATCCTGCGCCATTACCAACGAATGCTGATGCTGTGATAGTTCCAGTGGAAGATGTAATGGTGACTGCTGTTGCAGAATACAATTGAGACTTGCTACCATTATTTGAAATCCATGCTATAGGATATGCAGTGGTATCTGTTCTACCAAATGCTGCTGAAACTTCAGTTGCAAGAGAAGCTGATGTTGCATTACCACTAAATGTTGTTGCTGTAACTGTCGACAGTCCGCCCAAGGATGTTACTGCACTACCCAAGGATACTGCAGTTGATCCTATTGTAACACTACTATATTGAAGGTTGGCATTTGTTATACCTGCTGTCCCACTCAAATGAGAATTTGTCAATCCAGAAACTGTTACCGATACTGCACCTGAACCATTATATGATGACCCTGTTAATCCAGTACCCAATGTCAATGCTGCTAGAGTTCCACCCAATGCTACGCCAGAAATTGTGTTATTTGTCAATGCGCTATTTGGCAATGTGACAGTTCCTGTACCTTGATTTATTGTGACTGCAGTTGAACCAATGTAGAATGTTTGGTTGTTTAGGGCCAATGTCCCTGTACCGGCAGGGAATGTTATTGTGTATGCGCCACCCTGTACTAATGTGGTATTGCCAACCTTTGTTGCACCTGTTGGCAATTGTGCAGTTCCATTAATTGTTGTAGTTCCAGATGATGCACCTATGTTGACATTGGAAACACCAGACGCACCTATATTTGTACCAATATTAATTGTCTTTGTTGCGGATGCTACAGATCCTGTACCAAAATTGTATGTGGATGCACCTGTTGAATTGGGACCAATATTAATGGTTTGTGTTGCAGAAGTACCACCAATAGTCAATGTTGTAGAACCATTGTATGCTGTTACACTTGCTGGTGATGGGAATATATTTGTTACTGCTGTAGAATCAATTGTTGCACTATTCAACGAAATAGTTCCTGTTGAATCTGTGCTGTTTGCCCTAACAATAACAGATCCACCTGTTGCCACTTGACCATACACATTTGCTGCGGTCAGCGATGCTGCAGTTATACCATTTGTTATTGCCGCGGATCCACCTGATATAGCACCTGCACCTGCAGACAATGATGCTGCGCTCAATGAAGAACTAAATGTTCCAGATGTACCACTCCAAGAACCCATGCCAGTATATGTGGGTGATCCAGAACCTGTCTGTGTTCCCGAAATTGTTGCTGCAGCTATTGTTTTATTCGACAGTGTTTGCACACCATCAATTGTGTCAATATCACCTGCCGAGGTGCCTCCAGGTGTTCTTCCCAATACCTGTGTCGCGCTCAATACAACTGAATTGTTGATCTTGTATGTTTTTCCGCTAGCTAGATTGAAAAATTCAGATGAAGTCCAATTGGTGTTTGTTGCATCCCACAAAATGGTTTTTGTAGTGGTTCCTGTAAGTGCCATACCCCCAGAATTTGCTGTTGCATCTGTTGCACCTGCAACTGTAACGGTAACCGCCCCAGAACCTGTAAATGAATTTGACAATGTTACCTGTGATGCACTATCTACACTAACAATTGTCGTGCCGCCTGGTAGTGTCGGAGTTCCTGCGGTCACAGTAACAATCTGCCCGGCAATCATACTAGATGTTGTAGACATCCCAGTAATCTTATTGGTCGCAGCAGTTCCAGTAATACCAGATTGTGGGCTAACACTACCCAAGTGAACCACGTTATCACTAACAGTCAATGAAGCTGAATTAACTGTGGTTGTGGTTCCCTGAACGGTCAAGTTCTTGACGATAACATTACTTCCGGCGCCGCCTATATTGACAGTTCCTGTACTGGTATCAAATAAATTTACCGTTGTTGCTGGTGTTGTGCCACGAATAGAACTTGTTGCGGATGTTACCGTTTGGGCAGCAACTGTGCTACCTGAACCACCAACATTGATTGTTCCAGTTGTTGTGTCAAACAAATTTGGATTGGCTGCAGGCACCGTTGATCTAATTGTAGATGCTGATGTTGTTATTGTTGCTGCAGCTAATGTGCTTGCAGATGCACCAACATTGATTGTCCCAGTACTAGTATCAAACAATCCCACAATTGCTGATAATGACACACCTCTTATTGTGCTAGTGTTTGTCGTGATAGCTTGTGCTGCAAGAGTACTACCAGATGTACCAACATTGATTGTACCTGCTGATGTATTAAACAACCCAACTGGTTGATTTACATCTATGGATTGTATTAACGCTGCAACTGCTGCTGCGCCGACTGTTAATGTGCCACCTTGAAATGATGCATTACCTGCGGCGACCAGTCCGTTTTTGACCTTAAAGTCTTGAATAGCCATTATCTTTCCCTTTCCAGATTGGGCATTGTGTTGTTATTATTTATCATTGACTCATTGCTACCTTGACAACCCTAACGATTGTTGTTGGCAATGATGTGCCAGACATTCTGAATTCCAGATTAGTTGTTCCCACATTAAAGTCATATGTTAGAGAACCTGCAATCGTTCCAATTGTAAGGGTTCCGGACTCTTGCCAAACTGGTGTTGTACCATCATGCATTACAAATATTTCTTTGGATTCATAATTAGATCCTTGCGTGACTTGAACTATGTATTTTACAGTTCTGCAAGATGTCTTAACTGTGTTGTCAACTACTGTATTGGTGATGGTACCGGAAATTGTAGCAGAACCTGATGTTTGTGACACATAAGAATCACTCAATGTCAATACACCGTTTGTACCGTTTGTCGTTGGAGATATTAATAGATTATACCCAGCTATCGTGCTTCCGTATATTGCATTGGGTCTGACCACAATATTAGGTGTGATAGTTCCGCTGTTTATGTTATTAACTCTAAACTCGAATGTCTCGGTACCTGATCCAACTGCTGTTGCTATTGACTCTAATGACGAACCGACCTTTAATCCAGCTGTTGTTTGTGTTTCCAATTCAAGCAATACACCAATACCATTAGCGGGAGATCCTGATGTTGCGTGTGTGAATTTACCGATTGAGACTGTAGCATTATTTGTGGCATCTGTCTTGACAATAGTTAACCTATCCAGTGCATTAACTTGACCTGTGGTCGAAACATTAAACACCCTGGATGATTGATCATTAGATGAATATGCCGCAATAAGGGATGATACACCTGTTGTTCCTCCGCCCACTCTCAAATCTAGAACAGACGTTGTATCCAAACTGCTATACGCATAATAAATCGTTCCACCTGATGTATATGATCCTGGGTTAGCACCAATAATAACGTCAAATGTATTTGTGGTTACATTTGATATTGTATAAACACCATTGTAATTATTTGTAGTATTTCCACCAACAATTATACCTGTAATAGATACAGACGAATTTAATGTTAAACCGTGACTGTTGGATGTGTATGTAGCAGTCCCACCGTTGGTTGATGCCCATGATACATTGGTTATTGTTTTCGTAAGAGCCGAACTAATAGCCCCAATAAACATATTCTGACCGATTTTAAATGTACCAAATGTATTTGCATTGGGTACGGTAGAACCAGCGACTGTTCCCGATTGCGATATTGTTATGGTACCTAGGCCGTGTGTGACGTCTACTCCGAATCCACCAATAACATTTTTGTATTCCATTCCGGTATTGGAACTATTTAGTCCCAATATGTTATTACCTGAAGTTGTACCATTGTTGATCTTCAGCAATACGGTTGAACCCAAATTAAGTACCGATTCATTCCACGTTAGATTGGATGTTGGTGACAATACATTAGGTCCGCTAGCATAAAATAAACTATTTTGTGCTATTGTGTTGGGGATAGTAAATGTAGTGTTGACAAAATTGGTTCCGTCAGACCTAAGGATTGTTCCAGCTGTTCCAGATGTCAATGGGAACGCTGCGGTTGTGACACCGAACACGTCATTGGATGTTGAAACAATAAACTTACCAGAACCAGTAACTGTTGTAGGATATGTTGCTGTTGACCATGACGGTGCTGATGACGCCCCGGACAATAGAATTTTATTTGCTGTTGGAGTGCCAGCAATAATGCCCATTGTGGATGATGTTGAATATACAATACCACCAAGAGAAGCAGACGCTGTCAAATTAGCACCTGTTCCTCCGTAAGCAATATTAATTACACCGGCTTGCCAATTTCCTGCTGTTATTGTACCTACACTATTTGCTGCGCCACTGAATGTGACATTACCAGTAACACTTAATGTACCACCAATATTAACCGAACCCAAAATACCTGCGCCGCCACTTAATGTCAATGCACCTGAGGTCGTATTTGTGGATATGGTTGTTGATGTAATGGAAACAGATCCTGTCAAATCTGTTGAATTTGCCCTTAGAACAAGTGATCCTCCTGTGGCAACTTGCCCATATACTGTTGGTACTGTAACACTTGTAGTTACAGTATGTGCTGGAACTGTTGTCGACCAACTTGGTGTGCCTAGGGCATCAGTGACAAGTATACTATTATTTGCTGTTGTAACTTCACCAACGATATTTGCTGCTGTTGACACCAACAGTTGCTTATTAGTTGTTGTTATAGGCAATACAACTGTAGAATTTATATAATTTGTACCATCAGATCTTAGGAATGTTCCTGCTGTTGTAGCAGAACCTGGGTATGTGGATACTGTCCATGCTGGTGCAGTGCCCGTTGATGTTAATATCTTGCCTGCAGCTTGGATTGATAGCTTAGCTAGGGTCTGATTACTTGTTGTTCCTGCTGCAGCTGCCGTTACAGAAACTGAAGAATATAGGAGATCACCTATACTATATGTGTTTAATCCTGTTCCACCCTTATCTGGGTTTAGAACATTACCTGTCCAATAACCAGAACTATTAACTGAGTCTGTTACTGTGGTATCATCACCTACGGAAAGACCGTGGCGGGCTCTGAATGCTTTTTGAAATGTTGTCATGGGTTCTCTTTCCCCCAATCAAATGGGATGACTATTAATTTAATATTCTATGTACTGCCATTTTATAAACAATACTATTGGCTGTCTTTGGTGTAACCAGTAATCTAATATTAGCACCATTCACATCAGTAGAATATGTTGCTATTTGGGATGCGCCAGCAATTACCGTTCCGTATTCTGTAATTGCTGTATCTGTTCCATTGTATGCGATCAACAATTTAGTTAACTGCCTGGTTCCACTTGTTGCGTCGTATGCCTGTACTACAACTTCTGCAGCTGAGTATGTTGCATATGGAATTGTCAATATTGAGGTCAATGATGCTGATGCTGTAGCGCCCTTAGCCGAGTATGTTTCAACATCTGTAACCGTAGCATCGCTTGACATTTGAATCGTTGTGACTACCTTACCATTTAGTGATATATTTCCTGTACCTGTGCTTGTGGTATATGCACCAACCTGACTTATATTGTTATTGAATGTTGCAATACCAGAATGAATTGTAGGCCCACGGAATGTTGTATTTAGTAAGGAGTTACCCACATTTATTGTGGCATTATCACCGATATTCAATATACTTGTGTTTGATGTAGTAAACACATTAGCTGTGGATGCAGCAACCCCAGATGTGATTGTTTGGATTACATCACCACCTGAGCTCAGTACAATATCACCCGTACTAACTGTAACGATACCCGTAACAACAAGGTCATCTGCTATCTGAACATTGCCTGTTCCTATTCCAGATATTGTAATGTTACCATTCCCAGCTGTTCCTATAGATGAAATAGTATCTGAAAATACACCAACTGAATACAGAGCACCAGTAAATCCTGCGCCACCCGTTACCTGCAATGTGCCTGTGGTGGTCGATGATGCTGCAGCATTTTTTGTCAATGTTGTAGTATCGTTCGCCGTCAATAATGTAAATGCACCAGTACTTCTGACTGTTGCACCAACAGACATATTATTGATTGTTCCTGTCAATGTGACTGGAGCAATGGAAACTGTACCCGATGCTCCAGATGGTGTCAATGAGATTGTTTGATTTGATGTGGACCCCACAACATTACCCAATAGAGTTGTTGTCTGACCCACAGTTCCCAATGTCACCGTAGATGTTGGACTAAGGGTAACAGTTCCGGTTAGTGTTACCGATACTGAACCTGTGCCGTTTGCTGTTATTGATGTTTTAAACAGTGCATCAGAACCTACATACATCTTCTTTGCTACTGCGAAACCGCCATCAACTACCAATGCAGCAACTAATGCAGTTCCATCATTGTCTACCGTTGTGGTGATATTAACTCTACCCGTTGTTAGGTCTGATGTATTAGCACGAATTACAATACCAGAAGTGCTTAAGACAGATCCAGCAATCATAGGGGCAATTGTTGTAGGCGACACTATTGTTGTCGTACCGTTTGCAGCACCGATATTAACATTGGATATTCCAGATGCACCAATATTTGTTCCAAGATTAATTGTCTTTATGGTTGCTGCAACAGGACCGGTACCTAAATTATATGTCGATGCAGCAGTCGATGCAACACCAACATTTATTACCTGAGAAGCTGTAGTATTACCCATGTTAAGAACAACAGCGGAAGAACTAAAATTAACTGTAGTCGCATTGGCAGGAAGAATATTAAAGGTGGTCTGATTGGTTGTGAAACTTCCTCCACGAACTTCCAAATTACCATCTATTTGACCTGATGATGTGACTTCTAGTGTTCCTGTAAGTACGCTGTTACCTGTTACCTGAAATTGCGCCGCACCACTAGGAGCTTGAAAAATACCAATCTTCTTATTAGTAGAATCAATGTACAAGCTGTTGGAATCAATGTTCAAACTATTCGGTATAGTTACAGTAAGACCGTTTATTGTTATATTATCATTAGATGCATTACCTAATGTTGTATTGCCACCAACACCAAGATTCTGAACAATGTTCAAAGAACCAGAAATGGTATCACCTGATCTTTTTACCTTATTGAATATAAGATTGTTGATTTGAACAACTATAGCGTTGATTTCATCGCTCGGGTGAGTATAAGTATCATTACCATTTGAATAATTAACTCCGGTATTATTGGGAGCGTCGGTTAACACTACATCAGCAGGATCACCCAAGTTGTCAGAGATTCTATTAGAGAACGTTCTCCACTGCTCGATGCTATTAATTCTGTTTATAATTGGTTTAGCCATTGTTAGTAATCAACCTTGTTAGTTCTTGAACCTGTAGAGATAACTCTGAAATTTGGATCTTCATATTATTTATCTCTGCCATCATCAATTGATCTGACGATTGTTTCTGCTGCATGGCCCTTCTTTGGTTCATATAGACGGTGAACGCCGAATCATCTGTCGCTATAGCTGCGGCACCCTCGCGCTTTAATTCACCTGTCATATTATGCCAATGCAATCAATCTAAAATTCTTGATCCTAGGAACCTTAGCTGTGTTTGTAGTTTTCATTGCGATCTTGACTTGAATCTGATCAAATGGAGATATGTCTTGCATTGTGTAAACAGCTTCTGTGAATTGAGAAGTATTGGATGTTTTGATTAGGTTGCCTGTGCCATCTGACGGCAATTTAACCCACATCTTCTTCTTGATGTTGTCTGATGACGCTGCCTTGTCCAACCTATAGAACAATTGAATGTCTGCTTCATTTGGCAAATTCATATCAAAGTACACCTTGAATCCAGTGGATTGGTTGCTCAATGTCATAACAGTTGACAAATAATTTGCAGCGTTAGATGTATTCATTGAAATAACATCATCTGCATAATTCGTAATTTGTTTCATCACAAAAGATGTTGTCGATGGTTGTCCCGCACCCAGAGTAATACCAGAATCAAGAACAAGAGTAACTGTTCTATTGTTACCAGATACTGCAATGTCACTGACAATAAACACACCATTATTTGTAGAGATCGTTGCTGTTGCAACACAATTTGATCCAGATCCAGTAATGCTTATTGCTGGTGCACTTGTGTAACCATAACCTGGAGAGGTAACCGTAACTGATGTTATTGCACCACCACTTACTGCTGCGGTTGCTGTTGCTGTTGCACTTTGACCCGAATATTGCCAATGTGCTGTACCATCGGTAATATCTGCAGCGGTACCTGTTGGACCACCAGATGATGCTGTTGTTCCTGCTGTGATACAAGTGTACAACTTACCACCATTGTTTGTTCTTTGCTGACCTAATGATACAGTTGTGGAACCGACCCAAGCCGTGCCGATTGTAACTACTGGTGATGAATATCCTGTTCCTGGATTTGTTATTGAAATGCCTGTTACAAACCCACCGGCGAATCCAGATATTGCGATTGGTTTTCCAACTTGCAATGTATCAATTGCCGTTGCAATCGTTGCGTCTGTCGATGTAAATCCCGTTGCCGTGAATGTGATACCGACACCCGAAACAACTGTAGGATCATCATATCCTGCAATGTAATTATACTTATTGGGATTGTTGATTCTGTTGCTTATTGTATTGACCTGCAGCGATGTTAAATCAATTGTAGGTGACAAGTTTTCATTTGTTGAATTTATAATAGTATTCAACGTAAATGAGTTTTGACCAGCAAGTTTTGTTTTCTCATTAATCTCAGAATACACTGTTTGTGTGACCGGAAGATCATAATTCCTGTGCAAGAAAATGGTATCTGTTGCTTGCAATGCACCATTAGCTGCCGTTTGTCTTGTGCAATACACATTAGTTTCTGGTGGCATAAATGTGTCAGCACGAACAAGGACAGTATCCAATGTCAAGTTCTCTGTAGCTGTAACCGATCTGCCACCGATGTAACCAGATGCAGTGGCATTAGAACCCAAATTAATCATGTAAGAATTTCTTGTCACATTGGTAATTTGAAACATCTTCTTTGTTGGGCCTTTGCCGAAATTAGCAATTGTGAATCCGTTGCCCGGTGGAGATATTTCAACAGCGACCTTACCTGTTGAACCACCAACAGTGACAGTGGGTGTTGTCAAATAACCTGTACCAGTATTTGTAATAGTCAAACCACGTATTGTATTGGTAGATGTCAACACCACATTGGCTGTAGCCTGAACTGATGCAGAGCCGCCACTGAACACAACAGCAGGTGGTGCTGAAGGAGAATAAGTGGTCGTGTCATCAATCACGGTCCAATCTACAACTTCACCGATTGTCACCCCATCAAGGTACACATAATCACCCTCGTTCATACCATGGTTTTCGTGTGAAATGCGAGCGAGAGGTTGACCCGCAAATGTTCTGATTGGGTCAATTGGTAACTTGCGATATGATGTTGGAGCATTTACAGCAACAAATTCACCTGGCTGACTAATATCAAACTTCGCTTTATACAACACGAATGATAGATTGTCAGAACTAGATGCTACCCAAGTAGATCCATTTTGTGAAGTGAACATGTAACCTGCTGTAGGATGACTGTCAATCAACTTGCCTGTAATGTCAACTGTTCCAATTCGGGTCGACCACAATGAGTAATCAGATGAGTCAGTGTACACAACTATAGCATATTGTTTGTCACTCTCAACAAATATTGGAGCATTAAAAGTAAAGTCGCAAGCAACAAGATCAGTTGTCGATGGAGTAATAGATGATGCATCCACAACTACATCCGAACCATTGACAATGCTTGAACCCGGGTATCCGTTAACCGTATCCCTAATCTGCAACTTGAGAGGCATATCAGCAGACTTGGCGTAGACATACAGTCTTACCTTTGTTATAAAGCAACCAGTTTTTTCGCTTACGAAAAATGTCTGTGATATTGCATTCTTAATCATATCTTCCCTTTAAATTTTAACCTTCTCCGCCGCCATGATTTCCGCCGCCATGACCACCATAGTAGTAATAGTAATTCCAATTGTAATAGCATCCGTATCCGTAATCATAATAGTAACCATAGTAACCATAGTAATAACTATAATAATTCCATCCGCATGTTGTTGTCGTTGTAGACGAACTTGTCGATGTTGAACTTACCTTCGTCGATGAACTTTGCAATGTTGTTACTGCTGCCTGTGTCACATGAGAATCTGTCCAACTATTCTGATTCAACGTAACATCTTTTTCCAAGAATGATGTTGAAGTTGTATTGGTCTTAATGCCCTGTCCACGATAAACTGCAACTGCTCCACTATTTATATCCAGAACGCAACTAACTCTAATTGTTGCTGCTCCGCATTCAACATCTGGAGGAATCATCAATGTGGCAACGAACGTGCCTGCTGAGTTCGTCTTAGCAGGTGCCTGTAGCATGTTAGTAACCGTTGCTGTGGCACCGTTGGTCCTGCCAGTTATGCTGAATGAAGAACCAATGGAGTCATGCCATCCCATTTCATTGGTGATATACATTACGGTTCCGCTTGAACCATCATTGAATTCTGTTTCTTTGGCCAACAAAATTGCTGATCTTCCATCCGCACGTTTGATAATATCACCATGCTCAAACAAATCGTACGAGTTGCCAGCATTTAATTGGTTGCCAGTGTTGGATGTGTACTCATTACCCATTGGGTTGATGATCAACTGTGGGTTCATAAATGTGCCGTCTGGTAATTCAATACCCTTCCATGCACGATCTGGAATATCAGCATGACTTAGCATGTCATCTTTGTATGTAACGAATGTTCCAGAGGAACTAACAACTTTCAACTTTGTTGGCAACTGAACATATTGATTTGCGTTCTTACCATTTACAGTTACATTAATGTCGCTGTTTGGCTTCATACCACGAACAATCATAACAACGTGACGCATACGCATGTACGGTTCAGAATCAAGCGATGAAACTGCTGTAACAGAACCGTCATTTACCAATGTAACATCTGCGGTTGTTGTCAATGCACTTCTATTGCTTGTTACATCATAATTTGTTGTCTTGTAGACATTCGTCGTAAGAGCAGTTGTCGTTGTATTGGTTGTCGTTGTCGTTGTGGACTGACCACCATAACCATAATCATAGTAGTAATAGTAGTAGTAATAATTCGTCGAGGATGATGTTGCTGACGAATATGATACTGCAGCTGATTGTGTTGTACTCAATGAGGATGATGTTGCAGCACGACCAATTTCATGCCAATCACCATACACTGTTCCTGTGATGCCTGTTCTTGCTGCCAAATTTTGCAACAATGAGGAACTACCATCAATTGTGATTGCAGCAAGTTTTGGTGACTTGCTATTATTAACCCATGAATCATTATCTGGGTACAGTGTCAATGTTCCATTGAAGTCAAAGTCTGACCATGGATTTACCTTAGTCTGAATTGATGCCTTGTTCTGAATGATTGATGCCACTTCGGTGTAAGGCAATGTAACCAAACCACCCTTTACATTATAGTGATATGATGCACGCAATCCCGAGGACTTTTCAAGCAACTTGACTTCTGATACATAGAATGAAGGGCGCAATTCCTTAGCTTGTGCATCAATAGCACACATGTAATCCATGGATGTGTCATCGCCGATTCCATGATCCTTGAATTCATCTACGATGAAACCATTCTTGAACCTACTCAATCCCCACTGATCTAGAATTTGCAAATCTTTTGTTTGCTTCTCCAATAGGGTCAATGAAGCATAGTATTCCAAATTAGTAATACGTTTGTCCAATGAACCAATCGCATTCATTGTATAGCGTTTGTGGGCTCTAGGTGATACCGTGACATTCATTGAATCCACGTTAACTGTGTATGGCCACATAGAAACAGTAAACAGGTCCAATGTGTCGGTTCTGTTTCCTGGTGGAACTGGAATTCCTGCACTAGGGTGACCTTCATCGACATAGAACTTCTTGTTCTTGTCAACAGAGATAAGGTCGCATCGTTGTGTGTAATATGAGTAGTTTGCTACCATATCAACATTGTACGCCAATGGTTCTGGAACCTGTGCTCCTGTGCTTGTGTAATCAGCACCCGAGTCTGATATTCTTGCACGGAAGTCCAATACGTCACGCAATGATGTTTCTACTCCATTTTCCAATTCTAATACTGGGATGTCCTTGTATGCTGTTGGGTATGAATTGACACAGAAGTAATCACCTGGTGTGTGATCAAAATACTCAAACACAATACGAATTGGTTTTGTTGGTACAGCAGAATTTAGGATTGCTGATGATATACCATAGTGGGTTGTCGTCTGACCGTTGTCTAGAGTAAACCTATTTGTAATGTCAGATTCACTTGTTGATTGATATGCAATCGTTGTTGTGTTTGCATCAGTTGTAGCGAATGTTGTAGTGCCGCCGCTCATTGTTACGGAAACAATGCGGTACGCATCAGCTTCACCCAATGAGTATTTTGCCTGCTTCAATACACCCCAATTGGTAATATCAACTGTTCCAACCTTAGGAATCTTCTTTCTTTCCTTGGTTGCAATACCGTGTTTGTAAACAGTGGCAATAACTTCTACGTTTGTTGTTACACCAAACAGATTGGTCGAACCATTTGCACCAGTGAAATACAAGTCAACATTAAGCGCATCAACTCTAACGACGCTAGATGGTTTTAATATCACGCATGCACCTGCGGCAACCAATTTGGATACCACATATGTTGTTGTGTCTGGTGTGAACGACTCATTGGAGTTCGCCAATGTAATACGAACAATACCTGTGGTTGGATTGTTCGCAGCTGATGCGAACCTTCTGCGAACTGCATAGGTATTGTTGACTGTCGAATCATCAGTGTCGCGCAAACTTCTTGTGAAGATGTGTGGCATTTGGACAAGAAGATTGTTTCTTCCATATGACTTGGTAACTGCCTTTGCAAGGAATATGTTACTGAATGTCAATGCTGTGCCAATAGTCAACGAAATGTCATTTACGATGGTTACAACAGGATATGTGTTACCTGCAACACGAATCTTTTGACCAACTTTCAATTCCTTTGAGAACAGCGTGTTCAAACCCGTTACTGTTGTGGTTCCTGTAGCACTGATTGTGCCCGTCAAATATTCATCTTCTTGGACAATGTTTGCACTAAACTTGTATGTGGCATCATTGTCTGTTACGGAAGCAACATCATCTGCGAATGACTTTCCTGCATTCATGGCAATGTCAAACACAAACAACTTGTAAACTGCTGTGGAATCTCCAGCAATACCGCTATCCAAATCTATAGAACGAACTCTGCAAGTTCCAACCTGTGATGGGGAAGCTGCTGCATCGTATAGATAAATTGGGGTCAATTGATTGATATCTGGTAGACCAACAACCGATGTTATTTTGAAATAAGAACCCTGCAATGACGGGACTATCGCATTTGAAACACGTTCAAAATCTCTAGCTTTGCGAACTGTCAAAAAGGTTTTACCTGGGATGTTTACTTGATAACCCTTAATGTATGCGCGACCGTTATTGATTTGCAATAGATATTGATTGGAGAAATTGATTTCGTCATCCAACGATACACCAGCTGTCGAGTACAACCCATTATTGAATGATGGTGTAGTTGTGGTTGCCCAATTCATTGAACCATCATATGAATAACCTGCAGACACACTAGGTTGAATTGTACCCGAAACACTAGATGATGTTGCAACGTAATATACTGTCTTATTGCCCTGCTTCTTATAAACAATATCACCCTCAACATAAGGAGTATGTGCTGCCCATAGACCACGATTATTTGATCTGTATTCTATAGCTTTGTATTGGAAGTCATTTACAATGTAATCACCAGATTCATCATAAGTTCGGTCAGCTAGAACTTTCTCCATTTCATTGAGCTTGGTAAAATCATTACGGTAAACAATTGAACCAGAATCAATGATCAACAATGTGATGAATTTAATATCCTTTGCCGATTCATCTGCCGTGAAATTAATATCAGATTCTGCAACTGGCAAAGAATCCAATGTTAATTTGATTTGTAGTCTATGGGCGCCAGGTGCACTATAGTTGTTGAAACCAAATGCGTTGTCTGTTAGAGACTTGTCTTCAGCCTCCGTGATGATGTTTTCCTCTACAACCAAACCAATTTTTCTTGTTGGTGTGTTTGTGTACTTATCAACCACAACTGTTTGATCTAGGACCTGAACATAGTAACCATTGACGTAATAAACACCTTCACTGATTGAGCATGTTGCTGCAGGACCTGATGCAGTATTGCTATTCTGAATTCTTAGAACTGTTCCTTCGTCTCCATCCACATACAAAACTTCATTTTGATTGAATGTAGCACGGTTTGACAATACGTTACCAGATACATCTTTATCATCACCAGATGATGTATATTGAATGTAAATTGTAGGGGGATCATTTGCTTCCGATTGTGTGTATGCTAGGACTTGTGCTTTGACAATTGCTGTACCATCTGCATTTTTACAAAATACAGTTTTACCAACCATTGCGGTAATAACTGAGTCTGCAAGTACAGAATTTTCTGATGTTTCTAGTTTGACATAGAATGCATTATCACGATAATAGATGTTACCCGGAAGAACAAC
>SESG01011640.1_pt1 | contig 22227 bp, 26 predicted proteins | sample 3171421 | NCBI WGS metagenome assembly SESG01 (sample SAMN10866946, study PRJNA518727) | freshwater metagenome | biome: subpolar coniferous forest; feature: holomictic lake; material: water; isolation source: holomictic Lake 227, 6 m and 8 m depth | place: Canada: near Kenora, Ontario | collected...
AGGGACCAATGAATTTTATATTACATTGTTTACAAATTTCAGCAAAGTGCGCTTTTTCAGAGAGAAAACCAAAGCCAGGATGTATGGCTTCCGAATCAGTGATTTCAGCGGCTGAAATAATCGCTGGGATATTTAGGTATGAGTCTTTAGATGCCGCAGGACCTATACAAATAGCGTGGTCGGCATAGCGGACATGTAGAGAAGAGGCATCCGCTTCGGAATAGACAGCTACTGTTTCTACACCGAGCTCTTTGCAGGCTCTTATTATTCTGAGGGCAATTTCGCCCCTGTTTGCGATAAGGATTCTTTTGAACACGGGTGAACTCCCTGTTATATTTTTTCTAAGGTGATTAAAGGCTGATTAAATTCAAGGGCTTGCGCGTTCTCGGCGAGAATCTCTTTTACTTTGCCTTTTACTTCCGATTTAATTTCGTTCATTATTTTCATTGCTTCTATGATACACACTGTCTGTCCAATTTCTACAGTATCTCCAATTTTTACAAAGGCTGGAGAGTCGGGAGAACTGGAACGATAGAAAGTACCGACCATAGGAGATTTGATAATTACAAGGTTAGGATTTACTACAGGCACAGGTGCGGCTACTACTGGGGCAGGTGCTGGCGCGTGTGTTTGTATTTGTACGGGAGCGGCCTGTATAGGCGCTGGCATATAGGTCGGAGCCGTGGGCGCATAAGCCACATGTTTTTTTAATTGAATTTTTACGCCGTTTTGTTCTACAAGAATTTCTGATAGTCCACCTTTATCCATTAATTTTAAAACATCATTTACTATTTCAAGGTCCACTACTTCTGGTTTTATTATTTTTGCCATTTTTTTAAGCGCTCCTTTTACAGGTTTGATGGTTATTTATTAACGCGTTCAATATATTCGTTTGTGCGCGTGTCCACCCTAATAATTTCACCTTCGTTAATAAACAAAGGTACATTTATGACAGCCCCAGTTTCAAGGACTACGGGCTTTCTCGCGGTACCCGCAGTATCACCCTTAATGCCCGGAGGCGCTTCTTTTACCATAAGCTCTACTTTATTTGGAATCTTTACTCCCATTACTTCGCCATCGTGGGTCAGCATAGTGATGTTCATTTCTTCTTTTAAATATTTTATGCCTTCGCCAATCTGAGTCGGAGTAAATTCGTGTTGTTCATAAGTTTCTGAATCTATGAAGACAAAATTTTCACCGTCTTTAAATGAAAATTGAAGATCGCGCTGTTGAAGAATCGCATCATCAAATCTGTCATCTGGGCTGAAAGTTCTTTCTACCACATTGCCATTCTTATAATTTCTTATTTTTGCTCTGACTAAGGGTGCCAAGCGTGGTCTTTGCACATGCTGAAACTGAACCACTTCGTAAACCACCCCATCCATTTTAAAAGTAATACCTTGCCTGAAATCCATTGCTGAAACCATTACGCAGAACCTCCACCAAAATTATTCCGGAAAAACTATTGCCGGCCTTACAGTATTGTAAGGGTATCGCTCATATGCCCTATCTTTTCAGGGCCGTTTTCTGTGACTAAATAGTCGTCTTCTATTCTTATGCCATAAACCCCTTCACGATAGATACCTGGTTCACAACTCAGTACAAAACCGGGTTTGAAAACTCCGGTTTCTCCCAGTCTTGAATTAGGTTTCTCGTGAACATCCAACCCTAAACCGTGCCCGAGAGAATGCGTAAACAGCCCCTCTATATTATATGACTTAAAAAACTCTCTGGCAGCCAAATCGGCATCTTTTAGGGGGGTTCCCGGTAAGTACAGGGCACAAGCGAGCTTTTTTGCCTCGCTTACTATATTATAGTCCACCATAAAAGCGTTTAGAGAACTTTTTATAATACCAAAGGCGGCCATTCTTGTCAAGTCAGAACAGTAACCATCCAGTTTTGCCCCACAGTCCAAAAGGACCAGGTCCCCAGTTTTAAGTTTTCGGCTACTTGGCTGGTGATGTGGCACGGCTGAGTTCTCCCCAAAAGCCACTATGGAGGAAAAAGAAGTGCTTTGAGCACCTTTTTGTTTGATAAAGGCCTCAAATTCGGAAGAAAGCGCTATTTCTGAAACTCCTTCCTTTAAAAGTCCAAAAACATGGCTTATGCCGGCTTCGGTTATGGCGACTGAACGGCGTAGCGTTTCAATTTCTTGCTGGTCTTTTATCATTCTGAGAGTGGAGACGCTATCGCTAAGGGCTAACACTTTGCCGATTTTTTGAAAAGCGATATATTCAAGCAAAGGGGTATGGGAAGTTAAAAGTATTTTACTAAAGGAGGAAATCAAAGCGGGAAGTTCGGCTTTAAAATCTTTTGTGATTATGACCTTGAAAGCTGAGGTTAAGTTTAATTTGTCCACTACCCCTTTATATCTTGAGTCGGTAATGAACAAGGGAGTTTCCCCACCGGCTATTATTCTGGCATAAGTGCCGCTAAAACCAGAAAAATAAAATAGATCAGAAAAGTCGGAAATATAAAACCCTTCTCCAGAAGCAAGGGTGTTTGAAAGTTTTTTAATACGGGAAAAGTCATGCATATTTATTTGGCAAGTATTCCGAGAATGACTTGCATAAAAGAAAAGGGCTTAGCTGTCATGGCGTTTTAACCCTTCAATAATTGTTTTTAACGGCGGCACGGTGAAAAGTTTTTTGCCAGTAATTTCATTTGTGACTGCCTGATAGAGGTGCGAGAGAAGAGTTTTTACTTCTGGAGGAAGTGGTGGTGGGGCTGATTTTACAAATGTTTTCCAATCACTACCGCGTTCTTTTTTTGCTTTTTCCACTTCAATAAACCAAGCGGTCTTTCTATACCATCTGCGCGCGAATTCTTTACTTATGTGAAACCCGTCCATCACAAAGCGACACTCATCAGGAGTGCCGAGCACATCTATAAGAATTATTCTGCCTTTGGTATCAAGGCCAAACTCAAACTTGCCGTCTTCGTTTTCTATACCCACCTTGGCACATTCTTCAGTTATGATTTTACTTATTTCTAAAGTAAGAGTTTTGATTTTTTCTATGCCATCAGCAGTGAGGCCTGAGATTTTTTGTGCTTCGTCCCATTTCATATACCTGTCAGTGTGTTCGAGTTTTGTGGAGACATCTATTATGGGTTTTAAAAGTTTTTCTCCAGGCTTTGGTTCGTGGTCAAGACCCAAGTCCTTATAAGTGATAGAACCATTACTGAGGCGTTTAAAAACGCTGGCGCTTTCGCCGAGCTTGTTGCGGTATATCACTTCAAGCGGAATCAGATAGTTAGCGTGTTCATTGTTATAAATGTCATAATTATAAGTATTGGTGTCTTTGTGGTAAGCGGGTTTTAATACGCGCACGAGGGCTACACGCATTTTATTGGAATAGGAGTTTAGTTCGTGAAAGCGCTTATAAGTGCCTTCCTCTGCTAAGCCGCGAAAATGTCCGAGTATGCCTTTATTTAAAAGGACTTCAAAAAAATAAGCCGAGAGAGTGGCGAGCGCCGCGCCCTTTTTATCTATGAGGTCAGGCATTTCTCCCCAGTCAAAAACAGAATACCTATCTGAAAAGACAAACTCGCCATCGCCCATTGTTTCAAGAGTGGCAGGAGTAATAACTTCGATTTCTTTTACGCTTCCCATAAAAAGACCTCCATAGAGTTATTTAAATAGTTAGAAATAAAGTATACTATACCGAAGTAAAATTTAAAACCGCAAAATTATTTTTGGGAGTTAGCCATAGCAGAAAACAAGGCCTGAAGTTTTACTGCATCAGGAGCCCCAGTCGCGCTCCATATAATATTGGTTTTTTTATCGGTGAGAAAAACTTGAATGTCTGAAGTGTTTGTTACTTTTAAGAGGTCAATGTATTTGCTCTTATCGCCGAAAAAGAGATAGGCCTGTGAGGCCTTTTCTTTTGAAAGGAGTTTTTTAAAGCCGTCTTGCATAAATCCTGCAAAAAGTTGGGCAAACCCACCATCAATCATAGGGACTTCGAAAAAAGTGAAAACCTTATCAGTGGCAGCGGCTTTGATAAAAGGGTCAAGCCAAGCATCTAAGTCTTTTTGGTCTTTGCGTTCAAAACCTAAAACAAACAAGGTTATTTTATCTTTTGCAGCTGCGGTTAAGTCCACTTCCAGATTATCTAAAGAAGTGGCTTTAAGTTCTGGAAAAGGGATAAGCGTGGCGACTGGCAAAGGGGTATTTAAGGGCGCAGGGGCAGAAAAAATAAAACCAGAGAAAAGGGTACAAGACAAAATTAAAATAAAAAATTTTTTCATTTTGGTCACCTTTTATTTTCAAAAGATTCTGTTATAATTAGTATAACAAAAACAGGAGTATATATGGATATAATTTATGAGGCCTTAAGAAAAACAGAAATTCTGATTCTTGGACAGGAAGAAGCGGAATTAAAAGAGTTTTTTATCCAGTTTTATGAGGTTAAAAGTCTTACTGATATATACGAAAAAACGCTGGCGCTTACCTATTGTAAAATACTTGATACGGGAATGGCAAAAAAAATCAAATCAAAATATGTCTGGAGCGCGACTGAGGTGACAGCAGAAGTAAAAACGCTATTGCCTGTGGACTGCGTGGTGATAGAGACAAAAGATATAAAACAGGAATATATTAAAAGATTTTTAGGAAATTGCTCGGCTTAAAGAAAAAGTTTTATTTTTTCTAGAACTGCTTCGGCGGTAATGTTTTTCATACAAATAGTATCGGCACAATTTGTTTTGTCACACGGTCTGCAAGGCACATTTGAAGTCATAACTACGCTGTCTTTTGCTTCGTATGCCCACCCTTTTTCATTTGTCGGACCAAACAAACCTATGACTGGTACTCCAAGGGCGTTGGCAATATGTCTTACTCCAGTGTCGTTTCCCACAAGCAAGTGTCCTGCCCCAGTGATTCCAGCGAGGTCACGCAGACCACAAGCGGGAACAAAATAAACATTCTCATATGCCGCATCCCGTATTAATTTTACATCAGCTTCATCTCCAGGTCCCCAGAGAATGATAATTTTTATATGTTTAGGTGTTATAAGATGATTTAAAAGATTTGCCAAGATTATCCAATGTGAGACAGGCCATTTTTTTGTGGGCCAAGTGCCGGAAATAGAAAAAAGTATTTTATAGTCGGAGGGCGCTATGCTCAAGGCCGAATAAAAAAGCGAAGCTTTTTCAACCTCTTCAGGAGCTAAATGTAAAATAGGTTTTATGACGGAAGGAGAGGTGTAGGTTTCAAACGCATTCAACAAGGCTAAAAACCGCAGGGCTATATAAGTATTTCCCTGAAAATAAGTCACGCGGGTTTTATAAAGAGTATTTAAAAAAGCCCTGCGTGGGTCAGTCAGTTTAAAACCTATTTTATGTTTGGTTTTAACACACATAGAAATATATGCCGAGTAATAAGAACTTTCAAAATCAAAGAAAATATCATAAGTTTCATTATTTAAAGATTTTTTTATAGCGCCGGACATAGCCAGTACCCGTAAAAATCTGGAAAGTTTATGATGGGTTTCGTTGAAGATAATTATTTTATCTATATAGGGATTATGCCTCAGGATTTCAGCGGCTTTGGGACCGGCGTAATAATGTACAATAGAATCAGGGTGTTTTTCTTTAAAGAGTTTTACCGCTGGGGTGGTGAGCAAGACATCCCCAATGGCGCCTATACGAAAAAAAAGTACTTTGAGAGGAGATTTTATCATTTATTTTTTAAAAGGAAATGGCAAAGAAATTTCTTTTATCTGTACTTTTTTTTCATCTTCGCCTTTTTGTAAAAGGAAAATGGCTTCTTCTGCGAAAAAATTTGTAAAAGTGTTGCCGATTCTTTTTCCATTATCTCCGAGATACACTTCTGAAAGAATCTTAATCCCGCTATTTTTGCAGAAATCTTTGAAATCTCTTATGGTGAGATGGTGAATGTTTGGAGTGTCATACCACTCAAAAGGGAGAATGTTGGATTTCGGCATTTTTCCGTTGAAAAGAATACTCAAACGAGTTTTATAGTGGGCAAAGTTTGGAAACGCCACTATGGCTTTTTTGCCAACTTTTAAGATTTTTTTTAGGATTTTATCAGGGTCTTTTACCGCCTGCAGAGTTTCGGACATAACTACATAATCAAAAGAATTATCTTTGTATTTTTTTAGGCCATTGTTAATGTCTTCTTGGACTACTGATACTCCGCGTTTTATACATTTTAAAACTTCGGTGGTATCTATATCCAAACCTAAGCCGTAAACATTTTTGCGTTCGTAAAGCATAAATAACATTTCCCCGTCACCACAGCCGAGGTCAAGCACTCTGGTGTCAGCGTCTATTAGCTTTACTATTTCTTCGTAGGTGTTTTTTAAATAAATGTCTCTGTACATAATTATACCTTTATATGTGAAATGAAATTTTTAATAGCCTGTGTTAATACTACATTTTCAAATGCTGTTTTTTTCTCAAGCAAAAAAGCATCGTGGCCGTGGATAGAAGGGATTTCTATATAGGAGACATCTTTATTATTTATTGTGAGGGCCTGCACTATGTCAAAGGCCTGTTCCGGAGAGAAAAGCCAGTCCGAAGAAAAAGACACCAAAAGGATTTCTGCTTTTACTCGTTTGAAAGCTTTTTGTAGTGCTTTTTCTGCAGCTTTTTCAGGAGATTTATCTTCAGTATATTTTTCATCGCCATATCTGGCGCCTAAGTCAAATAAATCCATAGCTTTTGTAATGGCAATGTAGGAGTTGGCATCAAAGCGGTCAACAAATTTTTTGCCCTGATATGCCAGATAACCCTCTACAGCAAATTCGGTTTCAAATTGTTTTTCAAAGTCGCTCATTTTTGCTGCGAAAGAGGGTTCTTCTAAGCGGCGGTTAAACTTTTTGTCCATACCCTGTTCTGACAGATATGAAATATGCCCTATCATACGGGCAATGGCGAGGCCTGGGATCTTGGCGCCTTTGCCATAAATTCCTTTTTTGTATTCGTTGTCCATTTTTATGGCATTGCGACCGACAGCATCAAGCGCTATTTCTTGCGCAGATAAAGAGGCACTGGCAGCAAGGACTATGGCACTTTTGGGAATATCTGGAAACTGTAAAGTCCAATCCAAGGCCTGCATCCCACCCATAGAGCCACCTATGACGGTTACCAATTTTTCAATTCCCAGATAATCAAGCAGATATTTTTGCGAACGCACCATATCGGAAATAGTCACTTCGGGAAAATCTTTTCCAAAAGGTTTTCCTGTGAGAGGATTATTTGATTCAGGACCAGTGGACCCATAACAGCCGCCAATGACATTTGCACAAAGCACAAAATATTTATTTGTATCAATGGCTTTTCCAGGACCTATCATTAAGTCCCACCAGCCGACATTTTTTTTATCGCCTTTTATGTCATCATCAGAATAATATCCAGCGGCGTGAGAACTGCCTGTGAGAGCGTGTGAGACAACAATAGCATTACTTTTATCTTTGTTGAGAGTGCCATAGGTTTCATAGGCGAGTGTGATAGGACCGAGTTTTTTGGCACCACGGTCAAGAGGCATTTCATTAGGAGCTTCGGCATAGGTAAAGTATTGAACTATTACCTGTCCTACCGAATCACTTGGTTTTTCCATTTACTCGTATATCTCCTTTTCCCACGATGAAATACTTTTATCGAAAAAAGTATAGCATATTAGCACAATAATAAAAGAAGTAATTATTATTTAATTTTAGTAAAAAGCTGTAGAATTTTTATGTATTATGTTTCTTTAAAAAGCCAAGTGGACAAATAGCGCTCGCCTGTATCAGGCAATAAAACCACTATGAGCTTTCCTTCGTTTTCAGGGCGGCGTGCCAGTTCAAGTGCAGCCCAGGTAGCGGCGCCACTGGAGATACCGACCAAAATGCCTTCTTGTTTTGCCAATTGTCTGGCTACTGTTCCTGCAACCTCATCTTTAACACGAATGATCTCATCGTATATTTTTGTGTTAAGTATTTTGGGGACAAAACCAGCACCTATGCCTTGAATTTTATGCGGTCCGGGTTTTCCAGTAGAAAGCACGGGTGAGCTATCAGGTTCTACGGCGACAATTTTTATTTGAGGATTTTTTGATTTTAGATATTCGCCTACTCCAGTAATTGTACCACCTGTGCCAACGCCGGAGACAAAAATATCCACCTTGCCATCGGTATCGTTCCATATCTCAGGACCAGTGGTGTTTTTGTGTATTTCTGGATTTGAGGGATTTTCAAATTGCTGCAGAATTACAGCACCAGGAATCTCGGAAGTTAATTCCACGGCTTTGGCGACAGCTCCACTCATTCCTTTGTCCCCAGGAGTGAGCACAAGCTGTGCACCAAAAATTGAAAGAAGTTGTCTGCGTTCCACACTCATAGTTTCAGGCATAGTCAAAATAAGGTGATACCCTTTCGCCGCGGCTGTAAAGGCGAGCCCTACTCCAGTGTTTCCACTGGTGGGCTCTATGATGGTATCTCCTGGTTTTAATTTACCGGTTTTTTCAGCATCTTCTATCATGGCAACGCCAATCCTGTCTTTCACAGAAGACAAGGGATTAAACGATTCCAATTTAACTACCACAGTGGCTTTAGCAGTAGCGGTAATTTTATTTAATTTTACCAAAGGAGTATTGCCTACTGTCTTTGTCAAATCTGCAAAAATTTTCATGTTTTTCCCTCCTGTTTAAACTCTCGATAAGTTTGGATTTAAAACTTAAACTTTAGCGAGGGCTTGGTCAATATCTGCGGTAATGTCAAAGATATCTTCTATGCCTATGGAAAGGCGTACAAAATCATTTGTCACACCAGTTGCGAGTTTTTCTGCATCGGAAAGCTGTTGGTGAGTGGTGGAGGCTGGATGAATAGCCAAAGATTTCGCATCGCCAATGTTAGCGACATGCGAAATAAGGCCGAGGGAATTGATAAATTTTTGTCCCGCTTCAAGACCGCCCTTAATTCCAAAACCGATAATACCACCAGCGCCTTTTGGAAGATATTTTTTTACTCTTTCTTTTTCTACACTATTGTCAAGACCAGGATAATTTACCCAGGCGACTTTTGGATGTTTTTCAAGGTGCTTGGCAACTGCCAGTGCATTTTCACAATGTTTGGCCATTCTGAGATGAAGGGTTTCAAGACCTTGCAAAAGAAGAAAAGAGTTAAAAGGAGAAAGCGCCGCACCAAGGTCACGCAGTAATATTACTCTGGCCTTAATGATAAAAGCAATGTTGCCAATGGGTTTTAAGGCTTCTACAAATTTAAGGTTGTGATACGAAGGGTCGGCATCCGCTATAAGCGGGAACTTTCCATTTGTCCAGTCAAATTTACCTGAATCAATAATGGCGCCTCCTAAAGTAGTGCCGTGGCCACCAATAAATTTTGTCGCGGAATAAACTACTATGTCTGCACCGTGGTCTATCGGCCTAAGCAGATAAGGAGTAGAGGTATTATCTATGACAAGGGGAAGACCATTTTTGTGCGCGATTTTTGCTATGCCTTCTACATCGCAAACATCAAGTTTTGGATTTCCTACAGATTCTGCATAGACAGCTTTTGTTTTAGGTGTGATGGCTTTTTGTATGGCATCCAGGTCATTTGATTTTACAAAATTAACTTTAATTCCAAATTTAGCAAAAGTGTAATGAAGCAGATTGTAAGTCCCACCGTAAAGATTATTACACGCTACTATCTCATCGCCGGCTTGCGCTAAATTGAGGAGAGCAATTGTAATTGCTGATTGTCCGCTGGCAGTTCCTAAAGCTCCAACACCGCCATCAAGCAGGGCAAGGCGTTTTTCAAAGACATCCGTAGTGGGATTCATAAGGCGAGTGTAAATATTTCCAAACTCTGTCAGTCCGAAAAGATTTGCGGCATGTTGTGTGTTCTGGAACTGATAAGAAGTGGTCTGATAAATAGGTACAGCTCTTGAGCCAGTGGTAGGATCAGGTTCTTGTCCACCGTGTATAAGAATTGAATCTGTTCTGAGGGTGTTGTCAATTTTACTCATTTTAGTGCTCCTTGTTTTTTTTTGGGGTATCCCCCATAAGTTTTAAATAAAATACATTTCTTTATTTTGCACAGTTTCGTCTATGACTTTTTGTTTCATGGAAAGATCAAAAAATGTGATATTATCAATCACATCGCTGATCTTTTCCCTCACCTCCTCCCAAATAGGTTTAAGGACACATTTTTTTTCAAAATTGCAGTATTGATAGCAAGACTTAGAGACACACGCGATAGGCGCAGTAGAGCCATCAGTCAGGCGTATTATTTCACCGAGAGTTATTGTCGCAGGTGCTTTCGCCAGAGCATAACCACCATTGGCACCCCGACGGCTTCTGATATAACCTGCATTCCTCAATATAAGAAGGATTTGTTCTAAAAACTTTAAAGGAATATCTTGGGTTTTTGAAATTTCAGAAAGTTGGCAATAGCTATCTACATTATTTGGATCATATTTTGTAGAAAGCAATACAAGCGCCTTGATTGCATAATCTCCTTTGTAAGAAATCTTCATATTAATAAGCTCCTTTTAGTATTGATTACTTTGTCTATCAACATAGTAGACAATATACAAGAAAAAATATAAATTGTCAAGAACTATTTTGATTTTTATTTTTATAAAAGAAAATATGAGTAGATTTAACATATGGAGTTTATAAAATAGAAGATGGGAGAGTTAAATTGTTGAGCCTAAAAAGGCCGCTCTCCCATCGAACCGTATTGCTTAGCCGGTTCATATTTAAAGTATACTTATGGAAATTAAAAAGTCAAGCGAGGGGAGTATTTTTTTGTTATAATCTTCGCATGGAAAAAAAATACGATATTCATACATATAATTACGATTTGCCAGAGGCCTTAATAGCACAGACTCCTTTAGAAAAACGCGATGCCTCCCGCTTGCTGATATTAGACAAAGACACAGGGACGATTAGGCATAAACATTTTTTTGATATTTTAGATTATTTAGAAGCAGGAGATTGTCTGGTAATGAACGACACAAGGGTAATTCCGGCAAGAATATACGGGTATAAAGAAAAAACTGAAGCGAAAATTGAAATTTTAATTCTTGAGAAAATAGACGCTTATCTTTGGGAAGTTATGATGAAAAATTCAAAACGGATAAAACAAGACGAGTGTATTATTTTTCCAGAAGGCATAACTTTTACTGTAAAAGAAAAAACTGGAAAAACAGTTTTGGGGACTTTTAATTGTGAGGAAACTGAACTTATAAAGCGTTTATGGAAATGTGGAGTTATGCCTCTGCCGCCATATATAAAAGAAGATGTAAAAGGAATAAAACACAAGACCAGATATCAAACAGTTTTTGCGGAAAAGGAAGGAGCAAAGGCAGCTCCTACAGCGGGCTTGCATATGACGCCTGACCTTCTGGCAAAATTGTCAAAAAAATCAATAAAAACAGCACTTATAACCCTTCATGTAGGACTGGGGACTTTTGAGCCAGTAATGGAAACGGATATACGAGAGCATAAAATTCACGCGGAAAGATTTGAAATTACAAAAACTGCTGCCGACACAATAAACAGCGCTAAGCGGGTAATTGCTCTGGGCACGACTTCCCTACGAGCTTTAGAGACGGCGGCGGATGAAAAAGGAAAAATTAAACCAGGCGCGGGGCTGACTTCTATATATATATACCCCGGCTACAAATTTAAATGCGTGAACCGGCTTATCACAAACTTTCATTTACCAGAAAGCTCGCTTTTGTTTTTGGTAAGCGCTTTTGCCGGGACACATAATATCTTGAACGCATATAAGGAAGCGGTGAAGGAAAAATATAGATTTTTTTCTTATGGGGATGCAATGTTTATTAAATAAAAGAAGAAAGAAAAATTTGTGGCAGAAAAATGACTTAATTAAGGTATTAGCATTTTTCTTGACTTTGTGAACAAAAACGGATATATTTAATTAAATATGATATTTACGAGGTCAAAATGACTAAAAAAGCGAAGAGGCTTTTAATTGTTTTAGTGTCAGTATTAATATCAGCACATATTTTCGCCTTACCTATGTCCGAAGCGGCAGCGACAGCAGCTCAACCCCCAAAAATCCTTTTAAAACAAGTGATTTATTATGTATTTGAAGACAGCAAAAATCTTTTGCAGATAGGAATAATGGGTGAAAACGGAGAAAACAAGAAAGTCCTTACTAAAGAAGGGAATAATTGGTGCCCTACTGTGTCCCCTGATGGAGAGAGAGTGGCATTTTTCTCAGATAGGAGCGGTTTTATTAACATATTCGTAATGTATGTGGATGGAACTCAACAAAAACAGCTCAGTTACGATGAAGTGGAAAATGAGAAAATAGACCTATATAACAGAGGCCAGCTTTCCTGGACCGGAGACAGTCTTCGTCTTTTGTTTTTAAAACGCGGAAATATTTTGCAGATTGATTTAAACGGAGAAAACCAGACCTCTTTTACTGATTCAAATGATGTGACCACTTTTAAAATGTCTCCTGATAATAGCAGAATTATTTATACCAGAGAAAAAACTAGACAGCATAATGGTTTGTGGCTTTATTTATACGAAGGGGCAGGAATCAATGATGTAAAAGAGAAACAAATTACTCCCAGCAGTATTATTAACGCTTCTTTTGACTGGGGTTCAGATAACACTTCCTTAGCCTATTTTAATAATCGCGGAATATTTACCATAAGCTGTTTTGGACTTTCTAATAAGCTGATTAAGACCACTTACTATATTAATAATGATGTGGTGTGGAGTCAGACACAAAAAGATCCAAATGAAAATAACATAGCGTTTATTTCCGACGAGAACAATGGACCAAATATTTGGATAACAAAGCCAGATGGGACTAATTTAACGCAGATAACTAAAAACGGCGGAGCAAGTCCCTGCTGGTTCCCAGATGGTAAAAACCTTCTATATATTGAAGAAAATGATATTTTTAAATACGATGTGAGCGCTAAAGAAATGAAAAAACTGACTTATTATTTTAATTCCTATTATCCAGTAGTAGCAAATATAAAAATGGTGATAACAAAAGAACATAAGCCTTCGGAAATATCTCCACTCAAACTGGCAACCCCTGGCACGGATGGAAAAAGTGTTCCAACTTCCCTTCCAGAAAAAAGTACAGGAGTAGCAAATGAAAAATAAAATTTTAGTCTTAATAGCAGTTTTGTTTCTTATAGTCTCTATGGTGGGGTGTAAGAAACAACAGGCCGCTCCAGTACCGACGCCAAGCCCCACAGCTACAAGTGTACCTAAAATTGAAAAAATACTTTATATAAATAACGGCGACTTGTATAGCATGAAACCCGATGGTACAGGTAGTGAAATACTTTTTCCTGATGGGACCAGCAAATGGTTTCCTTGCATCTCCCCTGATGGGCTGGCGGTTGCCTATTGGGCGCAGGAAAAAGGGTCATATAACCTCTGGGTGGGTAATTTTATAACTGCAAAAGCCACACAAATAACTTTTGACAATGATACTGTTGAAGGCGATATTCAAAACTTTACCATTCGTAATGCGCCAGTTTGGCTGCCAGATGGACAAAGCCTTATATATTCAAGGAATAAAGACATTTGGAAGATAAGTAAAGATGGGTTTAATCAGGAAGTATTGACTGTTAGCCATAATTGTATATGTCCGGCAATATCGAAATATAACAAGATAGTGTATTCAAAAATATTAAATTCTACTACGGCAAATCTCTACATAAAAGATTTAACTTCGTTGGATGATAATCCTATCACAAATTTCAATGGTAAAAAGGCGGTAGCACCGTCTTTTTCTCCAGATGGTAAAAGGATAGTTTTTACGCTTTTGGATGGAGATACTATAAATATTCTCTCAGTGGATGCGGATGGGAAAAATGTTGTCTCTTTAACAGTGGAAGGCACCAGCCACTCGCCAATTTATTCACACGATGGCAGCAAGGTGATTTTTTCAAGTTACAGGCTAAATAAAAATCGCTCAGAAATATATAGTATGGATTTAAACAATAGCTTAACACCGATAAAACTTACTACTGGTGGAGGAGTGGCTCCTGCCTGGCTATACCGACCATTGGAAAACATAGTGCCTCTAAATACCATTAAAATTAAGCCGGTCTCGAAAAACATAAGCGCAGACAAGGGAGTGGCACAAAAAACTACTCCGTCGCCGCTCACAGCTACTGCTACCACTAATAGTAAAAACTTAGAGGAAATAAATAAACTCAAGAAAAATGGCTCTCTCAAAATAGTAAAATAAACACCAGCCACCTAAGACAAAATCAAAAAGCTAATCAATAAAACTACTTTGACAATATAGTTATACATATATAACTATGTAACACCCTGAGGTTTTAATATTTTATTGAGAACTGGAAAATATAATAATCGGATTTTTAAGAGGTTTCAAATTTTTCTTGCTTAATTTTTTTTGTATGTAATAATCTGTCCATGGACAAAAAAGAATTAGTAAAAAAATATTTATCACAATATGCCCCGGCGCTTGCCACGGATGAGATTATTTCAAAATTTGTTTTATTAATGCAAGAGTTAATAGAATGGAATCAAAAATTTAATCTGACTTCAATAACCGATGAAACAGGAATTGTAATTAGGCATTTTATAGATTCCCTTCAGCCAGAAATTTTAGGAATAACCTCTCAGTATAAAACAATAATTGATATCGGCACAGGCGCTGGTTTTCCAGGAATCCCACTTGCAATCGCAAATAAAAAATTAAAAGTTTTCCTTATGGAATCAAATGGAAAAAAAATAAAATTTTTAAAACACATGGTGGAAACGCTGGGGCAGGATAATATTTTTATTTTGGAAGGAAGGGCTGAAGACTTTTCAAGAAAATACGAACATCGGGATAAATACGATGCAGTCATAATGCGAGCAATTTCAAATTTTAATATCGCTATGGAAATATCCTGTGCGCTTGTAAAACACCACGGGCAAATTTTGTTTTACGCAAGTGGGAAACAAAAAGAAGAAATAAGCGATGAAGGAAAGCTTTACCGGGAGCTAAAACTTGAAATGGCGCATATAGAAGACTATGAATTACCTGAAAACTATGGAAATCATTCAATTATCATATTAGACAAACTGCTGAGGACACCTGACAAGTATCCAAGAGTATATAATATGATAAAAGCAAAGCCGCTGGTGTAAAATTGTTCCATGTGGAACAATTTCATAAAGCAATATAGCAAAAATCTTGAAAAAGGAAACCAATGATAGTAAAAAATATTGAATTAAACAATTTCAGAAGCTATTCTAATATAAAGGTGGATTTTTCATCTGGTATTAATTTATTTCACGGTGAAAATGGGACAGGAAAAACAAATATACTTGAAGCTATATATTATTTAGCAATGTTAAAGTCATTTAGAATATCAGATGATACGGTTTTGATTAAACAGGATGCACACGCTACAAAAATTGAAGCAGAAATTTCAAATATGGGACTGGATAAAAATATTAAGTTGGAACTTGATACAGAAAATAAAAGAAAAACATTAACAGTGAATGATAATAAGCTAAAAAGAAATTCTGAAATTATGGGAGTGCTGCCAGTAGTTCTTTTCTCACCGGAACATATTATGGTTATAAAAGGGGATCCTGGATTACGCAGAAATTTTATTGATGATTTATTATCACAAATAAATCCAGAGTATTTTCATATTTTATCGAGGTATTCAAAAGAAGTAAGCCACAGAAACTACATATTAAAACAAATACGCGAGGGAAAACTGGATATAAGCAATCTAAAGGTTTGGAATAAGCAGGTTATGGAGCACGGGACAGATATTATTGGTAAAAGAATAATAGCAATTAATACTTTGAACGAAATTCTTAAAGATAAACTATCTGATATTAATACGCATGTATCCCTTGATTACACACTCAAACATTTTAAGTCAAATAAGCCAGAAGATATCGCAAAAGATTATGTAAAATACTTTGAAGATAATCAATCAGAAGAAATTGCAAGGAGTACCACTCTGATAGGGCCACATAGAGATGATGTAGCAATATCATATAATGGGCTTAGTGCAAAAAGATTTGGTTCAGAAGGACAGCAAAGAATAACAACTATACTTATAAAACTGGCAGAAGGGCTTATGATAAATGAAAAACTTGGGACATATCCTGTTATTTTGCTTGATGATTTCTCTTCAGAACTGGATAATCCAAATAGAAGCTTTATAGCAGGAACATTCAGTAAATTTGAACAAATAATAGTGACCACGACATATCCGGATAATCTAAAGGGGTTTAAACCATCAAAATTGTTCCACGTGGAACATAATGCTATAAAAGTAGACTGAAGACTAGTTGTAAGGCAAAGTAATAATAAATATAAAGTAAACTATCCGTGTCAAAACAAATCATTTGAAAATAAAAAACCAAGCCGCATTGTTAAACCTCTCAAAATGTTCCATGTGGAACATTCTTAATATCAAAACTTAAAAGAGAAGTAAGTATGGGCAAAAAACTCTAAATTCATATTGAGTATAATAAATAAATTTTTGTTAGATTAAACTAACAAAAATAATAAAAAAAAACCTTTCTAATCTGGTTTATTTATTTGAAGAGAAGTAAGCTGTGATATTCCAAACACAATATTTTATGGCCTCTTCAATGCTCCCTGAATTTGTTGCTTGGCCTTCTGTGTTAAACTTATCCACAAGGGCGCCAGTGTTTGCATCCGTAAGAGTCACTAGTACTTTTATCTCGGAGTCATTTGTCCAAAATATGAGAAAAGTTCGGTCAGCAGGGGAAACAAGCTTCACTGAAATGATCTCTACATTGATATACAAAGCCACAGGAACGGCGCTATCAATGTAAAAATCTTTAAAAAGCTTCTTGTGTGAAATATCAGCCGAAAGCAGCTCACGGAAAGAATTTATTTCGGAAGCGGAGATAGTTAGAGAAAGGGCTTCTGAAGTTAATACAGATAGATTAGCTGCTGGATATGAGCTAAGTTTAAGTGCGTTTAACGGCGTGCGATTGAACGACGAAAAACACCCTGAAAAAAAGGTTAAACTCAGAGTCAGGATCAAAACAAAGACCGCTTGCTTTCTCATAACTTCCTCCAGGACAATATCGGTGATAAAAATAATTGTAATTAAGTAAGAGGCATAAGTCAAATAAAATTAAGTACTAAAAGGCATAAAGGGGTATCACATTGACCTTGATTTTTATATATGATATATTTAAATAAATTAGAAAATAATAAGCGAGGTGAAATTTGAAAAATAGCCTTGAAGTAGGGCTTTGACATATGTCGCTTAGGAAAAAGAATATATGAAGCCATTTTTTTGCGAAGTGTGCGGGCTACCAGGAGATATAAGAAATATGGAAGTGCGGTGGAACTTTGATAGAGAGAAAAAAGCAGTAAGAGATTTTAAAATAGCTCACTGCGGGCTTCATCCTGAACCTAAGGAAATAAAAAAACACCTAAATAGGAAATTGCAGTTGGAATTTGTTTTTGAAAATATGCCTGAATTTTTAACTTATATTGGGAGATATACTTTGGACAAGAAAGAGTTAAAAAAATTTGTGCACCTTATTGAAAAAGACAGGTCTTATATACGAAGGCATTATGCAGATAAAAAAGAAGTCAAAAAACTGATACTCTTGCTGGATGGATTGGGAGAGTAACAAAATGCGGAGAATTTATGGAATGTGCTGAAAGCAGAAAAAAAATGAAACTATACGCGGCTAAAGAGATAAAAGAACCGGCTGTCATAGCGGATATGGAAGCGCATATTGAAAAGTGCTATATTTGCAAAAAAGAGCTTATGTTGTGGCAAGAGGTCTTGGGGAGACAAACGGCTTTGAAAGAACTGAGGGAGAAAACGGAATTTAAAGACAGGATCAAGGCACAAATGAAAAAAAATGATATAAACCCACAACTGCCACCTGGGGTAAGAGGGATAGATGCTGTTTCAAGAGTATGGAAAAATAAGACCGGCAAGCTTGTGATACAGGTCTCTTTAGTGCTGTTGGGAGTGATATGGGTGGCTTTGATATCAAAATATGGGATAAATATTCCTGCTCTCATTTTCGCACTTATTGGGTTTGGCGCATTAATATATATAATGATAAAAAACAAGTGACGCATAGTATTTAAAAAAATTAGCAGTATAAAAACCCAAAAAAAACATTGCTTTTTATTTCTAAATAAAGTATATTTGAATATGCGAATATACTAATTAACTTTGAAGGAGAAAATATGAAAGAACTGGCAAAGGTGTTTAAGGCCTTATCTGATGAAACAAAGCTTCAGATATATAAAATAGTGGTGGAAAATCCTGATATCTGCGTATGCGAAATTATGAGCTCCCTTAAAATGAGTCAAACGCGAGTGTCAAGAAACTTGGGGATTTTAAAGAACGCTGGGCTTGTGGAGGCGCGTAGAGAAGGGTTTTGGATGCACTATACTGTAGGCAAAGAAAATAAGTATAATACGATTGTAAAAAACATTGTGGCTGGGAAAGTTAAGCGTAAGCCGAGTATGAAATGCAAGTAGAGACAAAATATGACTTCAATATAATATAGGAGATAAAAATGCAAAAGAAACTTTCGTTTGTGGACAGGTATTTGACTCTGTGGATTTTCTTGGCAATGGCTTTAGGTATCGCGCTTGGCTATTTCGCACCTTGGGTGACTCAGGCTGTGAGTTCAATGCAAGTAGGCACCACTTCCATTCCTATTGCCATTGGACTAATAATAATGATGTACCCCCCTTTAGCAAAAGTCAGGTATGAAGAAATGGGGGATGTGTTTAAAAATAAAAAAGTTCTTGGGCTTTCCCTGCTTTTAAACTGGGTGATAGGGCCTATCCTTATGTTTATATTGGCTATAGTATTTTTAAGGGACAAACCTGAATATATGTCAGGTTTAATACTTATTGGTCTCGCGCGGTGTATTGCTATGGTAATAGTGTGGAATGACCTTGCCGGAGGCGACAGGGAATACTGCGCAGGACTTGTGGCACTTAATTCTGTATTTCAAGTGTTGTTTTTTTCTCTCTATGCCTGGCTATTTATGACAATACTGCCAGGGTGGTTGGGTCTTAAAAATACAATAGTAAATATCACTATGTGGCAGATAGCAAAGAGCGTGTTTATATATCTGGGGATACCCTTTCTTGCAGGAATGTTGACGAGATTTATTATGCTTAAACTTAAAGGCAGAGATTGGTATGAAACAAAGTTTATTCCGGTAATTAGTCCGTTTACTTTTATAGCCCTGCTTTTCACAATAATAATAATGTTCTCCCTTAAAGGAAAATACATAGTCACAATTCCATTTGATGTGCTGCGGATAGCACTTCCCTTGGCGATTTATTTTGTCATAATGTTCTTCATATCGTTTTATATAGGGAAAAAAATGAATGAGGGCTATAAAAAGACCACCACGATTGCTTTTACTGCCTCCGGGAATAATTTTGAACTGGCTATAGCTGTGGCAATAGCAGTTTTTGGAATAAATTCAGGGCAGGCTTTTACAGCTGTGATAGGCCCCTTGGTGGAAGTGCCAGCGCTTATCCTTTTGGTAAACGCTGCTTTGAAAATGAAAAAAGGTTTTAATAAATAACAGGCTTGAGTAAGCTTTATTTAAGGAGCAAATAAAATGAAATTTATTGCTGACTATTTAACTTTTGTGATTTTTAAAATGCAAAAAGGGACTATCGGAGCGGAAGCTATAAACTTTTTTATCTACGACACGATAAAAATATTTATTCTTTTGAGTGTGATAATTTTTGTGGTCTCGTTTATCCGCACTTATTTTTCACCTGAAAAAACCAAAAAATATCTTACTGGAAAAGGACTCTATACAGGCAATATATTGGCAGCGTTGCTTGGTATAGTCACCCCGTTTTGCTCTTGTTCGGCTGTGCCTTTGTTTTTAGGTTTTGTGGAGGCGGGAGTGCCGTTGGGCGTGACCTTTTCATTTTTGATATCTGCGCCTATGATAAACGAAGTGGCACTGGTAATGTTGTGGGGGTTGTTCGGTTGGAAAGTCGCCCTTATATATATAGGAAGCGGTTTGATAATAGCCATAATAGGCGGAATAGTCATAGGGCATTTAAAATTGGAAAAACATATAGAAAAGTTTAATGTAAAACAGATTAATACCGAAGAAATAAAACTCAAGTTCAAGCAAAGAACTGATTTTGCAGTTGAATATACGATAGATATATTAAAAAGTGTTTGGCTTTATGTCATTATAGGTATTGGTATAGGGGCGTGGATACACGGGTATGTTCCGACTGATTTTTTAGTAAAATACGCTGGCAAAGATAATTTCTTCGCAGTGCCACTGGCAGTTTTATTGGGAATTCCACTTTACTCCAATGCTGCTGGTGTAATTCCGTTGGTGAGTGCCTTGACTGAAAAAGGAATGGCCATGGGGACAGCCTTAGCTTTTATGATGGCTGTGACTGCTTTGTCTTTGCCTGAATTCATTATTCTACGCCGCGCTATGAAACCAAAACTTATAATAATATTTGCCTCAATAGTTGGAGTGGGGATAATATTTACAGGATACTTGTTTAACTATTTGCTTAAATAAAAAATCCGACCATATTTTAAAGGGGAGAACTTATGAACAGTTTTGATGATAAGGCAAAAGAATGGGATAAACCTGACAGAGTTAAAATGGCAAGTGAAATAATGCAGGCTATGCTTTTAGAATTAAAATTAAACAGGGAAATGACAATCATTGATCTTGGGGCAGGCACAGGCCTCATTGCAAGTGAACTCTCAAAAAAAGTAAAGAAAGTGATTGCCCTTGACAGTTCAGAAGGAATGCTTGCTATACTTAAAGATAAAATACTCGTAAAGGGTTTAAATAACATAACGACAGCGGTGTTTGATGCGGAAAAAGATACCCCAGAGAAATACCACGCAGATATTATAATTAGTTCTATGGCTATGCATCATATTAAAAACACAGAAGAGTTTGCAGTAAAACTTTATACAATGCTGAATTTGGAAGGCAAGATAGCGATTGCCGACCTCGAAAAAGAAGATGGAAGTTTTCACGGAGAAAACGCTGTGGGAATAATGCACAATGGTTTTGATATGTCAGAGTTAGCAAAAAGTTTTGAAAGTGCCGGGTTTAAAGAAATAAAATTTACCCATGCCTATACCCTTCAAAAAACAGGTAGGGAATATAAAATATTTTTAATGACAGGAAAAAAATAAAATTATCATAAATTAATAAAAACTTAACCGAGGGCTAATATTTTAAAAGTAATCTTAAAATAAAAAGAGGTGAAGTATGGCAGAAAAAATAAAAGTGTTGTTCGTATGTATTCACAACAGCGCAAGAAGTCAAATGGCGGAAGCGTATCTAAACAAATTCGCTGGTGACAGGTGCGAAGCCGAGAGCGCTGGGATTGAACCCGGAATTCTTAACCCTGTGGTAGTGGAAGCAATGAAACAAGATGGCATAGATATCTCGGAAAATAAGACAAAAAGCGTTTTTGATTTTTATAAACAAGGGAAAAAATTTGCTTATGTCATAACTGTCTGTGAAAAAGAGGCTGCGGAAAGGTGTCCTGTGTTTATAGGAGTGACAAAACGCCTCCAGTGGAGCTTCCCAGACCCATCAAAACTGACCGGAACACCAGAAGAAAGGCTTGAAAAGACAGGGGAAATACGGAATATGATAAAAGTGGCAGTGAAAGAGTTTGCAGATCAGCTCAAATAAAGACTTTTTTTCAATATAAGGCGATAAAAAGACCCAATCTCAAAGGGTTTATTTGGAAAAGACTACCGTATAAAAAAACTTGACTTTTGCTATTTCTCCTATATAATTATCTCGTATTGACAGGTTATAGTTATTTTTATGCCTGTTAAAACATTATTTTTAACCCCGTAATGCAAACCATTGCTATGGGGTTTATTTTTATTATATGATTATTATATTAATTAAATATAAAGGCCGCGGCGAAATTTCCGCGGGGATCCAGAAGGAGGGCAGTTTTAAATGGCAGAAGTAATTTTACGAGATGGTGAATCATTAGAAGAGGGTTTGAAAAGATTTAAGAAAAAAGTGCAAGACGCTGGTATTCTTCAGGAAATGAAGAAACGCGAGTATTATGAAGCGCCGAGTGTGAAAAAGAAAAATAAAGCATACGCGGCTAACAAGAAAAGAAAAAAGAATAAGAGAAGGTTTTAAATGTCGTTACCAGAACAAATTAATGAGCAGTTAAAAACCGCAATGAAAGAAAAAGACCAGTTGAAAATGGATAC
>SESG01022090.1_pt1 | contig 22224 bp, 24 predicted proteins | sample 3171421 | NCBI WGS metagenome assembly SESG01 (sample SAMN10866946, study PRJNA518727) | freshwater metagenome | biome: subpolar coniferous forest; feature: holomictic lake; material: water; isolation source: holomictic Lake 227, 6 m and 8 m depth | place: Canada: near Kenora, Ontario | collected...
CGTCTTCCCGTCGAACCCCAGATCGCGCCCCTGGCGACAGGCGGCCTCGAAGCCGGCGTCGTCGGAGAGGTCGAGGTGCACGCCGTCGAGCGCCGCCAGGCCGTTCGCCCGTGCCGCCAGGACGACGAGGGAGAGGGAGACGAGCACCTCCATGCGCCCCGGCGTGTGGCGTGCCCGCAAGTCCTTCACGAGGTCGGAGGTGCCGGCCACGAGGCAGGCGAGGCGCGGGGTGGCGGCGGCCACCTCGGCCACGCGGAGCACGCCAGCCGGCGTCTCGATCATGGCCCAGAGCGCGAGCGAGGCGGGCGCGCCGGCGGCCACGAGCATCCGCTCGGCCTCCCGGACCGACTCGGCACCCTCCACCTTCGGCAGGAGGACCGCATCGGCGCCCGAGGTGGCCGCGGCGGCCAGGTCCGCGGCACCCCAGGGGGTCCCGGCACCATTCACCCTGAGTACGACCTCGGCCCGGCCGAGGCCCCGCCGGATGGCCGCGAGCGCGGTGCTGCGCGCCCCCTCCTTGGCGGCCGGCGCGACGGCGTCCTCCAGGTCCACCAGGACCACGTCCGCGTCGATCCCCGGGATCTTCTCCAGGGCCCGGGCGTTCGCGGCCGGGACGTAGAGGGCGCTGCGGCGGGGGCGTGCGTCGGTCACGCGTTCTCCCTTCGAGCCACCCGGAGCAGGGCGGCGATCCAGAGGCGCGCCTCGCGCCGGGTGAGGCGGGACCGGCGCAGCGTGTGAAAGAGGTCCCGCACCGCGTGACGCTCGGGACCCCGCAGGAACCCGCCCGCGGAGAGCGCCTCCCGCAGCGAGCCCTCCACCCGGAGGAGTTCCCCGTCGTCGGCGACGGCGGGCGGGGCGGCGGGGGCGCTGCGCGCCGGGCGAGCCCGTGGACGGAGCGTGAAGGCGTAGACCGCCACGGCCTGGGCGAGGTTGAGGGAGGGCTGTGGCGAGGAGGCGGGGATGCGGGAGAGGGCGTCGCAGCGCGCCAGCTCCCCGGCCCGCAGTCCGTCCCGCTCGCCGCCGAAGACGAGCGCGGTCCTCCCCCGGGGCGGCTGCTCCCCCAGGGCGCCGGCCAGCTCCTCGGGATCGAGCGGCGGCCGGCCTCGCACCCGGCGGGAGTCGGTGCCCACCACCCAGGCGCAGTCCTGGACCGCGTCGTCGAGCCGCGGCACGACCGGGACTCCGTCGAGGAGATCCTCCGCTCCCACCGCCATGCGACGCGCCGCCGACAGATCGAGCCGCTCCGGATCGACGAGGACCCAGTCGGCGTGCCCGAAGTTGCGCAGGACCCGGGCGGCCGCCCCCACGTTCTCGGGGACCCGCGGCCGGACGAGCACGAAGCGGACCAAGGCTATCCCGCGTCGGACCCTGGCGCGTCGGCCTCGTCCTCCTCGACGTCCGGTCCGGACGGGAGGGTGACCATGGCCTTCCGGATGTACTCCTGGTGCTGCTTCTCCTCGCCGCGCAGCTCCTCGAAGAGCTTGCGCACTTCGGCGTCCTTCACGTGCTTCAGCGCGTCGTCGAAGAAGGTCCAGGCCTTCTCCTCGGAGAGGAGCGCCACCTCCATGGCCTGGCGGGGCGACATGAAGACGCGCGGCTGGCCCCGGTCGGGCGCCTCGACGTCGTCGAGGAGGGCGAGAGTCACCGTGACCGGCGCGGAGCCGAAGAGCTGCTGGCGGCGCGCCTTCAGCTCGTCCCGGTGCTTCCCCTCGTACACCGCCATGTTCCGGAACACCTCGTCCGCGTCGCCCGGGTAGCGGCCGCCCACGAGCTTCGCGAACTCGTCGTAGCGGCCCCGAGCCTCCTCCTCGATCAGGACGGCGAGGTCGAGCGCGTCCTTGAGGGTCAGCTTGGCGAAGTCGATCGTCTGGGCCATCGTTCTCTCCCCGGCAAAGTTGTGAAGGTGGTGGAGTCTCAGCTAATGCTGAACGAGCACGGTTGGCTAACGGTATGGAGGCACCCTGTTGGGTGCTGGGGGGGTAGGATGGCTCGGATTCGGTCTGATGGGCTGGTTTTTCGGAAGGAACGGAGGGTCGCCCGCATCCACGACCCCCGGAACTCCTTCGCGCTCACCGACGTCGAGAGCGAGATCCGGTACGACCCCCTCACCGGCGAATCCTCCCGGATCTGCCACTTCTCGCTGCCGGCGGCGGCCCCCTCCGACCTCGCCGACCTCGCGGAGGCGCGCCGGCCGGGATGCCCGTTCTGCCCGGGAAGGATCGACGTCGTCACTCCGCGCTTCCCGGAAGACCTGGTACCGGGCGGGCGATTCCGTCGCGGGGAGGCCGTGGTCTTCCCGAACCTGTTCCCCTACGACGAGCTCTCGGCGGTGGTCGTCCCGGTCGCCCGGCACGACGTCTCGATGGCCGACGTGCCGGAATCGCTCGTCGTGAACGGAATCGCCACGGCGCGCGACTTCCTCTCCGCCACCCTCCCCCGCATGGGCGGTGACCTGTACGGCATGGTCACCTGGAACTTCATGCCGCCGGCAGGGGGAACGCAGCTCCACCCCCACCTCCAGGTCCTCGGCACGTCCGAGCCGGGGAGCGCCACCCGGCGCGAGCTGGCGGCGGAGGAATCCTGGCTCGCCTCCACCGGCCGCCCCTTCGCGCCCGACCTCCTGGCCGCGGAGGAGGAGGCCGGACGAGTGGTGGGGCGGACCGGGGGCTGGACCTGGTTCGTCCCGTTCTCACCGATCGGGCTGCTCGGCGACTGCAGGGCGGTGCTGCCCGGGAAGTCCACGGTCCTCGAGCTCACCGACGAGGACATCGCCGACTTCGCCGTCGGGGCGCACCGGGCGCTCCGGGGATTCGCGGGAGCGGGTCTCTGGAGCTTCAACATGACCTTCGTGTCGGACCGATCGGGGGAGCGCTCCGGCCGACACTCCCTGTCGGCCCGTCTGCTCCCTCGCCTCTACATCGACCCGGTGCTCCACGTCCCGGACGCGAACTACCTCAACATGCTGCTCGGGGAGCGGTACTGCATGGTCTGGCCGGAGGAGGTCGCGGCGCGCCTCCGGGTCGCGTTCAGCGAGGGGTGATCCCCTTCGCGGCCAGCCAGGACGCGAGGCGGGAGTCCTCGGCATCGCGGGCGTCCATCCGGTCCGCCACGAGACGGCGGAGGACCGCGTCCCGCACCGCGACCCGATCGGTCTCCGACCGGGCCGCCCGCGCCGTCTCCTGGTCGTAGAGGAGCACGTGGCGCCGGATGGCGCTCGCCGCGCGGCCGAAGCCCTTGGCCTCCAGCTCGTAGAAGCGGGCCAGCTGCGCCGGGTCGGGGGACGGGCGGAGCTCGGCGTCGGCGGTGGCCGCCTGGTAGACGTAGCGAGCCCGGGAGAGGCGTGGGCGGGCGAGCTCGCGCGCGGTCAGGTAGACCTCCGCCCCCTCCAGGCTGGACGCGTCGATCACCTGCTCGGCGATGGCGCGGGCGAAGGGGCCGGCCGGGTCGAGCCGGAGCGCGTCGAGCGCCCTCTCCTCCTCCGCATCCCCGCGGGCGAGCGCCGCGAGCCCCGCCTGCGCCCCCGCTCCCCCCGGCAGCCCGGCGACCGCGTCGGCGGTGCGGGCACCCCAGAGGTCCTCGAGGAAGAGGTGGTGGTTCTTGATGATGCCGAGCCCGATCTCCTCGAACCCCGGGCGCGGCCGCAGGAGCCCCCACAGCGAGAAGAGGTTCTCCTTCCAGCTCTCGATCTTCGCGTCGCGGAAGAACGGGTAGACCGCCTGGAGCGTGTGGATCTGGTTCGACACGTCCTCCATGTAGTGGTGTGCCGCCCCGAGCCAGACGAGTCCGAGCGCGCGCCCACCCGGCGTGCCGGAGGTGGCCGCCGCGAGCGCCACGTCGGTGTGGACCTGAGCCATCTCGGGGGCGAAGGCCTTCGCAGTGGGAGGCCAGGCCCAGCGGCGGGGCTCGGTCTTCAGCACGTCGGGGGAGTCGGAGAAGGCGAGCCGGGGCAGGCCGTAATGGGCCCAGGCCTGGCTGGAGAGCCCCGTCAGCGCCCCCATGTCGAGCTGTGCGGGATCGAGCGGGAGGGGCAGCCCCTTGTCGTCGCGCAGGACGTGCCGGTCGGGGGCGTGTGCGAACCGCTCCACGTTCCGGCGATCCTCGTCGGGGAGTCGCGAGGAGAGGGCGAGCAGGGTCCGACCGTCCGGCGCCGGGGCGGGGGGCACATCGAGCCCGACGACGCGCGCCTCCGCCGTGAGCCCGAGGAACTGCTTCCAGGCCCAGGGGTCGAAGGAGGGCTCGGAGGGAAAGCGAGCCAGGAAGCGTGCACGGACGCCCGGGTCGGGATGGGCGGCGCCGGCTCGCCAGGTGGCGACGCGCAGCTCGTCGAGGTCGGCCTGCCCCGCGGCGGACGGCGCGGGGCCGGGGACGGGGAACGCGCGCTCCCCGATGAGCTGGTGGACCCGCTCCTCGTAGGCCAGGGCACCCGAGGGCAACCCCACCCCGAACCCCGAGAGGGCGAGGATCGCGGCCAGGCTGCGAACGGTTCGGAGTACCCGGGGAGAGGTCATCGCTCGTTCAGGATCCCTTTCGCACCGCCTGGTCGGCCGCCCGGATCTCGGGCTGGTACTGCACCGTGTCGAATACCACGAAGGATACGAAGAGCGCAGCGAACAGCGCGGCCGCGATCAGGATCACCATCAGGAACCGGTTCTCGTACTTCAGGTGCATGAAGAAGAGGGCCACGATGGTCGCCTTCGTGCAGGCGATGGCGAGCGCCACCACCACGTTCCACGGCCCCAGGTCGATCCGGGAGCTGGTGACCGTGATGGCGGTCAGCACCATGAGAGAGGCCGCGGTGGCGACGAGGATCCCCGGGCTCATCACGTGGGTGCCGGGCTCGTGGGCGGGGCGGGCGGAGGCGTGTTCGGTCACGGAGGCACCCGATCAGATGAGGTAGAGGAGCGGGAAGAGGAAGATCCAGATCATGTCCACGAGGTGCCAGTAGAGGGCCACGGAATCGACCGGGACGAAGTATCCGGGGCCGAAGTCGCCCCGCGTGGCACGCCGGATGAGCCAGACGTAGAGCCCCATGCCCACGAGCACGTGGATCCCGTGCAGTCCGGTCATGAGGTAGTAGATGCTGAAGAAGGTGCCGAGGTCCTTCGGGACCGGCAGGGCCCGGACCGACGCGGGCAGCGTGGAGAGGATCTCCTCGGAGGGGTGGCAGGCCGCGCCCCAGGCGATCCCGTTGTGCAGCTTGTGGCTGTACTCGAAGTACTTCACCACGAGGAACATCCCGGCCAGGAGCAGCGTGAGCAGCAGCGTGATCCGCAGGCCGCGCCGGTCGCCGAGCTGGGCGCAGCGCACCGACCATGCGGCGGAGAGGCTGCTCCCCACCAGGACCACGGTGTTGAGCGCCCCCATGCGCCAGTCGAGGAAGTGGTGGGCGTAGTGGAAGAGGGCGTAGTGGTTGGCCCGGTAGACTCCGTAGGCCACGAAGAGCCCGCTGAAGAAGAGGACCTCGCTGCCCAGGAAGAGCCAGATCCCCAGCTTGCTCGTCTGGGACTGGGCGGTCATGTCCGGGAAGTGGTGCGCCAGGAACCGGTCCTCGGGCGCCCCGGCGGTGCCGGTCTGGGCCAGGTGGCTCATCGGGCACCCTCCGGACGGACCGGGATCCACCCCGCCTCGTCGGAGGCGTGGGTGAGGCCGGTGTAGTCGTACGGGGGGACACCGCGCGGGGCGACCGCGAAGTTGTCGTGGGGCGGAGGGGAGCTGGTGGCCCACTCCAGCGTGGCGGCGCCCCAGGGGTTGGCGGGCGCGCGCGCCCCGTGGCGGAGCGAGGCCACGAAGGCCCAGAGCGCGACCCCGAGGCCGGCGGCGAGCAGCACCGCACCGACGGTGGAGACGCGGTTCAGCCCCACGAACTGCTCGGCGTAGGTGGCGTAGCGGCGCGGCATCCCCATCGTGCCGGCCAGGAACTGGGGGATGAAGGTGACGTTGAACCCGAGGAAGATGAGGATCGCCGAGGCCGTGCCCAGCCGCTCGTCGTACATCCGTCCGGTCATCTTGGGCCACCAGTAGAAGAGCCCCGCCAGGAAGGCGATCATCACCGCCCCGACCATCACGAAGTGGAAGTGGGCCACCACGAAGTAGGTGTCGTGCAGCGGGATGTCGGTGGCGAGCGTTCCCAGGAAGAGTCCGGTGAGCCCTCCCACGCCGAAGATGGCGAAGAAGGAGAGCACGAAGAGCATCGGGGTCTTGAGGATGATGTGACCCTTGTACAGGGTGGCCAGCCAGTTGAACGTCTTGATGGCCGAGGGGATGGCCACGAGCAGGGTCAGGAAGCTGAAGATGATGTTGGCCCACTTCGACTGGCCGGACACGAACATGTGGTGGCCCCAGACGAAGAAGCCGATGAGCGCGATGGCGATCGAGCTCATGGCGATGAACTTGTAGCCGAAGATGGGCTTGCGGCTGAAGACCGCCACCACCTCGCTCACGATCCCCATGGCCGGCAGGATCATGATGTAGACGGCGGGGTGGGAGTAGAACCAGAAGAAGTGCTGGAAGAGCACCGGGTCGCCGCCGTACTCCGGCATGAAGATCCCGAGGTGGAAGACCCGCTCCAGGAAGCCGAGCGCGACCGTGATGCCGAGCACCGGCGTGGCGAAGATCTGGATGATGCCGGTGGCGTAGAGGGCCCAGAGGAAGAGCGGCAGGTCGAACCAGCGCTGGCCGGGGGCGCGCATCTTGTGGATGGTGGCGATGAAGTTCACGCCGGTGAGGATGGAGCTGAACCCGGCCAGGAAGACGCCGGTGAGCGCGAGCAGGATGCCGAGCCCCCGGGACGACTCCAGGCTGTAGGGCGGGTAGAGGGTCCAGCCGGTGTCGAGGCCGCCCACCACCAGCGTGGCGATGAACAGCACCGCCCCGGCCACGAAGAGCCAGAAGGAGAGGAGGTTCACCCGGGGGAAGGCGACGTCCTTCGCCCCCACCATGAGCGGGACGACGAAGTTCCCCAGCGCCGACGGGATGCCGGGGATGACGAACAGGAAGATCATCACCGCGCCGTGCAGCGTGAACATCTTGTTGTAGGCGTCGTTGGAGACGAGCCCGCCGGACGGGTCCCACAGGTGGAAGCGGACCACCATGGCGAACACGCCGCCCAGGAAGAGGGAGAAGACGATCAGCGCCAGGTACATGATGCCGATGCGCTTGTGGTCGAGGGAGAAGAGCCAGGATGCGATCCCCTTCCCGTGCGTGAGGTAGCTGTCGCCGGCGGCGTGCTCCGCCGCGGCGGCCGGGGCCGTGGTCATGGTCCCTCCTTCAGACTCTGGATGTAGGCCACGATCCCCTGGATCTCCCGGTCGTCGAGGGGCACGGGGGGCATCATGTCGTCGAAGCCGGCCACGATCTTGGCGCCGGGCGTCACGATCGACTCGCGGATGTAGTTCTCGTCCACCTTGGCGATCTTCCCGTCGGTGAGCTTCTCGTCCTTGCCCCAGATGCCCTTGATGGACGGGCCCACGCCCGGCGAGCCGTCCACGCTGTGGCAGGCCGAGCAGCCCTTCTCCTCGAAGACCCGGACGCCGACCTGGAGGAGCGACTCCTCGCCGCCCTTGCCCTCGGCGGCCCAGGCGTCGAAGGAGGCCTGGTCGGGGTGGACCACCGCCACGGCCGACATCGTGGAGTGGTTCGTCCCGCAGTACTCGGTGCAGAGGATCGGATAGGTCCCGGGCACCGTGGGGGTGAAGACCATCCGCGTGAAGCGCCCGGGGACGGCGTCCTGCTTCAGCCGGAACTGGGGCACGTAGAGCGAGTGGACGACGTCCGTGGAGGCGAGGACGAGCTCCACCGGCCGCCCGACGAGCACGTGGAGCTCCTTCGAGCCCTTGCCGCCGGCGTGGTCGAACCACCAGGACCACTTGCGCGCGGTCACCTGGACCCGCTGCGGGTTGGCGCCCGGCTCGAGCTCGGTCATGGCCAGGTAGACCTTGGTGGAGGCCGCGAAGATCACGAAGACGAGCAGGAGCGGGATGGCGGTCCAGAAGATCTCGAGCTTCGTGGAGTGGTCCGGCGAGGCCTCCGGGCCGGGGCGCGAGGCCCGGGCCCGGTAGCGGATCACGAAGAGCACCGTGAGCCCGATGATGACCACGAGGAAGAAGGCGCTCATCCAGAAGAGGAGCGCGAAGACCTGGTCCACGCCCTCGGCGACGCTGGAGGCCCGTTCGGGCATGTACCCGGGGCCGGCCGCGATCAGGCTTCCGGCCAGGAGGTCGGGGAGTCGGATCATGTGGTGAGGTTCTCCGTTCTGCGCCGCTTCACGTCGCGGTACGCCAGGGTTCCGAGGAAGACGAGCAGGAAGGCCATCGCGAGGACGCCTCCGGTGCGCATGACCTTCAGGGCCAGCGGGGCCGGGTCGGCCGGGTCGAAGCCCATGCAGGTGAGGAGGAAGCCGCCGATGCTCCGCTGCTGCTCGGCGGTGGCCACGGCGCCCGACCCGGCGCGGTCGAGCGCGGTCCGCAGCGCGGTCGCCGGGTAGGTGATGCCGTGGAGGTAACCGCTCACACGGCCGTCGGCCGTGAGGACGACGAGCGTCGCCTGGTGCGCGAACTCGCCCGTGGCCGGATCGAACCGGTACTTGAAGCCCACCGCGTCGGCGAGGGCGTCCACGTCGGCCTTGTCGCCGCGGAGGAATCGCCAGCCCGCCTCGACCCCCGGGCTCCCGCCCGCCTCGTGGGTGAGCTGCTGCCGGGTCCGGGCGAGCTGCTCCTGCGTCTCCTCCGGATCGATGCTGACCGAGACGACGCCGAAGGCGGCGCCGTCCCAGCCCGCGTCCCGGAGCGCGCGGGCCATGCCGTGGAGCTGGAGGCCGCAGAGGCGCGGACAGCTCGTGTAGTTGAAGGAGAGGAGGAGCGGCTTCCCGGAGAGGTCGGAGAACCGGACCGGGTTCCCTCCTGAATCGGTGAAGGTGGCGCCGCGCGGAACCGTGGCCCCGAGCTTCTCGACGACGCCGATCGCCGCCACCTCCCGCTTCAGCAGATCGGTGGTCTGTGCAACGGCGGGCGAGGCCCCCAGAAGGGCCAGGAATCCGAGCAGGATTGCAGGTCGTCGGTGCGGTGCCATGGCAACCGCACTTGCTTGCCGAACCAACATAGACCTGTCAACACTATTTTATGGCAACCCCAGGATTTTCCTGGCACATCGCGTCAAAAACTACCGGGTCACGTCCACGACGACCCGCCCGCGCACCCGCCCGGCGAGCAGCTCTCCCGCGAGCGGGATGGCCTCGGCGAGCGGGATTTCCCGGGTCATCGCCGCGAGCTTGCCGGTGTCGAGCTCCCGGGAGAGCCGCTGCCAGGCCTCCCGGCGGAGCGCCATCGGCGCCATCACGCTGTCCACGCCGGCGAGCGTCACGCCCCGGAGGATGAACGGGGCCACCGTGGCGGGGAAATCCATGCCGCCCGCGAGTCCGCAGGCCGCGACCGTCCCGCCGTAGCGGGTGGAGGCGCAGGCGTTCGCGAGGGTCTGGCTCCCGACCGAGTCGACGACGCCGGCCCAGCGCTCCTTCTGCATCGGCTTCCCGGGCGCGGCGAGGGTGGCACGATCGAGCACCTCGGCGGCGCCGAGCGCGGTGAGGTAGGGCGCCTCCGAGGCGCGACCGGTGGAGGCCACCACCCGGTAGCCCAGCCCGGCGAGCAGCGCGATGGCCACGCTCCCCACGCCGCCGGCCGCTCCGGTGACGAGAACGTCTCCCTTTCCAGGCGCGACGCCGTGACGCTGCAGCGCCATCACGCAGAGCATGGCGGTGTAGCCCGCCGTGCCGATGGCCATGGCCTGGGTCGTGGTGAAGCTGGAGGGGACGGGTACGAGCCAGTTGCCGTCGAGCCGCGCGGCTCCAGCCAGGCACCCCCAGTGCCCCTCGCCCACGCCGTAGCCGTTCACGAGCACCCGGTCGCCAGGGCGGAATGAGGCGTGCGCGGACTCGGCCACCACGCCGGCGCCGTCGATTCCGGGGATCATGGGGAACTTCCGGATGACCGGCCCCTTCCCGGTGATGGCCAGCGCGTCCTTGTAGTTGACGGTGGAGCGCTCGACCCGGACGAGGACGTCGCCGACGGGGAGCGATGCCTCGTCGACCTCGGCCACGCGCACGGACTGCCCGGACTCGCTCTTCTCGACGAGGATGGCTCGAAACACGGGAATGACCTCCGGACCGGGTGGGAGAATGGTTCTAACGGTTCGCGCGCCGCTCGGCTAGCATCCGCCCGTGACCGCAGAGCGCGCCGACATCGTCATCGTGGGGGCCGGGATCATCGGCCTGGGCCTGGCGCGGGAGTTCGCCGCCCGCGGCGCCCGGGACGTCCTCCTGCTGGAGAAGGAGGAGGGGCTGGGGCGCCACGCCTCGGGGCGAAACTCGGGCGTGCTCCACGCCGGCATCTACTACGCGCCCGACAGCCGCAAGGCGAGGACCTGCCTGGCCGGGAACATGGCCATGCGGGGCTACTGCCTGGAGAAGGGGCTCCCGCTCCTGGAATGCGGCAAGGTGATCGTCGCCCGGGAGGAGGCGGAGCTCCCCATCCTCGACGAGCTGGCCCGCCGGGCCGCCGCCAACGGGGCTCGAGTCGAGATGCTGGACGAGAAGGGGCTCGCCGAGGTGGAGCCCTCGGCCCGGACCGTGGGACGGGCGCTCTGGTCCCGGATGACGGCGGTGGTCGATCCGAAGGCGGTGCTCGCCTCGATGCAGGCCGACCTCACCGGGAGCGGCCGGGTGCGCATCCGGACCGGCGTGGAGGTGCTGGGCGCGGCGGGACCGGGCGCGATCCGCACGAGCGCGGGGCCGGTGTCCTACGGGCGGCTCGTGAACGCGGCCGGCGCCCACTGCGACCGGGTGGCCCGCTTCTTCGGCGTGGGGGAGCACTACCGGCTCATCCCCTTCAAGGGCATCTACCGGAAGCTCCGGCCGGGGGCGCGGCTCGCCGTGAACGGCAACATCTACCCGGTTCCCGACCCCCGCAACCCCTTCCTGGGGGTGCACTTCACTCGTAGTGTAAAGGGCGACGTCTACCTCGGCCCCACCGCCATCCCGGCCTTCGGGCGCGAGAACTACGGGATCCTGGCGGGGGTGGACGGCGACGCCCCCCGCATCCTCGCCGAGGACGCCATCCTCTTCTTCCGGAACGCCGGGTTCCGCTCGGTGGCCCTCTCCGAGCCCCGGAAGTACCTGCCCGCCTTCCTGCACCGGGACGCGGCGCGTCTCGTCCACGGCTTCGACCCCGCCGAGGTGGAGCGGGCCGACAAGGTGGGGATCCGCCCCCAGCTCGTGGACTGGCGGACGAAGACGCTGCTCATGGACTTCATCGTGGAGCGGGCGGGGGACACCCTGCACGTGCTCAACCCCATCTCGCCCGCCTTCACGAGCTCGCTCGAGCTCGCCCGGCAGATCGCCGACGAGCACTTCGCGGGCGCGTTCTAGCCGCCGCGACGCCGGAGCTATCCCCGCGGGGGCCAGCCGCGCAGCATCTGGCGGATGGCCGGGTCGAGGGACTGCTGCCCGGTGAGCGCGTCGGTGGCGATGCCGCGCCAGACGAGCACCATCCGGCGCGCATCGATCAGGTCCACCACGAGGCAGGAGGAGGGCACGTCCACCACGTCCACCACCGGATTCCCGGCCGTCGTGTAGCCCCAGGCCTGCACGTCCACCTGGCGCCCGCCCTGGTAGTAGGCCACGTAGAGGTCGGGCGACCCGCTGATCGACCGGGCCAGGTTGCCGGCGGTGGAGAGGTCCCGCGCCAGCACCCCCTCGACGTCGAAGTAGTCGAGGGAGGCGACCAGGCGCGCCGATCCCGCCGGGAGCGGGACGAACTCGAAGGTGCGGTAGGCGGAGAAGTCGTTGCCGGTCTGGTAGCTCGCGCCCTCGAAGGGAACGGTGGGATAGGTGGCGCATCCCGCGAGGGCGAGGGCGAGGAGGGCGGCGGCGGCTCGGAGGTTCATCCTCCGTGGATAACCCGGAGCGCGCCCGATCGCCAGGCTGGGGCTCAGTTGCGCAGCGCCGCGTCGAGCCGCGCGCGCCGCTTCCCCAGGTCGAGCCCCTCCCGGGTGAGCAGGAAGCGGACCTTCCCCTTCCCCGCCGGCATCTCCACGTCCGCCTCGAAGCCCGGTCCGGAGATGGACCCGACCGCATAGGAGCGGTGGAGGTTCGTCACCCTCCCCTCGATCCGGTCCTGCTGGACCTCGCCGTGCCCCTCGCCGCTCCGGTGGAGGGAGGAGGCGACCTCGTACAGGCTCATGGCCAGCTCCGGCTCGAGCGGGAGGGTGCTCGCGAGCACGGAGATGAGGTACCAGTAGGGGGGCTTCTCGGCCATCGCGGCATGGTACCCCATTGAACCTCCTGCTCCTCGACGAAGAAGAGGTGGACGGCGACGGCGTGGCCCACGTGCGGGGGCGCCGGGCCCGCCACGTGGTCGAGGTCCTGCGCGCCGCACCCGGCGACCGCCTGGTGGCCGGGCTCTGGCGCGGGACGGTGGGCGAGGCCCGGATCCTCGCGGCCACCCCCGAGCTCGTGCAACTCGCCGTCCGCCTGGGCGACCCGCCCCCTGCGCCCTCCCCGGTCTCCCTCGTCCTCGCGCTCCCGCGCCCCAAGATCCTTCGGAAGGTGCTGCAGGCGGTGGCGTCCATGGGGGTGAAGCGGCTCGCGCTCGTCGGCACCTACCGGGTGGAGAAGTCCTTCTTCGCCTCCCCTCTCCTCGACCCCGCGGCGATGGAGGCGGAGGTCCGGCTCGGGCTGGAGCAGGGGCGGGACACCGTTCCCCCCGAGGTGTCGCTCCACCGCCATTTCAAGCCCTTCGTGGAGGATCACCTCGACGGGCTCTTCCCGCCCGGCCGGGAGGCTCGCCTCCTCGCCCACCCGGGCGCTCCGGGGCCGGTCGAGTCGGTCGGCGCGGCGGCCGCGCGCGCCGTGATCGCCATCGGGCCGGAGGGCGGGCTCACGGAGTACGAGGCCCGCACGCTCGCGGAGCGCGGATTCGCCCCCTTCACGCTCGGTCCTCGTCCGCTGCGCGTGGACGTGGCGGTCCCCTTCGCGGTGGCCCAGGTGGAGATGTGGCTGCGGCGGGTCACCGCGGCAGGGCGGTGAGGATCTCGACGCCGGTGTCGGTGACGAGCACCGTGTGCTCGAACTGGGCCGCCCGCTTGCCGTCGGCGGTGACCGCGGTCCACCCGTCGGGCCAGACGACGTGCCGCTCGTCCCCCACGGTGATCATCGGCTCGACCGTGAAGGTCATGCCGGCCTGCATGAGTTCCCGGGCGCCCGGCTCGAAGTAGTGGAGCACCTGGGGCTCGGCGTGGAAGTCCTCTCCGATGCCGTGGCCGCAGAAGGAGCGCACCACCCCGTAGCCGTGGGCGGACGCGTGGGCCTCCACCGCCCTCCCGATGTCGGACACCGGGCGCCCCGGCCGCACCGCGCCGACCCCCTTCATCATGCACTCCTCGGCGACCCGCAGGAGGCGCTCCGACTCGTCGTCCACCCTCCCCACGGGAACCGTGGCGCAGCAGTCGCCGTGCACCCCGTCGAGGTAGAGCGTGACGTCGAGGCCGACGATGTCCCCCTCCTGGAGCGGCCGGCTGTCCGGGATGCCGTGGAGGATCACCTCGTTCACCGACGTGCAGATGGCCTTGGGGAAGCCGTGGTAGTTGAGCGGGCTCGGATAGGCGCCGCGGGCGATGCAGGCCTCGTGGGCGATCACGTCGAGCTCGTCGGTGGTGACCCCGACGCGGGCGGCGCGGGAGACCTCCGCGAGGACCTCGGCGGCGGCGCGGCCGGCCCGGCGCATCCGGGCGATCCGGTCGGCGGGGTCGGCGATCCGCGGCGCGGGGCGCGGACGGCCCGTCCGGGCGTAGCTGGGGCGCGGGATGGACGGCGCCACCGCGCGCATCGGCGTGACCGTGCCGGCGCGCACCTTCCTGTCGGTCGGAGGCGCCTCGGCGTCCCGGTCGCGGTGGCACTTCTTGTACTTCTTCCCGCTGCCGCACCAGCAGGGGTCGTTGGGGCCTGGACCTCTCATCGTCCCGTGATCCTAATCACGGCGAGGGTCGCTTCCACCAGGGCTCGCGCCGGGGCGGAACGGTGCGCGGCAAGGTATCCGGGGCCTCCGCGAGCGCCCAGGTGATCCAGGCGAAGGCCGCCGTGGCCCGGGCGAGCTCCTGCGGATCCACCTTGTCGAGGGTGTCGGCGGCGCTGTGGTGCCAGTCGAAGTAGCGGGAGGTGTCCTGCTCCACCTCCACGAACGGGACGCCCGCCCAGGCGAGCGGCGAGATGTCCGCCCCTCCTCCGCCCTCGCTCACCTTCTCGGCCCCGACCCGGGCGAGCGGAGCGGCGAGCCTCCGGACGAGGTCGAGTCCACCGGGGCCCACGGTCGCGCTCAGCCCCACGGGGCGCCCGGCGCCGGCGTCGGCCTCGAGCGCCACGACGTGGCGCGTTCCGTCGGTGAGCGAAGCCTCGTGGTAGGCCACCCCTCCCTCGAGCCCGTTCTCCTCGTTCATGAAGAGCACGCCCCGCACGGTCCGGCGCGGCGGGTGGGGCATGGCGGAGAGGATCCGCATCGTCTCGAGGACCATGGCCACCCCGGCGGCGTCGTCCACGGCGCCGGTTCCGAGATCCCAGGAGTCGAGGTGGGCGCCGATGAGCACGACCTCCTCGGGTGCGGTGGCGCCGCGGATCTCGGCGACGACGTTGGCCGACCGCGCGACCGGCGGGTAGGCCATCCGCCCTCCCAGGGCGAGCCGCACGCGCACGGGCCCGCGCGCGAGCAGCCGGTGGAGGAGCTCGGCATCCTCCACGGCGAGCGCTCCGGCGGGGATGGGATCGACGCCCGGAGGGAAGAAGGTGGCGCCGGTGTGCGGCAGCCGGAAGGTGGCCGTGGAGAGCGATCGGACGAGCGCCGCCGCGGCGCCCAGACGCGAGGCCTCCGCCGGGCCGTTCATCCGCAAGGGCGAGAAGCGGCCGTAATCGGAGGCGACCTTCATGTCGTGCTGGAGGAGGACGATCTTCCCCTTGGCCTTCGGTCCCAGGGCCCGGAGCTCCTCCAGGCTCGAGACCTCCAGCACCTCGGCCATGACTCCGCCCCGGCGCGTGGGGGAGCTCCCACCCAGCGCGGTGATGGCGAGCGGCTGGGGCCGTCGGCCGGCGTCGGCCACCACCTCGGCCCGCTCCTCCCCGCGCACCCAGGACGCCACCTCCAACGGCTGGAGGCGGACCGCGATCCCGTGGAGGCGGAGCCATCCCTCGGCCCAGCGCACGGCCGCGGCCGCGCCGGGCGAGCCGGCTGGCCGCGCTCCCACACCATCGGTGAGCTCCGCGACGACGCCGAAGGCTCCGCCACGCAGTGCCTCCCCGACGATGGCCTCCGCTTCCGTTCCGGTGCTCGCGGTGCGGGCCGGCGGCTCCGTCGCCACCAGGCTCGCCAGGAGGAGCGCGCCGATCACGTCCGGACGACCAGGACCGAGCAAGGGGCGAGGTGCGCGAGACGCTCGGCGACCGACCCGAGCACGAGGTGGCGCAGCCCGCGCCGCCCGTGGGTGCCGGTGACGAGGAGATCGATCCCGCGCTCCGCCGCGACCCGGGCGATGGCCGGCGCCGCCGGGCCGTGGAAGACGACTCCGCCCACGGGCCTGCCCAGCTCCGCCGAGGCCTCCGCCCGCCATCCGTCGAGGTGGGCCGATTCGTCGCGATGCGCCGCCTCGACCACGGCCTCCGGCGGCGGAAGGTCGGTCATGCCCGGCGGCTCCTCGGCGTGGAGGAGATCGAGCTCCGCCCCGGACCGGCGCGCGAGGTCGATGGCCTCCTTCATGGCGATCCGGGAACCCGCGGAGAAGTCGATGGCGCAGCCGATCCGCTTCCAGGCGGCCACGCGCTAGCTCCCGCCCGTGGAGGAGGCGCCGCTTCCCCCCTGCGGGGGCGACTCGCGCACCACCACCCGGAGGACCTTTCGAACCGAGGCCGCGTCGCGGAAGGAGCAGAGGGTCGTGCCGGCGCGGAGCCCCTTCAGCGCCACGCCATCCGGCGTGAACGAGGGGCTCACGAGGGCGCCGTCGTCGCAGATGAGCTCGCGGATCGGACCTCCGCTCACCGTGGCCTCCTGCCCCACGAGGATCTCCAGACGGCTGACGCCCGGGTCGTCGGCGCCCTTCGCGCCGAGCGGCGGAGCCGCGGCGAGGATTGCGACCGCAGCGATGCCTTGCCATCTCATGGGGTCCCCCCTGCGCCCTGGTCTCGGCGCGTACGGGAGGATTCTACCGCGCCCTCAGGGGAGACGCTCGCCGCCCACGCTCACGTTCACCTCGGCGACGTCCAGCGGGATCCCGGAGAGTCGCGCCGCCTCCCGGGCCGCCCAGGTGATGCCGCCGCAGCAGGGCACCTCCATGCGGGCCACGGTCAGGCTGCGCGGCCGGGCCTCCCGGAAGAGCTCGGTCAGCTTGGCGACGTAGCCCTGCACGTCGTCGAGCTTCGGGCAGCCGACGAGCACCCTCCTTCCGGCGAGCAGGTCGCGGTGGAAGTCGGCGTAGGCGAACGGGACGCAGTCGGCGGCGAGGAGCAGGTCGGCGCCGGCGAGCCACGGCGCGCGAGGGGAGACGAGCCCGAGCTGAACCGGCCAGTGGGAGAGCTGGCTCTGCACGGCACCGGACGGAGCCGCGGATACCGGTGCCGGCACCCGATCGACGCTTCGCGACCCGGGACAGCCTCCGCCTTCCGAGGTCGGGGACGGCTGGACGATGGAGAGCGGACGGCGAGCCGGGGGGTGGGCGGGACCCTGCCGGGACGCCCCTGCGAGGTGGCGAGCCACCGCCGCCTCGTCGAAGGCAGCGGCATCACGCTCCAGGACCTGGATGGCGCCCTGGGGGCACTCGCCGAGGCACGCGCCGAGGCCGTCGCACAGCTCGTCGGCGAGCAGGCGGGCCTTGCCGTTCACCACCTGTATCGCTCCCTCTGCGCAGGAGGGCACGCACTCGCCGCACCCGTCGCAGCGCGCCTCGTCGATCTTCACGATGACCCGTCGCATGGACGGCGTAGTTCGCATGGGTTGGCGCCCCTGTCGAGGCCCCTCGCGCCATTCACACCCACGATGCGACCGGGGACGAGATCGCGAGCGTGAAGGTGCTGTAGGATTGGGCCATGGCGCGTGTGGTCGTGCTGGGCATCGGAAACGTGCTGAACGGCGACGACGGTCTCGGCCCCTACGTCGCGCGCACCCTGCAGGCCGGGTGGGACCTCGACGGGGACGCCGAGGTCCTGGACGCGGGAACACCGGGGATGGATCTCGTCTCCATGCTCCACGGCACGGAGGCGGCCATCCTCGTGGACGCGGTCCGGGACCGGGGCGCCCCCGGCGACGTGAATCGATACGACCTGCAGGAGATCCTCGCGGTGGGCCCGAAGACCGCCATGAGCCCGCACGAGCCGGGCATCCGCGAGGCGCTCCTCACCCTGGACTTCCGCGGCGGCGGCCCGACCGACGTGGTCCTCCTGGGCGCCATCCCGGAGAGCATCGACCTGGGCACCGGCCTCAGCGGAACGCTGCGGGGCGCCGTACCCGCCCTCGTGGAGGGTGTGCTCGCCGATCTGCGCAGGCTCGGGATCGGGGCGCGCCGCCTGGCGACGCCGCGCGACCCGGACATCTGGTGGGAGCGGCGGGGGCCGCGAGACTAGACGGCCGCCGGTGTGCCGGCGGGACGGCAGAGCAGGGAGACGGCGAGCGCTGCGACTCCGAGTGCGAGGAGGCTCACCGCGGCCACCCCGCCCCAGCCGAAGCGCTGCCAGGCGAGCCCGGGAAGCCAGGAACCGAGCGTCCCGCCCAGGTAGTAGAAGGCGAGGTACAGGGCGTTCGCTCCCCCCTTCGCCTCCCGCGCGTTCTCGTTCACGTAGGACGGCCCGATGGCCTGCGCGGTGAACATCCCCACCACGAGGACGAGGAGCCCCAGGACGAGGGCCGGGAGCGAACCGGAGAGGGTCACCAGGACGCCCAGCGCCGACACGGCGAGCCCGGCGAGCATGATCCGCTCCGGCGCCACCCGCCCGGCCATTCGCCCGGCCACCGGCGAGACCACGATACCCGCGACGTACACGAGGTAGGCGGAGGCGATGGCGTCGGTGGGGAGCCGGAACGGCGGAGCCGCGAGCCGGTAAGGCAGGTAGGTGAAGATGGCGATGAAGGCGAAGAAGAGGCAGAAGCCGAGCGCGAACCCGCCCAGCAGCCTCCGGTTGCGCAGGTGGCGGAACATCCCGCCCATCGCCCCGCGCCAGGGGGTGCCGGTGCCCCCGCCGCCCGGAAGCTCGAGCGCCATCCCCAGGGCACCCGCCCCGGTCACCGCCGCGGAGAGGACGAAGGCGGCGCGCCAGCCGGAGTGCTCGGCCACCATCCCGCTCGCGACCCGGCCGAGCAGGCCGCCGGCGACGCTCGCTGCGATGACCGCGCCCACGGCGGTTCGGATCTTCCCCGGCGCGTAGTGGTCCCCGGCCCAGGCCACCACGACCGCGGTGACCCCGGGGATGAGGAGCCCCTGCGCGGCCCGCCACGCCACGAGCTGCGGAAAGGTCCGAGCGACCGCGCATCCGAGCGTGGGGAGCACGAGGAGCGCGAGCGAGCCCACCATGACCGTCTTGCGCCCGAGCGCGTCGGAGAGCGGGCCGGCGAGGAAGGAGCCCGCGGCGATGGCGAGCACCACCGCCGACACCGAGAGGCCGGCGGTGGCCGGCGGGAGGCCGAACTCGGCGGAGAGGAGCGGCAGGAGCGGCTGCGTGACGTACATCGCCGCGTAGGCGGCCACCGTGCCGGCCGCGAGCGCCCCGGTGGCGCGGCTGCGGAGCGCCACCGGGCTCGGGGCGGCCATCTACGGGACGAGGACGATGGATCCGGTGGTCTGCCGACCCTCGAGCGCCCGGTGGGCGGCGGCGGCGTCGGCGAGCGGCCAGCGGTGCTTCACCTCGACGAGGATCTCCCGGGCGGCGATGAGCCCGAAGAGCTCCCGGGCACCCTCCTCCAGGTCCTCCCGCCGGGCGGTGTAGCTGAAGAGGGTCGGGCGGGTGAGGAAGAGGGAGCCCTTCCCGGCCAGCACCGAGATGTCCACCGGCGGCACCGGGCCGGAGGAGTTGCCGTAGCTCACCATCAGTCCGAGCGGGGAGAGGCAGTCGAGCGAGCCCTCCCAGGTGCTCCGCCCCACCGAGTCGTAGACCACCGGGACGCCCTTCCCCTGGGTGAGCTCTTTCACGCGCGGTACGAAGTCCTCGCGGGTGTAGACGATGACGTCGGTGGCGCCCGCGGCGGCGGCCAGCTTCCCCTTCTCGTCGCTGCCCACCGTGGCGATGGTCCGGGCCCCGAGCGCGCGGAGCCACTGCATGGCGAGGAGCCCCACCCCGCCGGCGGCGGCGTGGAAGAGCACCGTCTCACCCGGCTTCACGACGTGGATCCGCCGCACCAGCATCCAGACCGTCATCCCCTTCAGCATCACCGCGGCGGCGACCTCGTCGGAGATGCCCGGCGGGATGTGCACGAGCCGGTCGGCCGGGACGACGGCGGCCTCGGCGTAGGCGCCGGGCGGCCGGGACACGTAGGCCACGCGATCCCCCGCCCTCACGTGCGAGACGCCGTCGCCCACCGCCTCCACGACGCCGGCCGCCTCGACGCCCAGTCCGGCGGGGAGCGGGAGCTTGTAGAGCCCGGTGCGGTGGTAGGTGTCGATGAAGTTGACGCCGATGGCGGTGTGCCGGACGCGGGCCTGGCCCGGCCCCGGCGCAGCCACGGGCAGCTCCTCGAGACGGAGCACCTCGGGACCGCCGGTCTGGTGGATGCGGATCGCCTTCATGGGGGAGTCCTCCGGCGGCTGTCTTGCCCCGGGCGGGTCACGGTGTCAACGATATCCAGTGATTCCAGGGATATCGCCCTGACGGGCACACCCTTTCCGGGAGTTCGCGTCGCGGGCCGGACGGGAGCAGAATCGGGGGTGGAAGCTCCGGTCCCGGGACCGGACGGAGGCCGCATGCAAGGTTGGCAGATCGCGCTGGTGGTTCTCGTGGCGGTGTTCGTGGGAGCGCTGCTCCCGCTCGTCGTCCAGCTCTACGGGACCCTGCACACGCTGCGAGTGGTGGTCGAGAAGAGCGCCAAGGACATCGAGGCGGCCGTGGTCTCGATCCACCGGACCGCCGATCGGGTCGATCGGCTGGGCGCCTCGCTGGAGCAGGACGGCAAGCTTTCGGAGATCATCGACGGAGCGCAAGCCGCCGCGCAGGTCATGAACCAGATGCGCAGCACGATGCAGGTGGCGGGGCCGGTGGTCGCGGCCGTCGTCCCGGCGGTGGCGGCTGCGGTGAAGGCCTGGAGGGGGGGCATGCAGGGGGACCCTCCCGCGGCGCCGCACGAGGCGGCGCACGAGCACACGACTTCCCATCACCACGAGAAGCACGACAAGGAGGCGACCACATGAGCCAGAACAACGGAGTTGGAGCGGGAACGGTTCTCTTCGCGTTCCTCGCAGGCGCAGCGGTGGGCGGAGTGGTGGCACTGCTCTACGCCCCCCAGGCGGGCCACAAGACCCGCGAGAAGTTCCTCGACATGGGGGAGGACGCCCGCGAGAAGATGGGGCGCATCCCGCAGGCCGTCCGCGACGCGGAGCGGGCCGCCGTCGCCTCGTTCAACGAGACGATGAAGAAGGGCTAGCGCTGTTTTTGTAAATATCTGTTTTTACTATTATTTTCGGTGGACGCACGGGGCATGGAACCTGCTAAGGATCGGGTCCCGCCACGCCGGCGACGACCATGACCAGCCCCAGCCACCGCGAGATCCCCTACAACTACACCTCCGCCGACGACCGGCAGGCGGTCTCGTCCCTGCTCGGCAAGGCGGCCTGGAAGAAGCTGGAGGAGCTGCGGGAACGTCGCGTCACCGGCCGCTCCGCCCGCCTCCTCATGCGGGTCTTCGGCGAGGTGCTCATCCACCGGCGGAACCCGTACCTGCGCCAGGAGCTCGTCCATTCGTCCCGGAGGCGCAAGCGCTTCTTCGGCGACGCAGCGGCGAGCCTCCGGCTCATCCGGGACGGGGCCGGCAACGACGCGGCGGTGCTCGACGTGCTCGCCGAGGCCAGCCGCATGCTCGACGCGGTCCGCGACGAGGTCCGGCTCATGCCCGACCTGCAGGCCCGGGTCCGCCGGGCGCTGGGCGCGGTGGTGGGGCGGGAGAACGTCCTGCTCGATCCGTTCACGCTCGTCTCCCACGCCACCGACGCCACCGACTGGCGGCTCCACCTCCCGCTCGCGGTGGTGACCCCCACGGAGGAGTCCCAGGTCGCGCCCCTGCTCTCCGCCATCCGCGACCTCGGCCTCCACGCCATTCCGCGCGGCGCGGGGACGGGGCTCACCGGCGGCGCCATCCCGCTCACGCCCGACTGCGTGATGGTGAACACGGAGAAGCTGAACCGCATCCGGGGCGTCTCCGCCCGCCCGTTCCTGCTCGACGACGGGCGGACGGTCGAGGGGCAGGTGATCGCGCTCGAGGCTGGGGTCATCACCGAGGCGGCCATGGAGCACGCCACCCACCGCAACCTGGTCTTCGCCACCGACCCCACGAGCGCCTGGGCCTGCACCATCGGCGGCAACATCGCGGAGAACGCCGGCGGCAAGGACTGCGTGCTCTGGGGCACCTGCATCGACAACCTGGTGTCGTTCCGCATCGCCATGCCCGGCGGCCACGACTGGACCGTGTCCCGGGTGAACCACCAGCTCCGCAAGATCCTCTTCGACGACCGGGTCCGCTTCGAGGTGCGCGACGCCGCCGGAGCGCTCGTGCGCTCCATCGAGCTGCTCGGCAGCGAGATCCGCAAGCGCGGCCTCTGGAAGGACATCACGAACAAGGCGCTGGGCGGCCTCCCGGGCGTGCAGAAGGAGGGCACCGACGGCGTCATCACCTCCGCCGAGTTCATCCTCTACCCGGCCTACCCGCACACCCGAACGCTCTGCCTGGAGTTCTTCGGCCCCGACTTCGAGGAGGCGAGCGAGGTGATCCTGGAGATCGCCAGCCAGATGCCGAACCGGGGCCAGGAGGCGCTCTCGGCGCTCGAGCACTTCGACGACCAGTACGTGAAGGCCATCGGCTACCAGGTGAAGGCGCCCCGGGCGGAGATCCCCAAGGCGGTCATCATCGTGGACGTGGTGGGCCACTCCACGGAGGAGGTCGCCCGCGGGGTGGCGAGCATCCGCGCCATCCTGGCGCCGCACCCCAACACCTTCCTGGCCGAGGC
>SESG01010688.1_pt1 | contig 22205 bp, 21 predicted proteins | sample 3171421 | NCBI WGS metagenome assembly SESG01 (sample SAMN10866946, study PRJNA518727) | freshwater metagenome | biome: subpolar coniferous forest; feature: holomictic lake; material: water; isolation source: holomictic Lake 227, 6 m and 8 m depth | place: Canada: near Kenora, Ontario | collected...
TCGCCCACCCGAAAGCCATTGCCGCCTTCGAGCGTGAATGCACCTGGCGTGGCGTTCCGCCTCCAACCATCAATCTCTTCGGAACACCTGTCCTGACCTGGCGCGGCGTACCCCTTATTCCGAGCGACAAGCTTGAAATCAACAAAAACAACAAATCGGGTCACGGCACAACCAATATTATCCTGCTGCGTGTCGGCGAAAATGAGCAAGGCGTAGTTGGTCTGCATCAGGCCGGAATCCCCGGAGAGATCAGCCCGAGCCTTTCAGCTCGCCTGATGGGTCTCGACAAGCTTGGCGTCGCCTCCTATCTGCTGACACTCTACTCGTCACTGGCCGTCCTGACTGATGACGCGCTGGCAATCCTTGAAAATGTTGAAGTGGGCTACTATCACGATTACGAACATCGCCAAACAGGCTCCAAAACAAAATAGAACCGCGACAACAAACCACTATGGAGAGGCCCTCTTCCCTGTAACTGAATCAAGGGAGCCTCTTTATGGATTACTCTTGTACTTATGCCACATGAAAATGAGCAACCCGGCATTCCGGGAATCGGAAGCGATATCATCAGTCCGGTGTTCATTGCACAGCTTGCAAGCCGTCTGTTCAATGAACTGCCCGAAGCCGGAAGTGTTCCGAAATTTGAAACTGACGGCGCAGGAGCCCCATCCGCTCTTGCCTCAACCGTAAACGACAAAAGGGCTCTTGGCGATAACCCGCGTTTGGATATGGCAAACCATCTACCGTCGCAGGAATTGCCCCAGCATCCCGATCTCCCCTATTTTTCTGAAGAGCTTCCCTCTCAGCCAGAACATCATTACTATTTTCTCTCTGGCGCTCCAGAAAAAAAGCAGGAACCGCTTGGCCATCACGCCAATAAACTGACCGAGCAGCAGAACTATTCCGACAATAAAGACGGCTCATACGGGCTCGACCAGTTCATAGAGCGTACACTGCCGGCAAAGCCGGATAACGCTGACAACATCACACCGTTCTTCTCAACCCTGAGCGGCGGACTGCCATCTGATGATGATTTTTCCTTCAGAGTGCTGCTTGCCGCTGCCCAGGATCCCTCCGGGATAACCAGCCCACAATCTAAAACAAACCCTCTGGCACTTGATTCTGAAACTGTTTCCACCAACCAGCTACAGGAACAGCTTCCGGAACTGCATGGTAAAACAGGCGGACCTGGAGAGAGTCAATGCTATGCCGAAAAACTCTACCGAACATTTGAACAGGAACAGGGAAGCCCGGATCTGGATAACATTTTTCGTTCCCTTCGAGGCATTCCGAATCTGCCGTCAGGAGATTTTTCAGAGCTCCCCTTCCCTGGTACCCTTGACCACTCACCAGCTGTCGGAGCAGCTGAACTGCCCGGCAAAGCACCGGCTCCGGTATGGCCAAACGGAAGCCAGGAAACGCCGGGCAGCCGCCCTTTGCCCTTCAGTCTGCCGGAAGCTCCTGCAGAACCCTACTACTTTTTGCGTGAACCCGGCCAACCGCTGCACCAGCAAGAAGGGTTTGATGTCGCCACCATACGCAAGGACTTTCCGGTGCTTCATCAAAAAATTCACGGCAAACAGCTTGTCTGGTTCGACAATGCGGCAACAACACAGAAGCCGCTGAGCGTCATCAACGCTGTCGCGCAGTTCTATGCAACCGACAACTCAAACATCCACCGCGGAGCACACACCCTTGCTGCCCGCGCAACCGATGCCTACGAAGGTGCCCGCGAAAAAATCCGGCAATTCATCGGCGCAAGCTCTGCGTCAGAGATCATCTATGTCCGCGGCACTACTGAAGGCATCAATCTGGTGGCACAGACCTGGGGACGGAAGTTCCTCCAGCCGGGCGATGAAATTGTACTCTCCATCCTTGAGCACCACGCCAATATTGTTCCCTGGCAGATGGTTGCACACGAAAGAGGATCACGCATCAAGGTTGTACCGGTCAACGACCGTGGCGAAATCATCATGGAAGAGTACACCAAACTGCTCGGGCCCCGTACCAAATTTGTCTCGCTGACCCAGGCATCGAACGGCCTTGGCACCGTACTTCCCGTAAAGGAAATGATCCAGTTGGCCAGGCGGTTTGACGCCAAAGTGCTCATCGACGGTGCCCAGTCCGTAGCCCATATCCCGGTCAACGTTCAGGATCTCGATACCGATTTCTTTGTCTTTTCAGGCCATAAAATCTTTGCGCCGACCGGTATCGGTGTGGTCTACGGCAAACGGGAGCTGCTTGAGCTTATGCCTCCGTGGCAGGGCGGCGGCAACAAGATCCAGAATGTACGGTTCGAAGAGACCATCTACAATGAAGCTCCGGCAAAATTCGAAGCCGGAACGCCCTCTATCGGCGACGCCATCGGCCTTGGAGCCGCGCTCGACTATGTGCGCAAAATCGGACTCGACAACATTTCCCGTTACGAGCATGAACTGACCGAGTACGGTACCGAACGTCTGATTGGGATTCCGGGACTGCGCATGATCGGAACGGCACGAAACAAGGTCGGCGTCCTCTCCTTTGTGCTGAACAATCTCCCCAACGAAGAGGTCGGCAAACTGCTCGACCGCGAAGGCATTGCCGTTCGCACCGGCCACCACTGCTCGCAGCCATCGTTACGGCGCTTCGGTGTTGAAGGGACGATACGGCCATCACTCGCCTTCTACAACACCAAAGAGGAGATCGACCGGCTTGCGGAGGTGATCAACCACATCCAGCGCCGATAAGTCACCGAAAAAAGAGATTACTTGCAGACCTCTAAACAAAGAAGCCATCCCGTTCCTACAGACAAGGATGGCTTCCTTGTTTCAGATAAAGGGGTTATCGTGAACCGGCAGGCCAAGTGAGCGGGCAACCTCTTTATGGATCATATGTCCATTCCAGGTATTGAGCCCACCAGAAAGTCCAGGGACCATCACCATGGCACTTTCAAGACCAAGATCCGCAATTCTTCTGATATAGGGAAGAGTAACTCCCGTAAGCCCGTCCGTCGAAGTACGGGGATATGCGGCAGGCATATTGGCAACACAGTAATGAACAATACCCTCTTCTATAAAAACCGGATTTTCGTGTGTAGTCGGATGTGAAGTTTCAAAACACCCCCCCTGGTCAATGGCAATATCAACAATCACACTCCCCAGCTTCATTTTTTGAAGCATGGATCGTGTCAACAGTTTTGGCGCACTTGCTCCGGTCACCAGCACGGCACCGACAATAAGGTCAACATCAGCAAGCATCTCCTCAAGATTCTGTTCATTGGCATAGAGGGTATGCACCTGAGGCGGCATAAGATTATCAAGTTCACGCAATTTATCCTGATTGATTTCCATGATGGTAACCTCTGCTCCGAGACCGGCTGCTGCTCTGGCGGCATTAGTCCCTGCAGAACCACCGCCAAGAATCAGCACCTTTGCAGGAAGCACTCCGGGAAGACCTCCAAGCAGTTTACCTTCACCACCCTGATGATGGGCAAGGTAAAAGCCCCCCATAATGATGCTCATTTTTCCTGCTACTTCGCTCATTGGAGCAAGCAGAGGCAGATGACCGCCATGCTCAACCGTCTCGTAGGCGATCCCGGTTATTTTGGCCTTGATCATTTGACGGGCAAGTTCGGGAGCACTGGCAAGATGCAGAAAGGTAAAAAGTATCTGACCCTCCCTGAAAAATTTAAACTCCTCTGCAAGAGGCTCCTTGACTTTTACAACAAGATCATTTTTCCAGACCTCTGCGGCTGAATCGGCAATAATAGCGCCGGAACGCCTATACTTTTCATCGCTGAAGCCACTCCCTTCGCCGGCTCCACGCTCAACAACAACATGGTGACCACCGCTGACAAGATGGCGAACACCTGAAGGAGTACAGGATACCCTGTTCTCTTTAATTTTTATTTCCTTCGGAATACCAATATTCATAACAAGTAGGATAAATATCTCTGGAAGAAAAAAACAACATTTCCTGTACAATCAGCAACGCCATCATCAATATTAGAAAATATATCAAGAACAACTTAAAAAAGCCCACCATCAAAGCCTACTAACTCATCAAGAGGATACAATATCCCGCATCTATGGTATTTACAGGCTCTTTTTTATTGATGATATTGTTTCGTCATTAACACGTTCTTTTGGAGATGACAAACTTTCAATAACCAAAACAATTACAGCCATGTCAAAAAAAACAACAGATACCTCACCGGAATTGCGCGAAGAGCAGATCAAGCTTGCTGCGTACTACCTGTGGGAAGAGAATGGAAAAAACAACGGGGCAGATCAGGAGGATTGGTTCAAAGCTGAGGAGTATGTCAACAACTGAGCCAAATTGTCTTTGTCACTGTTAACAGGCCAGTCTTCAGGGAGTGGCCTGTTTTTGTAAGGGTAAAAACTCCCGGAGTTTGACATTTTTTTTCGAAGAGAGCTTATATTCTATACGATACAAGATCCAGAGCGAGAGATGGCACGACAGCAGATCGCCTCTAAAGCTGAAAAAACATAAACCAAAAATATTAATGCAAAAAAGGGTACACCTGATTGTTTCGGGTGCCGTACAAGGTGTCGGGTTCAGAATATTTATCGACCGTAAGGCAAAAGAGTTGAAACTATGCGGATGGGTGAAAAATCGTATAGACGGCAGTGTTGAAATTGACGTTCAAGGCCCGGAACAATCAATCGAGGAACTGCTCCTTCAGGCAAAAAGAGGACCGTCACGCTCAATGGTCAGCTCAATCAAAAAAGAAGAGAAGGAACCGGACCCCAATCTTGACCGATTTTCCATCGTTATGTAACCTCCTCAAGAAGCCGACTGCCCCTCCTGCCTGAGAACGAAACAACATCCCATATAATTAATCCCCGCGCCAGCATGAGGCGTAACTTTTTATTTTCTCAGACTTTCTTGACAAATTCCGACTTCAACTGCATCGCTCCAAAGCCCTCGATCTTGCAGTCGATATCATGGTCACCATCCACGAGGCGGATGTTGCGCACCTTCGTGCCGCCCTTGAGAGCCGATGACGAGCCCTTGACCTTGAGATCCTTGATCACCGTCACGGAATCACCGTCCTGCAATATGGCACCGTTCACATCCTTCCAGACACGGGCCTTTGCCGACACAGGGACTTGCAACTTGCTCCATTCATGGGCACACTCAGGGCAGGTCAAGAGGGCTCCAACCTCGTAGGTGTATTCCGAGTTACATTTCGGGCAGTTCGGCAAGTTGCTCATAATGTTCCTTTTTCAAGATTTAAAATTTTCCAGCAAAAACTTTTGCGACATGATAATAATTTTTGCCGGTAAAGCCTTGAAAACCTTTGTCCGTGTTGTCTGCAGGATATTTGAAACGTTTTTTTCGACCAAAGAATTGGGAAACGGAACCGGGGTTAACCACGCACGGTATCTCCTGCATGTTGCAGATGCACGCCTCAGTATTTCAAGATATACTGTGACTTTGGATCACGCAGAATATTGATCCACGACCCGTAGGTAGGATTTGGCAACATAAACCATTTCCGGCCCCAGTTATTTTTGTTTTCACCGACCAGGCGATCACGCTCCTGGGGAGTGATATTGGATTTCACATCCGGCAAAAAATCACTAAGGTCGTCTCCGAACAACATCACTATCCGGTATTTTTTCGAGATGTATTCCCTCCTGCTCTTCTTCTCGGAAGTCCAGCCATCCTGCTCGCCCATTAACAGGATGTCTTCGGGCAGAACACCCGCCACACCGACTTTCGCAAGGTTTTTAATAGTGGCTGTTTCCTGGCAATATCCTGGCGCCGACTTGTCACCTCTCTTGCACTCCCTGTTGGAGATAAAGATAACCCGGACATTTTTGTCTTTCATTGCGTTGATGAACTCGACCGCTCCGGGAACAGCCGTTGCCGATTGCAGGGCGACCCACTCATTCCATGTCACCGCGCTCCACTCACCTCCGTCAAGAACCACCTTCCCCATATACCTGGAGTTTTCCAGAACCGTTTCATCAATGTCCATGACAATGGCTGGCGGTAATGACGAACAGTCACCAACCTGTTCTTTGGCTGCCGTCCATTTGCAATCGCCAAGTGCGGCATCAATGTTCCTCAAAGCCGTACTGTAAGCCTGTATCGTGTTGGCTTTATATTCCGCCGACGCTTGCATCCACAGGAGGCTGTTGAAATTATTGTTGTCGGCCAATGCACTCCCGGTAGAGAACAGCAATAAGACACCGGCACACATCGAACGGTAAAATTTATTCATGTCAAATACCTCCAGAGTATGGAATTGATTCGAATATGAAAACACAGGGTATGGCAACTGCAAAAGTTATCAAAAAACACGTGACATAAAAAATCAATGCTCTCCCGCAGTTACCCATTGCTTCTCTCTTTATTCTTGCTATCATTCGAAACCTATTCATCCAAACATAACCAGAACCCCATGCTGAACAAACAATTTAAAAGTCTCGTTATCCTTTTAGGACTTTTGGCAGCCTTACTCCCTTTGACTGTTTCTGCCGCACCAGCACTCAATCCCGAAAACACGATTTATCTCGACCTTCCATCAGGACGAGTTGTCATCCAGATGCTTCCAAATATTGCCCCCCGCCATGCGGCCCGCATCAAAGAGCTGACCCGCAAAGGTTTTTACGACGGACTCACCTTCCACCGTGTAATACCAGGATTTATGGCCCAGACCGGCGATCCACTTGGTGACGGTTCCGGCGGTTCAGGTCAAGAACTTAAAGCTGAATTTTCACGCATGCAGCATATCCGGGGCACCGTCTCCATGGCGCGAGCCTCTGACCCCAACAGTGCCGACAGCCAGTTTTTTATCTGCTTCGCACCAGCACCATTCCTCGACGGGAAATACACTGTTTGGGGACAAGTCGTTTCCGGGATGGAATTTGTTGACAAGATCAAGGCCGGATCGCAATACAACAATGGCACGGTTTCAAATCCCACCATAATAGTGCGTATGAAAGTCGCTGCGGATGTAAAACTGCGAGATTCAGCCCATCCCCAGTTGCCACCCCAAAACTAATTACATCCCGTCTTTGTTTATACTACGTCGCGAAGACAAAAGGAGAATGTGGACACAAATATTATTCCGTTGTCAAGGAAGGGATTGATGAAATTGATTATCTTTAACTAGGTGTTGCAGTTGTGACTTCTTTACAAGAACCATAATTGGAGAAAAAATGAAAAAGACACTTCTTCTATCCATGATTTTTGCAGCTCTTGCTGCATCTCCAGCATACGCTGCGCCCTATGTCAGCGGTTCTGTTGGTCTTGGAATGGCTGGTGATTTTAAAGAGCCTGCCTTAGGCTTTGTTTATGGAGTTGATTCCGGTTTTGCCGTAAACGGTGCTGTTGGTTACGATTTTGACGGATACAGGGTTGAAGGTGCAGTCGGGTATCAGGAAAATCATTATTCTGATTCAGACACCCTTGGCGCGACACTCTTGACTGTTATGGCTAACGGCTATTACGACTTCAAAACAAGCGGAAAAATTAAGCCCTATGTGATGGCAGGTCTTGGTATTGCTCATATTAATGCTGATGATAACCCTGGTGTTACAACGCCTTGGCTTGACGAGACCTATTTTGCCTGGCAGCTCGGAGCAGGTGTAGGTTATGAAGTTTCCAGCAACGTTACCATTGATGTTGGATACCGGTATCTCAAACCTGAAGGTATTGACTGTCCAAACCCAGACCATTTAACCGGCGTAAGTTGGGAGAGCCATAACATCCTTGCCGGAATCCGTTACAAGTTCTGATAAGCTGGCATAGCATGACCTCATGATTTGCCAATTTCGTTGAACCTCGACAGCAAATTCCGCTGAGCTTTGAATACTTTTTTCCCTGAGCGTAAAAAGTGTTCGAAGCACAGCGGAAAATCCGTTTTAGTACCTGACCTTACAAGCTCACCAGCCCGCCTGAAACACTCAGAGAAGAGTGAGAATGGAGCCTCCAACAATGAGCAGAGTCCCAAGAAGAACTTTCAGCGAAACAACTTCTTGCAGGAGCACCACCGAGAGAAAAATAGTGAGCGCAACGCTCAGCTTGTCGACCGGAGCCACCTGTGAAACATTGCCCAACTGCAGAGCCTTGAAGTAGAAAACCCACGACAACCCGGTGGCTTAACCCGACAGGCAGAGAAACATCCAGTTGTTGGTGGATGTCAGGGTAATGCCGCGGCTCTCTTTTCGAGCAAACACAATTCCCCAAGCAATCAGCAGAATAAAGAGCATGCGTATGGCTGTTGACAGATCGGAGTTAAATCCCTTTAAGCCGACTTTGGCAAGTATGGCTGTGCACGACGCAAATAATGCTGAGAGTAACGCATAGGTCTACCAGATGGTTTCTGAGGATTTGTATCGGTTAAAAAAACTGAACCGGACAATGCCGTATCTAAATCGCCAGCCCTTTGAACTGGCTCTGGTAAAGGTGGGCGTAGATTCCCTGCTCGGCGAGGAGTTCCTGATGTGTCCCTTTTTCGACAATGGTGCCGTTGTCGATCACCAGCACCTGGTCGGCATCGCGGATGGTGCTGAGGCGGTGGGCGATAACAAAGCTTGTCCGTCCCTTCATGAGCGTCAGTAAGGCCTTCTGGATTCGGAGTTCGGTGCGGGTATCGACGCTGCTGGTCGCTTCATCAAGAATGAGGATATCGGGATTTGCCAGAATAACGCGGGTAATGGCCAGCAACTGACGCTGCCCCTGGCTCAGGTTGCCTGCCCGCTCTGAGAGAATGGTATCATAACCCTTGGGCAGTTGGCGGATAAACTGGTCGGCTTCAGCAAGTTCTGCGGCATGGATACACTCCTGATCGGTGGCATCGAGCCGGCCGAATCGGATATTGTCCATCACCGTGCCGGAAAAGAGAAAGGTGTCCTGCAAGACCAGACCGATCTTGCGCCGCAAACTGGGCTTGCTGACGCTCCTGATATTCTGGCCGTCAATGGTAATGGTTCCGCTGTTGATTTCATAAAAACGGGTAAGCAGATTGATAATGGTGGTTTTGCCGGCCCCGGTCGGGCCAACCAGAGCGACGATAGTGCCCGGTTCCGCCGCAAAACTCATATCCCTTACAACCGGGTTTTCATCATTGTAGGCAAAGGTCACCTTCTCAAAACAGATCGTCCCGATAATGCCCGGTAATCCTTGTTCAGGCGACTCGTCAAACTCTGAAGGAATATCGAGAATTTCAAATATTCGTTCAGAACCGGCAAGTGCGCTCTGAATGGCATTGTACATATTGGCAAGCTGGCGAAGGGGCTGGATAAAGTTCTGCCCGTAGATGATAAAGGTGGCAATGACGCCTACTGTGACCAGACCTTTCAGGGCAAGCCAGCCGCCAAAACCGGCAATCAGAATAACAAAGAGGTTCCCGAGAACATTGGTCAGCGGCATGAGCAACAGGGCGTAACTGTTCGCATAGACGGCTGCATTGTAAACCTCAAGGTTCTGTTTGCGGAAGCTCTCAATAACCTCTGCATTTCGCCGGAATGCCTTGATCACCTTCAGGCCGCTGATCGACTCTTCCATGACGCTGTTCATGGCACCGAGCTGTTGCTGCAGCACCCTGAAGCCTTTGCGGGTATAGCTGGCTAAAAACCGGGTAAACCAGAACATAAGAGGAATAACCAGCAGAGAGGTCAGGGCCAGCCATTTATCGAGGATAAACATGGCAATGGTAATGCCTGCAAGAGAGAGTACGCTGGCAAGCAAAGAGGTGATATTTTGTGATACAGCCTGATTGATGGCATCAATATCGTTGGTCAGCCGGCTCATCAGCCCGCCTGCAGGGTTACGGTCGAAATAGCTGACGGGTAGGGTCTGTATGTGCGTAAAGAGGTCGCTGCTCAACTGCTTGAGCGCGAATTGGGAGATCGAAGCCATCATCCAGCCGGCAATCAGTTGGAAGAGGTTAAAGCAGAAATAGACGGCAATCATCAAGAGCGCAATCTTTTCAAGACCCGGAACATTTTTGGCCATAATGAAACGATCGATGGCGACACCCATGAGCCAGGGGCCGGCAAGTCCGAGGAGGGTATAGACGACAACAAGAAAACAGACGGCCAGAAGCTTCGCTCTGAACGCCAAAAGATACCGGAAGAGTCGCTGCATGGCCTGACGCGAGTTTCTCGCCTTCTCAATCCTGCCGGGATCGCCAGCACCTCTGAACCCCATAGGTCCGCGGTTGACGGGTATGGATGCCTGCTGACGGCTCATGGCTGCCTCCCTGTCGCTATTGACTGCTCATTGTTGCTGGCAGCCGCTGTTTCGCCACCCAACTGCGACTCATAAATCTCCCTGTAGACCGCACTGCTCTGCATCAGCTCGGCATGATTGCCTTCTCCCACTACATGGCCTTTATCGAGCACAATGATGTTATCGGCTTTCAGGACGGTACTGACCCTCTGGGCAACAAGCAGCAGGGTACATCTTCTTCCTTGTCTGTTCAGGGCCTCCTGTATCCGGGTTTCTGTATCAATGTCAACAGCGCTGGTGCTGTCGTCAAGAATAAGGATTTCAGGTGATGCAAGCAGCGCTCTTGCTATGGCGATGCGCTGTTTCTGGCCCCCTGAAAGATTCACTCCCCGCTCTTCAACGCGGGTATCATATCCGTCCGGCAGGTCAGCAATAAAGCTGTGCGCCTGTGCCATTGTTGCCGCTTCGATCACCTCTTCCTGGGTTGCATCGGGGACTCCGTAGCGGATATTGTCGGAGATGGTTCCCGAAAAGAGAACAGTTTCCTGTGGCACAATAGCTATTTTCGAAAGCAGGGAATCCTCGGTAACCTCCCTGATATCAAGACCATCGATGGTGATGCGACCGGATGAAACATCATAAAATCGTGGTATGAGGTTCACCAGCGTCGATTTTCCGGCACCGGTTGCACCAAGTATGGCAAGCGTCTTGCCCGGCTCGGCAACAAGATTGATCCCATCAAGCACCAATGCATCACATCCGCGTTCATAGCGGAACGAGACATCTTTCATCACAACTCTTCCGGGAGCATGCAAAGGCATCCTGTTCTCTCCGGTGTACTCCTGAATGTCAGGGACAACATCAAGTATCTCATTAACCCTCTTGGCTGAAGCAAGCCCGCTGGCCCAAACATTCGACAACATCGCCATAAAGATAAGCGGAGCCATGGTGGTCAGCAGGTAGTTGGTAAAGGCTACGACCTGGCCGATGGAGAGTTCACCGCGAATGGCGTCGATCCCACCCACCCAAATCACCAGAACCATACCGGCATTGACACAGAGGATCAGAACCGGTGTCATACTTGCCATAAACTTCATGACGCGAATGGATTCACCGGTAAACGCCTGGTTGGCTTTGTCGAACCGGTCAAATTCAAAGTCATTGCGAACAAAAGCCTTGATGAGCCGTATGCCGGCAATATTTTCCTGCAAAACCGAATTGAGTCGATCGAGTTGCTGCTGCACGGCATGGTAAAGCGGCTCCATTTTCACCACAAAAAAAACAATGATCAGGGAGGTTACAAAGAGTAACGGCAACATGGTGAGCGCAAGCGTGCTGCTGGTGCGGATCATGAGAATCAGGCTGCCGATCATCAGGAGCGGCGCCCGGGTACCGATACGGAGTGAAACCTGGGCTACGCGCTGTACAGCCGTCACATCGCTTGAGAGGCGAACCATCAGTTTTCCGGTTTTCAAGCGGTCAATATTGCCGAATGAAAAGGATTGGATTTTCAGAAACAGCGCTTCACGAAGATCCCTTGCCACACACTCACCAACCTTGACCGACAGGATGTTGTTCCCCACAGCAAACAGAACACTCAGCACCGAGATGCCGAGCATGAGAAATCCGGTATGGATAACAACCTCCTGATTGTGCTGATGAATACCCTTATCAATTATTCTCTGGATCAGACGGGGAATGCTTAAATCCATGGCAACTACTGCCATAAGCAACAACAGCGCAGCAAACGACTGTTTTCGATACGGCTTCAGAAAAAAAGCAAGTCTGAAAATAGCATGCATGGGCGTGAGTCTTTCCGGCGAAGGTAACAAGGTGGCGGCAGGTAACCCCATCAATTCAAGAATGCGTCCCTTGGGTCACTCGCAGAGTGTTCAACCTCATGGATAAAGTTGCATACTTTGACAATAGCCAACTTATTCTGAAATTCAAAGCCCGCGGTTCTTTCCATACAGCCTGCCAGATAGTTGGGGATACCTGATACAGGCTGAAGAAAACAAGTGTCAGAGCGTCATCATAAGAGGACGCTTTACGGCCATCATCAACACTCTGTTACAAGGCTGAATTGTCAAAAGCCTGGGCGATATCCCAGATCAGGTCATCGACATGCTCAGTCCCTACTGAAAAGCGGATCTGCTCAGGCTTCACCCCTGCAAGCCGCTGTTCAGCCTCCGTAAGCTGCCCATGGGTAACGGTAGCCGGATGAACAACCAGTGATTTTGAGTCCCCGACATTCGCCAGAAAAGAAAAAACCTTCATGGCTTCAATGAATTTTTTAGCCCGCTCAAACCCGCCCTTGACGCCAAAAGCAAGGATTGCTCCCGGCCCTTTGGGGAGGTATTTTTTTGCAAGCTCGTGGTAGGGACTGCTTTTCAGGCCAGGATAAGAGACCCATGCAACATCCGGGTGCGATTCAAGATATTCGGCAATCCGCTGCGCGCTTTCGACCTGACGGGCAATCCTGAAGGAGAGTGTTTCAAGACCCTGAAGAAAGAGGAAGGCATTGAACGGACTCATGCAGGCGCCAAGATCACGCAGATACTGGAGGCGAACTTTGATGATGTAGGCTATGTTTCCCGCACCCGGGTAATTCCCCCAGCGATCCCAGTAGATAAAGCCGTTATAGGCAGGATCAGGAGTGGTGAAGTCAGGGAACTTGCCGCTTCGTGACCAGTCAAAATTTCCGCCATCCACAATCAGCCCGCCGATGCTTGTGCCATGACCACCGATATACTTGGTGGCAGAATGAACAATAATATTGGCCCCGTAGTCAAAAGGGCGAAAGAGGTACGGAGTTCCGAAAGTATTGTCAACGATAAGCGGAATGCCGTTCTCTTCAGCAATACGCGCAACCTGCTCAAAATCAATAATATTGATATCGGGATTGCCGATAGTCTCAATAAAGAGTGCCTTGGTCTTGTCATTGATGGCTTTCCGGAAATTTTCCGGGTCAACTGGATCAACTAGATGGGTGCGTACGCCATGTTTCGGCAGGGTATTCTGAAAAAGGTTAAAACTGCCGCCATAAAGCGTTTTCGCCGCCACAAGCTCATCCCCGGTATGGGTAATGTTCAGTACGGCATAAGCGGTTGCCGCTGAACCCGATGCTACCGTAAGCGCACCGCTGCCTCCCTCAAGAATGGCAATCCGGTTTTCAAGGACTTCATTGGTCGGGTTGGTGATGCGGGTATAGTCAAAACCAAACTCCTCAACCGAACTGATCGCCTTTGCCTGCTCAAAATTCTTGAAAACAAAGGAAGTTGTTTGATAAATCGGCACGGCACATGATCCGGTAGTCGGATCCGGAACCTGACCGGCATGAACCTGCAAGGTGTCAAAATGATAGGCTTTCTCGCTCATACAACCTCCCTGTCGTTTTTAAAATGTGATGACCCGGCAAAAGCAATTTCCGGCTGGATAGCATACCCCGACAGCCCTTCATCCACCTCAACCCGCAAAGCGCTGTTGACCACATTATTGACAATCATCAATGCCCCGAAAACCGTCAGGTCAACAATCTGGGCTTCCGTGAGATAGCTGCGGAGCTTTGCAAAAAGCTCGTCCGGCACCCTGTTGGGATCGGCTGCAAGCTGGCGGCCAAATGCAATAATGGTCTCATCACGCTCATCCAGCAGAAGCGCTTCAGGATTCTCGCCGCCATCGACAATCTCTTTCTGCATGAAGGTTGAACAAAGCGTGCAGGCATTCTCTCTCGAAATGGCATTGCAAAAGAGAATGCTCAACCGCTGACCGATAACCGGCTTGACCTTGCCAAAAAGGGTGTACCACTCAAGCACAGCCCGTAATGCTGCCGGAGAATGCAGGAGGGTAGCTTTCATGTTTGAGACTGAACCATGATGCTGTACCACCCTGTTATACTCTTCCTGGATTTCAGGGATAGCCTCTTCATAAATGACTTTTGAAATTCGTGACATATCGCTCTATTTTCGGGATTTACAATAATTTTCAGATACCTGTTATGTTGGAAATTGCCTGCCGCACGATATCGGCAAGGCGGTCAATCTCCTCCTCACTGATCACGAGCGGAGGGGCAAGGCAGATAATATCATCGGTCACACGGGTACAGAGCCCGAGAGAAAAGAGCTCGTCCCTCACTTTTTTTCCAATCCCGGCAGCGTCAGTAAAACGCTCCCTGGTTGCGCGATCAGCAACAAGTTCAATACCCGCAAGAAGACCCACTCCCCGCACCTCCCCGACATGCGGAGTATCCTGTAATGGCTGGAGTTTTTCCAGAAGCCGTTTACCAAGCATGGCTGATCGTCCGACCAGATCCTCTTCCTCAAGAATCCGAAGATTGGCAAGCGCCACCGCACAGGCCACGGGATGAGCCGAACAGGTATAGCCGTGCATCCAGCGGCGGCTGGAATCCACCGAATCCATAACCTCCTTGATGGCCCCGGAGACGCCCACACCGCCGAGCGGGAAATAGCCACTGGTAATCCCCTTTGCAAACTGCAGAATATCAGGTTCAACGCCCCAGTGTTCCAGCGCGAACCACCGTCCGGTACGACCGAACCCCGTGATAACCTCGTCACTGATCAACAAGACGTCATAGCGATCGCAGATTTCACGGATACGCGGGAAATAATCCGGCTGCGGGATAATGACACCGCCGCCCCCACCCTGAATCGGTTCAGCAATAAAAGCCGCCACCGTCTCCGGTCCTTCGCGCAGAATAGCCTCTTCAAGCAGATCCGCCGCCGCCACACCCGGCGAAACATCGCTTCTCGTTGTACTGAAGCGGTAGGGATAGGGCGAGTCGATATGCAAAAAACCGTTGGCCCTCGGCCCGAACACCGCAGAAAACTCCTCAACTCCTGTCGCTGCTGCGGCTCCGATGGTTGAACCATGATAGCTGAGCTTACGGGCAATGATTTTAAATTTTTCCGGACGCCCTTGCGCTCCCCAGTAGAAGCGGGCAGTCCTGACGGATGTATCCGTCGCGTCAGAACCGCCAAGGGTGAAATAAAACGCCTCAATATTCGGATAAACAAGCCGTTTGAGAGTCCCGGCAAGTTCGATAGCCGGCCTATGCGTTGAACCCGCGTAGGCCGTAGCAAACGCAAGTGTTTTAAGCTGCCCGGCAGCCGCGTCCACCAGTTCCTGGCGGCCATGACCCAGATAGACGTTCCACATGCTGCTGAGGCCGTCTAGTACACTTTTTCCCTCAAGGTTTGTCAGCATCACCCCCTTGCCAGAGACCCATATCTGGGGATCAAGGTGTTCACTCGGGTGATGCTGCGGATGGATCAGGTGACTGCGATCCAGAAGAACAAGTGCTGACTTTTCCTGATGTTGAGGAACCGGAGCCTGCAATGCTGATGGCTTACTCATAATGACGTTTTTCGCGGTTAATGACGGCCTGCTTACCCCTCTGACTCGACACTGAACCGTGCACTGTTGAATTGTGTTTCACGATGAATTTCATCGATGACATGAGGATGAAACTTATGGATAACCAAAATCCATGCGACACCACCAAGGAGAATGGCAAAGAAGAGGTAGGGAAGCCAACTGTATGGTGCCGGTGGTACAGGATAGAGGTTACCCAGAATAGCCAGTCCAAGAATACCGATAGAGACAACGGTCGTGGCAACATGCTGCACTTTCAGCTCTCCACGGCGTTTGAGATAAACCGGAGCGGCAACCGAGACGATGATGTAGGTTACGATAAATCCGAGTGTCGCCACCGTTCCAACCCAACCGTAGATATCAAAGTCAACCGCGCCATTCAGGGAGAGGATGGCCGCCGGAATAAACGCAATGATGGAAGCAATTGTCACCGCCTTGTGTGGCGTAGCATTGGTTTCATGCGCATCACCGGCAGAGTTGTGGAAGATACCATGCCGACTCATCAGAAAAAGGATTCGTGCCGCCGCATTGATACTGGCCAGAACACACGCAAAAAAGCTGATGATGGCGCCAATATTGATGAGAAGGCCAAGGGAAGAGAGACCCGCCTTGTCGGCAAGAACATTGAGAGGCGCTGGGCTTTTGTCGAGCGTAATACTGTTTCCATGGAAGCCGATCACCTGCGCATAGGAGGAGAGCACAAAAATTGCGCCAACAATCACCGCACTCCTGACAATCGCTCTCGGAATATTGTGCAACGGATCCTTTGCTTCCGAACCAAGCGTTGCTGCACTTTCAAAACCGGCAAAACTGAACAGGGCAAGCACCAGTCCGCCGCGAAGGGCATCCAAACTGGTTGTTTTCAGGGCCAGTTGCTCAAAGTCAAGCTTGAATCCATAGTGGTAAAGGGTGAATCCGACAAGGACAAGCACAAGGGAGACTGATGCAAACTCAAGAATAAGCGTCAGCCGTGTTGAGAGCTTGATATCTTTGTAAGCAACATACCACGCTGCCAGCATGCTGATTCCAATGAAAATAACCGCCGGAATTTTGAAGCCGGCAACACTTTCAAGCAAGACATTCGAGTAATTGGAAAAGCCGCTGGTTACCGCTGAAGCACATCCAATGTAGGCAATCAGTAGCGCCCATCCCGTTACAGCACCCCAGAACGATCCAAGGCCGTCAATCGCGTAAGTATAAAATGAACCGGGTGACGCAGAACGACGGGCAAACTGGTTGATGCTTGAAGCGACAAGCAGAATAGCGAGCGTTGCTATCAGATAAGCCAACCAGGTGCCTCCACCTGATACGGCATAGACCAGAGGTATGACAACGGTAGGAGTCGCCGTTGGCGCAATGTTTGCGACAGATTGTCCGAGGGTTTCCAGCGGTGAAAGAGTGCCGGACTTCAACCCGTAAGACTCTTTCCCCCGGTTTGAACCTGCTTTATGATTGGTATCGTTTTTGCTCATGAGTGATTCCTGTTGAGATAATGTTTCCGTTTTTTCAGAACAATAATATCACACAGCTTTGACTCTCAAGAAATACCGTAAATACGGTATTCTCTATGCCATAAAGAGAGGAGAGCATTTTTCCGTCAAAACTCTTTTCGACTGATTATGTATATTGATGGTAGTTGTTTTCATGACCTTTAACTTCGCCGCACCATGGTAGCCAGAATTCAGACACTTTACCTTTTCCTTGTCGCTCTGCTTGCTGTGGCGAGCATGATGCTTCCGTTTTGGAGTTTCAGCACCAAAACGCTCTTTCTGATCGCCGATTTTGCAACATTCCCCGACGCGGGAATGATGCAGGTCATAAGCAGCTATGCCGCAGGTATCTTTTCTCCCTTGACGGCTATTGTCGCTCTTGCTGCCATCTTTCTCTATAAAAAAAGAGACCTTCAGAAAAAGCTCATTCTGCTTGGCATGCTCCTCTTCCTCGGCGATCTGCTTTCGGGCCTTGCCTCTGCACATTTCCTGAACCAGTATTTCAGCTGCACCTGCATTGCGTTCTCCCACAAGCCTGAAGCGGGATTTTTCATTCTTCTGCCTGAACCGGTGCTGCTGTGGCTGGCTTTGAAAGGGGTAAAGAAAGATGACAAAATCGCCAACGCATACAAACGGCTCTGAAGATGCGTATTGTCTGGTCCATCGGTGACCCTCACGGTATCGGGCCGGAAATCATTCTGAAAAGCTTTCTGAAACTCGAACAATCCGGCCATTCGTTTCTTGTAGCCGGTTCGTATGGAGTTATGGACTATTACCGTAAAGCGCTTGACCTGCCGGTAGAGCTGGCGCTGGTTGACAGTGCGACTACTCCGGTAAGATGCGGGGTTCTGCCGGTGCTGAGCATCGCTGAACCGGAGATTATACGGCCCGGGACCATATCGGCTGAAGCCGGACTGGTCGCCTTGAAGTCGCTCAAAGCTGCGGCTGAACTTTGCCGCGATGGCCTGTGTGACGCCCTTGTCACGGCCCCGATCCACAAGGAAGCCATTGCACTCTCAGGCTGCGAAGAAAAAGGCCATACAGTATTTCTCGGCAAGATGTTTTCAGTATCCGCTCCAACCATGATGTTCTTTGATCCGGTCCTGAACCTCAAGGTAGCCCTTGCCACCATTCATGAACCCCTTGCAGAGGTTCCCTCGCTGATCCGGAAGATGGACCTTGATGTTTTTTTGGCTGCTCTAGCAACATCGCTCAAAACCGATTTCGGCATTGCAGAGCCCCGCATTGCTGTGCTTGGCCTCAACCCTCACGCTTCCGACGGCGGCGTGATGGGCCGCGAAGAGCTGGATATCATCCGTCCCTGCATTGAAAGGCTCTCAACCCGGCTTCAGGTAGATGGCCCCTTTGCTGCTGACGGCTTTTTCGGATCAAAAATGTACCTTAATTACGATATTGTCGTGGCAATGTATCACGATCAGGGACTGCTCCCCTTCAAGGTGCTCGCCTTCGACACCGGGGTAAACGTCACGCTTGGCCTGCCGATTGTGCGAACATCGCCCGATCACGGAACCGGCTTCGATATTGCCGGAAAAGGAGTTGCCTCCGAAAGAAGTTGTTACCAGGCAACGCTGCTTGCCATAACCATCGCCCAAAACAGAAATAAAAAAACAACGATCCCATTATGATCTCCTTCATCAACGTTGACCTCGAACTTGATAAAAAACCAGTTTTCCAAAACCTGAACCTAACCATTCAGCAAGGAGAGCTTGTCTATATTGTCGGCAAAAGCGGCAGCGGCAAGACAACACTGCTCAAGTCGCTTTATATGGATATCCGCCCGACAAAAGGTGAGATACTGATTGCCGGATACAACTCGCACACGATTAAAAAACGGGAGATACCTCACCTGCGCCGCAAGCTTGGTATTGTTTTTCAGGATTTCCGCCTGCTCGAAGACCGTAACGTTTATGACAATCTGGCGTTTGTACTCATGGTAACCGGTACACAGGAGACGCTTATCGAGGAAAAGGTAATGCATGCGCTCGAAAGCGTAGGCCTTGAACATGCGTCAAAACAGATGCCTCTCTTGCTTTCAGGGGGCGAACAGCAGAGAATAGCCATTGCAAGGGCGCTGGTGCGCGAACCTCTTGTCATCCTTGCCGACGAACCAACCGGGAACCTCGACCCCGACACCTCGCTTGAAATCCTCGAATACCTGAAAAGGATACACCAGAAAGGGATCACCGTCATTGTCGGCACCCACGATTACGAACTGGTCTGCCACTCCCCTTTCAGAACGTTGCAGATCAAGGATCTCAACCTAGTGGAAACCACCATGGAAGCTTGTGCTACAGGCTTCAGACCGGCGGCTGCTCAATCCTGACACCTGTGGTGGTTGAGCGGCGTTGAGGTGAACTTGCGCATCAGCCATTCTCCAGTCGTTTACTTGACGTGGAGATCTTTTATGACGCGGATTTTGAATTAATCGTACGGAGTAATTTGTGTGATTTGTTATAACGTGTTGTTTTTTGCTACATTTGTAGTAAAATCATCTCAAGAGTAAAAATTATGGGAATGCCAGTACGAATAGATGATACCTTATATGGACAAGCAAGAGCTCAGGCCAAGGTCGAGCATCGTACCATTGCTGGTCAGATTGAGTTTTGGGCGATGATAGGACGGGCAGCTCTCGATAATCCTGATTTGCCAATCGACTTTGTTAGGGATCTACTGTTGGCGCGAGCAGAAGGAAAGTCGCACTCAACACCATTTGTCCCGGAAGGGAATCGTTCTTGATGAATAACGACGTTCAGGTTCATCAAAGCACTCTTTTCAGGCGAACTTACAAGCGGTTGCACCCAAATCAGAAAGCTGATGTTGATAATGCCATTACTGAAATTATCAAAGATCCGACGGTTGGTGAACCAAAAAAGGGCGATTTGGCAGGTGTTTTTGTCTATAAAATTCAAGTCTAACGGTCAGCTTACCCTGCTTGCCTACGAGTATGACGCTGTGAGCCGCCTTTTGCTTCTTTTGGGCTCTCACGAAAATTTTTATAGGACACTCAAGCGTTGAACCTGCCCGATACAGCGAAAAAAAACTTCTTCACAGGAAAGACGGTTTTTGATATTTCTTCCTTCCCACAAAGAAAGTAACTATTCAACCAAGTCATTGAGAAATCAATGATTGGGCAAAGCTGCAATCACATAACTTTTCACAGCTCCCGACAGGTCTGCACAGAATAACAAAAAATGGCAATCCAAAGAAAACCGCAGAAAAAGCTTTAAATTCACCCCCAAATCCAGCCCGCTTCCGGCGGCACTTTTTCCACCAGAATTCAACGCTGCACTTTTGGCTCTCGACTACACCACACTGAACCTGCTTCGTCAGAACCATCCTGCCTGGCGCCTCTTGCGCGCCCAACACGCGCCTTTGGTGGCCGGTTTTCTGCACCGGGTCTTTATTGTGCCCAACGTGCGTATTCTCTCGCAGGCCGATCTGGTTGAGGCGCTTGAGGATGAGCTCTTTTCCTTGCGCCAGCAACTGGGTGCCGATTCACTTCCCGGTACGGCGCAAAGCTATCTGAACGATTGGGCTGACAACGACAAGGGATGGCTGCGCAAATTTTATCCGGACGGGACGGATGAACCTCATTTTGACCTGACGGCGTCAACTGAAAAGGCGCTGGCCTGGCTGGAGGGGTTAGCCGAGCGTGCTTTTGTGGGCACGGAGTCGCGACTGCTTACCCTCTTTGAACTCTTGCGGCAGATGAGCATGGGAAGCCAGGCTGATCCCGAGGTGCGGATTGCGGAGCTGCAAAAGCGGCGTGACGATATTGATGCCGAAATTGGGCGCATCCGTGCCGGAGAGATATCACTGCTTGATGATACCGGCCTGAAGGATCGCTTCCAGCAGTTTCTCCAACTGGCCCGCGAGTTGCTGACCGATTTTCGCGAGGTGGAGCATAACTTTCGCACCCTCGACCGCCGCGTGCGCGAGCGCATTGCCCTCTGGGAGGGTGCCAAGGGAGCGCTGCTTGAGCAGATCATGGGCGAACGAGATGCCATTGCCGATTCGGATCAGGGCAAAAGTTTCAGGGCATTCTGGGATTTCCTTATGTCGCAGTCACGGCAGGAGGAGCTGAGCCTCCTGCTCGAAGAGGTGCTGGCCTTGCCGCCGATTGTTTCGATGCGCCCCGACAGCCGTCTCAGGCGTGTTCACTACGACTGGCTGGAGGCCGGAGAGCATACCCAGCGGACAGTGGCCCGCCTTTCCGAACAGTTGCGCCGTTTTCTTGATGACAAGGCATGGCTGGAAAATCGGCGCATCATGGATATTCTGCACAACATTGAAACCCAGGCACTTGATTTGCGCGATGATCTCCCATCAGGCGGCTTCATGTCTCTTGACGACTCCTCCGCAGCCATTGAACTGCCTTTCGAAAGAGCCCTGTACCGCGCTCCCTTCAAGCCTGTGATTGCCGGTATCGCTCTTGATGAGGGGGATGCGGAGATTGATACCGCAGTGCTTTATGCCCAGGTGGTGGTAGACCGTGCGGAGCTGTTGCGAAATATCCGTCTTGAACTTCAGATGTGCAGTCAGGTCACCCTCGGGGAGGTGGTTGAGCGTCACCCTCTTAGAAACGGCTTGGCCGAGCTGGTGGCCTATCTGCAACTTGCCGGGGAGAAGTTCAGGACGACAGTAGATGAAAAATCAGAGGAAGAGGTGCAATGGCAGAGCGAGATGGGTGCGACCCGCCGGGCAACCTTGCAGCGTATTATTATTTTGAGAAACTGATGATGAACCATACAGAGATTGAAACCGGCCGTTTGCACTCTTCTGCCCTGGAACTCTCTTCCATCCTCATTCCCCTTTTGAAGGGGGTGATCTATCAGGAGGAGAATCCGGCATTATGGAGTGCGTTACTCAACCTTATGGCCGCAGTTCGCGATTACGTAGCGGTGCTTGGTCTGGAGTTGATTCTTGATGAGTCGGAAGGATACGCTTTTTTGCGATCGCACAGTGAGGGCGAAACGGAGGGGACGAACAGCACTCTCCGCCTGATGGCACGCCGCCAGCTCTCCTACCCGGTCAGCCTGCTCTTGGCGCTGCTGCGCAAAAAACTGGCCGAATTTGACGCGGGCGCTGGCGACACACGCCTGATTCTTTCGA
>SESG01006043.1_pt1 | contig 22172 bp, 25 predicted proteins | sample 3171421 | NCBI WGS metagenome assembly SESG01 (sample SAMN10866946, study PRJNA518727) | freshwater metagenome | biome: subpolar coniferous forest; feature: holomictic lake; material: water; isolation source: holomictic Lake 227, 6 m and 8 m depth | place: Canada: near Kenora, Ontario | collected...
ACCCAGGCAAGGAGCCTTGATGAGCTGATGAGCCGGATCAAGGAGGCCATTTTGCTCTGTCTGGATGTAAAAGAAAGGGATGAAATGAGCCGCTTCGTAGGGGTGCAAATAGTTGAAGTTGAGACCTGTTAGTGCAGAAAAGGTAATAAAAGCATCGAGCTTTTGGATCAGATTTAGCCGCTTCTTTGTTCTGGCAGGCGGGCCTCGTGATCGAGGGCATCAACCCCAGTAGTAGTATTAATAGTAATAATCCGTTTTCGTCAGACGGAAAGCCACTCATCCCGAGAGATCTTGCCCTGTTTCAGGATGATTGAGAGAAGCTTGACGCTGATATCACTGCCGTGGGGATTTGGTATGCTTACGTACACACCGTCCCTAACCATGTAATCGTGATCAGATCCGGGATAAGGGCCTATGAATCCCATCTTTTTGAGCAGTCTGATTAGCTCCCGCCTGGGAACCGGAATCAGCTTAGACACTGGCCATCGGCTCCGCCGAGACGTTGATTGAGACACCTTTTATCGGCGGGATCAAGTCCCCTAATCGGAGTCTTAGCGCAATCCAGCCCTCAATCACCTCGATGAGATCTTTACGGCATTCTTCGATGGTGTCTCCTATGGCAATTACGCCTTGAAGCCCAACTACTGTAGCCACGTAAGTGCCATCTTCCAAAGTATCGTACTCTGCCAGTTTTAGTGCTGCCTGAATGTACTCAGAGAACATGATCTGATCTTATAAACTTGCAGGAATTTAACTGTTATCTAAGGCTTCGGCTTTGAGATGATCTTTCCGATCATCAGCATCCTACACCAGGGGCCCCCGCCAAGAGTCTGCCCGTCATCAGCTCCTCCTGGCAATGGCCTGGAACAGCTCCCCCCGGCAGGCGGGCCTCGTGATCGAGGACGGTGATTCCAGGTGCTCATCCGCAGCGGGCGCAAGCGCAATCTGTCCATTCAAGGACTCAGTGGTTTGTCGTTTTGCCGGTCTTCCTCTTCTTGCCAACTGGGATCCGATCTCCTGTATTTGAAAATAGTAATAAAGATCGCAGTACCACCCTTTACCCATAGATCTCTCTAATCAGGCCCAATGCCGATTCCTGCACCTTGTCCACGATTTTTGCAGGAACGTAGGATCTGGGCGTCTGGGAGCGGGCCAGACAAATGAATGCCGGTCTGGCCACGCTCTCCAGGACGCGCTTGACTCCCGCCAGCCTCTTTTTCATGACCTCATGCGGCGAACCTCTGTCGCCGTTTCCGTACAGGCCGTCCAGATCTAAGCCTACCGCAGCGGGAAGAAGGCAATCTTGCAGGTCCCTATGAAAATCATGCCGAGTTATCTTCCGGGGAACGGGAGAGCTCTTGGCGCTGCTGCCTTTGAGCCGGGTTGTGTCCTCATCCCAGACAATCCATTTGCCCTTTTTTTCGTTGGGATGAGCGCTTTTCTCGACAGTCTTTGGCGTATCGATTGTCTCTGATCCGGATACTCTTCCATAGGCATCTATTTGATTTTCCTGTGGGTGAAAATGGTACAGAGCCCCAACGACTCCGGTGTGAAATGCGGGGCAGGTGAAATTGCCTTCGTTGACTTTTTCCCGGCAATAGTCCTGCAGGTAGGGCATTAGCCTTGCAATAAATTGGAGCTTTTCCCTTCCTTCCCTGGCAGGCAGAGCCGGACAGCAGTGGAACATGTCGTGATGGGCATCTATACGTACTACTATCAGGCTGCACTTTTGGCGCAAGAATTCCTGGAACCAATAAGGTACGATATCGTTATGGGGATCGACGATGACGACCTTGGTTCCACCAATGAACAGCTCGACTGGGGAAAACCGGCAAGAACCTGAGGACACAAAAAACCCCCTGGAGACAGAGATGATGCGGCTATGCTCTCGATTTAAAGTTTAACTTTGCTCACGATTATTAGTGTATGTAATGATATTTAAACTTAATAAATTTTTCGCAGGTTTACCCGACAGTAATATGATGCACAAGATCCCAAGCGGTAGAGCGAGGAGATGTAAATGGGATTTCGCAGCAGTATAATTCTTGCATTGCTCTGTGCCTCGATTATCATCTGGTTGGGGGCGGCGCAAGGCATGGTGTTCATCAATGAGGTGGAGGCAAATCCGGCCGGAGATGAAAGTGCCTTCAAGACTACTATAACGGCCTGGTTTGAGCTTTATAATAATGATGATAAAGATGTGGATATAGGTGGATGGAGCATAAATAACTCAGTGGGAAGATCGATGACCATTCCCCAGGGCGCAGTCATCAGAGGCCTGGACTATTACGTAATGGATGTGAGGCCCAAATGGCTGGCCCAAAGCGACGAGATTCTGGTGCTGACCGATGCCAGCGGCACAGAGGTGGACCGGACGGCAGTTCTCAGCGATGAAGAGGATAACGAGATGGCCTGGACAAGAGATCCGGACGGAAGGGACACCAACAGCACGGATGACTGGAAGTTCCTGGCCAGCAGCCGTGGATTTTGATGGGATACGAGGCATCGCTGGAGCTGGCCTGGGATGAGCTGGACAGGCTGGCCTTGCAGGACGGCACCGTCTCTCTCATGGGGGAAAATTACCAGATGAGATCGAGCGAAAGAGCGGTGTTGCTGGCCTGCGGCGCACCGGCCGGGCAGATGGAAGCAGTGCTCATTCTGCACTACCTGATCGGTCTTTTGCAGCACGGCTACCGCCCTCGGGGCGAGTGGATCTCCTTCAAAGAGACGAGGGACGGCAAGCTCTTCTGGCCTGCCTTCCAGGAGAGCGCCATAAAACCGCTGGTGCAGAGCTTTCACCGTGACCCGGAGGGCCTGGTGCGCAATTTGTCGGAGCGCCTGGGAGGCCGGAAGGTGGAGGGCGGGGATGTGGCAGAGGAGCTGGCCACGTTTCCTGGCGTATTCGTGAGGCTGATCTTCTGGAAGGGTGACGAGGAGCTGCCGCCCGAGGCGAGCCTGCTCTTTGACAGAGGGCTGACGGAAATCTACAGCACGGAGGATGTGGCGGTGCTGCTCATGGCGGTGGTGCAGAAGGCGATAGAATGGAAAGCTGATTGAATAGACATTTAATGCTATGACTTCGCGTCTTCGCGTGAAACCGGACCCTGTTGAATCTCACGCGAAGACTTGAATGACTTTAATTAGGCCAAGCTGTACTAATGCGCTATTTTAGGGCCAGTGAACCAGTCCCACCTTTGCCGCTTTCCTGGTGGCATTGCTGACTCCTGCTTTCGGGTCAGCGTTCCGAAAGTTATTGATGCTCGTAGTAAACATGTCCGACATCAAGCCACCTGGATTCTTTTTGAATGCAGTGTTCTCAAATATAACTGGATTCATGTTGGTTAGATCGATAGCAAGCGGATTTCCCCAAATGAATCCCGGGTCCATTGGATTTATTATGGTCCGGTTGATCGATTCGTTGACGACATCACGATTAGGATTTATCGTGTCCGAAGGTGATTGTGCAAGAACTGGAGCTATCAAGGCCATCAAAACGGCTGCAATTACTGCTTTTCTCGAATATTTCATATAACGCCTCCTAGATGTGCATTTCTTCTTTTTAAAACACTGAAATACCGCCCACCCTACGGCAGATGACGATATTAACTATGGCAGATTATATACTTTGCGGCATTATAACGGGTAGACTAAAATTAAAATAATTAAATAATACTATTCTGCATATTCATAATGCCTGTATCCCTGATGATCGATCCTTACCAGGGCAAACTCGCCCCTAGGCGGCAGCACGCTCTTTTCCTTCTTCCCTTCGTGAAGCATCTCATAATCCTGCAAAGATATCTGCTTTCTCTCCTCCAGCCTCTGCAGCAGACCTCTCAAGGGCACAGATGCGACCTTTGGCTGTACTATGGCCGAGAAGAAGAGGGCCGAGCATCCGCTGCCGTAAGCTCCGAAGCACAACCGTTCTTTGGCATGGATCTTCTGCATCTCCAGAAGGCTGGCCAGGCCCAGATAGATCGATCCGGTATAGATGTTTCCCACCTGGCGGGAGAGCGTGGCCGTATCCCTGACTTTGGCCTGGTAGGCTTGCAGGAATTGCTTTGACTTTGCGAAGCGCCGGGCATAGTCCGCCTCCGCCGCCTGATATTTCTCGATATCATTGTATTCCTGGGCCTCTGGCTCTCGTCCCAACTCTTGCTCGATCTCGCTGTATCTGCGGCTTCCTCTCCAGTCATGCCTGAAGACGGCAGCAGAAGCGTATTCGACCATTCTGGGATAGGGAATATGAAAGAGAAGATGATCTACGAAATCGGTAACGCACTCGCCTTTTTCGGGCACAATTGCCTTCAATCGCTTCGCCCTGGCGGCAAATGAATCGAAGGCTCCTCGCATGGCATCCAGATAGCACTGATTGCTGTGCTTTCCGTTTACGACTGCAGTTGTGCAGCCCATGGGCCGGAAGAAGTCGTTCTCGTCCCTGGTGAAGGTGCCGTAGATCTGCTCCAGGGCCAGCAGCCGGGGATTCTTTTTCACCAGCAGGGCCACGCTGCCCGCTCCCTGGGTGTACTCGCCCGCGGAGGCCAGCGGGTACTTGGCCACATCCGAGGCGATGACAATGCCCACCTTGCCTTCTTCTTCCGAAGCCGCCCAGTAGCTCTGGCTCTCCAGGGCAAAGGTTGTGCCGATGCAGGCCGCCTTGAACTCGACGGTGCTGCATTCTTGAAAAGAGCCCTTTCCGTAGATCTGCTCCAGCATGCCGATGACGTAGGTCCCCAGGGCCTTGGCCTCGTCCAGGGCCGACTCCGTTCCCACATAGATCTTGCCGATATCTTCCGGACGAAGGCCCGTTCGCCTCATCAGATCCAAAAGAGACATGGCCGCCATAGTGGCTGCATCCTCATGGGCATCGGGAACGGCCATGCGTTCGATGCCGATTCCCTTAATCAGCTTGCCGGGATCTATGCCTCGATTATTGGAGAACTCTCCCGCCAGGGGAAGAAAGAGCCTGGGCACATAAACGGCTAAATCATCGATTCCCACGGCCTTGTCTTCAGGCACAATCTCTGTAGGCATGTCTTCAATACTCCCGCTCAAGATTTGGCATATCCTCACTGCTGGCTCATGCGTGGCTGGATATTATTTCAGGTTTTTGCTTACCTCCAGAGGAAAATATATCAATGAGAAACGCCAGACTATGATTAGAATTTTAGGAGTGAAGGAAATATGACAGACGGAGATGTATACAAAATAATAGAACTGGTCGGAACTTCCAAAACGAGCTGGGAAGAAGCAGTTAAGACCGTTGTTGACAGGGCCACCAAAAGCCTGAGAGACCTTCGAATCGCTGAGGTCAAGGAGTTGGATGTCCGGTTGGAGAACGGAAAGATCGCGGAGTACAGGGCCAAGGTAAGGCTCTCCTTTAAGTATGAGGGTGAAGATTAAGATCTCGCCTAACTTCTATTTTTAGTAAACTGACCTATTTTCTCTATTTATCCGCTTCGTTCATGTACCAGCTTGATCTCAAAGAGCTTTGGCCACAGCTTCCCGGTCACAAAGAGCCTATCTTCTAATGCGTCGTAGGCAATGCCGTTCAGAACATCCACTTTGTTGCCCTGAATATCGCTTTCCTGCAAGATCCCTCGCATATTTATTTTGCCTTTCACCTCGCCGCTCTCGGGAGATACTATCACTATCCAGTTTGTAGGCCAGACATTGGCATAGATTTGCCCTTTGATATACTCCAGCTCATTTAGTCCCTTAAGCGGCGTGCCGTTGGCTGTGACTTTAATCTGACCCATTTCCGCAAAGCTCTCAGGATCAAGAATATGCAGGACGTCTGTGCCATCGCTCATGATCAAGCTCTTGTTGTCGGAGGTTATGCCCCAACCCTCTGTCGGGTAGCTGAAGTTGCCGATCCCTGTCAGATTCTCTTTGCCATAGACCAGGCCCCGGCCCGACTGCCAGGTGAGCTGAATGATCCGGTCTTTCCAGAGGGCTACGCCTTCACCAAATAAGGTGCTCTCCAGGTGCGTCTGCTTTAGAACGCGGCCCGTTTCCAGATCGACGCGGCGCAGCGTTGATCGCCCGTACAGCCCGGTTCCTTCGTAAAGCACTCCTTCGTCATATACCAGACCTTGAGTGAATGCGAGGCTGCTGTGAGGATAGGTATTGACGATTTGGTAGCCAAGGACAGGGATAGAGTCCGTCTCGACAAAATGAGAGCTGCCCTGCGAGGCAAAGAGCATAGCTGCTAAGAGCAGAACAGCCGGGAAGGCCAGGAGAATGAATCGTGATGAACAGGCTTTTTTTATCATGGAATCAGAAAGGTCTATTGACCTCTGGATTTAAAAATTTTCCGCTATTGATCTGGGAATATCTGAGAAGGAAAGACGTAAATGCTAAGAATAGTATTACCAGATCAACAGGAGGTTTAATGGAAACAGCATCCGGCAAAATATCATTAGTAATGGCCGACATCACCATGCTCAAGGTCGATGCCATCGTCAACGCCGCCAACAACTCTCTCCTGGGAGGCAAAGGTGTGGACGGGGCCATCCACAGCGCAGCGGGCCCACAGCTTCTGGAAGAATGCCGGCGCATCGGAGGCTGCCCGACGGGCGAGGCTTGCATCACCCGGGGCTACCACCTTGCTGCAAGATGGATAATTCATACCGTAGGACCCATCTGGCGAGGCGGAAACAACGACGAGGACGATCTATTGGCCGGCTGCTACAGGAACTGTTTTGCCCTGGCAGAGAAGCATGGCATAAAGAGCATAGCTTTCCCGGCTATCAGCGCCGGAGCTTATGGGTTTCCCATGGAGCGGGCATGCCGCATTGCCCTTGGAGAGATGAGCACTTTCCTGGATAAGTGTGACGAAATCGAGGTCATAGCCGTTTGCTTTAATACAAAAGCCTACCGGTGCTACCAGGATGCCTTGCGAATCAGCTCATAAAGTATATGCCTATCGCTACCACCAGGAAAGAAATTCCCTTCTGTTTCAAAGAACACCAATCCGTTTTTTCGTTCATCACTTTTGCCAGCTTCGGCATAAGAATTCCCAGTCCCAGGACGAGGAACACCGTCATGATGGGCTGAAGTGCTCCTACGCTTGATACCATGGTAACCGATCCGATGGCATAAGCGAATAGCGAGAAGATGATCCCCAGGAATTGGAAGATCTCCTCTGAGAGCAAAGTTCCCACGGCCAAGCCGCCCTGACCAAAGAAGTTCTTGACCTCGCTGCGTATGGATTGAATGCCCATGAGGGGCAAGACCACCATAAGACTTCCAATGGAGGACCAGATGTAGAGATTCCATTCATCGATGGAGATGAGTAGATACTTGAGGGAAAGATAGTAGACGGCGGTTAAGGCCCAGTACGACAGGAAAGGCTTGATAGCAGGAGATAGGGCACTGAGAAATGGCTTGCTGTTTAAGCTATTGCTATTCTGGCCGTTACTGTACAAACCATTGCGATAAGATCCATTTCTTTTGTAGGATATTATAAGAGTTCCAACGAGAAGCAATAGCCCTCCAGCGCAATGTTTTAGCTCCATCACCTCCCCTAAAAGGAGGACGGAGCCTATGAATACAAACAAAGGATACACGTATTCCAGAGCGGCTACTTTTGATGTTTCTTCAATCTTTAGGGCCTTCATGTAGAAGAAGGAGGGAAATACTTGCAAGCTTCCGAAGATAAGAGCAATGAGAGATTGCGGGTAGACAAAGTTTGCGCCTGCTATTAATAACACGGGGATGGTAAAGAACTGCGAGGCTAATACCTGGCATACGATGTAAGCATTGGAATCGTCTGTGTAGCTGCTGAGCAGAAACTTATCAAGTAACCCAGCGACCGAGAAGAAGACAGTTCCTAAGAATGCGAATGCAAACCATTCCAGTTCAAATCCCTCCCATTAAATAATGCGTTTTTTTAAAGATGCTTAATGATAATGTTATCGTTTATCCGCATTTACTGTTCAAATCAATTGAATATCAATGTCATACTAGATATACTTATCTAATTTTCAATTTATGAGACATCATAAATTAATAATTTTTTTATATAAGTTGCATCTTAAATACATTATTTGCTATTATATGTAATAATTGTGGAAAAATAATGATGAACAGTTTTACAAAAAGTTCTCAGACCACCAGATTTGACTTATATATTTATCATTAATCACGGGGTAGAGCCGACTAATAATAGGACAGAGAGAGCGTTTCGACAGGGACAGAAAGAACACGTACAAAAAAATGAGAGAAGTTGATAGTCATGAGGACTGCTCTCGGCCCCATCATATCATAATCTCGTAGTTATCCTTGTGCGGATTGATGAGCAGCCGTTCTGCAATCTCTCCCGCCTTTATCTGCGCTTCCGGCTTGAGGGTATTGAAGTACAGCTTCCAGACAGTGGCCTTCTTCACATCCACCACATTCTCGAAGCCCAAGCGGCTTCGCAAGCGCTCTCTGATAGAGATGGCCTCGCCGTCTTCGATATGCAGGGCGACCTTGACCGGCACGTAGTCCTCCTCAAACATAAGCTCGTCGATAAGAACTATGTGGCTCTCTTTGTTCTCGTTGACCAGCTCCCTGGCAAAGCTCTTGGCCAGCTCCGCCGGGTCTCCGGAATCCACCTCGATGGAAAACAAGCGCTCCTTTTTGACATCGGCCAGGACATTGCCAAAGCCCAGGCGCCGGATGAGCGTGTTCTTAACGGTGGCCGCCTCGGCATCGGGGATCTTCAGCCAGACGCGCAGATTGATCTTACGGTTCATGCTCATGCGTTCACCTCGATGTAGCGCTTCATGGATTCGAAGACCCTTCTGCCGGGACCGGGCTCATCGGGCCGCTGCTTTCTTGGATCGAAGGCGGGAAGCTGCCAGGCGAAAAATGCCCTTTCCGGGTGAGGCATCATGCCCAGGACATTTCCTGGCTCATTGCAGATGGCGGCTATGCTTTCTGTGCTGCCGTTCACATTGAAGGGAAACTCGTTTATGATCCGCCCGTTCCTGTCGCAGTAGCGGAAGACCACCTGACCCTCGTCGTTAAGCTTTTTCATGAGGCCGGGGGTGGTAGTGACCAGATTTCCCTCGCCGTGGGCGATGGGGATCTTGAGCAGTGCTCCTCTCTCGATGGCAAAAGAGCCGCTGCACCTTTTAGAAGGCGCTTCATGCCGAAGGTTGACCCAGTCGCAGTAGTAGCCCCGTCGCACAATCTTTCCCTGGGAGACCATCACGTTTTGGGCCAGGGCCATATCCACATTTGGCGAGCCCTTACCGCTGCCGCTGCCCATGCAGTTGCATTTGCTGCCATCTTTATCACAGCCAATGCTCTTGCCGGGAAGAAGGCCCGTCTCCACCAGAATCTGAAATCCATTGCAGATGCCGATGATAGGCTTTCCAATGCCCGCCTCTTCTTTCAAGGCGCTCATGACCGGCTCTTTGGAGGCTATAACTCCGGCCCGAAGCCGGTCCTGATAGGAGAAGCCTCCCGGTATGACAAATCCGTCAAAGCCCGAAAGCTCGCCAGCCGGCCGGTTCCAGCGAAAGATCTCGCCTTCCATGCCCACTGCTTTCACTGCTACCAGCGTCTCAAACTCGCAGTTCGTACCGGGAAACTGCAAAACTGCAATCTTCATCTCATCGCCTCCACCAGGCCAGTAGTCCAAGCATTCCTCGCCTCGTCCAGGTCCAGGTCGGCCACACACTCGCCTGCTCTTGACATCACAATCCGTCTCTTGCCTGTAACTATGCCGATCTGCATCGGCTCCAGATTATAGCTCCTCAGAAGCTCCACCAGCCGGGCCTCGCTGCCCGCTTTTGCCTCCAGGACAAAGCCGGAGGACTCAGAGAACAGCAGCTTGTCGGTCCTCATGCCGATGTCGCCGCCCTGCACGCTGTCCAGGTCCAGCTCCAGTCCGAAGCGGGCCGGCCGGGTTAAGGCCATCTCGGCCACACTTGCTGCCAGGCCGCCGTTGGAGATATCGTGGGCTGCAGCCAGCAGGCCCTCATCGATGGCGTCGATTACGGCGTAGATCATATTCCTCTCCAGATCGAAGCGAACGATGGGCACGTTGGCGCCCATTTCTCCAAATATGGTTCGGTAGTACTCGGAGCCGCCCAGCTCATCAAACCTGGGCCCGATGAGGAAGAGTTTGTCGCCGGCTTTCTTAAGATCCATGGTGATGGCTTTGCTAAAGTCCTTCATGATGCCAACGCAGGCCACCACGGGCGATGGGTCCACCGATCCCTGGGGCGATTCGTTGTAGAAGCTGACGTTCCCGGAGACGATGGGCACGGCCTGCTGCTGGGCTTCGTAACCTTTGAGGTACAGTTTCTTGCAGGACTCAGCCAGGCCCTTCACGCCTTCCCGGAACTCCCAGAAGGCCTCCGGTTTTTCCGGGTTGCCGTAATTAAGGCAGTCCGTCAAAGTGGAGGGAACAGCGCCGACTGCGGCCACATTTCGCATGGCCTCGGCCACGGCTGTTGCTCCACCCCAGTAAGGACTGATGCGCCCGTAAAAGGGATTGCTGTCCACGGCCAGGGCAATGCCAAACTTTTCGCCCCGCACCGGTGCAATCAGTCCGGCATCCGCCTCGCCCGGCCGGATCACGGCGTTGCCCATGACCTCAGTATCGTAGTAGCGGTAGACGTGCTCCCGGGAGGCGATGTTGGGCGACCGCAGAATCTGGAGAAGGACCTGATTGTAGTCAGCCGGCTCTGCCACATCCGGCTCGGCTACTTTTATGGTGCGCGGCAATTCCAGACGATTGTAGCGGATGCCTTCCGTCAAATGCTGGATGGGCACATCGCAGACCATCTCGCCTTTGTGCGTGACCGTAAATCGGTCGCCAGTGTTGATCTTTCCGACAACGCTGGCCCTTGCCCCCTCGTAGACGTTGGGCAGATCCCAGTCCTCGTTGTAGATCTTGAGAATCTTCTCGCGTAGCTCCGGAGGCGAGACGATGAGGAAGCGCTCCTGGGTCTCGGCGATGCTCAGCACCTCGGCGGGAAAGTCGGCAGCCGTGTGCATGTCGTCCAGGTTGATCTCCATGCCAAAGCCCCCGGAAGAGCCCATCTCTGATGTGGCGCAGGTAAAGCCGCCGCCGCCCAGATCCTTGAAGCCGATCTCAATTCCCTCTTCCCGGACCAGCCGGAAGAGATCGTCGTTGGCCTTGAAGAGCACGTTCTTGAGGAAGGGATCGGGGATCTGCACAGCGCCCCGGTTGGTCTCCTCGTCCTCTTCACGCAGAGCCTCTGAAGCGAAGGTGACGCCCCCCAGGCCCGAAGAATCAGTGGGCTTGCCGATCAAGATCACGTCGTAGCCCTTCTCTCCTGCCAGGGGCGGCGCGCGGGAGCGGATGATCTGGTCGCGCCGCACGATGCCGATAGAGACGACGTTGACCAGGCAGTTGTCGTCGAAGCTGTCATTGAAGACGATGTCTCCTCCCATGTTGGGAACGCCCAGGGCATTGCCGTACTGCCAGATTCCATCCACCACGCCCTCTGCCACCCAGCGCACCTTGTTGGCCTTGGGGCCGTAGGGATTGCCGAAGCGCAGGGGATCGGCAGTAGCGACCACAGTGGCACCCATGCAGTTGACATCGCGGACGATGCCGCCGATGCCGGTGGCTGCACCCTCGTTGGGCAGGATCTGGCTGGGGTGGTTGTGGCTCTCGTGGGAGATGACGACGCACCACTTGTCGTCGATGGCCACAATTCCGGAGTCTTCCACAGGGCCCATAACCACATTGGGGCCGTCGGTAGGAAGGAATTCTTTGAGGGTAGCGCGAGAGCTCTTGTAGGAGCAGTGCTCGGACCACATGGCATCATAGCAGAATAATTCGGTGAGGGTGGGGTCGCGGCCCAGCACCCCGGCAATGGTGCGCGCTTCCGGGACGGACATGCCTATGCCGGCGGCGCGCAGACTGGTCTGCACTTGCGGATCGGAAAGACCGATTATCTTCAATTCAGTTACACCTCTGGTTAGCTAGGTAATATCCATACGTGGTGCATTATGAATTTATCGATCCGGGGGGAGGGGATGAGGGGGGAGGAAAGGGGTGGAAAGTAAATTGCTGCACTATTATGTGTAGTCCCGAAACCTTTGACTTTATATACCAATCAATGTGGCATAGGAAAGAAGAATAAATTCGTAAAGCTAACAGATAGGAAGATCAGATATATCATTCGGGCCAAAAAGAGAGGCGAGAGCATCAAAGGAATCGCAGAGGATATGAAGTTAAGTCCATCCTCTGCGAAGCGTGTCTGGATGCACTGGACGAAAACCAAGATGCTCACAAACATTCGGGACTACACACATTAATAATTCGCCCTCATATCCAAGAATCCTGGACTTCGATTTTTCGCCCGGAGAATTGATTCTGGATAATGGTTCTCCAAAGATCGTTCTTCAAACTCATGTTGCCGATGAAAACGGAGATATAGATTATATAGAGGCGGTCTTTCAGAGCCCCTCGCAAAACCAATCCATAGCAGCCCGCATGAATTCCACGAATCTGTTTTTTTCCCAGTCCAGCGAAGAGGGAATTTGGACACTCAAGCAACTGATTGTCTGCGATAAGCTGGGAGACTGCAGGAAAATTGATGGCACAATGGCAGAGGCGCTTGGCCTTTCGGCAAAGCTGCTTATCCTTAATAAAGCTCAAAGTAGCAGCATAGATTCTGACCCAAATGAGCTTCGCGGTTGGGCCAATACAGGCGAAAGGTTCGCTGCTCAGAGGAAGATCATAATCAATAGCGTCTTCAACCGGCCCGCTATGTGCTGGCCGTAATTTTATCTTATTTTGCAAAATAATAATAGTATCGGGCAGTCAAAAGCGAAAAAGAAGATACGATTTATTCTTCATCATTTTTCTTTATAAGCACTCCTCTTCCATCTCCCAGCCCAGCCGCTCCCTGATGACCATGTAGCTCATCTCTGGGGGTATGGCTCCTACCTCAGTAGAGATCAGGTCGATGTATTGACGGGGCGTTACATCAAAGGCCGGATTTCTTACCCTAACGTGGCTGTACTTGGAAATGTCGGGCAAGACCTCCTTTGTTTCGCGCTCCTCGATGGTGACCAGTTCACCAAGGATTGATCGGGGGCTGAACTTGTAGGTCTCGGCCGCTACCATGAAGCTGGTCCTGGCCTCATGGGCACATAGCGCGATCTGAGCTGTGCCGATCTTGTTTACCAGAGTTCCGTTGGCCGTTATCACGTCTGCTCCCACTACCACCAGATCTACCTCATTCATGACGCTTCTGACCGCTGAATCGACAATCAGCTCCGTCTCGATGCCAAGCTTATCCAGCATTCCAATGGTAGTGATGCCCTGAAATCTGGGTCGTGACTCGGTGGCTATCACCTTTATCTTCTTTCCCGATTTATGGGCTGTACTGATGACGGAGATGGCCGCCAAAGAGTTGCAATGGGTGAGCACGGTATCGCCATCCCTGATCCTGCGGCTGCCTATTTGGCCGATTCTCTCCAGGGCCTTTTCGGAATTCTCGATGAAGCGATTGGCGTTAAGAACCACAGCTAAGCGAGCCGAAGGCAGGTCTTCTGTTCTGTACTTCATCACCATGTTTATGGCGTTGGAGAGTGAGACCGCCGTGGGCCTGGTCTTCTGAAGGATGTCGGCGGCCTTTTCCATCTGCAGGTTGAAATCTTCAAGGCTCTCTGTTTGCATAGCCTTAGAGAAGTCGCGTAGAGATGCTGCTGCGGCCGTGGCAATTCGGCCTGCACCTCGAATCTCCATACTGCTGATCTTTCCAGAAGTTTCCAATACCTTGTCCATCGGTTTCATCCGGTCTTTATTGGACGGGTTTAGGATAAATCCATTTCCTATGTCATTCCTATGTCATTGATCTATTACATACAAAAGTTATTAATAGAATATATGCATCTATTTACGGGGGGTAGTAAGTTGATGGAAGAGAACGATCAGGAGTTTTTGCGCGCGCTTCACGAAGAGAAGATAAGAACGCAAAATGAGCGCACGCAGCTCGTCACTATGAAGCTGGCCTTTATTACTGTGCTCTTTGGGCTCAGCTCCGTGAATGTTGGAATCGATATCTCTGACATATTCTGGCTGCTCTATTTTGTTCCTCTGGTGGCCATAAGCTACGATCTCTATATCATGTCCGCCGACTCTCGGATCAAACGCGTAGGAATCTTTCTGGGCAGAAATCCGATATCTTTGGCCGGCAAGGCGGAAAGGGAATGGGAGCGCTTTTGCGCCTCTTATCGGGATGGTATGGCGCCTTCTGCCAATTTGTTCTTCTCAACCATTGTAACCTTGGGCGCCGCGGCCTTTATCCACTCCCAGGGAGGCTGGACAGAGAGATTTATGCGGCTGTGGTTTGCCGTCTGGCTGGTCGTCTCTCTGACGGCCCTCATCGTCTTGTGGGTGAGGCATCAGATGCTTATTAAGAACATCGGCGACTACAAGCCGTTTGAACGTGAGGGAAAAGCCGGCCAATGAGTTGACGTGTCTTTTTTCGCTTCTTTTTCTCAAACCAAGGAAACCTTAATAAAAGCCTATGATCAAGATGATGAGATACAATTTCCGCAGTCGAACGTTAATCGCTATCGGTGGAGTTTCCAATGACAATAACAGAAAAAGAGATCAAGAGAGCTGTAAAAGAAGGTTATGCCCGAATTGCAAAACAGGCTACGTCTTATTATTCGTCCCGAAGTTGCTCTGGCTGTGCCGATATTCCTGAAGAGATAAGCAAGAGGATGGGTTATTCTGATGAGGAGATCTCGGCCGCTCCCCCTGAATCAAACATGGGACTTGGCTGCGGTAATCCTGTTGCTCTGGCATCCTTGAAGGCGGGAGAGGTCGTTTTAGACATGGGCGCAGGAGCGGGATTCGATTGCTTCCTGGCCTCTTCTCGGGTGGGTGCATCGGGAATGGTCATCGGCGTGGATATCACGTCGGAAATGGTCGATCGTGCCAGGGCTAACGCCCGCAAAGGCGGATATACCAATATTGATTTTCGGCAAGGGGACCTGGAGAACATGCCCGTGGCGGACAACTATGTGGATGTCGTCATCTCCAACTGCGTCATCAATCTCATTCCCAACAAGAATATGGTCTTCAGAGAGGCCTTTCGGGTGCTCAAGCCCGGCGGAAGGCTGGCGGTCTCAGATGTGGTATTGACCAAAGAGCTGCCTCAGTTCGTGAAGAGGTCCAGCAAAGCCTACATCGGCTGCCTGGCCGGGGCCATTATGAAGGACGAATATCTGCAGATCATAAAAAGTGTGGGCTTTTCCGAGATTAATGTGGTGGCAGAGTCGAGCTTTCCCGTAGAATCGCTCCTTTGTGAGACAGCCGGATCGGCAGTGATTGAGATGCCCAGGATCTCCATAGAGCAGCAGAAAGAAGTGGCCGATTCGGTCTTGAGCATAAAGGTCAATGCCGTTAAGCCAGAGTAGCCATGCAGGCGGTCTGCTTTTGGCTAACAATAGTTCATAATAGTATGATTACAAGGAGATGATTTCGATGAAGGTAAGTTTACTATTTCTGGCAATTATCATAGCTGCATCCACGATGACCTCATGGGCAGATGGAGGCTGTTCAGTGGGAGGATGTGGTGGGGGCGGAGAATCCTGGACGGAATCGGCTCAGGCTTTTATGAACTCGGATGTCCCCCTTGTGGGCGTAACCGGAAATCAGAACGCTAAGTCGAGCAGCTTTAGTTCCGGAAGCTTCCAGGCCGGCCAGCCGGTAGGCGGAGCCATAAACAAAACCAAAACCATTAACCGCACAATTCCCGTCTCAGCTCCAATCGTTAGTGGGGTGTATGTAGCGCCAGGCAGCAGGGCAGATTCATTCCCGGCACCCGCGATGCTAAAATCCCTGGACGCTATCTCGGAAAAGGATGTGGTGCTGGATGTATCGAATAGCCGCTCCCCTGGCCAGGCTCACATCAGAGGCGGCGTTAACATCCCTGCTAAGAGCTTTTTTTATGAGAATGGAACGCTGCGTAATGTAACTGATCTGGCCGCGATTTTGGGCGGGGCGGGCATTTCCCAGGAAGACGCGGTGATGGTCTACAGCGACTCCTTTGGCTCGGGAGAGGCAACGGCTGTTCTTTTCGCGCTGCGCTACCTGGGGCAGGAGAACATAAGAGCCCTGGATGGCGGGCTGGACAACTGGATTGCGGCCAGCTTGCCCATGGAGACGAAGGAGAACCTGCGCTCGCCAGCAAGCCGCGCTGCGCTCCCTCGGGCTGATCTTTTGGCCGATTATGATTTTGTCAAGTCGGGCCAGGCCCAGATGGTGGATGCCAGGAGCTTCCAGGATTTCGGCAAGGCCAGTATAGGCAATGCCACCTTCATCAATCCTGAAAATGTGCTGGAAGAGGGCAGGCTAAAGGGAGGAGCGGAGCTAAAGGATACCTTCGCCCGATTGAACGCCAGCCGGACGGTGGTGGTTTACTCGGATGATATTTATGGGGCTTCTGTGGTGTGGTTTGCTCTACAGCTCATGGGATTCGACTCCCGGATTTACACCTGGCAGGATTGGCAGGTCCATGAGGCCGGTCCGGCCTGAGGGTCAGGAGGAGACGGAGGTCGGAGGTAGGATAAGGCTGCTTTTCCGGGGATAGGATTTTAGGGCTCCTCGCTATTCTCTGTGGGCTAACTGAGGAGCGCTATTGTCTCATTTCATCCGTGCTTTTGCTGTGTTTGCTGGCGATAGGGTTAGTGTCGTGGTACTAACTGATTTCTCACGCGAAGCCGCGAAGACGCGAAGGCTAATAAACGATGATCTCGAGGAAATGCCTTAAAAGGGATTTATTCCTACCATCTACCATGATCAAGCTGGGAGATTACAGCGAGGATGAGGCAAGAAAGCTCATAACAGATCTGAGTAAGGCCAAAATCAAATACGATACACGCACTCATTTTATAATCGGTCACTTTAAAACGGATTGTCTGGATGGCAGATTTTCCGAACTCAAGGGAGTGCTGAAGGATACCCAGAAAATAGAGCAAACGCTAACAATTTTAAGATCAATTCTTGGCCATAGGCCCGATCCTGATCGATTCAAAGAGCTATTTCTCAAGGAATACAATCCGTTGAGGGAGATCGAGAAAAGCCAAATCGCTGAGATCCTCAATAAAGTCTCCGGCAATTTTAAGGCTCTAGACGAAAATGACAAGAACAGAGTTAGCCAAATATTCTTAAAAGCCAGCGATGACGAGCAATCTTATAATGAAGCCAAGAGCATTCTTCATCGAAATAAGATCGAAATAGGGGAAGAGATAGCAGACCGCCTCGACAATCCCATAGTGCGCGCTACCAGGAATTTAAAGGAATTGGGATTGGAAAGAGATCATCCCCTGGTCAGACAGACCGTTATCATCTCCGCACAAAAGGAGGTTGAGGTTTTTATCGATGAATTCTCCACCATTCTTGCCTTGAGTGGCGATTTTGATGCCAGTTTTTTTGATAGATTTCCTGCGGAATGCAGCAAAATTTCCGTCTTGGGATCGCTCTTGAGTGAATTGTCCAAGCGACCTTCCTCCGGAAAACTGAGCATGGATGAGTTCGCTGACAAGTGTGCCAAGGAATTTGATAATAACGGAAATCTAATAATTGCCGACTTTCAGGAATATGCCGCTGATCTGGCAAGAATTCTTGAGAAGAATGGGCTTATCAAGATAAAAGGAAATTCCATAAAATGGAAAGCTTCAGTGATGGCCAGGGTCTCATGATCCTGTGAAATGAAGTAATTCATATCAAATGATACCCTTGGCCCGGAGAGCTGACTTCATATCAGCCACATCACCCTTTAACTCCAGGATATCGCTCTTGTCCAGAACCTTGTCCATCTTATCGTTTAAGCTCCTGTTCATGTCCTTGATCTCGGAAATGGATTCGTCTTGCTTGTCTAGCATCTGATCCTGTTTGTCCAGCGTCAGGTCCATCTTGCTGTTTATGTCCTTGATCCCGGAAATGGTTTCATCTTGCTTGCCTAGCATCTGATCCTGTTTGTCCAGCGTCAGGTCCATCTTGCTGTTTATGTCCTTGATCCCGGAAATGGATTCGTCTTGCTTGCCTAGCATCTGATCCTGTTTGTCCAGCATTTGATCCTGTTTGTCCAGCATCTGGTCCATCTTGCTGCCCAGGTTTCTATTTGTTTCCTTTATCTCATGAGTTGTCTCATCTTGTTTATTAAGAATTTGAATTAGAACATCTTTCATACCCTTTAGGACGTAAATTCCTTCATCAAGACGTGAGTCGGTCTCACCCGTCTCGACCATTTTATAGAAGCCACCGAAATTTCCATGAGCTTCAGAATATTCCGTTTCGATGGATGAAACCTTGATGAGGCTGTTTTTTATATCTATGGCTCCCTCGAACAACTTCAGCTTTTCTTCTTCACCCTGTGCTATGATTCTAACTCGTTCATCACTCAAGTTCTCGACAAAGCCTTTAAGCCCTAATCCATTGGCCAGTTGGATAACTCTTGCCCTATAGCCTACCCTCTGGACGCTGCCCGAGACATACGCCGAAAGCTGCTTCATTGCATACATTTCAGAGCTTTTTGTATTTGTCTTTATCTATCATCCAGGCCGAGGCTTGCCTTCTCCTGGCATAGGCAAAGAATACAAGATAAGCCAGGCCCGCTATTTCCGGTATGAGAATGCCGGGATTTTTCAGACCGGAAAGAAGCATCTCCAGGTAGCTCATGGTATTCAGAAGGGGGACGCTGGGAAACGGTCCGAGGAGCGGCCAGAGTAAAGTTTCCGGCGAGTTCCACATAAAGTCCAGGGAGAGGTGGATGAGCACGCCCCAGGTGAGGGAGATGAATCTGATATCTTGGGAATAGACGCAAAGGGCAGAGAGGATCACGAGGAAGAGCAGCGTGTGAGCAAAGATGCGACCCATGCTGGGGCTGCCAAAGGCAATGATGCCCAGGGGTTTGTCGATGATGTCGGGAAGCATGGAGCCTAATGCCAGAAAGGCCAGGCTCACATTGCTAAAAAAGCGGGCGGAGGCTAGAGCGAGGCCCACATGGGCAAAGAGAAGCATTGGGCAGAGAAATCGTTTGCGGGTATATAATTATTTTGCGGGATTGCTACTATTTGAAAAAATGCGGATTGGAGGTTAAAGAGCAGGGCGATGATAATGTTTGGGATTTTAAATTGCGTGGTTTTATTTAAATTGGCTAAATTTATGGAGAGTGCCAACCGCAACCTTTTTAATGTATCTTGGGTCTCTCAATACTAATCTTAATTACTATGATAGTGGGAGCTGATGCGGAAAGAGTGCCGGACCCTTACGAGCAGAGGTTCACGGATGGCTTTGCAAGTCTCTCTCACCCTATAAATTGAGTTCAAGCAGGTCGCTGAATTGATGCAGCTTCGATTCATTCGTGGCTATTGATGGCGAAAATCATTAAAAGATGATAAGAGGCACCTAAGCTTTGCAGCGTTGGCTGTAGATTTTGCCCTCTGGGGCGGAATGCGGATTGATCTTTATGCCAGACGGCGGCACACATCGCTGCAAGCATCGGGGTACTGCGATCTGATTCAATAGATTATATGATATTTAAATAAATAATGCCCGAGGGGAGCCATGTTGTGCTTTAGGAAGCTACTGGTCTTAACTTGTATCCTCATTGCCTTGATGTCAATTGGATTAGCGATCGATGATGACATTGATCAAACGATAACGGAGGGCCTTCGATTCGATTCGAATCAGACGGTGGAAGGGTTCGGAATTGCCAGCTCATATCGATGCATGGAGTCTTTGGATCGGGTGCTGCATTCCCACAGTAGTGGTAGCGGAGTTTTTACCAGCGAATCCAAAGCCATGGTCCGAGAAGGTGTTGTAGCTAAAATTGCTCCGGATTCGTTCAAATTAGATACAGGTATTGGACTTCAAGAAAATACAAGCAATGCATATTCGCCGACAAAACTAGATTTTCCCGGCAGTTTTCATTCTGGACCTATCAGTTCTTTATGGAGCGATTCCACTATTCTTTCTGCCGGGAATAATAATGCCAGTGCTCTGGAAGCAAGCTTTGATCACGCGCAAGCTCTGAACAAGGAGATGACGACGAAAGTTTCCGGCATGGGATCTTATGAAGATATCCTGTCTTCCACTTCCTTTGAAGGCAGCATGGACCTGAATGCCGTATTCAACGGCACAGCACAGATTGGAGCGTATGTAGGGCCGCTCAATGGGACGAATCCGAATGTTTTAATGGACGAGTACTATCTGGGAACATTCACCATTAGCAAAAAGATGAAAATTGGATTTAAATCAAGTCTCACACAAGAGGAAGAAGAATGGCTCCCATGTTGCTCGGGCGGCTGGATTAATATGAATTACATCGATAAAAAGAGCTTCCCGGTTGATGTAAATAGAGTATTCAACTGCACGTGCATCTAGGTGGTAAGAGGACCCAGGGATTTGCAGCGAAGGCTGTGGATTATGGTCCTGGCCCTTTTAGCTGTCTTTTTTTCATCGGGAAGCAACCGCAAAAAACCACGAAATATAACCACAGAGGCACAGAGTTCACAGAGGACGAACGCACGGAGAACGCACAGAATTGAATATCATAATTGGTTTGGATTCGCCGGGGTATCCGGTTTCTATTAAGATTGAGAAGCTGGACGAAGGGGTATATCTGGCTACAAGCGATTCACTCCAGGGTCTGGTAGCTCAGGGCAGGACTATTGCTGAGACTGTGGAAATCGCAAAGGATGTAGCAAGGAAGCTCATCGAAATACATATCGAGCGACGAGATCTGCTGCCTGAAGTGTAGCCTTCAGGCCGAATTCAAGGAAATTCTGGCGATCAAGGGCATAACCCGTGTGGTTGAGGCTCCCCGCGAAGAGGAGATGCAGCGAGGGGTTGACTTGATACTTGGAAGAACAAGATGATTTTTGTAGCATCGTGATCATCCTGGCTGAAATATATGCACTTTATTATTACTGATTATTTAGACGGCGAGATAAGTATCTCCAAAGCCGCAGAACTTCTGGGAATGACCCGAATAGAGCTTCAGAGAAAGCTCAAAGAACAGGGAATACCCATCCGATCTCTTTCCATAGATGATGCTTTTGCCGAAGTAGAGGCGCTCAGGGATGCATCATAACGACTGCCATGAGAGAGCTTTTATCGATGGAGCAGGGCCTGCAATTGAGATCGCCGTAGATCTTTACAGGGATAAAAAGGTCAGCCTCTGGAAAGCTGCTGAAATGGCGGGATTATGCATGGAGGAGTTCAAGGATCTGCTCTGCGCCCGGTCCATCAAGATCGAAATAGGCGGAACGAATGAGGAGAGTCTCTCCCGGCTGGAGAGATTGGGTCTCCTAGAGTTGGACGAAAGGATGGAGAAGTTCGCTCTAAAGATTGCAGCTGAATATCCCATGAGCCTCTCGGATGCAGTTTTAACGGCCAGAGCCGAGGAAGACGATGAGTTATAAGCCGAGAGATAGTTATGGACGAGGCCGAATCAATAAAGATGATCCCGCATTTGATCAGATCTTCGATGAAGATGGTTTGGATTGACTAATATGAAGAAGCCGATGTGCTTTATGTCAGCTTTGTCTATCTTCCAAATGCAATTGAAAACGAGGAGGACGAAGATGGGATCATTAGAAATTACGATAAAGAAGGCAAGCTTACAGGTTTAACAATCATTGCAGCCAAAAGATTCGCAAAGGAAGCTGCTGCCTAGCTTAATATTGATTGTTTCTTAAATTCTTTGCAACACACGGGTCTAAACCTATGGTTTACTAATTTCACCACAGAGGCACAGAGCTCACAGAGACGCGCAATTTACCTTATTACCTATACTTGAAAGGAACCGCATATTTGCTCCTGATTAATAGTAGTCTCCGTCGTTCGTCCTCTGTGCGCTTCTAACGACTCTGTGGTTTTATTCCCGTAAACCCCTGGTTATAATCATGTTGATTAAACCCTACTGCCTACGACTTTCACCACAGAGACACAGAGTTCACAGAGTACGCACAGAGACTAAAAAAAAAAATAAAAGCTTAAGACTTGAAATTTATCCTAGACTTCTCTTATGAGCTTCCCGTACCTGCGGTGGTGGCCGTCCGTAAACCTGTGGTTATAATCATCATATCTATTATTCCAACCTAAAAAATAGCATGCGCATGAGACCAGCCTTTAATTTTCGTTTTTTTTTTCTCTGTGCGTTCTCCGTGCG
>SESG01015562.1_pt1 | contig 22169 bp, 18 predicted proteins | sample 3171421 | NCBI WGS metagenome assembly SESG01 (sample SAMN10866946, study PRJNA518727) | freshwater metagenome | biome: subpolar coniferous forest; feature: holomictic lake; material: water; isolation source: holomictic Lake 227, 6 m and 8 m depth | place: Canada: near Kenora, Ontario | collected...
TGGCAGGGGACCTCCCAGATGTTCCCGCCGTGCAGGTACTTCGCGTGCTTGCGGACCTCCACGTAGTCCTTGATGCGGCGGCGCTCCCGCTCCTTCAGCTGCTTGACGAGCTCGAGGTCGATGCCCTTGTCGTCGACGATCACGCCGTTCGAGTCGGAGCAGGCGATCACCTTGCCGCCGAGCTGGACGATCTTCTCGATGGTGTAGATGGCCACGTTGCCCGAGCCGGAGACGGTGCAGGTCTTGCCCTCGAAGGTGTCGTTCCCGCGGGCCTTCAGCATCTCCTGCACGAAGAAGGTGGCGCCGTAGCCGGTGGCCTCGGTGCGCACGAGCGATCCGCCGTAGTCGAGCCCCTTGCCGGTGAGGACGCCGGCCTCGTAGCGGGCGGTGAGCCGCTTGAACTGGCCGAACATGTAGCCGATCTCGCGGCCGCCCACGCCGATGTCGCCGGCGGGGACGTCGGTGACGTCGCCGATGTGGCGCCAGAGCTCGGTCATGAAGCTCTGGCAGAAGCGCATCACCTCGTTGTCCGACTTGCCCTTGGGGTCGAAGTCGCTGCCGCCCTTGCCGCCGCCGATGGGAAGCCCGGTGAGCGCGTTCTTGAAGATCTGCTCGAAGCCGAGGAACTTGACGATGCCGAGGTAGACCGACGGGTGGAAGCGAAGCCCGCCCTTGTAGGGGCCGAGCGCCGAGTTGTACTGCACGCGGAACCCGCGGTTGATCTGCACCTCGCCCCGATCGTCCTGCCACGGGACGCGGAAGATGATCTGCCGCTCCGGCTCCGCGATCCGCTCGATGATCTTCCGCTCCCGGAACTCGGGGTACTTCACGAGCACCGGTCCGATCGACTCGAGCACCTCCCGGACCGCCTGGTGGAACTCGACCTCACCGGGGTTGCGCTTCAGCACGTCCTGGTAAACGACCTCCAGCTTCTCGTCCATCTTCGCCATGGTCTGCCTCGTTTCGGTTGTGGGCGCGATCCCTGTGCCCGAAAGGCGGTCACTTTGCCTGAATTGCGGGCAACGACGCAATGGGCGAAGGTGATGTCGTGAAAGAGACCGACCCTCAGGTGATCCCGGTCAACCTGCCCGGGACCGGCGTGCCCTCCCTCGACGCCATGCTGCGGGGGCTGCGGGCCGGTGACAACGTCGTCTGGCAGGTGGAGAGCCTGGAGGACTACGCGCCGCTCGTTCCGCCCTTCGTGGCCCGGGCCCGGGCCGAGGGGAAGCGGGTCGTCTACTTCCGCTTCGCGCGCCACGAGCCGCTGCTCGACGCCGCGTCGGGGGCGGAGATCCACGCCATCTCCCCGGCCCTCGGGTTCGAGAGCTTCACCGACGCCATCCACCGGGTCATCGAGGAGGCCGGCCCGGGCGCGTACCACGTCTTCGACTGCCTCTCCGACCTGGCGGCCGACTGGTACAGCGACCTCATGCTGGGCAACTTCTTCATGGTCACCTGCCCGTACCTCTACGAGCTCGACACGGTGACCTACTTCGCGCTGCTGGCCGGTCGCCACGCGGCCGAGGCGGTGGACGTGGTCCGGAGCACCACCCAGGTGCTCGTGGACGTCTTCCGGCGGCGGCGCACCGTCTACTTCCACCCGCTCAAGGTGGAGGGGCGCCACTCGCCCACCATGTACCTGCCCCACGTCCGGGAGGGGGAGGCGCTTCGCCCCCTCACCGAGAGTGCGGAGCTCTCCGAGGCGCTCGTGGAGGTGGCCGACCGGCGGCTCGCCGCCGCGGAGCAGGCCGACGTGTGGGACCGGCGCGTCGACGCGGCACGGGAGGTGAGGGACGGCGTGCGCGCGGGGCGGCGCAAGCCGGAGGAGGAGCGCGAGGCCTTCGAGATGCTCCTCCGGATGCTGCTCACGCGCGACGATCGCTTCGCCGAGATGGCGGGCCGCCACCTCACGCTCGACGACCTGCTCGCCATCCGGCGGCGCATGGTGGGGACGGGGCTCGTGGGCGGGAAGGCGGCCGGGATGCTGGTGGCTCGCGCCATCCTCTCGAACGGGGACCCGGCCTGGAGCCGGATGCTCGAGCCCCACGACTCCTGGTTCATCGGATCCGACGTCTTCTACACCTACCTGGTCCGCAACGGATGCTGGCCGGCCCGCCGGGAGCAGCGGCGCCCGGACGACTTCCTGGAGGGCGCGGCCGAGGCCCGCCGTCGCGTGCAGGCGGGGAGCTTTCCCGACTCGGTGCTGCGCCGCCTCGGCGCGCTGCTCGACTACTACGGCCAGTCCCCCATCATCGTGCGCTCCTCCAGCCTGCTCGAGGACGGTTTCGGGAACGCCTTCACCGGGAAGTACGAGAGCGTCTTCTGTCCGAACCAGGGCTCGCCCGCGGAGCGGCTCGCCGACTTCGTCGCGGCGCTCCGGACGGTCTACGCGAGCGCCATGAGCGACGAGGCGCTGCGCTACCGGGAGCGGCGCGGGCTGCTCGACCGGGACGAGCAGATGGCGGTGCTCGTGCAGCGGGTCTCCGGCGCGGTGCACGGCGACCTCTACTTCCCGCAGGTGGCCGGGGTGGGGCTCTCCTACAACCCCTACGTCTGGAACGCGGCCATCGACCCGCAGGCCGGGGTGATGCGCCTCGTCTTCGGCCTGGGCACCCGGGCGGTGGACCGCGCCGACGACGACTACACCCGTCTCGTGGCGCTCAACGCGCCGTCGCTGCGGCCGGAGTCCACGCTCGACGAGAAGACCGAGTACGCCCAGCACCGCGTGGACGTGCTCGACCTCCACGCCCGCACCATCACGTCGGTCCCCTTCGCCGAGGCCGCCGCCGCCGCGCCCGGCCTCCCGCTCCGCCTCTTCGCCACGCGCCGCCCGGACGGCGGCTGGGTGCTCACCTTCGACGAGCTGCTCTGGGGCACGCCGCTCGTGGAGCGGATGCGCGACCTCCTGAACCGGCTGCGCGAGGCCTACCGGTACCCGGTGGACATCGAGTTCACCGGCAACTTCCTCGCGGACGGCGAGCTCCGCCTCAACCTGGTGCAGTGCCGGCCCCTTCAAGTGCGGGAGGGGGGCGCCATCGTCGCGCCCCCGGAGCGGCTGCCGGAGGAGCGAGTGCTGCTCCGCTCCCGCGGGCCGCTCGTGGGGCCGAGCGCCCACACCCCCATCGACCGGGTGGTCTACGTGGACCCCGACGCCTACGTGGCGCTCGCCACCCAGGACCGGCACGAGGTGGCGCGCGTCATCGGCCGGGTGATGCGACTCGAGCCGGAGGTGGACCGGAAGGTGATGCTTCTCGGCCCGGGGCGCTGGGGGACCACCACCGTGGCGCTCGGCGTGCCGGTCTCCTTCGCGGAGATCCAGCGCGTCTCGGTGCTCGGCGAGATCATGCGACTCGGCGACGTGGTGCCCGACGTGTCGCTCGGCTCCCACTTCTTCAACGACCTCGTCGAGGAGGAGATGCTCTACGTCGCCATCTACCCCGCCCACGGGGGACACCTGCTCGACGAGCCCCGCCTCCGAGCCGCGCCGAACCGGCTCGCCGAGCTCCTCCCGGACGACGCCCGGATGGCAGGCGTCGTGAAGATCGTTGATTTTACTGATGATTCAGGAGGCGTGCTCTGGCTGAACTGCGACTGCGTCCGCCAGGAGGCCGTCGCCTATCTACAACCCCGATGACGCTCCGAGTCGAAAGGGGGTTGCCAGGGCGGGAGCCTGTCGGCTAGGTTTCTTCTCCCCGGTTGATTCTAGAGTCAAGGAGCGAGCATGCCCCTCAAGATCCTGGTCACGGCGAAGCGCGTCGAGGACCCCGAGTCGAAGATCAAGGTGAAGCCGGACGGCACGGGAATCGTGACCGACGGCGTGAACTACAAGATGAACCCGTTCGACGAGATCGCGGTCGAGGAAGCGCTGCGGCTCAAGGAGAAGCACGGGGGCGAGGTGGTGGTCGCGAGCATCGGGGCCGACAAGTCGATGACCGAGATCCGGGCCGCGCTGGCGATGGGCGCCGACCGGGGCATCCTGGTGAAGCACGACGGCCCGCTCGACCCGTTCGTCGTCTCGGCCATCCTCGACAAGCTGTTCGAGAAGGAGAAGCCGGACCTGGTCCTGCTCGGCAAGCAGTCGATCGACGACGACCAGAACCAGGTCGGGCAGTACCTGGCCGAGCGTCGCGGTCTCGGGCAGGCCACCTTCGCGTCCAAGACGGAGAGCCTGGAGAGCGAGGCGGAGCAGAAGAAGCAGCCGGGCGTGGTCCTCGCGGCCGACGGCAAGTCGCTCCGCGTGGTGCGGGAGGTGGACGGCGGGCTCGTGACCGTAGACGTCTCGCTGCCCGCGATCGTCACCTGCGATCTGCGCCTCAACAAGCCGCGCTTCGCGTCGCTGCCGGGCATCATGAAGGCGAAGAAGAAGCCGGTGGAGGAGATCGTGGCCGCGTCCCTGGGGGTGGACCTGGCGCCGAAGGTGGCGGTGAAGAAGCTGTCGGAGCCCCCGAAGCGGCAGGGCGGCCTGAAGGTGGCCGACGTCCCCGAGCTCTACGCCAAGCTGAAGGGCGAGGCCAAGGTCCTCTAGGAGAACGCCATGCAGAACGTCCTCATCGTCGCGGAGCAGTCGGGTGGTCACCTCCGGAAGGCCACGCTGCACGCCATCGCCGCCGGGCAGGTGCTGGCCGGGCGGACCGGCGGCAAGGTCCACGTCGCCTTGCTGGGCAAGGACCTGGGTGGGCTCTCCACGGAGCTCGCCGGGTACGGCGTCACCGTGCACGCCGCCGACTCGGCCGGCCTCACGCACTACCTCGCCGAGGCGTTCGCGCCGGTGGTGGCGGGGATCGCGAAGGAGGTGGGCGCGGGCTTCGTGGGCGCCGCCGCCACGGCCTTCGGCAAGGACCTCGTGCCGCGGGTCGCCGCCAGGATGGGCGCCGCCTGCGCCACCGAGGTGCTCGGGTTCGGCGGGTCGGGAGCGGCGGTGACCTTCCAGCGCCCGATGTGGGCCGGGAACGTGCTCGCCGAGGTGGACCTGACCACGCCGGTGAAGGCATTCACCGTGCGTCCCACCGAGTTCCCGGCCGCCGCGAAGGGCGCCGCCGGAGAGGTGAAGGCGGTGGCCGTCGCCGACCCCGGCGCGTTGCCCACGCGCTTCGTCGAGTTCAAGGAGGTGAAGAGCGAGCGCCCCGAGCTCACCGAGGCCCGCGTGGTGGTGGCGGGCGGGCGCGGCACGAAGGGCGACTTCAAGCCCCTCGAGGAGCTGGCCGACCTGCTCGGCGCCGCGGTCGGCGCGAGCCGCGCTGCGGTGGACGCCGGCTGGGTCCCGAACGACTGGCAGGTGGGGCAGACGGGCAAGGTGGTGGCCCCCGAGCTCTACGTGGCGGCGGGGATCTCCGGCGCCATCCAGCACCTCGCCGGGATGAAGGGCTCGAAGGTCATCGTGGCCATCAACAAGGACTCCGAGGCCCCGGTGTTCCAGCTCGCCGACTACGGCCTGGTCGCCGATCTCTTCAAGGCGGTTCCCGAGCTCGTCGAGAAGATCAAGGCCGGCAAGGGATCGTGATCGCGGAGGCGGACCTCTCCGCGCTGGGGATCCACCGGATCTCCATCCCCATCCCGTTCCTCGAGGCCGGCGGCCCGGTGAACGCCTACGCCATCGAGGACCGGGACGGAGGGCTCCTCCTCTTCGACTCCGGGCTGGGGTCGCCGGAGGCCCAGGCCGCGATGGCGGAGGGGCTCCGGCGCATCGGACGCTCGCCGCGCGACGTCCGGCGCATCGTCGTATCCCACGGCCACATCGACCACTACGGCGGCGCCGCGGCGCTCCTCGAGCAGGCCGGCCACCCGGTCCCGGTCCACGCCCACCCGCGCGACATCCCCAAGATGGCGGAGGGGTACCCCCGCTGGATCGACGAGGTCCCGGCCTACGCCTCCCTCTTCCAGCGGCTGGGAGTGCCCCTCGAGGTGATGGGGGAGGCCTGGCGGCAGGTGAGGGAGGGATTCACGAAGGCCCGCCGCATCCCGCGGGTGGAGCCGCTCGACATGGGCGAGCCGCTCCGCATGCGCCACGTCACCCTCGAGCCGATGCACATGCCTGGACACACCCCGGGGCTCGTCTGCCTCTACGAGCGGGAGCAACGGCTCTTCCTCTCCGACGACCACCTGCTGGAGCACGTCTCGCCCAACCCGCTCCTCGAGCTCGGATCGGGCGGTGAGGCGTGGCGCCCGCTCGTCGCCTACATGGATTCGGTGGCCCGGCTCCGCGCCCTCGAGGTGGACACCGTCCTGCCCGGCCACGCCACCCCGTTCGGCGACCACCGGGCCGTCATCGACCGGCTCCTCGGCTTCTACGGGAAGCGGCAGATGCGCATCCGCGAGGAGCTCCGGCGCGCGCCGCTCACCGCCTGGGAGGTCACCACCGCGCTCTTCCCCCGCGCACCGGCCGCGGCCATGTTCCTCACCGTGTCGGAGACGATCGCCAACCTGGAGGTGCTCGAGGCGCGCGGGGAGGTGGAGCGGGAGGGCGGGGGCGAGGCGATCCGCTTCCTGCTGCGTTAGGTTCCCTGGATGCTCGCCATCTGGAGCCAGCCGGAGACCTGGATCTCCCTCGCCACGCTCTCGGCGATGGAGATCGTCCTCGGCATCGACAACATCGTCTTCCTCACCATCCTGGCGGGGAAGCTGCCGCGGGAGAAGCAGGCGCTGGCCCGGAGGCTCGGCCTCGCCGCGGCGCTCGGGACGCGTCTCCTGCTCCTCCTCGCGATCTCCTGGCTCATGGGGCTCACCGCCGACCTCTTCCGGATCTTCGGGCAGGGGATCAGCGGGCGCGACCTCATCCTGGCCGCGGGCGGCATCTTCCTCGTCGGCAAGGCCACCTTCGAGATCCACGACAAGCTGGAGTCGGCGCACGAGGCATCCGGTCCGTCGGGCGGAGGTCGCGCGACCTTCGGCTGGACCATCCTCCAGATCGCGCTGCTCGACATCGTCTTCTCGCTCGACTCGGTGATCACCGCGGTGGGGATGGCGCAGCACCTCCAGGTGATGGTGGCGGCCATGGTGCTCGCGGTGGGGGTGATGCTCGCCTTCGCCGGCCCCATCGGGCGCTTCGTGGAGGAGCACCCCACCGTGAAGATGCTGGCGCTCGCCTTCCTCATCCTCATCGGCGTGATGCTCACGGTGGAGGCCTTCGAGCACCACATCCCGCGCGGCTACGTCTACTTCGCCATGGCCTTCTCGCTCGGGGTGGAGATGCTGAACCTCCGGCTGCGCCGGAAGGCCGAGGCCCCGGTGCACCTGCACCATCGGTTCGAGGACGATCCACAGGCGAGGAAGACGGCCAAGGAGCAGCTGGAGTTCGATCTCTAGCGCGCCGCCGTGGCCGACCTCTCGCTCATCCTCCTCACCCTCGTCTGGGGAACCACCTTCACGCTCGTGAAGCGGGTCCTCGACCTTGGCACGAGCCCGGCCGTCTTCCTCGTGCTGCGCTTCGGGCTGGCCACCGCGGCCATCGGAGCGATCTGGCTCTGGCGACGGACCCGGGTGACGCCCGGACTGTTCCGCGACGGGACCCTCCTCGGGCTCTCCATGTTCGCCGGCTTCGCGCTGCAGACCTACGGGCTGCGCGACACCACGCCGGCCCGCTCCGGCTTCATCACCGGCCTCTCGGTCGTGGGGGTGCCCCTCATCGCCCGCTTCCTCTACCGCCGCCGCGTGAGCGCGTCGGCCTGGACGGGGGTGGCGCTCGCGGTGGTGGGGCTCTACCTCCTCACCCGACCCTTCGGGGGGGACGCCACGGCGCGCGTCCGGTTCGGGGATCTGCTCACGCTCGGCTGCGCGCTGGCCTACGCCTTCCAGATCACCTGGGCGAGCGAGTTCTCCCGCCGCCACTCCCTGCTCCCGCTGACGGCCATCCAGATCGCCGTCACCTTCGCCGGCGCGCTCCTGCTCCTGCCGCTCGAGCCCATGGCCCTCGTGCCGTCGGGCGAGCTCCTCGGGACCGTCCTCTTCACCGCGCTCGCCATGACCGTGGGGGCCTTCTTCGTGATGAACTGGGCCCAGCGGCGCACGAGCGCGGTTCGCGCCGCGCTCATCTACGCGCTCGAGCCCCCCGCCGCCGCGGTCTTCTCCCACCTCGTGACCGGAGAGGTGCTGCCGCCGATGGGCATCGCCGGCGGCGCCGTCATCCTGCTCGCGGTGGTGGTGGCGGAGGTGGGCGGGGCGCTGGCGGCGCGCCGGCAGGGGGCTACCGCCCCTCCCATCCCGCCGGCGTGAGTCCGTACCGGAGGACCTGGGTGTCGATGTCCGCGAGAACCCGTCGTCGAACGTGAGCTCGACCTCGAAGCCGCCGAGGACGCGGACCGAGACGACATCCACCAGCTTCATGACCGGCTCCCTGTTCCAGCGGAGGAATGCGGTCCAGCCGTCCGTGCCCCCGACAGCCCCCCCTGATAGATCACGGTCCGTGCGCCGCTCCCCCATCGATCTGGTCGCCGGCGAGCTCCGCGTGCGCGGGACCGGGCTCTACCTGGACGCCCGGCGGCGGCGCCCGTGCGGCTTCGTCAGCCACGCCCACGCCGACCACCTGGGGCGCCACGAGCGGACCATCGCCACCCGGGCCACCGCCGCGCTGGCGCGCCACCGGCTGGGCGACCGGAAGGCGGGCGAGGTGCTCCCCGCCGACTACCGCACCCCCTTCGGCCTGGGCGAGCTCACCCTCGAGCTCTTCCCGGCGGGTCACGTTCTCGGCTCGGCCCAGATCCGGATCACGCTGCCCGGCGGCCTCACCGTGGGATACACGGGCGACCTCTGCACCGAGCCCACCCGCACCGCCGAGCCGGCCGAGGTCATGCCCTGCGACGTGCTCCTCATGGAGTCCACCTTCGGCCTCCCGCGCTACGTCTTCCCTCCCAAGGAGGAGGTCCTGGCCGCCGTCCGCCGCTTCGTGGACGAGACCCTGGACGCCGGGGCCACGCCCGTGCTGCTCGGCTACTCGCTCGGGAAGGCGCAGGAGGTGTTGAAGCACTTCGGCGAGCTCGGCTACCCGTGCCGCGCCCATCCCACCATCCACGCCGTGAACGAGGTCTACGAGGCGCAGGGGGTCCCGCTCCCCAACGTCCGGCTGCTCGGGGCGGAGGGGCCGGAGAAGGGGGAGGTGGTGGTGGCGCCGCCCCAGCTCGGCCGGTCCGCCGCGATCTCCCGGATCCGGCCGCGACGCACCGCGGTCCTCACCGGCTGGGCGCTCGACGGAGCGCGCTGGTTCGGGGGCGTGGACGCCTCCTTCCCGCTCTCCGACCACGCCGACTTCCCGTCGCTCCTCCGCTACGCGAAGGCGACCGGAGCCTCCCGCGTCTTCACCCTCCACGGCCACGCCGAGCCGCTCGCGCGGGAACTGCGGCGGGAGGGGCTCGGCGCCGAACCGCTCCGGGAATCCGCCCAGATGGAGCTCTGGTGATCGAACTCACCGTCAGCGCCGACGCCGCGGGACAGCGGCTCGACAAGTACGTGCGCCGCGCCCTGCGCGACGTGCCCCTCTCCCACCTCTACAAGATGTTCCGCACCAGGAAGATCCGCGTGAACGGCGCGCGCGGGCGCCCCGAGCAACCGCTCGTCGAGGGGGACAAGATCGCCATCCGGGGCGACGAGGAGCGGCTGCTCGCCCCCGCCGAGACCACCGGCGGGGCCCGGAAGGCCCGCCGCACCTTCGGCATCCTCCTCGAGGACGAGCACCTGCTCGTCTGCGACAAGCCCTCCGGGCTGGCGGCCCACCCCGGCAGCGGCATCGAGGGGGCCACCCTCGTCGAGGAGGCGCGCACCTACCTCGGCGTCCCGGACGACCTGCCCCGCGGCGAGTTCCGTGCCAGCCCGGCCCACCGGCTCGACCGGGACACGAGCGGCGTGGTGCTGGTGGCGAAGACGCGCAAGGCCATGGTGCGGCTCGGCGAGCTATTCACTGAGGGTGACGAGATCCGCAAGTCCTACCTGGGGATGGCCCGCGGCAAGTTCGCCAAGGGTTCCGGCGTCATCGACCAGCCGCTCTCCGAGCACGAGCAGACCTCCCGCTCGAAGGACCGGCGCGGGGTGAACTTCCAGGAGGCCCTCACCCGCTGGCAGGTGGTCTCCGCCAACCACGACGCCTCGCTCCTCCAGGTGCGCATCGAGACCGGGCGGACCCACCAGATCCGGCGCCACCTCCAGGCGGTGGGACACCCGGTGGCGGGCGACCGGCGTTACGGCGACTTCGCCTTCAACCGGGAGGCCCGCGCGCGCTGGGGGCTCCGGCGGATGTTCCTGCACGCCTGGCGTCTCGAGATCCCGCATCCGGTCACCGGAGCGCCGCTGCGGCTCGAGGCGCCGCTCCCGCCGGAGCTGGTCGAGGTGCTGGGGCGCGCCAACCTGGAGGCCCCGTCGGGGGCGGCCCCGGGGGGCCCTGCCGGGAAGCGCCGTTGATCCCGGGGCGCCGTCGGTCTACATCCCCCGGCATGGCCGAGAAGCCCCCCCGCCACCCCTGGTGGAGAACGCTCCTCCGCTGGAGCCTCTTCCTCGGGCTGCTCGTCGCCAACGGGGCGCTCGCCGCCGTCGCGCTCGGCTGGGCGTGGCTCTCCCACGACCTGCCGTCGGTGGAGACGCTCGCCGCCTACCGTCCGCCGGTGCTCTCGGAGATCGCCAGCTCCGACGGTCAGGTGGTGGGTGAGCTCTTCGAGGAGCGGCGCCGGGTGGTGCCCTACGACCGCATCCCCCGCCGCGTGGTGCAGGCCTTCCTGGCCGCCGAGGACAAGAACTTCTTCCGCCACCACGGGGTGGACTGGGCGGGAACGCTCCGCGCCGGCGTGAACACCTACGTCCGGAAGCGGAAGGTCCAGGGCGGCTCCACCATCACCCAGCAGACGGCCAAGGCGCTGCTCGTCTCCTCCGAGGGCTTCGCCGAGGGAACCCGGAAGAACCTCCGGCGCAAGGCGCGCGAGGCCATCCTGGCGGCGCGGCTGGAACGGGCCTTCGGGAAGGAGGAGCTGCTCTGGCTCTACCTGAACGGCGTCTACCTGGGGCACCACAGCTACGGGATCGAGTCGGCCTCGGAGAACTACTTCCGCAAGAGCGTGGAGGAGCTCTCGCTCGCCGACGCGGCGCTCCTGGCCGGCCTCCCGCAAGCCCCCAGCCGCTACTCCCCGGTGCTCCACCCGGACGAGGCGCGGCAGCGGCGCGGCTACGTGCTGCGCCGGATGCAGGAGGACGGCGCCATCACCGAGGAGGAGCGGCGCGCCGCCGACGCATCGCCGGTCCGCGTCCACGCCATCGACGACCCCTTCCGGGAGGTCTCCCCCTTCTACGCGGAGGCGGTGCGGCGTCGCCTGGTGGAGCGCTACGGGAACGAGCGGGTCCTCCGCGACGGGCTGCGGGTCGAGGCCGCCATGGACCTCGACGAGCAGCGCGCCGCCCAGCAGGCCATGCTCTCGGGCCTCCTGGACGTGGACCGGCGCCAGGGCTTCTGGGGGCCCCTGGCCCACGTGGAGGGTCCCGAGCAGGAGGCGCTGCGCGCGCGCCTGGCCCGGGCCTGGCCGGCCGGCGCGCTCCGGCCGGGCGACTTCGCGGTGGGGATCGTCACCGCGGTGAACGACGCCGCCGGGCAGGTCCGGGTCGAGGTGGGGGGCGAGGTGGGCGTGCTCCCGGTGGCCGGGATGCGCTGGGCCCGGACGCCCAATCCCTCGGTTCACTGGGAGTATGCCATGATCCAGCGCCCCTCCACGGCGCTCCGGGCCGGAGACGTGGTGGTGGTCCGGCGGGTGGAGCGGGAGGAGCTCGTGGCGCGGGAGAAGCAGCGCCCGGGCGGACGTCCCACCGACGTGCCCGAGGCCCCGCTGCTCCTCGCGCTGGAGCAGGAGCCGCGCCTGCAGGGCGCCCTGGTGGCCGTGGACCCGGGAACCGGCTACGTCGCGGCGATGGTGGGGGGCTACGACTTCGAGGCCTCCGAGTTCAACCGCGCCTTCCAGGCCTGCCGTCAGCCCGGGAGCGCCTTCAAGCCCGTCCTCTACTCGGCGGCCATCGAGAAGCTCGGGTTCACCCCGTCCACCCTGCTCACCGACGCCCCGGTGGTCTTCCGGGACTCGGAAAGGTCCTGGAAACCCCAGAACTACGGCGAGGACTTCCAGGGCGAGGTGCCGCTCCGGCGAGCGGTCATCTCCTCCATGAACATCCCGGCGGTGAAGACGGCCGAGATGCTCTCCCGCAAGATGGGGCCGGACTTCCTGGGTCAGTGGGCCGCATCCCTCGGCCTCGGCACTCCGGTGAAGGCCGAGCTGGGGAGCGCGCTGGGCAGCTCCTGCACCCACCTCATCGACCTGGTGGAGGTCTATGCGGTGCTGGAGCGGCTGGGGACGCGCCGCCCCTCCTTCCTGGTGAAGCGGGTCCTGGACCGGGACGGACGCATCCTGGAGGACCGCATCGCGCCCACCGACCCGTGGGTCCCGCTCTCCGAGCGGCTGGCCGGGGCCTACGCGGAGGTGCGGGAGGAGCCGCCCCGGGTGGTGGACGCCCGGGCCGCCTTCATCCTCCAGCGGCTCATGCAGGAGGTGGCCAGCGTGGGCACGGGGGCGCAGGCCGCCCGGCTCGGCAAGCCGGTGGCCGGCAAGACCGGCACCACCAACGACTCCTTCGACACCTGGTTCCTCGGCTACACGGTGGACCGGGTGGCCGGCGTCTGGCTGGGCTTCGACCGCAACGAGCAGCCGCTCGGGCGCGCCGAGACCGGGGGGAAGGCGGCGCTGCCCATCTGGCTCGCCTTCATGCAGGCGGCGCTGCGCGACCGCCCCCAGCCCGAGTTCCCGGTCCCGGAGGGGATCTCCTTCGTCCGGGTGAACCCGGAGACCGGGGAGGCGGTGCCCCCCTTCGCCCCCGGCGTGATCGAGCCCTACCTGGAGGGGACCGGCCCCGACGCGGTCGAGGCGGGACGTCCCGGGAACCGTCCGGTGGACATGCGCGACCTCTTCTCGCAGTGAATGTAGAGGGCATCCGCCCGGCCGTTCGTCTTCCCGATCCGGCGGGGCCCGTCGTGATATAAAGTCGGTCTCCCATGTTCGGCCTCGGCTTCGGCGAGATCGTCGTCATCCTCGTGCTCGCGCTGGTCCTCCTCGGGCCCCAGAAGCTGCCCGAGGTGGCGAAGCAGCTCGGGAAGGCGCTGCGCGACTTCCGGAAGGTCTCCGACGATCTGAAGGGGCAGTTCGAGCGGGAACTCTACGCCGACGGGAAGGGCTCGCCGCGCCCCCGCCCCGCCCCGCCGACCGCGGCGGCCCCCGTACCCACCGGACCGGCGGCGCCCGTGCCGCAGGCGAGCGGGGAAAACGTCCCCGGGCTCGACGCCGCGCTCGCCGAGCCGGTCCCGCTCCCCCCGAAGGCCCCGCCCGCATGACCGAGCCGGGCGACAGCTCGCCGCCCGAGGCGGCCGAGCCGGGACCGGAGGGGGAGGTCCGCGCCTCCTTCTTCGACCACCTCACCGAGCTGCGCATCCGGCTGGTCCGGGCGCTCCTCGGGGTGGCGGTCGGGGTGGCCGTGGTCGGCTGGTTCGCCGACTACATCTTCCGCTTCATCATGCGGCCGGTGCTGGCCTCGCTGCCGGAGGGGCAGCAGACGCTCAACTACACGAGCTACCTCGAACCCTTCCTCGTCTACCTCAAGGTGGCGCTCTACGTCGGGCTCTTCCTCGCGGCGCCCTGGGTCCTCTACCAGCTCTGGATCTTCATCGCGCCCGGGCTCTACAAGAAGGAGAAGAAGGTCGTCATCCCCTTCGTGGCCACCGGCACGCTCCTCTTCTACTGCGGCGTGGCCTTCACCTACTACGCGGTGATGCCCTACGCCTTCCCGGCGCTGGCCGCCATCGCGGGCCCCGACATGAAGCCGCTCCTCACCATGCGGGAGCAGCTCACCCTGGTGCTCGCCATGATGCTCGGGTTCGGCGTGGTCTTCGAGATCCCGGTCATCATCGCCTTCCTGGCCATGATCGGGCTCGTCACGCCCGAGTTCCTCTCCAAGTACCGCCGCCACGCCATCATCGTGAACGTGATCATCGCGGCCATCATCACGCCCACCGGCGACCCCTTCAACCTGGCCATCATGGCCATCCCCATGATCGTCTTCTACGAGGTCGGCATCCTCGTCGCCCGGGTGGTCGGGAAGAAGCGGAAGGCGGACGAGGCCGCTGCCGAGTCGTGACCATCCTCCTCGCGCTGGCCGGTATCTACGCGGCGATGATGATCGTCCGGTACGGCCGGCGAGGGCTACTCGCCGTCGCGCCGGGGCTCGTCACCTCCCGCTCGGCCGCCCAGGGGCCACCCCCCACGCCGGCGCAGCAGGCGGCGGCTGCCCTGCTCCTTCCGCTCGGGTTCCAGCGTCTGGGCGCCCGGGTCGAGGAGGGGCCGCTCCGCGGGCTCACGCTCCGATCGGAGAGCTTCGCGAACGCCGAGGTCGCGATCTTCGCCGACGCCTTCGAGGCGGCGCCCCGCGAGAGCGGGGTGGCGCGGGTCCAGCTCCTCACCACCTTCCCCGACGGAGCGTCGGTGGTCACCGCCAACCACGCACGGGCGCCCCGCTCCGGTCGGCTCGGCGAGGTGGCCGGGCTCCCCGGAGCCGGGATCGACGAGGTCGTGGCGGCGCACCGCTCGACCACCGCGAGGCTCACGGCCGCCCACGGTCCACCGCTGCCGGCCCACGATCTCGCCGGGCGCGGCGCGGCGGCTCGCGTCTGGTACCGGGGGATCGGCGGCGTCGAGCTCCGGCGACGCTTCGCCGCCTATCTCGCCAACACCCTCTTCGCCTCCGCCGTGCTCGCCTACTGCCTCGTCTCCCTCGCGCGCTCCCGCTCCACCCCGTGACCCCGGAGAACCGCATGCGTTCCGCCACCTCGCAGGAGATCGTCTTCGTCGCCGGCCGCCGCACCCCGTTCGGAACCTACGGCGGGACGCTGAAGGACCTCTCGGCCACCGACCTCGCCGTGCACGCGGCCCAGGCGGCGCTGCGGGACGCGGGGCTCGACGCCGACGCCATCGGCCACGTGATCGTGGGCAACGTGCTCCAGACCTCCGCCGACGCCATCTACCTGGCCCGGCACGTCGGCCTGCGCGTCGGCGCGCCGGTGGCCGCACCCGCACTCATAGTGAATAGACTCTGCGGATCGGGGTTCGAGGCGGTCATCCAGGGAGCCCTCCAGATCACGACCGGCCAGGCCGAGGTGGCGCTGGTGGGAGGGACCGAGTCCATGAGCCAGGCTCCGTACGCGCTGCGCGGCGGGAGATTCGGCGTCCCGCTGGGGAGGACCCCGGCGCTGGAGGACACGCTCTGGACCGCGCTCACCGACACCCAGGCCCGGATGCCCATGGCGATGACCGCCGAGAAGCTGGCGGAGCAGTACCGGATCACCCAGGACGAGGTGGACGAGTTCAGCGCGCTCTCGCAGCGGCGCACCGCCGCGGCCCAGGAGGCCGGTCGCTTCCAGGCCGAGATCGCCCCGGTGGAGATCGAGACCCGCAAGGGGAAGGTCATCTTCGCGAAGGACGAGCACCCGCGCCCCGAGACCACGGTGGAGGGGCTGCGCCGCCTCCCGAAGATCTTCAAGAAGGACGGAGTGATCCACGCCGGCGCGGCGAGCGGCGTCGCCGACGGCGCGGCGATGCTCCTGCTCACGAGCCGAGCGGAGGCCGAGCGGCGCGGGCTCCGGCCGCTGGCGCGCCTCGTCAACTGGGGCGTGGCCGGCGTCGACCCGACCGTCATGGGCATCGGCCCCGTCCCGGCCTTCCGAAGCGCCATGGCCCGCGCGGAGGCGAAGCTCTCCGACTTCGACCTCTTCGAGGTGAACGAGGCCTTCGCGCCCCAGTACCTGGCGGTGGAGAAGGAGCTCGGCCTGCCGCGCGACCGGACCAACGTGGACGGCGGCGCCATCGCCGTGGGCCACCCCCTGGGGGCGAGCGGCGCGCGCCTGACCCTGCACACGATCCTGGCGCTCCGGGAGCGCGGGGGGCGCTACGGGATGGCCGGGGCCTGCATCGGCGGCGGGCAGGGTATCGCGGTCATCGTCGAGGCGCTGTAGTCTCGGGGCGAGGTGGCGACCATGGAGAAGTTCACGGGGTGCAAGGTCTTCTCGGCGACGCTGGCGCGCGACCGGGACGCCATGAGCGACACCATCAACACCTGGCTCGGGAAGCACCCGGAGCTGGACATCGTCGACAAGAGCGTCACCCTCTCGTCCGACAACCAGTTCCACTGCCTGACCATCATCCTCTTCTTCCGGCCCAAGGAAACGTAGGATGGCCTACCGGCGCGCCGGCAATCCCCTCGCCTTCGGGGGGCGCGTCCCCGCCGTCGTCGGTGGCCTCATCGTCGCCACGGTGCTCGTGAGCCTCGTCGCCGCCGTCGGCGATCAGATGAACTACCGGGTCCGGGCGCTCCTCCTCCTGCAGCCCGCGGCCGTCTGGGAGGGCGAGGTGTGGCGGCTCGTCACCTGGGTCCTCGTGGAGGAGAACCCGCTCAACCTCCTCTTCGGAGGGCTCGTCCTCTACTGGTTCGGCCGCGATCTCGTGGAGGCCTGGGGGGACAGGAAGTTCCTCGCCACCTGGTTCGGGGTGCCCGCCGCCGCCGCGGTGCTCACCTGCCTCCTGGCGCTCGCCTGGCCCCGGCTCGCCGCCTCCTGGTCGAGCGGCTTCTGGGTGGCGCTCGACGTGCTCGTCATCTGCTGGGGTCTCGTCCACCCGTTCCGGCAGATCCTGCTCTACTTCGCGCTCCCCGTGTCGGGGAAGGCGCTCGTCGCCATCACCGTGGGCGGCACCGTCCTCTTCGCCCTCTTCTCCAGCATCACCGCCTTCGTCCCCCACCTCCTCGCCGAGGGGCTCGCCTGGCTCCACGCGAGCGGGAAGGGGCCCGGCAGCTGGCTCCGGCGCCTCCGCCTCCCGCGCCGCCGCGGAAGGGGGCGCTTCGAGGTGATCCACGCCGACCGCGACCCGGATCGGCGCTGGCTCAACCGGTCGGCGGTTCCACGGTGACCTGCCGCACGGCGGCGCGGTAGACCCAGACCCGGGCGGTGTGGGTCCGCGCGTCGAGCGGAAGGACGAAGAAGCCCTGGGCGTCGGGCGCGTAGTCCGGGGAGAGACCGGAAAGTTCCCGTCCGTCGCCGAAGGTGACCCGCACCCGCGTGCCGGAGGCAGGCGCCGGCCGCTCCCCCAGGGGCAGCATGAAGAAGACGGCCTTCAACTGCTCGGCCGGGATCCGGGAGACGCTTCCGTCCGGCTGCAGGAGCCCGAGCTCCGGGTCGCCCAGGTCGGCGTCGGCGAGCGTGCCGCGGAGCACCTGACCCTCCATCAGATGGAGGACCACACGGTGCTCTCCCGGGACGAAGGCCGAGAGAAAGGTGGTCGGAGTCGCTTCCGGGGGAGGGGGTTCCTCGATGTCCTCCGGGTCCACCTCGACCTCGATCTCCGCCGTCTCCTCGACGACCGGTCCCGCCTCCCAGAGGGCGCTGGCCGGGCCGGGCTGCGCGCTCGACCGGAGCTCCTCGAGGCGCGCCTTCTCCGCGGCGGTGAGGACGCCCGTCCGGGACCTCTCCGCGAGGTCCCGAAGTTCCGCTGCGGGGTCCTTTATCTGCGTCATGGGGGGCGTGCCGCTCCGAGGCCCGATGATACCGCCCCACCGGGCCTGGCAAAAGTTCGCGACCGCCCGGGCGCAGCCTTGATCCCCGGCCGGCGGGGGGAGATGGTGTCGCCGTGAGCGTCCGGACGCACTTCCTCCCCATGTTCCCCGACGAGCTGCGTGCGCGCGGCTGGGACGCCGTGGACGTCCTGCTCGTGACCGGGGATGCCTACGTGGACCACCCGGCCTTCGGCGCCGCCGTGATCGGGCGGGTGCTCGAGGCGCGCGGATTCCGGGTGGGGATCGTGGCGCAGCCGCGCTGGGACGGGCCGGAGGACATCGCGCGGCTCGGGCGGCCCCGGCTCATGGTCGGCATCACGGCCGGGGCGATGGACTCGCTCGTCAACCACTACACGGCCCAGAAGCGCCCCCGCTCCGAGGATGCCTACACGCCCGCCGGGGAGGCCGGGCGCCGCCCCGACCGGGCCGTGACGGTGTACGCGCGCCTCGTCCGGCAGGCCTTCGGGCCGTCGATGCCCATCGTCATCGGCGGCGTGGAGGCGTCGCTGCGCCGCATCGCCCACTACGACTACTGGGACGACCGGGTGCGCCCATCCATCCTGGTGGACAGCGGCGCCGATCTGCTCGTCTACGGCCAGGGGGAGAAGCCCATCGTGGAGATCGTGCGGCGACTCGCCTCCGGGGAGGACGTCTGCGGCCTCGTGGACGTGCCGGGGACGGCGGTGGCCGTTCCCGACCTCGCGCTGGCCGGGCTCGAGGGGCGGAGCCGAGGGACCCTGCAGCTCCCCAGCTTCGAGGAGGTGGCGTCGGACCGGCGAACCTTCGCCCACTTCTCGCGCCTCTACCACCTGGAGCACAACCACGAGAACGCCCGGGTGATGGTGCAGCGCCACGGGCGGGGCAAGGCCGAGCGGACCGTGGTCGTGAACCAGCCGATGGCTCCGCCCACCACCGCCGAGCTCGACGCGATCCACGAGCTCCCCTTCGCCCGCGACGCCCACCCGGCCTACGGAGGGGCCCACATCCCCGCGCTGGAGCAGATCCGCTGGAGCGTGGCCATCCTGCGCGGATGCGCGGCCGGCTGCGCCTTCTGCTGCATCACCGAGCACCAGGGGAGGGACGTCACCTCCCGCAGCCACGGAAGCGTGATCCGGGAGCTCGAGACGCTGACCCGCGACCCGCGGTTCCGCGGGACCGTCACCGACCTGGGCGGCGCCACCGCCAACATGTGGCAGATGGGCTGCACGAGCCCCGAGGCCCACGCCGTCTGCCGTCGCGCCTCCTGCGTCTACCCGACGGTGTGCACCTTCTTCGCGGTCGATCACGGGCCGCTCGTCGAGCTCTACCAGGCCGCACGCGCCGTGAAGGGGGTCAAGCACGCCTTCGTGGGCTCCGGGCTGCGCTACGACCTGGCCCACGCCGACGAGAAGAACGGGCAGCGCTACCTGGAGGAGCTCGTCTCCCACCACGTCTCCGGCCAGCTCAAGGTGGCACCCGAGCACGTCTGCGACGAGGTGCTCGGGGTGATGAAGAAGCCGGGGCCCGCGTCGTTCGAGCGGTTCCGCGGCGAGTTCGAGCGATACTCCCGCAAGGCCGGCAAGGAGCAGTACCTCGTCCCCTACTTCATCTCCTCCCACCCCGGCGCGACCACCGAGCACGCCGTGCAGCTCATGGAGTATCTGCAGAAGAACCGGTGGAAGCCGCAGCAGGTTCAGGACTTCATGCCCACGCCCATGACGCTCGCCTCCGACATCCACTGGTCCGGCTTCCATCCCATGAGCGGCCGCCCGGTCCACGTGGTGCGCGACATGCGGGAGAAGCGAACCCAGAAGGCGCTGATCCGCTGGGGTGACCCGAGGAACCGGTCGCTCATCGAGGAGGCGCTTCGCCGGACCGGGCGGCTCAAGCCCGGGCAGCGGCTCGACGCCCGGATGCGCCCGGCGACCGGGTGGCGGAGGTGGCCGTGAGCGGGAGGTCGCTTCGCGCCGCCGTCGCAGGGCTCGCGCTGCTCGTCCTTTCGGGCTGCGAGGAGTTCGCCCCGCAGGCGCACGACGGGGCCGACTTCCACGCGCGCATTCTCTCGCAGGAGAAGGACGGCATCCGCGTCGGCACGGCCGCCCTCTCCGGGGCGGAGGCGCACCGCTACCTGGGGGTCGATCTGGAGAGCGCGGGGATCCAGCCGATCTGGGTGGAGATCGAGAACCCCGCCAGCGGGTCGGCCTGGTACATGCCGATCGGAACCGACCCGGCCTACTTCGCCCCGTACGAGGTGGCCTACCATTTCGAGCACTGGTGGACCCCGAGGAGGAACGCCCGCATCGCCGAGCACCTGCTCACCTCCGCCGTCGAGCTGAACGTCCCGCCGGGGGGCCAGGTGAAGGGGTTCGCCTTCGTGCACGCGGGGGTGGGGCCCAGGTACAACCGCATCCAGATCCTCGACGATCGCGCGCTCCACGAGTTTCACTTCGTCAACAAGGTGCCGGGCAGGAAGTGGGACTTCCATCGCATCGACTTCGACCGGCTCTACCAGGCGGCGGCGGTGAAGGACCTCGAGCTGCCGGCCCTCATGGCGGAGCTGGAGAAGCTCCCCTGCTGCGCGGCCGACGAGAAGGGGAACCCGGTCGCGGATCCGCTCAACGTCGTCCTGGTGGGGACGCCCCAGGTCGCTGCCTCCGCGCTCGTGCAGCGCGGCTGGAACTTCACGGAACCGTTCGACGCCGGCTCCGCCTGGCGGAGCGTGAAGGCCTTCCTGCTCCGCTCGCCGTATCTCACCTCGCCGGTGAGTCCGCTCCACCTCTTCGGCCGCGCGCAGGACGTCGCCCTCCAGAAGCCGCGCAACGACATCGACCGGCGCAACCACCTGCGGCTCTGGCTCGCCCCATTCACCCTGCGTGGACAGCCGGTCTGGGTGGGGCAGGTGAGCCGGGACATCGGCGTCCGCTTCACCACCCGATCCTGGTACCTGACCACCCACAAGATCGATCCGGACGTGGACGAGGACCGGGACTACCTCCTGCAGGACCTGGTACTCACCGAGCACGTCGGGACGCTGGCGCTCGTGTCCGGCGTGGGGGAGGCCCCCCGCACCGCCCCCCGCCACAACCTGACCGGCGACCCCTACTTCACCGACGGGAAGAGGCTCCTCGTGGTCATCGACGCCAAGCCCCGCGCCATGCAGGACATCGACGTGATCGAGCGCTGAACGGCGCTGCGTCAGTCGGCGGCCACGAAGGCCCCCACCGGTACGAACGCCTGGGCGCCGGGTTCCAGGCGAACGACGTAGGCTCCCAGCGTGCCGACGCGGCGGTCGGGGCCGAACGAGACCGGCGGCGAGAGTCCGGTCTCGAACGCATGGAGCGCCTCGAGGCCGGCGACGAGTCCGTCCCGGCTGAGCGCCCGCCCCACCCGCTTCAGCCCTTCCACGAGCACGATCGCGTCCACGACCGCCGAGGCCTGGGAGGTGCGCGGGAGGCGCGCCGTGCCGGCTTCCTCGCGCAGGCGGGCGAGTTCCCGGGAGGCCGACACCGTCTCGTCGGAGGGGGACCCCGGGAATGCCAGGAACACCGGCCCCGGGTACCGGCTTCCGACCCGGGTGGCGGCACGCCCGGCGAGGGTCCCGGAGGCGAGCAGCGGCGGGAGGCGCCCGGTGGAGGGAAGCTCATGCACGAGCCCGGAGAGCGCATCATCGCCGGCCAGGACGAGGACCGCGTCGAAGGCCCCCGCGCGCAACCGATCCGCGGTCCCGCGCGGGTTCGCGGAGAGCCCGAGGAGCTCCGGTGGTGGTGCGCCCCGCTTCCGGAGCCATGCGGCGGCGCTCGAGGCGGCCTCGACGTACGGAGCTTCGGGGGAGTGGACCACGGCGAAGCGCCGGGCGCCGGTCCCGTGTTCCTGCAGCGCGAAGGCGGCCAGGGCACGAGCCTGCTCGCGGAGGCCGCCCGCCGGATGGAAGATCCAGGGGCGCGAGGCGTCGTCGTTCCGGGCGAAGAGGCTGAAGGGCCCGACCATGGGGACGCGGGCCGCACCCACAAGGGATGCCACCTCCTCCTCGGCGGCGGGGAAGAAGCCGGAGACGAGGGCGAAGACCCGGTCCTCCCGGAGAAGCGCGCGTGCGGCGTCGAGGCCGTCGTCGCGGTCGGAGTCGTAGCCCGCCACCACGAGCTCCACCTTGCGGCCGTGGATGCCGCCTCGCCGGTTGAGCCCTCCGAACCAGGCGGTGAGCACCGCGCGCATGGACAGTCCCACGTCCGCGAGCGCCCCGGAGGTGGGCAGGATCGTGCCGATGCGCAGCACGGTGGAATCGATCCCCGGGTCGAGGTCCTCCTCGACCCGACGGAGGTAGGCGGCGAGGTTCGCGAGGTCCTCGCCCGAGAGGACGAAGCGGGGCATGGAGACGTCGAGCGGGTTGCCGGCCGGATCGACCCCGTCCCGCAGGGCCCGGGCCAGGCCAGCGTCGGAGAAAGCGGGGTGCTTCCGTCCGCCGTCGTGAACGTGGCCATAGGGTTTCGCGAGCTCCGACCAGATGATGGACGACGGCCGGACGCCGCCCTCGGGACGCCCCTGGCCGTCCGCGCCGTGGCAGCTGCTGCAGGGAGCCGCCGATCCGGGAAGGG
>SESG01004378.1_pt1 | contig 22087 bp, 21 predicted proteins | sample 3171421 | NCBI WGS metagenome assembly SESG01 (sample SAMN10866946, study PRJNA518727) | freshwater metagenome | biome: subpolar coniferous forest; feature: holomictic lake; material: water; isolation source: holomictic Lake 227, 6 m and 8 m depth | place: Canada: near Kenora, Ontario | collected...
ACAATTGGTTTTGTTGCTTTTGGACCAAGTAATTCAAGGGCTTGCACGATTCCATTGGCAACAGCATCACATGCTGTAATTCCACCGAATACATTGACAAAAACACTCTTGACATCGGTATCTCCCAAAATAATAGAAAGACCGTCGGCCATAATCTGCGCAGATGCGCCACCGCCAATATCCAAGAAGTTTGCTGGGCGTACTCCCCCATGCTTTTCACCTGCATAAGCAACAACATCTAGCGTGCTCATAACAAGTCCTGCACCGTTACCGATGATTCCAACCTGTCCATCAAGCTTGACGTAGTTAAGGCCTTTTTCTTTAGCTGCAGCTTCAAGCGGATTTTCTGCATCTTGATCAACGAGTGCTTGATGATCTGGCTGACGGAAATCAGCATTTTCATCAAGAGTTACCTTGCCATCTAGCGCAATAATTTTTCCATCATGTGTTTTTACTAATGGATTAACTTCAACCAAAGTTGCGTCTTCGCCTTGGAATACATCCCATAACTTAAGTAATACCTGTGCAACTTGGTCTGCAACATCTGCAGGAAATGCTGCTGCTGCAACAATCTCTTGAGCTTTAGCAACTGAGATGCCATCTACGGCAGATACCGGAATCTTTGCCAACTTTTCAGGTGCTGTACGTGCAACTTCTTCGATATCCATTCCACCTGAAACAGATGCCATTACTAGAAATGTTCGGTTTGAACGGTCCAACAAAATTGAAAGGTAGTACTCGGCCTCAATAGGTGCTGCTGCTGCAATCATCACTGTGCGAACAGTGTGACCCTTGATATCCATTCCGAGAATTGCGCCAGCTTTTTCGCGAGCATCCTGAGGGTTTTCAGCAAGCTTTACTCCACCAGCTTTTCCACGTCCACCAACTTTGACTTGTGCTTTGACTACAACCTTGCCGCCAATTGTTGTTGCAGCTTTTTCTGCCTCATCAGCTGTTGTTGCAATAGCTGCTGCTAAAACAGGTACGCCATGTTTTTCAAAGATATCTCGGGCTTGGTATTCAAAGAGATCCACTGGGGCTCACAATCTATTGGCCGGCTTATATACGGGGTAATCCTATAGTTTCTCAACAGGTGCATAACGCAGCAGTAAACGCTTCTCGCCGTATTGGCCAAAATTAATTGTCGCTTCGGCTTTGTCTCCAGCCCCTGCAACAGCCACAACAGTGCCTAATCCGAATGTGTCATGTGACACACGCTCACCAACTGCAAGCTCCATCGCAACACTCTTTTTACCTGTGGCTCGTGGTGGTGGAGTAGTCACAGTACGAGTGCGCGTAACTAGTGATGGCGATAATGATTTTCCTTGATTGCGCCATTCAATTACATCTTCTGGAATCTCATCAAGGAAACGTGATGGTGGATTGTAATTTGGAGCGCCCCACGTAGAGCGATATTCGGCCCGAGAAATATAAAGACGCTGACGTGCACGTGTTAAACCGACATATGCAAGACGGCGCTCTTCTTCAATCTCATCTTTTTCACCAAGAGTTCTGGAATGAGGAAAAATTCCATCTTCCATTCCTGTAAGAAACACAGTTGGAAACTCAAGTCCTTTAGCGGTGTGCAAAGTCATCATCGTGACAACTCCCCCATGATCTTCACCTTCTGGAATCTCATCTGCATCGGCAACTAATGAAACTTTTTCTAGGAAACCGGCAAGTGAAATTTCTTCATCTTCACCAAGTTCCTCAAATGGACGTTCTTCATACTCCATAGAAACTGCTAATAGTTCCTTTAGGTTTTCAACCCGAACTTCATCTTGCGGATCGGTGCTATCTGCTAACTCTTTCAACAAACCTGATTGTTCAAGTGCCGCCTCAACTATTACTGAAGGCTTAGTTTTTGCCTCTACTAATACAGCTAAGGCGCTAACCATCGATGTAAATTCATTGATTGCTTGTGCAGCGCGAGAAGGCACAGCTCCATTCTCACTGACCCGCAATAAACCTTGCCAAAAAGAGATGTTGTTATTACGAGCAAACTCATCGACGTAATCTAAAGATGTATCACCAATGCCCCGCTTCGGTACATTGATAATTCTTCGAAGCGAGATTTCATCTTCTACATTGGCCAGCACCCGCAAATATGCCAATAGGTCCTTTACTTCGCGGCGCTCATAAAATCGCAAACCTCCAACGACCTTGTATGGCAAAGCGTTACGCATAAATACTTCTTCAAACACACGAGACTGTGCGTTAGTGCGGTAGAAAATTGCGGTATCTCCCGGTGTTGAAACTCCTTCTCGCTGAAGAGATCTAATTTCATCTGCAATAAAACTGGCCTCGTCGTGTTCGCTTTCGGCAACATAACCTGTAAGTGGTGACCCAGATCCTGCATCAGACCACAAATTCTTTTCTTTCCGGCTTTCATTTTTAGTTATCACTGCGTTTGCCGCATTTAGAATATTTTGAGTAGATCGATAATTTTGTTCGAGCAATACTGTGCGGGCATTTGGGTAATCCAGTTCGAACTGCAAAATATTGCGAATAGTTGCACCACGGAAGCCATAAATAGATTGATCAGCATCGCCCACTACGCACAGCTCTGCCGGTGCCTGACCCTCAAGTTCAGTACCTACAAGCTCCTTTACCAAAATGTACTGGGCATGATTTGTGTCTTGATACTCATCAACTAAAACATGGCGGAACCGTGATCTAAATCGGGCTTTAGCTTCTGGGTATCGTTGCAAAACTTCAACGGTTTTTAGAATCAAATCATCAAAATCCATTGCATTAGCTCGGATCAGACGTTGTTGATATACCGCATAAACGTCAGCAACAACTTGCTCAAATTGATTGCTTGCAGCATTTAAGTAATCTTGCGGCCCCAATAATTCATTCTTTGCATTGGAAATCATTGATTGAAATTGACGTGCCGGATATCTCTTTGGATCCAAATTCAGTTCTTTAGCGACAATAGTTATGAGCCGTTGCGAATCAGCTGAATCATAAATACTAAAGGAGTTACTGTACCCAAGACGGGTTGCTTCTTGGCGCAAGATCCGAACACATGCAGAGTGAAAAGTTGAGACCCACATAGATTTAGCAATCGGGCCAACTAGATCTGCAACTCGCTCCTTCATTTCTCCAGCTGCTTTGTTTGTGAAGGTAATTGCCAAGATTTGATAAGGGGCAACATTTCGCCTAGACATTAAATACGCGATGCGACGAGTTAAGACTCGAGTTTTTCCAGATCCGGCACCGGCAACCACCAATAATGGGCCGCCTGAATGTGTAACCGCCTCCGATTGCTGAGGATTGAGTCCCTCAAGTAATGGATCGATTTCAGTCATGAGGATGAGTCTATTAGGCTTCATGCATGGAACCGATTGCAGATAACGAGATCAAGCGCGTCTTAGTCATTAGCGCCCACCCCGATGATTCAGATTTTGGAGCATCCGGAACAATCGCCCAATGGGTGAAAAAGGGAATTGAAGTTGCCTACGTGTTTTGCACTAACGGTGATCAAGGTGGCGAAGAATCTGGTTTCACTAAGGAAGAGATGCCTGCAATTCGTCAGCGCGAACAACGTGAAGCTGGTGCAGCAATTGGTGTCACGGATATAACTTTCCTGAATTATGTTGATGGACATTTAATGCCAACTATCGAATTACGCAAAGACATTGTCCGACAGATTCGTATCTCTAAGCCAGACCGGATGGTGTGCCAAAGCCCAGAGCGCAATTGGGATCGAATTGGTGCAAGCCATCCAGATCACTTGGCTGCGGGAGAAGCAACAATTCAGGCTGTTTATCCTGATTCACGTAATCCATTTGCATTTACTGACTTGCTTGAAAAAGAAGGTTTACAACCTTGGCGTGTTAAGGAAATCTGGGTCTCTGGATTTGCTCAACCTGATCACTGGGTTGATATCACCGACACATTTGATTTAAAGATTGCAGCGCTGCATGCACATGCATCTCAAACTGCGCACAATAAGGAATTAGAAAATATGGTCCGCGAGTGGGGTCAACGTAATGCCGGAATGGGTGGTCTACCAGAAGGTCGTATTGCTGAAGCTTTTAAGATTGTTAATACTAACTAATTAAAAACTTATTTCTAGTTAGTAACGATCACCCGATTGATAGCAACTGTTTGGTTAGGAGTGCCATCGGCACCGCCACCTTTAACTCCAGCCTTTGCAATCGCTTTTACAATATCTAGACCCTGAGTAATCGTTCCCCAAATTGTGTAGTTAGCACCAAGGGTTGTGTCTGCGAAAACTAAAAAGAATTGACTTCCATTTGTTCCTGGACCTGAGTTAGCCATAGCAACTGTTCCAGCAGGGTAATTATTTGCAGTTGCTGCAGGTAAGTTTTCATCGCCATACGTGAACTTGGGACCGCCAGTACCTGTTGCAGTTGGATCCCCACACTGCAAAACAAAAAGACCTTGTGTGGTTAGTCGGTGACATAAAGAATCATTAAAGTAACCGCCTCTAGCTAAAGTAGCCAGTTGCGTGATCGTAATTGGTGCCTTTGCCCCAACAGTTGTGACAACAATGTTTCCGCAATTTGTATCAAAGGTAAAAGTTTGAGGTAATTTTTTTGGAAGCTTTTGCGCAGGTGCTACATCTTTTGGAGTATGTCCAGTTGCTTTTGTAGGTGCACATTTAAGGGCTACAGACTTTGTTGCTTTGCTCTTTGCTTCAGCAAAAGCAGTTGGCGCAAGCATTACGTTAATTGCAAGAACTGCAATAAGTGTGCGCTTCACTGTGACTCCCTTTGACATGCGTAAATGATAAATCTAAATCCTGTGAAAACCCTTAATTTATTCCCATTCAATGGTGCCAGGTGGCTTGCTTGTTACATCCAAAACTACACGATTTACCTCGCGGACCTCGTTCGTTATGCGTGTAGAAATCTTCTCAAGTACTTCATACGGCACACGAGACCAGTCGGCGGTCATGGCATCTTCGGATGAGACCGGGCGCAGAACAATTGGGTGGCCATAGGTACGACCATCGCCCTGAACGCCAACGCTTCGAACATCTGCAAGTAACACGACTGGGCACTGCCAGATTTCTCGATCTAGTCCAGCTGACTTTAATTCTGCTCGAGCAATTGCATCAGCTTCACGCAAAAGATCTAAACGTTCTTGCGTCACTGAACCAATAATGCGAATTCCCAGTCCTGGACCTGGAAAAGGTTGGCGCCAAATAATTTCCTCAGGCAAACCAAGTTCTAAACCAACGTGGCGAACTTCATCCTTAAAAAGTGTGCGCAGCGGCTCGATTAATGTGAACTGCAAATCATCGGGTAACCCACCAACATTGTGATGCGACTTAATGTTTGCCGTCCCTGTTCCACCACCTGATTCAACAACATCAGGATACAAAGTTCCTTGAACTAAAAATTCAACATCTCCCCCAGCTGCAATATCTCGGGCTGCAGATTCAAAGGATCTAATAAACTCGCGGCCAATAATCTTTCGTTTTTCTTCAGGATCTGTGACATCTTTAAGAGCACTAAGGAACTGATTCTTTGCATCAATCACAACTAACTTCACGCCAGTAGAAGCTACAAAGTCGCGCTCAACTTGTTCTGCTTCGCCTTTGCGCAACAACCCATGATCAACAAAAACACATGTCAGTTGATTACCAACCGCCTTTTGAATGATCGCGGCAGCAACTGCCGAATCAACACCACCTGAGAGTCCACAGATGACTCGCTTGTTACCAATAACCTGCTTTGCCTTAGCAATTTCTGTTTCTGCAATATTTGCTGTTGTCCATGTTGCATCGCATTTAGCGATATTGACTAACCAGTTGTGCAAGATTGCTTGACCATGTTCGCTATGTAAAACCTCTGGGTGAAACTGAACGCCTGCTAACTTTCCGGTTGCATCTTCAAATGCTGCAATCGGCGTATCTTCAGTGATTGCACTGACAGTAAATCCCGCAGGTGCTTGAGTCACGGCATCGCCATGTGACATCCAAACTTTTTGCTGTGCTGGCAATCCTGTAAATACTTTGGAATTAGGCTGAACTGTCGTTTCGGTGCGACCGAATTCAGACTTACCTGTTTGACTTACAACCCCACCAAGGGCCGCTGCCATTGCTTGAAAACCATAACAAATTCCAAAAACTGGAATTCCTAAAGAAAAGATTCCAGCATCAACTTTTGGCGCATTATCTGCATACACACTTGATGGCCCGCCCGACAAAATAATTGCACTGGGATTTTTGGCCGTGACTTCAGCAGCGGAAATTGATGATGGAACAATTTCGGAGAAGACATGTGCTTCGCGAACTCGTCGAGCAATTAACTGCGCGTACTGAGCACCAAAATCAACAACCAGGACTCCGCGCGATTCAGCCACGATGAATAAGAACCTCTACGCGCTGGAATTCCTTTACATCTGAATAACCACATGTTGCCATTGCGCGACGAAGTGCACCGAACAAATTCATTGAACCATCTGAAGTGTGCGATGGTCCAAGCAAAATCTCTTCCAGAGTTCCCACGGTTCCAACATTGACTCGTTCACCGCGAGGCAAAACTGGGTGATGCGCTTCTGATCCCCAGTGCCAACCAAGACCAGGTGCTTCAATTGCTTTTGCAAGTGGAGATCCCATCATTACTGCATCGGCGCCACATGCAACCGCCTTTGCAATGTCTCCACTGCGACCAACTGAACCATCGGCAATCACATGAACATAACGCCCACCTGATTCATCCAGATATTCACGACGAGCAGATGCGACCTCAGCAACCGCAGATGCCATAGGGACTTCAACACCCAAAACCTTGCGAGTTGTATGCGTTGCGCCTCCACCAAATCCAACCAATACTCCGGCAGCACCTGCGCGCATTAAGTGCAACGCAGCTGTTGATGTTGCGACTCCGCCAACAATGACAGGCACATCTAGTTCATAAATAAACTTCTTAAGGTTGAGCGCTTCATTTTCTGCGGCAACGTGTTCAGCAGAAACAGTTGTTCCGCGGATTACGAAAATGTCCACACCGGCTGCAATAACCGCTTTATGAAACTCGGCGGTGCGCGCAGGTGATAACGATGCTGCAACCGTTACGCCTGCATCACGAATTTGTTGAATTCGCTCTTTAATTAATTCTGGACGAATTGGAGCGTTGTAAATTTCTTGCATGCGCTTGGTTGCATGCTTATCTGGCATTGATGCAATTTCGCCCAATGGAATTCGTGGATCTTCATAACGAGTCCACAATCCTTCAAGGTTTAGAACACCTAATCCACCAAGCTTTCCAATTGCAATTGCGGTTTCGGGCGAAACAACTGAGTCCATGGGAGCGGCCATCATTGGAAGTTCAAATTTATAGGCATCAATCTGCCACGCAGTAGAAACATTTTCAGGGTCGCGGGTACGACGGCTAGGCACGATTGCAATATCGTCAAAAGAGTAAGCGGTACGGGCACGTTTTCCAGGTGCGATTTCGATGTTATTCATTAGCGGCCCTTCTTCTGGTAATTCGGAGCATCAGCAACATGCGAAACATCATGTGGATGACTTTCTTGCAAGCCTGCTGCTGTAATTTGAATTAAACGTCCTTCGCGACGCAAAGTTTCGATATCTGGTGCGCCCGCATATCCCATACCTGATCGAAGTCCGCCCACAAGTTGATGAACAACTTCAGCTACTGTTCCGCGGAATGCAACTGTTCCTTCAATGCCTTCGGGGACGAGTTTGTCTTCAGATAAAACATCGTCCTGCATATATCGATCCTTTGAATAAGACTTTTGTTCTCCGCGAGATTGCATTGCACCCAATGAACCCATGCCGCGATAGGCCTTGTATTTAACTCCATTAATTTCAATTAATTCGCCAGGAGATTCTTCACAGCCTGCAAGTAGCGAACCAAGCATTACTGAGTTGGCTCCGGAAACTAGTGCCTTAACAATGTCACCTGAATACTGAAGTCCGCCATCTGCGATTAGTGGAATACCTGCTTTGTTACATGCCTTCGATGCTTCAAGAATTGCAGTTACTTGTGGGACACCAACACCTGCGACAACTCGTGTTGTGCAAATTGATCCAGGACCAACACCAACTTTTACCGCGTCTGCTCCGGCGTTAATTAGTGCTTGTGCACCAGCACGTGTTGCAACATTGCCACCGATGATTTCGGTAGTTGGAGAAAACTTTTTAATACGTGCAATTGCATCTAACACAGCTCGATGATGACCATGTGCGGTATCAACGACGACGACATCGACGCCGGCTTCGATTAATGCTTGCGCGCGTGCAAATCCATCATCGCCAACTCCAACGGCAGCTCCGGCAAGTCCAACATTCTTAACTAATTTAACGTGAGTAACTTGCGCATCAATTGCAAGGTTGCGGTGAATGATTCCAATACCGCCAGCTTTGGCCATTGCGATAGCCATTGCTGATTCTGTAACTGTGTCCATCGCTGAAGAAACAAGCGGAACTGCAATTGAAATATTGCGCGTTAATTGAGTGACGGTGCTGACTTCAGAGGGAACTACATCTGAGGCATCTGGGAGTAATAAAACATCGTCGTAGGTCAGGCCAAGCATTGCGACCTTGTCTGTATCGCTCACGCCGCCCCCTTGTGTTTCTCGAAGGCCAATGTCTATCGGGGCTTTAGAGCCCTACTGCACGCTCAATTTCAGCACACGCATGGGTTAAGTCCTGCGCAACTACTACATCTGAGCACTCATTTTCATCCCAACCGGGTCCACCCACAATTAAACGTGGCGCTGGGCGAACTACTGGCAGCTCTTTGAAAAATTTTGGATCTGAATTCTGTTCTAGTTGGGCCCACAGAAATACAGCCGGTGGTGCCGAGCGCTTAACCATTCCTGAAATCGCTTCTAGCGGAGTCCTTGCTCCTAAGAAAAATGTTTCAATTTTTCTTTCAGCTAACGCAGCAGCTAGCGCATGAATTGCTAAGCAATGCACTTCTTCGCCAACGGAGGCCAGCAACACAGGCTGTGAATTTACTGGCTCTTTAATCTCTGCAACACCTTCAGAAAGTAATCTCTTGATGATCTCGGAAAGCATGTGCTCGACTTCAATTCCGGTACCTGTCGCGGCCCATTCATCACCTACTAAAAACAAAAGCGGGACAATGACTTCAGTCCACGAAGCAATTACGCCATGATCAGATATATCTTTTCGAAGTAATGTTTCTACGAAATTCTGATCAAGTGATTTAGCCGCTCGATGCAATGAATCAACAACATCTTGTCGAACTTCAAACTCTTCAACTAAATTTTCAACAGTTAATTGCCCTTTAAAAGCCTTTGCCTTTACGGCAGCATCACACGGTGCAACTCCACTGGTAATCAAACGGCGCATGATGGTGAGTTTTGCTAAATCCCCAGGGCAGTAGCGGCGATGTTCACCAGCTTCGTGGCTGGAGGGTCCAAGGCCATACCGGCGATCCCAGGTGCGAAGGGTTGCAGGAGCCACGCCTATGCGGCGGGCTACAGCGGCTACGGTCAATAGCTCCTCGTCCATGGGGCTATGGTGTCGCGAAGTGGCCCAACTCACCACCCGAAAACGCCCTTTGAACAACTTTTGGAGCGTTGACACTTGAACAACCTATGGCGCGGTTGTACAGTCGTGCCATGGCTGAAACCTCACGTTTACCCCGTCCCGTTGCCGATGAATGGGAATGGCAGTACCAAGGTTCATGTCGCGAGCTTCCTTCCGAAATGTTTTTCCATCCAGATGGAGAACGGGGACCTCGTCGCCGCAATCGCGAAAATACTGCCAAGGCTATTTGTGCGTCATGCCCAGTAATTGCTGCATGTCGCGCACATGCCTTGGCTGTTCAAGAACCGTACGGAATTTGGGGCGGCTTATCTGAAGATGATCGTCTTGCGATCATCGGAAAAGATATCAAGCCAGAAATTTCACACGCTTCATAAAAGTTTCTTACCTCCTAAGTAAAGAAAAGAAAAAGCCCCACGGAAATATCCGCGGGGCTTCTTTCTTTTAAATTAGTGAGAGTGTCCACCTGGGCCATGTGAATGTCCGTGTCCACCTGTAGCATCAGCTGCAGCTTGTTCTGCTGGCTTATCAAATACAACTGCCTCAGTTGTAATAAACATTGCAGCAATTGATGCAGCGTTTGCAAGTGCTGATCGAGTTACCTTCACTGGATCGATAACACCATCTGCAGCTAGATCACCATATACATCTGTTGCAGCGTTGAAACCTTCGTTGTGCTTCATTGCGCGAACCTTTGCAACTACTACGTAGCCTTCAAGTCCAGCATTTTCTGCAATCCAACGAAGTGGTTCATCACAAGCCTTGCGAACTAAACGAACCCCAACAGCCTTATCGCCTGTGAATCCAAGATCGCCTTCAAGTGCATCGGCTGCATGCACAAGTGCTGCGCCTCCACCAACAACGATTCCTTCTTCAACAGCGGCGCGAGTTGCAGAGATTGCATCCTCAAGACGGTGCTTCTTTTCATTTAATTCAACTTCAGTATGTGCACCTACCTTGATAACGCACACTCCACCGGCAAGCTTTGCAAGACGCTCTTGTAGCTTTTCTTTATCCCATGAAGAGTCGGTTGTTTCGATCTCCTTGCGAAGTTCGGAAACGCGAGCAGCAACTGCAGCCTTGTCGCCAGCACCATCAACGATGGTTGTCGCATCCTTTGTGACAACGATGCGACGTGCCTTACCTAGATCTTCAAGAGTTACGCTTTCAAGTTTCATTCCGAGTTCTGAAGAAATAACTTGACCACCGGTAAGAATCGCGATGTCTTGAAGCATTGCCTTGCGGCGATCTCCAAAGCCAGGCGCTTTTACAGCAGCTGAGGCAAATACTCCACGCATGCGGTTAACAACTAGTGTTGAAAGGGCTTCACCCTCGATGTCTTCGGCAATGATCAATAGTGGCTTTGACGCTTGAGCTACCTTTTCTAGCAAAGGCAAAAGATCTGACAATGCAGAAATTTTATTTGCTGAGATCAATACATAAGCATCTTCAAGGATTGCTTCCATGCGATCCTGATTTGTAACGAAATACGGTGAAATGTAGCCCTTGTCGAACTGCATTCCTTCAGTGAATTCAAGATCAAGTCCAGTTGTAGATGCTTCTTCAACTGTAATAACTCCATCTTTACCAACACGGTCCATTGCTTCAGCAATGAGTTCGCCGATTGCACGATCTTGCGCAGAAATTGTTGCAACATCTGCAATCTGCGCTTTACCGCTTACTGGTGTTGCTTGCGAGCGCAATTTTTCGGAAACCGCTGCTACGGCTGCTTCGATGCCTTGCTTAATATCCATTGGCTGCGCGCCAGCTGCAAGGTTACGAAGTCCTTCTTTAACCATTGCTTGAGCTAGAACAGTTGCTGTTGTAGTTCCGTCACCTGCGACATCATTTGTCTTTGTCGCTACTTCTTTAACTAGCTGAGCTCCCATGTTTTCAGCAGGATCAGATAGTTCAATTTCCTTTGCGATAGTTACACCATCATTAGTAATGATTGGCGCACCAAATGATTTACCGATAACAACATTGCGACCCTTAGGTCCAAGAGTTACCTTTACTGTGTCAGCAAGAATATTGACACCGCGCTCCATGGCACGGCGTGCTTGCTCATCAAATTGAAGACTTTTTCCCATTTACTTCTCGATTACAGCGAGAATGTCGCGAGCTGAAAGAACAAGTAGATCGTCTCCACCGTGCTTGATTTCAGTTCCGCCGTACTTGCTGTAAAGAACTACATCGCCAACCTTGACATCCATTGGAACGCGTACGCCATCATCGAAGCGACCTGGGCCTACTGCAATGACAGTGCCTTCCTGTGGCTTCTCTTTTGCTGTATCTGGGATAACAAGACCTGATGCTGTTGTTGTCTCAGCCTCGTTTGTCTTGATAACGATGCGATCTTCTAGTGGCTTAATTGCCATGGTGTAACTCCTTCTAGGTTTTACCTTTTGGTTTCCTCGTGCGGCTCGAATTAGCAGACTCGGGCCGTGAGTGCTAACGCAAACTCTAGGCGGGCTATTCCCTCACAGCAAATTGAGGAGCTACAGACTCAATTCAAGAATTAAAGTTTTAGCGTCGTTACAGGCAGGCTGGAATCAGCGTCAAAGGCCACTGGGCTGGGCGTGCGGCCCGCTGAAACCATAAGCGAGCCCAAGGCAGCGACCATTGCCCCGTTATCCGTGCACAAACCAGGGCTGGGGATCCGAAGGGCAATACCTGCCTTGTCGCAGCGTTCTTGGGCAACCAATCGCAGCCGCGAATTAGCAGCAACTCCCCCAGCAATGACGAGTGAGTTAATCCCCGATTGTTTACACGCTGCAACTGCCTTCACTAAAAGAACATCAACAATCGCTTCTTGGAAGGATGCCGCAACGTCAGCTCTTGCATAGTTTGGTGTCGCTTCTAGATATCTCGCAACAGCTGTTTTTAATCCAGAAAATGAGAAATCAAATGGGCGCGTTTGCCAATCATTTGATGTTGTTAAGCCGCGAGGAAATTCAATTGCTGTGGTGCTTCCTTCTTTAGCCAACTTATCTATTGCAGGTCCTCCAGGAAAACCTAATTTCATAATACGAGCGATTTTATCAAACGCTTCACCAGCGGCATCATCCATAGTTTCGCCAAGTTTTGTAACTGATCCAGTAATGTCATCAACTTGTAGAAGTGATGAATGTCCACCACTTACAAGCAAAGCAATTGTTGGGTCCAATGGATTGCTATGTGTTAACGAATCAACACTAACGTGGGCAGCTAAATGGTTAACTGCATAAATAGGTTTGTTCAAACCAAGTGCAAGACCTGCGGCAGAACCAACACCAACTAAAAGTGCGCCAACTAATCCGGGACCACCTGTGACAGCAACTGCATCAATATCTTTCAACAATAATTTGGAATCTTTAAGTGCTTGGTGCAAAGTTGGAATCATTGCTTCTAAGTGGGCGCGGCTAGCAATTTCGGGCACGACTCCCCCGAATCGAGCATGCTCCTCAACGCTAGATGCAATTACATTGGCTAATAACCTGCGTCCGCGCACAATTCCAACGGCTGTTTCATCGCAGGATGTTTCAATACCTAAAACAATTGGTTCGCTCATGAAAGTTCCATTCGCATTACCTGCGCATCAAGGCCAGCACCAAAGTAATCCTTACGCACATTGAGTTTTGAATAACCTAACGACTGGTACAAACCGATTGCCTCGGTGTTGTCAGACTTTACTTCGAGCATCATTGCTGTTGATCCTTGGGTAGTGGCCCAATCGGTAATCAATGCCATTAGCGCCTTAGCTATGCCTTTTCCGCGATGTTCGGGCACGACTCCCACAGTCAGAATGTCTGCCTCGGCTGCCCCTGGTGCGAAAACTCCTGCGTATCCAATAATGCTTTGTGCATCATCCAGTGCCACAACAAAATGACGGGTAGGGCTAGAAAACTCTTCTTTGTATTGGGATGCAGACCATGGTGAATATGGAAACAACTCTTTATCTAGCGACACAAAGACTGGGAGATCGAAAACATTAGCCTCGCGGTACGTGATCCCTAACGTCATTTTAAAGGCCTGTCCGCCGTAGCTATCGCATCAGGCCTACGTAGGTAAATTGGTTCAGAAATATCACCTGAAAGATTTACTAACACTTTCATGTCAGGGTACAAATCTGCGTGTATTGGTGCACCTGACACGGCTGCTGGAAAATTCACCGCTAGATCACCGACTCGAACACCATCTGTGTAACGGGCCCAATAAACCTCTTTGCGACGAGCATCGACAGTAATGATGAAATCTTTTTCATTGATCTGCGCAGCGATAGCATCGAGTGAACAAACGCCACGTACCGGAATCTCGCGAGCTAAAGCAAAACTGTGCGCAAAGGCAATACCAACTCGCAATCCCGTAAATGGTCCAGGTCCCATTCCCACAACGACCTCATCCACATCACTGATTGCTAACGCCTCTTGAACTAATGCTGGTAGTGATGGCCCATGCGCAGTTGCACCATCTCGAAACCCACTAAACAAAACCTTGTCTGCCTCAATGATCGCAACTGATGTTCGGGATGTAGATGTATCAATTGCAAGGACTTTACTCATAACGAAAATCCTACCCAGCGGGATCCAACTGGAGTGATCTCAACTTTTCGCACTTCATCACTTCGATCAATTGTGATCTCTAGCCGATCTTCACTAAGCCGAGCAGATTCTGCTCCGCCCCATTCAATAAAAGTAATAGAACCTGCAATATCTAGATCTAAATCATCCAGATAAAGATTGGGGTTTTCTGAATCCACTAAACGATAGGCATCAACATGAATAAATGGCACAGCGGCTTTGTGCACTCGAGAAATAACAAAAGTAGGAGAAGTAATTCCAGTTATTCCAAGGCCTGCGCCAACACCTTGGGCCAAGACTGTTTTGCCGGCACCAAGTGGGCCATTTACAAGGACAAGATCACCAGCGCGAAGATGAGCTGAAAGTTTTACGCCCAACTGATGCATATCTTCGGCGGTAGCAACTGTGATCACTGGCTTAGAGTAAAGGAAAGCGGGGCCAGGTAAACCTGGCCCCGCTCTTTACTACCCTCGATTTACTGCGATCGATGTATTAGTTATTTCCGTATGACTTCAACCATGGAGGGGTAATTCCCTTGTCGATTGAAAGGTTTCCGGCTTTACGTACTGCTGTATAGAACGTTCCACCTGTTGGGAACGATCCAGTACTTGATGCTTGAACCATTGACTTTGCAACAAGCATTAACTGCGCTGTTGTGAAGTTACAGTGATTCGTTCCTGGTGCTGCTGGACCCGATGTAATTGGTGATCCTGCAGCATCGAACTTTGTATAGCTCTTTGGAGTTGTGCTCCAGAGCATCAAAAGCTTGTTTGTAGGAGTCTGGTATGTGCGAGAAGTCTTGTATGCCTTAAGTGCAGCAGCCTTTTCAGCTGCATACTGTGCGGCATACAGATCAACTACACGCTGTGAAGCACCAGCAGGAGTAATTGGATCAGCAAGACCAACCATAAGAACTGTTGGAACATTGACCTTTCCTGTGTTGGTGTGAAGAGCGTTCATCTTTGCAACAGCTGCAGGGTTTGCAACTGCGCGAGGTGCACCTGGGTTCGCTGCAGACAATGCACCAAGAAGTGCATCAATTACAGTGTTGCCAGAAAGTGCTGCGTTATAAATTACGCGCTCTCCCTCGATGCGTGCTGAGTAATCAGTCTTTGTGTTATCAAAGATTGCTCCGCCTGCTTGAGCTTCAACATCCTGTGTTGCAAGAACAGCGAGTGCTGCAGCATTTGTTCCGTTTTCTAGGATTGCAAGTGCTGGGCTAAGTGCCAATGGGAAGGTCAACTTCAAAGCACCTTCAGGACCTGAGATTGAATCAAAGTGTGCTGATTGTGTTGGAAGTCCAGCCATCAAACCAAGTAGCAACAACGCGCTGCGTGATGGAACACCAGCAGCTTGAAGTGCCTTGCCTGTTGCTGATGAAGTATCTGGCCATGCACCAGTTGCTAGCGCTGCTTGCAACTTGCCCATAACTGTAAATACCTTGCCTAAGTCAGCGTATGACTCTGCAACACCAGCTGCCCCTGCTGAATAATTTCCACCCTTGATCGTTGGATCAAAGAGAACCTTTACTCCCCATAGGAAGTCTCCAGCCATTGTTAACTGTGGTGCAACATTGTCTGCCATACACATTGGTGCAACTGCAGAAACTAATTCAGGATGCTTTTCAGCAAGCCCTTGAGTAATTACGCCACCAAGTGATGATCCCCATGCAACAACCTTGGTTGTCTTTGGGAACTGCTTCTTGAATGTGTCAATTAATTCGACGTTTGTCGCGATTGCTGAATCTGGGTTCCACCCTTGACGAGCAAAGCCTGATCCAACGATTGCAATGCCTTGGCTAAAGAAGTACTTAGCAATGTCAGCATTTCCACCAGGAACTGGTTCTGGAGTATTGGTGATCTTGTATCCACCAATTAGTGGAATTGATGCAGGAATATCTACGTTGTAGCGATATCCGTGTGAGTACAAAGCAACTGTTCCGTTGAAGTTTGCTGGAACCTGCATTGCATATGGTGCACCGTCTGATGTAACACCAACGCATGACTGAATTGGGCTCTTGCCATCGCACGCAGGTGCTGCATTAGCAACAGATGGTGCAGTAACTAGAACGGTTGTTACAAGTGCTGTGACTGAAAGAAGCGAAAGTACTTTTTTCATTAGTTAGGTAATCCCTTCGCTGGCATTGCAGGACGCTTGTATGTTGACTTAACAACCGCGCCTGCTCCTGAATCAGTTGTATATGCAACATATGTACCGCCTACTGGTGCAAGGTCACCTGTTGGTGAGTACTTTCCAACCCAGTATCCGGTTAGGCCAACGTGGCTTGTCGCTGAATATCCAGCTGGAACCAATGCAGAGTTTGCAAATGTTGCACCCTTGCTATCGATCGCTGCCATCAATGACTTGCGCGTTGGATTTTGACCTGCAGCTTTTAGAGCCTGTGCGGTCATAAATGCTGTGTTCATTCCAAGCAGAACGTTTAGATCAAACGCTGATCCTGGAACTGCCTTTGCATAGATATCAGAGAATAGTTTGACGTACTCATCCTTCATATCTGTTGTTGCTGGAACTGGTGAGAATCCAATCGCGTTGTATAGAACGCCAGCTGGTACACCGGTCAACTTAATTGTTGTTGCATCTCCACCAACTGAACCAAGCATCCACTGTGGTGCGTACTTCAATTGTGCAGCGGTTCCGAGCATTGCAGATGTTGCACTAGATACACCAAATAGAATCACAACGTCGGCTTCTTTTTCCTTGAACTTTGTAATCCAGCCTGCAGCAGCTGCTGCACCTTGTGAACCTGATGCATATGCAACCTTGACTGCGAAATCAACACCAGCAGTTTTAAATCCTGCGAGCGCATCTGTTCCGAAGTCATCATCCTGGTATAGAAGACCGATCTTCTTACCAGCAAAGTTTTCTTTAATGTACTGACCCATAATCTTTGCTTCCATTACATATGAAGGCAAAACAGTGTAAGTAGTTGGGTACTTCTTTGTGTCAGCAAAACCACTAAATCCTGTGTTTACAAACAGCACTGGAACGCCGCGACGGGCTGGGTTAACTGATGATGCAACTGCCTTTACGTTTGCAGTTCCAAGAGGTGCCATCAGAGCCATGACCTTGTCCTTCAGGATAAGTTCGTTGGTCTTTGAAACCGCTTCTGTTGGAACGTAGCGATCATCTTTAACAACAAGAGTTACCTTGCGGCCATTGATTCCACCATTTGCATTGAGGTAATCGAAGTATGCCTTTGCTGCACCTGGAATCTTGTTATAACCAAGTGATGCTGTACCTGTCATTGGCAAAGTCATACCGAGTTTAATTTCGGTTGAGCTCACACCAACTTCTGCCGCTTGTGCAGGAATAGCTGTTGCAGCTAATCCGACAATGGCCAGTACCGCTGAAGCTGTAATCAGCTTGCGACGGTTCATTGCTTTCATGTGTTTCCTTCCATCGAGGGTTTATTACGAGAGTTACTTCTGTAATTCTTTTACTACTTTTGTGCCAACTTCTTTGCTGCGCGTGCTCGGTGTTGTTCAACAGGACCATTTGGGACAAATAGAACTGTGACAATCAAAAGCGCGCTCACCATCAAACCTGGCAGGTTTGTGGTCACACTCTCTGAACTGCCTAATCTGTGCGCGAGCACGTCAGCCACTTCAGGTATTGCGACCAGAGTCACTGCCCCAATCATGACGCCTCCGAGGGTAGTTATGCCAGAAAGAACCGCGCCTGTCAGCAGGGAAAATGAGAGTGCAAGCGGGAATGCGCTTGGGGACACGGTTCCGATGGTCATGGAAAGCATCGCTCCGGCAAGTCCAGCTAATCCGGCACTCAGGGTGAATGCCAGGATCTTTGAACGCCCGGTATTGATGCCCGACAACTGAGCTGCCACTTCATTGCCTCTGCCTGCACGCCACGTGCGTCCATAACGAGACCGCAAAATATTTTGTAGCAGCCACATCATTATCAAAGTAGCAAGAGCTGCGATCCAGAAGAACCATTTGTATTGGGTAAAACTTTCGCCCAACGACAATGGTGGAAATCCCACATCAAATAGCAAACCTTGTTCTCCACCCAGAATTGAGAATTGATTTGCAAGTGACGGTAAACCAATTGCAAGAGCCAAAGTTGTTCCTGCCAAATATGGCCCCGTTAAACGAGCCGCTGCTGCGCCTAGTAACGCTCCACCCAAAGCGGCAGCAAGAACAGCAACAAAGAATGAAAGAACGATTGGAAAATGCCAAGTGATATGTGAAACAGCGGCAGCATATGCGCCAACTGCCATTAATGCGCCATTACCCAACGACACTTGTCCCGAATAGCCAGTCAACAAAATAATTGAAGAGATCGCAACAACGTAGACAGCAATTGATGCGCCTTGGTAAACACGGAGCTCATCAACGATTCCACTAATGAAATAGAGAACTACTCCACCTAGTACGAATGGAATGATGTGAGATGAGTTATGGCGCTTATGCACGGCGACTCGCCTTTGCTCCGATGATCCCCTGTGGGCGAATGAAAAGAACTACAAGCAAGATTACAAATGGTGCAATGAAGAAAAGTGCGCTGCTGATGTACATTAAAACAAATGAAATAAGAATTCCAAGTAATAATCCACCAATAACTGCTCCAACAAGTGATTCAAGCCCACCAATAACTGCGGCAATAAATCCTGAAACTAACAGCAATGAAAAATCTATTGAATCCGGTGAAAGTGTTCCGTTACCATTAACTGTTTGGAGCATTCCTGCAACTGCACCAGCGGCACCCGCTAGCGCCCAACCCAAAGTACGAACTAGATCAACTTTGACACCAGACAATCGCGCAATTTCTGGTGCATATGCCGATGCGCGTAACGCCAGACCAATATTTGTCTTTTGAAATAAAATACTAAGTAACAGCATGAGGACAATCACTGAGACCAAAATTAGAAGTTTTAAGGGAGAAAAGACGAGTGTTTCTCCGCCAACGTTAAATCCATCATTTGAAAGTGGACCGGTGATGCGAACATTCTGTCCGCCCCAAATCATGCTGACTACTGCGCGAATTACTCCTAATAGTCCGAGAGTCGCAATAATCGGTGCAACGCCTGCAATCGGTCCGGTTGAACTGTGCTTTACAAGCAAGCGCATCAGAATAATTTCAACTAACGCTGCAAAAATCGCTCCGCCGATCATCGCGACAGGTAGGGCAATCCAGAATGAATTGATCTGCACCATTGCTTCATATCCAAAATAGGTAGATAGCAGTGCCATTCCAGCCTGAGCGAAATTGATGACTCGTGTACTGCGCCATATCAGGACTATTGAAATAGCCATTAATGAGTAAATGCCTCCGGCCGTAACGCCGATTAAAATTGTATTGAGTAGTTGAATCATAATTAGTATCCCAAATACGCAGCACGAACTGCGGGATCATTTATGAGGGTTTGTGCGTCATTAACGGCCACAACTGTACCCAAGTTCAAAACAATTCCAAGATCAGCAATCTTTAACGCTCCCATTGCATTTTGTTCTACAAGCAAAACAGTTAGGCCCATAGAAGTCGTGAGATCACGAATTGATTGAAAGATTTGCTCGATTACAAGTGGAGCTAAACCTAACGAAGGTTCATCTAGTAATAGCAATTTAGGTTTTGCCATGATGGCTCGACCAATAGCAAGCATTTGACGTTCGCCACCAGATAATGTGTCAGAGCGTTGTTGGATTCGCTCACCAAGTCTTGGGAAAATGTTTGTCACTTGTTCTAGCGAATCCAGTAACTCTTTTTTATCTCGACGCCAAATAGCGCCAAGTTCTAAGTTTTCGCGCACTGTTAATTCAGGTACAACAGATTTTCCCTCTGAGACATGTGAGATCCCACGCCTTACCAAGGTTTCAGGTTTATTTCCGAGAATTGATTCACCCATCCAATTCATGGTTCCGCTGGTTGGCTTGTTAAGCCCAGATAAGGTGCGCAGTAAAGTGGTTTTACCAGCACCATTTGAACCGATGATGGCTGCTAATTTGCCTGTTGGGACATCAAGCGAGACTTGATTAATTGCACAAATTGCACCGTGATGAACCGTTAATTCGGAAACTTTAAGAGACATTGCTGGTACCTAGATAAGCAGCCATTACGGCTGGGTCCCTGCGGACTGTTTCGGCATCACCACTTGCAATAACTTCACCAAAATTTAGAACGTATAGCTTGCTGCATACTGACATAACAACATCCATGTGGTGTTCTACAAGTAATACCGACATGTTCACGCTTAAATTCTTAATCAGTGAGTTCATCCACTCAATATCTTGCGGACCTAAACCACCAGCAGGTTCATCGAGCATTAAAATTTTTGGTTCACTAACTAGGGCGCGCGCGATGGCCACTCGTTTAGTATCTGGATACGACAGAGTATCGGCACGTCGGTGTGCAATTCCACCTGCATACACTCGCTCTAATGCAACACGTGCCTTATCTCGAATCTGGTCTTCGTCTCTTTTATTTCTTCCAAAAGCTGCAGAGATTAATCCAGTTTCAGCTAAATGCTGCGCACCAACCATCACATTTTCAAGCACCGTTAAATCGCCAAACAAACCGACACCTTGCAATGTTCGAGCGATTCCTAAATCAACAAGTTCATATGGTTTTGGAAAATCACTTTTATTTCCGTCGATATAAAACTCACCTGAATCTGGAGTGACTAATCCACACAATGCATTGAATAATGTTGTCTTGCCAGCACCATTAGGGCCAATTAATCCAACAACTTCATTTTTGCCGATTTCTAAATAAACATCGTTGAGAGCACGAAGACCGCCAAAAGAGACATTGACTCTTTCGACGCGCAGCGCTGCGTTATTAGTAGACATGAGGTGCGTAGATTCTAGGCACTCGCGGACCGATTCGAGTCACAATTTCATAATTAATTGATAACGATGCAGCACCCCAGTCATCGGCGGTGTACTCGCCATGCGAGCCATCACCGAAAATAATCACCCAATCCCCAGAAACTGCAGTTGAATCTGCCCCTAAATCAACGACGAATTGATCCATTGAAACTCGGCCAATAATCGGGGCTTTTCTGCCATTAATGAATACCCCTGCACCTTGTGCAATACGCGGGATTCCATCGGCGTAACCCATAGCAATTACACCTAATTGTGTATCTGCGGTTGTATGAGCACTTGCACCATATCCGACCGGTGAATGTGCAGCTACTGATTTAACTAAGTACAACTTAGCTCGAACCTGCATAACTGGTTTCAAGGAAAGCTGTTTGCTAGTCCCCAATGTTGAAACATCAGGAGTCAATCCATACATAGAAATCCCGGTTCGAACTAGGTCAAAATGTGCAGAAGGATTTTTTAGTGTGGCCGCTGAATTTGAAAGATGTTTAATCGCAGGATTAACACCAATTTTCGCAAGGTCTGCAACCATTGAATTAAACCGGTGTAGTTGTTCAGCATTCTGCGTTTCTTCTGGCTCATCAGCACGGGCAAAGTGCGAAAAGACTCCGACGACATTAACAGTTGAAAAATCTTGCTTCAAAAATTCTTGCCATTCATCCAAAAAACCACCGCGAGTCATACCTGTATCAAGCTCGATATGAATTCGAGGTTTATTAGGAAGGGCGGCAATTTCTTTAAATGCGACGATAGAGGCAACTGCAATATCAATGTCATGAGCTACCGCAGATTTGTAATCAGAACCTGGAGATACCAACCATGCCAAGATTGGAATTCGAACTCCGTGCGTACGAAGTTTGATTGCCTCTTCAAGCAGTGCAACACCAAGCCAGTCTGCCCCTGCCTTTTCAGCCGAAAGGCCTACACCTAATAATCCATGCCCATATGCATCTGCTTTAACTACCGCCATTAAATCTGTCTTACTGGTTGACTTTAAGAGCGCAATATTGGATGCAAGACGATCTACATCAATGCGTGCTTCAGCGCGATTCATTAGCGTTCCACAATAACCATCGCAGATGCGATACCGGCGTCATGAGAAAGTGAAAGATGCACATCTGCACCGTCTACAAGATCAGCAATTTCAC
>SESG01035199.1_pt1 | contig 22082 bp, 32 predicted proteins | sample 3171421 | NCBI WGS metagenome assembly SESG01 (sample SAMN10866946, study PRJNA518727) | freshwater metagenome | biome: subpolar coniferous forest; feature: holomictic lake; material: water; isolation source: holomictic Lake 227, 6 m and 8 m depth | place: Canada: near Kenora, Ontario | collected...
TTCGTCTTCTTAGAGAAAATAGAGATTTGATAACTAAAGCTAGAGGTTCAAAATCAAAACACCATGCATGGGAAGGAGGATATCTTGATCACATCTTAGAAACTATGAACATTGCTACCATGATTTATGATGTATTCAAAGAAACTGGAAGAGACCTTCCCTTCAAATTAGAGGATGCATATCTAGTTCTTTTTCTTCATGACATTGAAAAGCCTTGGAAACAAATACCTGGACAAAGTAGACTTCAAAGTGCAGAAGGAAGGAAGAACGAACAAGCGATAGAACAATTCAGAGAAGAGATTATTGTAAGATATGGATTTAGACTAACTGAAGAACATAGAAATGCCTTAAAGTATGCGGAAGGAGAGAAAGGAGACTATGACCCACATAAAAATGTTGCCGGGCCACTTGCAGCGTTTGTTAATATGTGTGATTATTGGGGTGCTAGAGGTTGGCCAAATTATCCCAAAGAGAATACAAGAATTCCATAATAACTAAAACAAATATTTGCCCTTATTGATAATCTTCTTTCCATTAACAAACAAACTGGGCTTACTTAGAATAAAATCATAATGCACGTCCGAATCATTCTTTCCTCCAAAATGAATATTATTTCCAAATGCCATGTGTATTGTTCCAAGTATTTTCTCCGCTTCCAAAGTATTTAGAGGATTTCTTGCTTTATCATTCAATCCTATTCCAAGTTCGGCTACTCTTTTTCTATGCTTCTTTGCAAAGAATAGTTTTCTCAGCCTTGGAGCAAGTTTACTTCCATTTATTTCAGTAATTTCCGTGTTTCTAATTGTAAAAGTAATTGGAGAATCATTCTTCTTCCCCCACTCCTCTTCGTAGAACCAACCTTTGTCAATTACAAGCGTCCCAGAGACATAACTTGGTGCAACAAATATCTCTCCAGATGGTAGATTGCCACAGTCTCCTCTCTTAACATATTTTCCAAAATCATCTACAAATGCAATAGGATACTCCACATAGAGCATGGTCCCATTTTCAGATTCAACCAATATTTGCCCTCGTTTGCCAGTAAATTTTAACAGCCGTTCACCACGCTTCCCAACTTTATTGTAATCTGCAGACATTGCAGTCGCAAACATGCTCCTTTCAAAGCTAGGCATACTTGCAATTCTCACGCCTTTCTTGCTTGCATTTTCCCTTGCCTGCGTATGCGTGAGAGAGAATGAATTAATCATGAAGATGATATCATATTTGAACAACAGCTTGGCAGTTTCCTTGTCAGGTTCCTTCCCGTTCTGTCCCGTATTTTTATAGATATGAAAATTTGTATTGTATTTTGAAGAAAGAATTTCATTCACTTCCTCAGCAAGTCTTGTTCTCTTCTTGTCAAAATCATCAGTCAATACGAGAATCCTGTCACTCTTCCTAGCACCCATATTCACGGAAGCCATGTTTAACACTGCTCTTTTCAGATTACTCATATACTATTCAGGAAAAGATAGATTATAAATTTAATTAGAACTATGCAACCGCTGCAGTCATCTCTTGATCTGCGCCATAAACAACTTCCCTATCTCTCTTCCTAGCTAGTCTTTCTGCCCTCAATCTTTCAATCTTGGGAGTTGGTTTCTTGTATATAGAATTACAATTCCCGCAATGATATGCTAGCTCCCTAAAATTACCTTCGTGTCCAGCAACAAAGCCTTCCCTTACAAGTTTATTCCTGTCATATCTGCAACGCCCATTGGAGGGCATATCTTCAAGACCTAGATAAATCTCGTCGTCATATTTTCTTCCAATAACACCTACATGTCCATGATCTTCAATCTCTTCAGGATTGCCGGTTTTGGAATCCATAAACATCCAGAGCATGCTTCCAGGCCCATCTTTTCGAATAAGCAATTCAACATAACTCTTTCCAAGAGCAAATTCGCTCCTGATAATTGGATTTACTATGGCACTAGGAGTTCCTTGCACACTATCCTTCGCGCCAAATTCTTTCCAAACTGGATGGGTTGAAGGTTTCCAAGACATTAATTCGCCCTTCAAATCCTCTGCCCTGACCAGCCTAGCCGTATGGTAATCTGCTTTTACCTGATCTCCTTTTCTAACAAAGTGATAGATGGAGGCGTATGAACTCTCAGGTTCTTTAATTACTGCTCCAGAAATATGCCTTTTTATTTTTGATGCAAGCATGAATGGTCCAGTAAATAAACTTGCCCTGTCGAGCGGGCTGCACATCATTTGATTCTCAAGTCCGGGCATAGATTGACAACTTGCTTGAACGATACCATCGAGAGCCTTTTGGCTAGAATAACTTTCTCTTTTTACCAACGCCCTGTGTACTGCAACCAAATACTGTAAAGGAATCATAATACCTCTCATTCAAATAGATATTAAAATATATCTGATATTTTTTCATTAACGACAAGTAGTGCCATCATGTCTTAAATCTAGTATGCACTGCCCTTCCTTCAATCATTCCCAAAATATTACCCTTCACATTGCCCACTATGCAATATTTTCCTTTCTCAGTAACTTTACGAATTGCATCAAGCTTGCCCTGGAGACCTCCACGACCTTCTCTTGCCTTTCCAGAAAGATTATCATAGAATTCGGAATTATACACGTTAGATTCACTCAATACCTGTCCGTTTTTCAAAAATCCATCATACTTAATCAAATTCACCATCAAATCTCCACCGAGATAGTTAATTATTAACTCCTGCAGATTATCATTATCACTAAACTTTATTTCTTCCACTGCCGTTGTGTCATTCTCATTGAACAAAGCAATTACTCCCTGGTCCAACGTTCTTTTATATGACTGCCTCAAAAATTCAAGGCTTCCATTTTCAAAATCTGCCTTCTTAACTAAAAACTGTCCAATGGAAAGTCCGTATTTGGAAAATATCTGCGAGTACTCTCGCATTAGCACAGGCTGACCAACTGCAGCCAGCATTTGCTTTGTTGCAAGATCTGATTCATCCCAGTAACTTAATTCCCTTCTCCCGGCCGCAATCGCTCCAGATGTAACTATTGTTACCTTCTTTCCTAAATCCCTTAATTCCTTTGCAGCAACAGCTAAGTTTTTGATTGATTCCCGGTCAATATCATGATCTGTCGTTATACCTGAAGAACCAATCTTTATTACAATACTCTGGACTTTGTTTAGAATGTTTTCCATATTAAATTTAGAAGATTTAATTAGAACTAGGCTGCGGGTGCAGCTTCTACAGCAGGAGCTTTAGCTTTCTTCTCTGCAACTTCCACTGGCTTGTTCTGATCAGCAAATACTTCCTCAAACTTCTTACTTCCAGCCTTAACAACCTTCATATTTATCTGGCTCGTGGTAGTCGAAAGGGTCTTTCCTCTTACCGTCTTTCTCAATCTAAGTCCTTCAGCACTATTTCTCATTCCCCATCCCTTTGTTAATACCTGTCTTTTCAAAGCAGTACCTTCAACCTTATCGGAAAGAGGGAATCCGGCATTATCCGAACCACCAGTAATCATTAATTCATATCCTGCAAGTTCTGCTTTAACTTCTTCACCCTTAATTGTATCTCCTATGGATTTACCTAGAATTGACTCATCTTCAGTCTCGACTCTCCATGCCTTTCCCTTGTCTCCAATTATAATCTTAAATACCATATTCTAGTTCACAAAAAGACATTTATAAAGCTTATCATTTACAAAAAGAACTATTTACCCGTCTTTAATTCGGTAGGATTCTCTTCAACTACCAGGGGATGTAAATCTGTTCCCATTGCCTCACTAACCTTTCCCCTTGGTGTCTCTAATATATGCCCCTGTCCTCGAGTATCGTCCTTATTAAACAAATCAAATCGCTTTAGATGAACTTTATCAGTTTTAACATCATAAATTATTCCAACATTAAACATGGCTAGGGGATTGTAGTTATTCCAATCTATTGTTTCCAAAAGCAACCTTTTATCCATATCATCAATTCGTGAGAATGGAATCCTATTTTCCGATGGAACTATTGAAACTTCTAGTCTTCCCGAATTACGCATATCCTGCTCGAATCTAGATTCTTTTCGGTTATACATCAAATACTTTTGGCTTGGCCTATTGGTCAAAACAGGATTACCCTTCTCATATTCAAAATACGTTCTACCTTTGATTATAACTGCAGCAGAACCTGCATGAAGAATTCTATTTGGAAACATGAAAAACATTGTTTCGGCAGTCGGAACTATAATTCCCTTGGAGTCAACAAAATCTTTTAGAGAACTTGCTTCATAACACTCTGGTCTTGGAAGATATTCCATTTTGGCAACGGCATATTTTATTCTAGCCAAAACTCCCTTTCCACTTGACCTAGGTAAATGTATCATAAAAACCAGCCTAAAAGCCAGTATTTAAAACTATTCCCAGAGCGCTACAAACCCCAATTAATATCCTTCTTTCTCTTCATATCTGCAATTTCCTGGAGTACACGCAACTCTTCAGCAGACAGATATTCCTTATTTTTCTTAAAATGTTTGAATTGCTTGTCTGAAACATCAATGTACAAGTACTTTTTATCCTTCAACTTTCTATCAAAGGCAATGCCTGAAAGTGCAACTGCAAGTTCCTGTCCTTCCTTTGCCTCTTCCACATTAGCTTTCTCATGCTGTAAGCTTTTTACTCTTGCAATTTCTTCTCCAGATTCATCAATCATAGGCATTCCCGACTTTATTCTACCAGCCACGACACGTGCTCCAAATATGGCTGGGTTCGAGTTTCTAAAGACATATTGTGGAAGGATTTCAATCTTTCCGATGGTTGCCATGCCCATCAACCTTTCACGTTCAATCTCTGCCTGCTTATTCTTTCTCCATAGCTGTAAATCTTCGATCAATCTGTAAACAACTGGGTTGGTAAAAATCTTTATTCCCTTTGTATCCAAATCTTTTTCAACTTCCACATTAAATCCAAGAATTACTGCATCCAATGGATTTATTTCTACATTTGTCTGCGCAGATACTATGTCCACTTTTCCAATCTGTCCAATTTCAGCCTGGAGAATTTGCACATTCTCCTGTCTAAGAAGAGTCATCAATGCCTCCAAACTGCCCAGGGAATCTGCCTTAATGATAATGCCTTGCTTATCTAAAATAATTGCACCAGCGACTTCCTTTTTGAACTCTGCTTTTATTTTTTCCAAATTGCCCTTAACTTCCTGGAAAGGCATCCCTGGAAGAACATCCTCTTTCCCAGACAAGTGAATTCTTATTCCAGTTGCAGCACTTGCTTCCTTCACGACCTTATACTTATTGGAAAGAGGCATGATCTCATCAATGGAACGCACCTTACTAACAATGGGCTCACCAAAACTAGCAATCGCAATTTCCTCTCCCTCATGAAGTATTCCATCATACAAAATAGCTTCAATATTAACGCTTGTCTTCTCTTTCTTAACTTCAAGAATAACTCCCTTAGCTTCCTCTCCAACCTTTAGTCTTTCCTTCAAAAATCTTTGACACAATCCACAGAGAACAAAAATCAATTCGGAAATCCCCTCTCCACTTCTTGCAGAGCATGGAACTATTGCCACTTCTTTTGTAAAATCAGTTACTTCATAGAAGAGAGAAGAATCAAATCCATGCTCCTTTAAACTTCCCTGGAATGTCAGCAGACATTCTTGGAACTCACTGCTCACATTTATCGCCTGTCCTTCAATACTTTCCTTCAAACCATCATGCTTCTTCCATCCAGAGATATTATCCACCTTATTCAAAGCCACAACGAAAGGCACTTTATTTGCCTTGAGAATAGAGATTACTTCAGCCGTCTGTGGCTTTATGCCTTCCTTGATACTTACCACAAGAATTGCCAAGTCAGCAAGTGCCCCTCCTCTTTTCCTTAGATTTGTAAATGCGGCATGTCCAGGAGTATCAATAAATAAGAATCCAGGGATATCCAACCTAACTCCAGACTTTGCAACAAGAGGACAGGTCTTCATTATCTGTTCAAGAGGATATTTGGTAAAGCTAATCTTTTGGGTAATTCCTCCAGCTTCGTCTGCCTGCAAATCACTTCCTCTAAAGCAATCTAAAATGCTCGTTTTCCCATGGTCTACATGTCCTGCTACCGTTACAATTGGTTGTCTTATTTTCATTTTCGTTTCTCCTAAATAAAACACAAAAAACGAAGTTAAAAGCTTTTGCTTAACGCTATCTAGGTTTCCACTTAACCAATCTATCTGTCAAATCTGGATATGAAAGCCTCTTACCAGAATATTTATCTAAATACCCTTTGTAATCCGGAATGTATTGTATTCCATTTTCCTGCATGAACTTGGTGAGATACCTCTTATCTATGTCTTCATTTCCCTCAATTGTGGCAGCAGTTTTACCAGAATGATAGAAAGAAAATGCCTTTTCTCCAAGAACCTCTCTAAACTTCAGTCTGTCTGCACTATTGATATTATCCATAGAATCGGCTTCAACCTTCTCCGTTCTCGCAACATCATCGTATGCCATGCTAAACCTTTGCTTCTGCGTTGTCACACATCCAGATGCAAAAACCATTGAAGATAATGCCACTGCCGAATATAGTTTATTTAATTTTACTCGCATGTTCAGATGCACCTATCTCTTATAGGACGGGATTTCTCTTCCAGTTGGCTTCCAGTCCTTAGCCCAGTCTATCAGTTGGCTGTATTTGACCATCTCACCGGTTGAAGAAAGATGATAATTCCCAATTGGATCTAAGCTGATGTTCCTTTTCTTTTCCCCAGTCTCCTGCTGGTAAGTTAATCCATAATCTTCCCTAAATTCTCTTTTTACTTCAAAAATATTTGCATAACCACTTAGAGTGGCGTCTCTTCCTTCCAAACCTGAACGAATTTGCGCAAGCTGAACTGCCTTTGATTCCATTACCTCTTCAAATATGTCCCTATCCTTTTTGATGCAATCCACTACATTTTGTATCACACCACCAATCGCTATCTCGGCTACTACTCCCGGAACAGTGCCACATCCACTAAGCCCTAAAGAAACGGCCATGGCCGGTACAACAATGCACCTTCTCAACAAATTATTTTTCATTTTAATATTCTTCTTCCACAATGGGAGATTCTTCTTCATCTGCAACGGCTTTCTTCTCTTCCTTCCTTTCTACAGGCTCGGCACCCTCTTCCAAGTCCTTTTCTGTTATTTCGCTTATGAATGCCTTAAAAATCTTAAATTGGCTTGCAGGAATTCTTGTTCCAGCCTTCGTAAATCCCGTATACCTATCTGATTTAACAAACTCCCTGATTGTGACTCCCCTCTTTCCTCCAAAATCATCTATCCTTATCACTATCTCCGTATCATTGTTCTTTTTTACCGTACCTATGTCTTTTTCCATATTTTTTAGGGGAGTGGTTTCTATTTAAAGATTTAGATGATATAATACATCTTTGATGAGTAGAGATTAAATTATTATCTTGGAAAAATCAAAATTGTCTCCATGTCCCACATACTTTGGAACGAGTATGTATGGACAGCCATATTTTCTAGCACCACCAATATCTTTGATAGGATTATCTCCTATAACCAAAAGTTCTCTGGGAAGAACATTAAACTTGCTATAAATTATGGAAAAATCCTTTCTGGGAAGTTGATTTAACATTATAAAATCTGCAAACCTATCCAAGCTCATTCCAGATTCTGGATGGTTACCAAAACATTCTTCCAAGTCAAATTTAACACTCTCCACAAGCATATCCGAACTTCCAACAATTTTTATATATTTAGAGTCACATCTATCAAAAAAAGATTTCAATTCATTTCTAGGAGGCATAATGTTCTCAGCGTCATCTGCACAAAGAACTGTCCCACATATGTCCAAGGCAATTACCCTAATGTTTTCCATAAAATTGTAGAAAACACATAATTTAATTAGTTATCTATTCTTCTCGAAGTATGAAACTTAAACCGATTAAAATAGGTAAAATCAAGATAAAAACTCCTCTTTTTCTTGCACCCATGGTAGATGTTACCGACTTACCATATAGGTTGATGTGTAGAAAGGCTGGAGCGGGGATGGCATGTACGGAAATGTTATACCTGGATGCAATCCTCCATGAAAATCCCAAAACCCTGCGTCTTCAGAAAACGAATTCCAAAGACACACCTTCAGGCATACAAATAACTGGCAATACTCCCTCTGAATTTTTAAAGGCGCTACCCTATCTAAAAAAATTTGACATAGTTGACATAAACTGTGGATGCCCGAGTGAAAAGATAATTGGAAATCAGGCAGGATCATACCTATTAAATAATCCAGAAAAGATTGAAGAAATAATTAAAATTCTGAAGTCTGCTGGCCTGACAGTTACAGCCAAGATCCGTCTAGGCTACAATTTCAACAATGCTCTCAAAATTGCAAAAATGATTGAGAAAGCAGGGGCAGATGCCCTGACAGTGCACGCGAGACTTGCAACGGAAGGCTATGACAAAAAAGCCGACTGGAATGAAATAAAAAAGATTAAACAAGCCCTGCATATTCCAGTAATAGGTAACGGAGACATCCTAAGGGAAGAGGATGTTCTTGCAATGCTGAAGATAGCAGATGGAGCAATGATTGCCCGTGGTGCCATCGGTGATCCACTCATCTTCAAACGAACGCTTCACTATTTGAAGACTGGAAAGAAAATACCTTTCTCATTCAAAGAAAACATAAAATCTTTCAAGGAATATCTCCAACTTTCAAAGAAGTATGACTGCATAGACATTCCAAGAATGAAGTATCTTGGAAGTAAATTTATCAAGAATACTGAAGGGGCTGGAAAACTACGCATGCAATTAATGCAGTTAAAAACTTTTGAGGAAATATTCAATTTTGTGGATAATCTGTAAACTTTATCACATATAATTTTATAAATGCTGAATAGAACAGAATTAAATGAGAAAGAAAGATGGCCGGCTAGAAGAAATTAGTTCAACTCTCACGGAAGGTGCTCAAATATTTAAGAAAGCTGAAGAATCAATTGATGAACTGACAACAATATATGGGTTACATTTAAGAAAAGAAAATAAAAAAATGCCTAAAGCATTGAGGAAATTACGAGATTCCTGGTACAATATGAATATATATTTTGAAGAACATGGTAGTACGATGTTCTATCAAACCATGAGAAATCAAGTTCTTGGAGCCGCAAAAAAAGTATTATCTCCTGAAGAATACTGCACAGTCTATGGAAATGCTAAACAATCGAGAAAAGGAATAGGTTTCAAATAAATCTATTTCATATCTTCTTTGTAAAATCTATCATATGCCCTTGCATTTCTTGGATGAATCGTCCGGTAGTACTTATTTAATCTGTGAAATTCCTTTTCTCCCAGCCCCATCTGAACAATGCCTAAAAGAGAATCCAGATATGGTTCAATAATCCTGGGATCTTTTTCCTTCCTGGTGATTATATCATTAACTTCTCTGATCAAAGCGGGAAGATGATTTCTTTTTAAGTTATCCTGAAAGGATTTTATCATATTCACTAGAGGTTCAATTGTTTTATCAGTCATATTATCATCAAGAGAGATGATCTATAAATAACCTGCGCACGGTCCTCATCAAAACATTTAAATACATCTTACGTATATCTATACGTATGAAAATACGTAAGGAAGATATAGTAAGAATAGCTTTAGGGTTCGGAGGCAACCTAAGAAATAGTTCTAGTCTAGACTTTGCCTTAGAAAAGCAAGAAGAAACCAAACTAGGAGAGTACAAAAAACTCGCTTATTTGCTTAGAGCAATTTTAGTAGACCACCCATTTAGTGATGGAAATAAGAAAACTGCAACATTCGTTGCATTATCTTTTGCAGAAGAAAACAAAAAACAAGTGGATGAAGAAATTCTAAAACACCAAATTCAAGCTATCGCAAGTAAAAACCTAATAAATATTCGAGTAATCGAAGAGAGAATAAAAAATGCCATTAAATGAAAAGAAAATTCAAGCAATTTTTAAGAAATATAAAAACACATTTGAAGAGTTAGAACACTATGACCAAACAAGAGAAAAACTTTGGGCTAAAAAGAAACTTAATTTGACTATACATCAAAGAGTAATAAACAAACTTAAAGAAATAAGAAAAGAAACGGGAAAACCAATATCACGAATAGTTGAAGAAGCGTTTAGCTAACTAATTTATCTTCTTCCACCAAATCTTCCGCCACCACGTCCACCACGTCTGTCTCCACCTCTTCTGTCACCACCATCTCTGCCTCTGCCCTCTCCTCTTCTTTGTCCACCAAAGGCTCTACCCCTAACATCTCCGAACTTTACAAATACTCTTTCGAATTCTGGAAGTTCCATCCTTTCTATTTTCAATGAATCATCTTCAAGCACTCGAGAGAAATTATCGTAATCTCTGTTGGAAACAAGACTAATTGCTTTTCCATCCTTACCAGCACGGGCAGTTCTTCCAATTCTATGAATATAGTCCTTGCTGCTGTTTGGCAAATCGTAATTATAAACGTGCGACACTCCCTTTATATCGAGTCCACGAGCTGCCACATCAGTGCAGACAAGCACGAACACTCTACCCTTGTGGAAATGTTCCATTATGGCATTTCTCCTCGCCTGAGTCAGTCCACCATGAATAGCCATTGCTTCTATATCGTATCTCGCAAGATTTCTTGCGACGAAATCAGTATTTGTTCTCGTATTGCAGAATACCATGACGAGTCCTTCATGTTCATGCTTAAGCAAATGAACAAGAAATGAAAATTTGGCTTCTTTAGGAACGTCATAATAACACTGACTCAACTTCGAAGGATCAACGTAGCTATCAACGGCCACTTCTTCAGGACTTTTCATATATCTTGCAGCAAGATGACTTATGTCCTGTGAAATAGTCGCCGAAAACAAGAATGTCTGCCTGTCTTCAGGGCATGATTTGATTATTGATACAACATCATCAATGAATCCCATGTCCAACATTCTGTCCGCTTCATCCAGTACCAATGTCTTAATCTTATCAAATTGAATTGTTTCCCTTTCCATATGATCAAGAATTCTTCCAGGTGTTCCAACAACTATATCTGCCCTTCTTAGAGCATATATCTGTGGTTCAATCCCAACTCCACCATAAACTGCAGTCACATGCAAACCCTTGTGCTTAGAAAAATGAGTAAGTGCCTGAGTAATTTGCTCTGCCAACTCTCTGGTTGGTGTCAAAATAAGTGCTTGTAATCCTGCACCAGGAATCGCCTTATCAATTATACTTGCTCCAAACGCGAGCGTCTTTCCAGATCCAGTTGCACTTCCACCAATGATATCCTTTCCCGCCATTGCGAGCGGAATTGCCATTGCTTGAATTTCCGTAGGCTCTGTAAACTTAGCTTCGACTATGGATTTGATTAAATCTTCGCTTATTCCTAATTTCTTGAATGATTCCATTCTATGTTTTACCCGTTTGGGTTTCCTATTAATAGTAAACTGAGAAATCGAGGCACGAGGCCTATTTCTCTAACACGATTAATAATAAATATGAGAAATGAGGGTATTTAAAGCTACGCAAGAATCACAAAAAATCAACCAATCCAAGTCCTGACCTTTTCGACACTCTTTTCAGCCGTCTTCCTTATTTCATGGATAGACTTCTCCTTTCCGGCTTCACCTTTCATTATATCTTGCATAACATTCTCAACTTTCTTGGAAAGAAGGATCGCATTCTCTTCACAGTACTTCTGAAATTCTCTATAAACCTCTTCATTAACACTAAGAGTCACCTTTTTTTGCATAATTTAACTAATACTCTCTCATATTTAAACACTTCTGTCTACTTACATATACTTCCATGGAAGTATAGTTTTAACCCTAGAAACACCTTTCTTTTCTATGAAAATCATACTTTCCGACTTGAGACTCCAAGACTGAATCGGTCATTCTTTCAGGAGGAGAAATTTTATTATGAACGAATGGAACTACCTGCTCATTATAGCTCTCCTTAGCCCAATCTCTAGTTTCAACATATGCCTTTCTCAACTCTCCAGAATAATAATATAACATACTACCGAGGGTGATTGAAGCAATCAATGATTCCAAGGCAATTCTTTTTTTTACTTTAGGTTCAAGATGAGAGATTATTTTAGGAAGTCTAGGACGTTTTTTAGGATCAGAACAACCCATCAGTTCATTTGAAGCATCTAATGCATATCCGAGATATCCTCCATTTAAAAGCCCGATTCCGAAAGAACAAGCCGTTCCTATAGCAATATTCTTCAAACTTCTTTCTCCAGACAAGAGATAAACTAAAGGGCTGACTGCTAAATTAAAAGCAGTGCAGTATAACCTATCGAATGTTCTTATGGTTAACTCACTGGATTGTTTTCCAATACCTACAAAATCCATACATTTTCCCCTACTCCATTCGTATGCTGGCCCAAGTCCAGCATAGCTAGCGGCTCCAACAATTAGTTTTGATTTGAGTGAAACAGCATTTGACATTCCAGAGAACACAGTTTCTGCTACAACGTATATTGGAAAACATTCTGCACATTGCCCGGTAGTACCGACTGCACGAGACCTTACAAAATTCCAATAATTCTTTGCCATTTCTTTTATTGTTACCATAAAATTCCCTAGAATGCTGTTATTTAAAACTGTCTATGGATTACTAGATTACTATCAAATCTTACCCTGAAAATAATACCGAATAGACGCCAAAGTGTTCTCAATCTTAAAAAACAATTTGTTTCTCGTCCAAATTTGCAGGGATTGTGAGTCATACATCTCAAGAATAGAGTAACTGCCAACAACATTGAAGCCCATCTTTTTTGCCGTCAGAAAGACTCGTCCAATATGTTCTGGATGAGCAACAATAACCAAATTAGTGATTTTTGCTTTCTTTGCCTGCAATAATGCAGAATATGTATCAGTATAAGGTCTGTTTCCAGGAAGATTTCCCCTAGTTGTCAAAATAGGTTTCTTCTTTAAGTGCAGTGCGACAATATCTTCGGCGATTATTGGCAATTTATACTGTCTAGCCAACTTGTCAGTCAACCTTGCAAGTTCTCTATTTACTTTATCATCCTTCCAATTGTCTCTTACGCCGAAAGAAAGAGGAATGACTGCTATTTTTTCTTTTATCATTAAGAATTATCTTCCCCAAACCTTCTCAATAATCCATGCAGCAACAAGAACTTCTATCAAACTCAGAGGCACAGCAAAAAGTAACAGCATCAAAGGTAGAACCTGTAAATTATACATAGTTAGCCACATCATTACAAATGCAACCAACCAGGATAACAATACTGTTTCCCTGAAAGAGAATTTAGTAAGAAGTTTGAATATGACAAAAGCTAGAGCGACACTCCAAATAATCCAAAGAATTCCGTTGACTGGCAAAGTCTTAAATTCAAGTCCAAGCCATGCAAAATGATCTATCCAATACCTCTTAAAAACGAATTCATTTCTAAAGAATTCAGATATGACTATCCACACAGCTGCAAGCGTAATTGGTAGTATTCTTTTCATTTTCAATTAATAATGACCTGCCCTTCTGTCTCTTATTCTTTGAGCTTTGGGAGGCATAGGCCTCATTCCGTAGAACACAAACTCTCTCATCCACATTGGAACGCGCCTTCCTTCAGTTCTCATATACTTGACTGAGTGTATTATTACCTCTAAAAATGCTAACCTTGCTTTATGTCCATCTGGATCATACCTCCTTATGACTTCAGCTAGCTTCTCATAACTATAATCTCTCACATCTCCAGGAGAAGTCTGTACGCCAAGAGACCTCTCTTCCTCCAGTGCCTGCACTCTATGCACTTCATGCATTTCGTTAGAATAATGTGCTCCAGGAATTAACCTCTTCATCAACCAATCTGCATCTAGAGATATATAAACTTTACTTTAGAACTGCCTCTTCTTCGACGAAAATTATATCCCTCTCATCTAAATAAGCCGTGAATCTTTCATTTTGGAATGCTGCCATTGACATGTTTTGTCTAATCTCTAAACGACTCAAATGTTTGTACAAATCCTGTACACCGGGCGTTGGTCTACCATCTGCAGCTGCAAGAGCAATAACTCTATCTGTAATTTTAGGTCCATAGAATGCTCTCATTCTCTCAACAAATGAATCCTTGTCTACTTCGGAAGCAGAATAACCTCTCTCACCTGGATTTACCATTATATCAATGAGGATTACAAATATATAAAGATTATGATGATTAATAAGACTTAAAATCCCTGACTTCCTAGATAAAGTATGTTACAGTTATATAATACTCTGACACGTAAAAAGGAGACATTCAAGCCAATCAAGGCAGGCCAAGCAGGTATGTATTCCTGTGGACCAACTGTCTACTGGTTCCAGCACATTGGAAACCTCAGGGCATATTTGTTTGCAGATACACTCAAAAGAATTCTCCTATATAATAAGTATAAAGTAAAGCACATAATCAATATAACTGACGTAGGCCATCTTACATCTGATGCGGACTCCGGTGAAGATAAAATGGAAAAGGCTGTCAAAAAAGAGCATAGAACTGCCCAGGAGATTGCCAAGTTCTACTTTACTGCATTTGATGCAGATTTGAAAAAGTTACACATACTTCCCCCAGGTAAATGGACCAAGGCAACCGAACACATCAAAGAACAAATAGAATTGATTAAAAAATTAGAGGGAAAAGGATACACCTACTTCACTTCAGATGGTATTTACTATAACAGTGCCAAATTCAAACACTATGCGAACCTTGCCAGACTAAATGTTGAAGGTCTCGAAGAAGGCAAACGAGTAAGCAAAGGAGAAAAATTGAATAAGACAGACTTCGCTCTCTGGAAATTCTCTGGAGATGAGAAGCGACAGCAAGAATGGAAAAGTCCTTGGGGAATTGGATTCCCAGGATGGCATATTGAATGCAGTGCCATGAGTATGAAATACCTTGGGGAACACTTTGACATCCACACTGGAGGTATAGATCATATTCCAATCCATCATACTAATGAAATTGCCCAGAGCGAAGCAGCTACGGGCAAAAAGTTTGTTAACTACTGGCTACATAATGCATTCCTTACCTTCAAAGGCGAGAAAGTAAGTAAAAGTTCGGGCGGACTTTATACTCTTTCCGAACTCGAAACGCAGGGATACAAGCCTGAGCACTACAGATACTTGTGTTTACAAACAATCTACAGATTCCCACTGAACTTTACCCTAGAGAATTTGGATGCAGCAAAAGTTGCCTTTGAAAGACTAAAGAATAAAATCATTGAAATGAAAAAACTGCATTCCAAGGGAAATGATGAAACTGAAGAATATGAACAGCAATTCCTCAAAGCAATAAATGATGATTTAAACACGCCGGGAGCCCTACAGATAGTATGGAAAGTCCTGGAAGACACGGACTTTGATTCAAAGAAAAAACTTAAACTGCTAGAGAAGTTTGACACCGTACTGGGACTAGGAATAAGAGACTTCCAAGAAATTATCGAACTTGGAACAACGGAAGTTCAAAATCTACTTGAAGCCCGCGAAATCCTAAGAAAGGAAAAGAAATGGGCTGAAGCAGACATACTGCGAGAAAGAATAAAAGAACATGGATATACAGTAAAAGACACTCTAGAAGGTCCCAGACTAGATAAAATTTAAAACTTTCCAGCCCAGTTCTCTAAATATCTTATTTGTGCATCTCTTGCAGAAGAAGGTATTTTTGTATTTACACTCAGATGATCAATATATTGTCTAATTGCCTTTCCACTAGCCATCTCATCCATGGAAATTTTAATAATAACTGGTGTGAATAGTACTAAAGCAGAATATACTCCCATCGCAAAACCCCTCTCCAACTCTTCCAGATTCATAGTACTAACTCTTTCTAATCTTTTGTATACACATCTTACAGGACTTGAACTTTCTCTTCTTGAAAAAGTTTGGACTGTTATCCATCAGTTTGTATTTCTTCTTTACTAGTTTACCGAGTCTGCAATTTCTTGTGTGATAAGTCCTAGTTTGCGTTGATCCGATAAAATTATAGTGAGGTATGTTAAGTTTCTTGACCTTTGGTCTTACAATTCTTGTCCTATAAACGGTCTTTACAACTGGCTTTGGTCTTACTATTTTTGTCTTATACACTGTTTTAACAACTGGCTTTGGTCGAATTATTCTATCTCTATAAACGGTCTTTACAACTGGCTTCTCCACAACAACTTCCTTCACAATTGGAGTGAAGTCATTGAACATTGGTTGCTCTACTGCCTGCTTAACTGTTGGAGCAACATTCTTCACTTCGAATGTTTTGACTTCCTTTACAGTCTTTCTAAGTGCAAGAAAGAAAAGAATGATACAATAGAACACTGCAAGTATAATTGACATTACTAGTATTTCCAAGGCATTAAATGAGAAAATGACTGATGTCAAAGCTATACCTATAACTATCAAAAACAGAGAGACCAGCGCAATGAGCATGTTGTATCCATTGAATCCGGATCGCTCGGAAACATACCTTTTTCGTTCGTTTCCATTCGAATAATTGTCCAATTTGTTCATATTTTTCCTACATGCAGGGCATTTATAAACCTTCTGATTTCGTTACCACTAATAAATAACATTTGACAAAAAAGAATCAAAATACACAAGAGTTTTAAGCATGACCAGCAACAAAAAAGCATGCTAGCTTCATTTATCTCACACTACGGATACCTTGCAATTTTAATTGGAACATTTCTAGAAGGCGAAATGATTCTCGTGCTTGGTGGATTCGTCGCACATCAGGGCCTGCTTCATCTCTGGCTAGTTATTCTCCTAGCTTTTCTAGGCACTCTAGCAGGAGACCAACTCTGGTTCTTCCTTGGAAGAACGAAAGGCCATGCACTAATACAACGATTTGCAGCTCTAAGAAAAAACATAGTTCCAGTACACAAACTTCTTGAAAAATACGATTCTCTGTACATACTTGGCTTCAGATTTTTGTATGGACTAAGAACAGTCTCTCCATTTATCATAGGCACAACGAAGATCAAAACATCCAAGTTTATTATTCTCAATATAATTGGAGCAGCACTCTGGGCAATCGCATTCGGAGTACTTGGATACCTATTTGGTCTAGCACTTACTGCGCTTCTTGGAAGAATTAGACATATAGAAAAAGAAATAATTCTAGCACTAATTATCGTAGGAATCATATTCTGGCTCGCCAGATGGATTTACCTTAGAACACGAAAGAATTAAACCTGTATCTTTGAGAATATATAACTTCCAAGTGCATTAATAACCAAACAAACTGCAAGCACAACCAACAAGTCAGGCACCATTCCAAACTGAGAAATCCCAGTAAATGAAGCTCTCAGTCCATCAACTCCATAGGATAAAGGATTCAAATGGGTAATTATGTCTATAGACTTTGGCAAACCATTGAGTGGAAATAAAGCTCCCGAAAGGAAAAAGATGGGCATTATTATAAAATTAATTATCAATGGAAATGCTTGCATATCTTCAAGCCTAGAAGCGATGGCAGTTCCCAGTGCGGTAAACAAAAATGCAATTAAAAACATGAAAACAAATGCCCAAGGTAAATACACTAGACTGGAAGGCCTAAATCCAATTAGTAAACAGATTAAAAGAACGACAAGTCCTTGCAGAGAAGCCACGGTTGCTCCGCCCAGCGTGCGCCCAAACATAATCTTCAAACGTGAAACTGGAGCTACAAGAGTCTCCTTCAAAAATCCGAATTGCCTGTCCCATATAACTTCAATACCAACAAACATTGCCGTAAACAAAACGGACATTGCAATAATTCCTGGAGCTAGGAATTGAATATAGTTCCCTCCTCCGGCTTTTGCATATATCGGCCCAAATCCAAATCCAAGTGCAACTAGAAATAAGATTGGTTGTGCAAGAGAGCCCAGCATTCTAGGTTTAGAACGCCAATACTTCTTCAACTGCCTCATCCACATTACATATATTACCCCCATTATCTTCTCCAAACCCTCCTTCCAGCTCTAAGTGCATCCATCGCAGAGGCCTTCTCTTCTCTTAGTGAATGGCCAGTTAATTTGAGAAATGCGCCTTCCAGGGAAGAGGTTTTTGTTTTCTTCTTCAACTCTCCAGGCGTGCCTTTAGCAACTATCTTTCCATGATCGATGATTGCAACCACATCCGCCATCTTCTCTGCTTCTTCCATGTAATGCGTTGTAAAGAAAACAGTCATTCCCTCTTTCTTGCACAACTCTTTTACATAAGCCCACATGTGATTCCTTGTCTGGGGATCCAATCCAAGAGTTGGTTCGTCCAAAAATAGAATCTTTGGGTGATGAATGAGCCCACGAGCAATTTCCAGTCTTCTTTTCATTCCTCCGGAAAATGTCTTAACAAAATCATCCTTTCTATCCCACAACTCTACAAACTTAAGTAATTGTTCTATTCTTTTTCTACGCAAATCCTTAGGCACACTATACAACACACCATGAAATTCCATGTTTTCATAGGCAGTAAGTTCATCATCAAGACTTGGATCTTGGAATACGATTCCAAATGAACGCCTAGCTTCATTCTTATCTTCAAATGAACTAAACCCGTTTATACTCAACTCGCCAGAACTCGGATTAAGCAAAGTGGTAAGCATCTTTATTGTAGTAGTCTTCCCAGCCCCATTTGGACCAAGAAACGCAAACATGCTTCCCTTTTCAACACTAAATGTAATGTTATCAACTGCTTTTATCCTTCCTTTGGCAAAACTCTTTGACAAATTCTTAACACTAATTATTGAATTGTTATCATTCATCAAGCAAAAATGAAAAGTTGATTAATAAAGCTTGTTAAAGATTATAAAATAGAAAGAATTTACTGGGTTCATTGTATTCTGATTAAACAAACAACTTAAAAATACGATAGTAAGACCCTATCTACTCAATTTACAATTCGTTTTTTCTTAGTCTTATATTGAAAATATATCAAAAATAATAAAAATACATATAATGCATGTAACAAAATATCCACAGAATTTGCCTTGAAAACAAACAATTGCGGAATGCTGTTCAATACTTCTCTAAAATTTGTAAGAACAGCAACTACTATGGCGACCGATAAAAAAATGATAGATGTTAGCGAAGCGCAGGCTAACTTTTTATTCAACAAGAACAATGTTCCAACTATCAATTCGAATAAAACCGACAAGGGTAAAAAGATGACTGGAATCTTTAGTAGATTAAATTCTTCTATCCCGGCACCGTAGTTAAACATTCTGTAAACTGCAGCAGAAAAAAATACAACACCCATAAAAATGGTTATCCAATCGATTGTTTTTTTATTTTCCACGTATATATCATCACTTTAGAACTTTATACCTTAAAAACCTTGTTATATTATTCAAATTAAAAGTTAAGTATTTAAACAAGTTTAAACTATAAAAAATATGAAGATAGCAATATTTACCGATACGTTTTTTCCAAATATTGATGGTGTTGTTACAGTAACAGTCGATATTGCAAAAAGTTTAGCACGCGAAGGACATAAAGTTTTTATTGTGGCTCCGAAATACGGTAGAAAAGAAAGCTTTTTCTATCCGAATGTCAAAGTTTTGCGAATTAAATCAATGCCAGTACCATTTTATCCTGAATATAAATTTGCTAATTTTCTGGATGTATCTGTTTTAAACTTTTTTAAGAAAGAAAAAATAGACCTTGTTCATTCGCATTCCCCTTTTTCAATAGGTCTCCTAGGATTAATGACTGCAAAGTATCTTGAAATACCCATCGTAGGAACGTTTCATACATTCCTGGGAAATCCAGAATATCTGAAACACTTGAAGATAAACCCAGAAATCACACAATATCTTTCTTGGAGCATTCAAAGATTTTATTATGATCGGTGTGACTTAATAACGTGCCCTTCAGAGTCTACAAAAGAAGAATTGTTAGAACAGAATTTTAAAAAACCGATAAGAGTCATTCCAAATGGCGTAAACCCAAAGATGTTTGATAATCGCAAATGGAAGAAAATAAAGGATAAGTACAACAAAGATGGAAAAATTCTGCTTTTCATAGGGAGGTTAGCTCATGAAAAGAATATTTGTTATCTGTTGGACTGCTTCTCGAAGGTTGTGAAAAAAATGCCCAAGACTAAACTTCTAATTGTTGGGGGTGGCCCCCAAATGCATGAAATAAAGAACAAAATAAACCTTCTCAAACTAGAAAATCAAGTTATTCTGACGGGAAAAATAGATCACGCAAAGTTGATCAAATCATCAATCTTCAAAGCATGTGATGTGTTCGTTACCGCTTCTAAAACAGAAACGCAAGGCATATCTATGCTTGAAGCACAATCAAACAGTCTTCCTTGTGTTGCCGTAAAAGCATCTGGTACAAAAGATTTAATAAAAAATAATCATAATGGATTTCTCGTAAAAGACAAAGATAAATTAGAGTTTGCAAATAAGGTAATTGAAATACTAAGTAACGAAAAACTTCGCGAAAGAATGAAGAAAAATGCAGTTCATGGAGCAGCCAAATATTCTTTGTCAAATATCATGCGAACATGGAAAAAAGAGTACGGAAGGTTAAGAAAACATGACTAAAATAAGAAGAAAATCGCATGATCTAATAAGTCATAATAAAAAGTTGTTGAGAAACATCGTACTTTTCATAATAATCCTTTCTGCTTTAGCATACATAATACAACACCTAATAGATATCGCGGCGTTCAAAAACTATGTAAACTCATCTGGAATGTGGGCCCCATTTTTACTTCTTATCATAATCATCATTACCTCATCAATAGGCTTAGTTTTTACCATACCTGTTGCAATATCTGCATTAATTCTAAATCCATACCCTGCTTTTGTGATAAGTATCCTAGGACTAACAATTGGTGCATCAATATCTTTCCTCGTGGCGCGTAAATTTGGAAGAAGATACGTAGAAAAAAAATACATCGATAAACACCTTGTTCTAAAAAGATATGACTACCATTTGAGAAAAAAGGGTTTTTTAACCATATTTTATCTGAGACTAATTTCTCTAATTCCCTATGAACTTATAAACATCTTAGCAGGACTTTCTAGAATAGCGTTTGCACCCTACTTCTTTGGCACTCTTTTAGGAATTATCCCAGGAATAGTTTTAATGATTTTAGTAGTAAAAAATACTAACGATGTAACTTCTATTCAATTTTTCCTTAGTGCCATAATGTTAACCCTCTTTTCGCTAATCCCTCTTCTATCAAAAAAGCTTAGAAAGATAATATTCAATCTTTCATAAGTGGAGAATTATTTCCAAGTGTTATCATAATCTTCTAAATCGCCTTTGCTAAGCCTCATCCTAAACTCGCTCGTTATCACTTTTTTGATTATAGCACCACGACCTTCTCTATCAAAACGTCTAGAATTAAAATGAATTTGCTTAGATAATACTCTAAATTTGCCAATCTTCTGAACTCGATGTGCAAAATCATGATCTTCTGTTTGCTTTAATTCTTCATCAAAACCTTTTAACTTATTAAAAACATTTTTTGTGCACATTATAAAAGAACCAGTTGCCCCTGGAGATTTAGTATATTGCAAAATGAAGAGATATGCATTAGATAAAGCTAATAAACACTGATCAATGAATATTTTGTCATCAAGTCTGAAATAACATGTTGCTGCATCTAATTTCCTACACTTAAATTCGGTAAGACAGTCTTCCAAAAAATTCTTGGTAATGAAAACATCCGCATCCAAAAATAGTAGGCACTCTCCTTTTGCAACTTTAGCACCATTATTTCTTCCAACACCCGGCAAACCTCCATCAACAATTTTACATTTAAACTTTCGAGCTATTTTCCGAGTTCTGTCGAGTGAATTGTTGTCTGCAACAATTATCTCATAGTCTTTAAATCTCTGTGCAGTGATAGATCTAAGAAGCCTGGGTAAATGCATTTCCTCATTCTTAGTAGGAATAATGATGCTTAACATCAACTAGATAGTACAAAATCAATTTATAAACATTATCGATACCCTCCTCTAAAAGCACAATTAACCCTAAAATATATAAAAATAAGGTTAATAAAGCCAAAAAACGTAAAGTTTTAAGGAAAATGAAGATACAAAAGAAAGACGCAATTATTGCATTATTTTTTCTAGCAATTTATTTAATTGTTTCAATTAGAAATATTGCCTATTCCTACGTA
>SESG01027021.1_pt1 | contig 22075 bp, 19 predicted proteins | sample 3171421 | NCBI WGS metagenome assembly SESG01 (sample SAMN10866946, study PRJNA518727) | freshwater metagenome | biome: subpolar coniferous forest; feature: holomictic lake; material: water; isolation source: holomictic Lake 227, 6 m and 8 m depth | place: Canada: near Kenora, Ontario | collected...
AAAGAATAAGGATATTCTTGATAAGGAATATGTGAACTTCGAAGTCGGCATGAAAGCCAATAATTTCTCGAAGGCCGCAATTGATAAGTTATGGGAGACGTTGATCCCGTTCTCGGACTATGCCTTCAACCGAGCTCATAGCGCGGGCTATGGTCTGGTTTCATATTGGACGGCATACCTGAAAGCGAATTTCCCGGCCGAATACATGGCGGCACTTTTAACCAGCGTTCGAGATGATAAAGATAAGAGCGCGCTCTACTTAAATGAATGTCGCAGAATGGGAATTCAAGTTTTACCACCTGATGTGAATGAGTCGGCATCGGATTACACACCGCTCGGCACTGATATTCGTTTCGGTTTGACGGCGATTCGAAATGTGGGCGAGAACGTAGTTTCCTCAATTACCAACAATCGAGTTCTAAAGGGACGGTACACCTCGTTCGGTGATTTCTTGTCCAAGGTGGATGCGCAAGTATGTAATAAGAAAACGATCGAATCCCTGATCAAGGCCGGCGCCTTCGATTCGCTCAATCACACCCGCAAAGGTTTGACGATGGTCTATCTAGAAGCGATCGACTCAGTAAGCGAGACCAAGCGCGCGGAAGCAATTGGGCAATTTGATCTCTTTGGCGCCGAACCAGGTGGCACAAACACAACCGTAAGCGGAGTAGAACTCGATATTCCTCGCGGGGAGTGGGAGAAGATGCTGCTCCTTAGTTACGAGCGCGAGATGCTAGGTCTTTATGTCTCTGACCATCCACTCTTCGGAGTTGAACACATTCTCAAAGCAGCTACCGACATTCCGCTGAGTCAGATCTCGGATGACACCATCGGTCACGAACAGATCGTTACGATCGGCGGCCTGATCACACAAATTCAGCGGAAAGTTTCGCGCCAAGGAACTTCGTGGGCAATTGTTACAATTGAAGATCTTGAAGGTGCGATCGATGCCATGTTCTACTCTAAGGTCTACGAGCAGTACGCCATGAATCTAACCGAGGATCGAGTTGTGGTCCTTCGTGGCCGGATTGATAAGCGCGAAGAGCAACCTCGAATCACAGTAATTGAGATGAGTTTGCCTGATATCAACCAAGCTCCGACTGGTCCGTTGATCGTGACCCTCGATGCCCTCCGCTGCACTCCACCAGTAGTTGAACGAATGAAAGAGATTCTTCGTTCTCATCCTGGTTCGCGCGAAGTTCACCTAAAATTGGCCGATGGTGAGAAAAGCTTGGTTATGAAGCTAGATGATGGGCTAAAAGTCACTGCTTCCCCCAGCCTCAGTGCTGATTTGAAATCGATCCTTGGACCCGATTGTCTGGTTTAGCCGCTCGGTAATCAGTAAGCCCCAGCAGGTGCAGTGCCTCTAGAATTGCCCCATGCGTGAGATTCCGATTCGTACTCTTGATCTGCGGGGCCGAAAGCTCTCAAAATCGGGATATCAACGGGAATTGCCACGGGCGAAGATGGATGTTGAAGCGGCGGTACTTGCTATCACTCCAATACTTAGGCGCGTTAATGGCGGCTCGGAGTCAGATCTGCTCGATCTATGCCAAGAATTTGATGGAGTTCGTCCACCTCAGATCAGAGTTCCAGAAGTCGCGATTAAACAAGCACTGACGGATCTAGCGCCAGATATTCGCGCCGCGCTTGAGGAAGCAATTCGCCGAATCACCAAAGTGCACAGCGATCAGATTCGGGGCGAAATTCGCACTGAAGTTGTCCCCGGCGGTGAAGTTGTACAACGCTGGATTCCGGTTGACCGAGTCGGTCTCTATGTTCCTGGTGGCAAGGCGGTTTACCCAAGCTCGGTAATTATGAATGTCGTTCCTGCTCAGATCGCCAAAGTTTCTAGCATTGCCGTTGCCTCACCACCACAAGCAAATAATGGTGGCATGCCAAACCAAACAATTCTGGCAACTTGTGCGCTTCTTGGGATAACTGAAGTTTATGCAATTGGTGGTGCTCAGGCGGTAGCAATGTTTGCTTATGGTGTTGAGGGTGTCTGCGAATCGGTAGATATGGTTACCGGTCCTGGAAATATTTATGTCGCTGCTGCAAAGCGGGCGTTGCGAGGCAAAATTGGAATTGATTCCGAGGCTGGACCAACAGAAGTTGCAGTGCTTGCTGATGAGAGTGCAATTGCAGGCGAGGTTGCTTCGGATCTAATTAGCCAAGCCGAGCATGACACGATTGCCGCTGCAATCTTGGTGACAACTTCGATCGAACTCGCCGAATCGGTGCGTAAGGAATTGGCAGTGCGAGTTGCTACCACTAAGCACAGCGAACGAATCTTTGAAGCGCTCTCCGGAATTCAATCAGCGATTGTCTTGGTCGAAGATTTAGCGCAAGGAATTGCGGTTGTGAACGCTTACGCCGCAGAGCACTTAGAACTTATCGTTGCCGAACCGCAGGCAGTTGCCGTTCAGATTCGAAATGCCGGCGCGGTATTTCTGGGCAGGTTCTCGCCCGTCTCGCTAGGCGACTATTCCGCTGGCTCAAATCATGTTCTGCCTACCGGCGGTTGCGCCTGTCACTCAAGCGGGTTATCGGTGCAAAGTTTTCTGCGCGGCTTAACTTTTATTAACTATTCCGAAGCTGCTTTCATGGATATTGCGCCAAATGTCGTGACCCTGGCTAATGCCGAAGATCTCCCAGCGCACGGCGAGGCAATAAGTGCAAGATTTGAAGACAATGCCAGCCGATAAGGAACTCTGGCCAGCTTGGCTTCCGCTTCGTGCAGAGCTTCGAGAGCTCAAGGCATACGGGGCGCCACAAATTGAGAATGTGATTCACCTCAATACTAATGAGAATCCGTTCGAACTTCCTAAGGTGGTTGCGCAAGCGCTACAAGCTCGAATTGCAACCGTTGCAACTTCGCTAAATCGATATCCGGATCGCGATGCAGTGGACTTGAGAGCTGACTTAGCCAACTACATCAATCGAGCCGCCGGCAGCGACTTCGATTTTAAAAACATCTGGGCCGCAAATGGCAGCAACGAAGTTCTACAAACGCTACTTCTCGCCTGCGGTGGCGCTGACTCTTTAGCTTTGGGATTTACCCCTTCATATTCAGTACACCCATTGATCGCGAAAATAACAGGTACCGCATGGCAATCGGGCGCCCGTAATCCAGATTTCACATTGGACGCCGCGGTAGCAGTTTCAGAAATAACTAAGACCTTACCAACTTTGATTTTTATAACGACTCCCAATAATCCAACTGGAAATGCTTTACACATCGATGAGATCCGAGAACTCGCAGCGGCCGCCTTGAATGTCGGCGCATTACTAGTAGTAGATGAGGCATATCAAGAATTTTCCAGTGAAATCTCGGCGGTAACTCTGATATCGGAATTTCCAAATCTCGTGGTTACTCGGACAATGTCGAAGGCCTTTGCATTTGCCGGTGCTCGGGTTGGTTACCTTATCGCCCGCCCAGAGGTGATTGAGGCCATGCTCATTGCGAGACTGCCTTATCACCTCAGCTCTCTGACTCAAGCGGCTGCTCAAGTTGCCCTTATGCACCAAAGCGAGCTGCAAGCGGAAGTGCAAATCTTGATCTCCGAGCGGAGCCGAATCGAAGCAGCGATTGCGGCGCTGGGATTGTCGGTAATTCCAAGTAGCGCCAATTTTCTGCTCTTCACCGGATTTAAGAAACCGGCGGAACTCCTGTGGCAAGAGTTTCTCGATAACGGCGTTTTAATTAGAGATGTTGGCCTGCCGGGCTACCTGCGCGTGACTATAGGTACCGCCAGTGAAAATGATCGTTTTTTGGCGCTGCTCCAACGGCTTGCGTCATAATGTTCCTCTGCTCGAAGATTCCAACTGCACACTTTCATAGTCAGGGAGAAGAATGAGAACAGCTCATGTAAGTCGCGAGACTAAAGAGTCAGCCGTCAGCGTCGAATTAAATCTAGATGGCAGTGGGCTAATTGCCATCGATACTGGCGTGCCATTCTTTGACCATATGCTCTCTCAGTTGGGTAAGCACGCTGGTTTTGATCTAACCGTTGTAACCCGAGGTGATGTCGATGTCGATTCCCATCACACGGTCGAAGATACTTCGTTGGCATTTGGTCAGGCGCTGCGTGAGGCGCTCGGCGATAAAGCCGGAATTCGCCGATTCGGCGATGCCATGGTTCCGCTTGATGAGGTCTTGGTGCAAGCTGCCGTGGATCTTTCTGGTCGACCATATTTAGTTCATCGTCAGCCTGAGATCGTTGAGTTGATCGGGACTTTCGACACAACTCTGGGACGCCATATCTGGGAGTCAATTGTTGCCGAAGCGCGGATTGCTTTGCATGTCCGGGTTTTAGAAGGAAGAAATGCCCATCACGTCTTCGAAGCACAATTCAAGGCGGTGGCGCGCGCTCTGCGTGATGCTGTTGCTATCGATGGTCGTATCACTGGCATTCCATCGACAAAGGGTGTTCTTTGATCGCTATTTTGGATTATGGCTCCGGAAATCTTAGATCTGCCGAGCGTGCTTTTGCTCTCACTGGCCAAGAAGTAATCGTCACCTCCGATCGGGACCTCTGTCTTTCGGCTGATGGCCTAGTCGTTCCCGGAGTTGGCGCTTTTAGCGCCTGTATGGAACAACTGCGCTCCATCGCAGGCGAGGAAATAATTGCCGAACGTCTTTCCATGAAGCGAAAGATTTTTGGCATCTGCGTGGGAATGCAAATATTTTTTGCTGGTGGTACTGAAAAGAATGGAAGTCTTGGTCTTGGTATCTGGCCAGGTGAAGTCAGCCAAATTTCCGCACCAATTTTGCCGCACATTGGTTGGAATACGGTATCCGCGCCATCTGAATCTAGTCTTTTCAAAGGCGTTGCTGATCAATCCTTCTACTTCGTCCATTCCTTTGCGGCAAAGACCAATGTCTCATTGGCGCTCAATACGATCTGCGAATATGGCGAACCTTTTCTTGCCGCAGTCGAATCTGAATATGTTGTAGCTACACAGTTTCATCCCGAGAAGAGTGGCGACGCCGGCGCTCAACTAATCATGAATTGGGTCAAAACATTATGAGCACCTCGTTGGAACTTTTACCTGCGATTGATGTCAAGGATGGCCGTGCCGTTCGATTGGTTCAAGGAGAACTGGCACACGAGAGCATTTACGGTGAACCACTTGAAGTTGCCCGCGAATTTGAGGCGGCGGGTGCCAAGTGGATTCACTTGGTTGATTTGGATGCCGCATTTGGTATCGGTAGTAATGCTGCACTTCTTGCCGAAGTTATCGCCGCAGTCGATATTGATGTAGAACTTTCTGGTGGCATCAGAGATGATGATTCACTTCGCCGCGCACTTGCAACAGGCTGCCGAAGAGTGAACCTTGGAACTGCAGCGCTTGAAAATCCTGACTGGACCGCAAAGGTAATTTCAGAGTTTGGCGATCGAATCGCTGTTGGCTTAGATGTTCGTGGCCACACCTTAGCTGCCAGAGGTTGGACAAAAGATGGTGGCGATCTCTTCGAAACATTGGCTCGTCTAGATCGTGACGGATGTGCCCGATATATCGTTACGGATGTTGCTAAAGATGGAACCCTAACTGGTCCAAATCTCGAGTTACTGAAATCGGTTTGTGCGGCAACCGATCGACCGGTTATCGCTAGCGGCGGCGTTGCAGAACTCTCTGACCTAGTAGCCCTCAAGTCTTTAGTTGATATTGGGATCGAAGGCGCAATTGTCGGTAAGGCGCTCTACGCGGGAGCATTTACGCTCGAAGCTGCGCTACAAGTTTGTTACAAATGACCCTCGCAAAACGAATTATCCCTTGCCTCGACGTTGCAGGTGGCCGAGTAGTTAAGGGCGTAAATTTTATAAACCTGAAAGATGCCGGTGACCCAGTCGAGTTAGCAAAGCGCTACGGCGAAGAGGGAGCCGATGAGCTCACCTTCTTGGATATTTCAGCCAGTGTCGAAGCGCGAAAAACCACAATAGAGATAGTGCGACAGACTGCCGAGCAAGTGTTTATCCCACTTACTGTTGGTGGCGGCATCAGATCAACCGACGATGTTAATAATCTGCTCCGAAATGGCGCAGACAAAGTTTCAATAAATACCGCCGCGATCGCTCGGCCGGAATTAATTAATGAGATTGCAGATCGTTTTGGCAATCAAGTTTTAGTTCTCTCGGTTGATGCCCGCCGCGGCCGAACCCCTTCGGGCTTTGAAGTGACAACCCATGGCGGTCGGCAGGGCACCGATATTGATGCCTTGGCCTGGGTGGAAACTGCCATTGCCAGAGGAGTTGGTGAAATTCTCTTAAATTCGATGGATGCTGACGGTACCCGGGCTGGATATGACATTGAGATGATTGCCGCGGTTCGTGCGATTGCCAGTGTCCCGATAATCGCCAGCGGGGGAGCCGGAGCTATGAGCGATTTCGCCCTCGCCCTAAATGCTGGTGCTGATGCACTTTTGGCTGCCAGCGTCTTCCACTTTGGGATTCACAAAATTGGCGAGGTCAAGCGCTATTTGGCTGCCGAGGGATATCCCGTTCGCCAGTAGCGCTGAACAGGGCAGAATAGGCAGATGAATCAGATGCTTCCGGCGGAAATTGTTGAGCGCTTTGAGCGCGGTGAACTAGTTGCGGTTATCGCACAGGATGAAGCCACGTTGGAAGTGCTTATGCTCGCTTGGGCAAATCGTGAAGCCCTGGAAGCCACCCTGTCTACCGGTCGTGGCACATACTGGAGTAGAAGCCGCAATGAGCTTTGGGTAAAAGGGGAAACATCAGGACACGAGCAGACCGTCTTTTCGGTTACCTATGACTGCGATGGCGATGCCATTCTTTATAAAGTGGCTCAGGTCGGCGCTGCTTGCCACACCGGGGATCGCAGTTGCTTTCATCGCGATCTTAAGATCGCAAAAATTGGTGAGGCCACCTGATGAAATTGGAAGAGTTTCAGGAGCATGCCAAGACACATAACGTGATTCCAGTTTGGCGGAAATTTTTAGCCGATAGCGAGACACCTCTTACCCTCTTTAGAAAGTTAGCCGGCGATCGCTCGGGAACCTTTCTGCTGGAATCTGCCGAGCATGGTGGGGTTTGGTCGCGCTACTCCTTTATCGGCGTGAACTCGCAAGCGACCTTGACCGAGAAGGATGGCCAAGCCATTTGGGAGGGCGTAATGCCAGCCGGAGCTCCGCATGGGATTGATCCTCTGGATGCGTTGCGGATCGCTGCCCAACATTTGCGCTCGCCAAGGATTCCTCATTTGCCGCCGCTAACTGGTGGTTTGGTTGGCTATATGGGTTACGAAGTAGTTCGTCGACTCGAGCGAATTTCCAGCATTTCTAAGAAAGATTTAGCTTTGCCGGAGTTGGCCTTTATGTTGACCTCCGATTTGGCGATCTTTGATCACCAAGACGGAACGCTTACGCTGATTGCAAATGCGATCAATTGGAATGGAAGTAGCGAGGGCGTCGAAGAAGCCTTCGAAGATTCCAACCGACGCTTAGATCAGATGGCGTTATCTCTAAAGGCGCCGCTGGAATCGCACATCACACAACTTGCCGAAAGAGCTGAACCAAAGTTCGAGCGCAACATGACCTCGGAGCAGTACCAGTCGCAGGTAGAGAAGATAAAGGAAGATATTCGTTCAGGTGAGGCCTTCCAAGTTGTGTTATCACAACGCTTCACAATGGAATGTTCTGCTTCCGCTTTGGATGTCTATCGAGCGCTTCGACTTCATAACCCAAGTCCGTATATGTACCTGCTCCGCTTTTCGGATGGTCTTGAGATCGTTGGATCCAGTCCCGAGGCGCTAGTTAAAGTCACCGATGAAGAAGTCATGATTCATCCACTTGCCGGAACTCGTAAGCGATCAAATGATCCAGAGATTGATATTGCCGTCGGTGAAGAATTATTAGCCGATCCCAAGGAACGAGCTGAGCATTTGATGCTCGTTGATTTAGGTAGAAATGATCTGGGCCGGGTTTGCGCTTCCGGAACGGTAGAAGTTGTTGAATTCATGCATGTTGAACGCTTTTCGCACGTGATGCATATCGTTTCAACAGTTATCGGAAAATTGGCTGCCGATAAATCCCCAGTTGATGCCCTCTTTTCGGTTTTTCCGGCGGGCACACTATCTGGTGCGCCAAAACCGCGAGCAATGGAGATTATCGAAAACTCAGAACCGACTCGGCGTGGAATTTACGGTGGCACCATCGGATATCTGGATTTCACTGGGAACATCGACACCTGCATTGCGATTCGAACCGCAGTGTTAAAAGAGGGCAAGGCTTATGTTCAAGCGGGAGCAGGGATCGTTGCCGACTCAATTCCAGAATTAGAAAATCAAGAGTGCCTGAACAAGGCCGCCGCAGTACTGGGTGCAATTGCCACGGCGAATGCCATGCGAGCGATATGAAGCGTCGACTAAACCTAATTATTTCATTGGGGCTGATAATTCTCGGAGCGATTCTTACCAAGGCGCTACAACACAAATTTTCACTGCCGATTTTTGCGCTCTTGATGATTGCGCTAGTTGGGTTGGCAGTTCAAATTATCCGGCGGCTTTTGCGTCGAGGAATCTCGCCGAAATATGAACGAAGACCACGCTCTCCCTGGAGCGCGCTCTCTGATGGAATCGATCCGACGATATGAGTTCGGCGCTGGAGATGATAATCGAGGGGGTCTTGGAAGATCTTTCGGCTCGGAAGCTCCCAATGTCACAACTCAAAGAGCAACTGGCGCACGCCCCAACGATCCGTGATGCATATGGTGCGCTCAATGTTGGGCACTTAGCCCTGATTGCTGAAGTCAAACGTTCCTCTCCAAGCAAAGGCGCCTTAGCTTCGATTTCAGACCCAGCAGAATTGGCGAGTCAATATCAAGATGGCGGCGCAAATGTCGTAAGCGTTCTTACTGAAGGTCGACGCTTCGGCGGTTCGATCGCTGATTTAGTCAAAGTTCGAGCTGCCATTGAACTACCGGTATTGCGCAAAGATTTCATCGTGACTGAGTACCAAGTTATTGAAACTCGTGCCATTGGGGCTGATCTTCTTCTGTTGATCGTTGCTGGCTTGAGCGATTCGCAACTTAAAGATTTTCATCAAATTGCAACCGAACTTGGGTTAGCGGTCTTAGTTGAAGTCCATGACGAAACTGAAATCGAACGGGCGTTGGCAATCTCACCTCGAATAATTGGCGTTAACTCTCGCAACTTGAAAACTTTGGAAATTAATCCAGGTGCCTTTGCAAAATTACTTCCGCTAATTCCCACTCAAATCACGCGGATCGCTGAATCCGGGATCTCAGATCGATCCCAGGTAGCAGAGATTGAAGCCTTGGGGGCGCAAGCGATATTAGTGGGGGAGACTTTGGTACGGGCCAGCGACCCGCAAACCGGTATAAGACTCTTGCTGGGCAATTGATCTCACGCCCCGTCGACGGGCAGCCAGCATCTGAACTGCGTAAACTTCGACCGCATGAATTTTGTAGTTACCACCGCTTTAACAATAGAAGGGCAAGATGAATGAGTAGCGACTCACCCGCCATTGCTTTGGGTCATTTTGGTCCTTACGGTGGCCGCTTCGTTCCGGAAGCTTTAATTTCCGCACTTGACGAACTCGAAGCCGCTCATTTGTCGGCTCAGCAAGATCCGATTTTTCAGGCAGAGCTAGACCATCTTCATAAGACTTATACGGGAAGACCAAGCATCATTACCGAAGTTCCCCGCTTTGCCGAACATGCCGGTGGGGTTCGAATTCTTTTAAAGCGGGAAGATTTAAATCATACGGGCAGCCACAAGATCAACAATGTTCTCGGTCAGGCGCTGCTTACCAAGCGCATGGGAAAGAAACGGATAATTGCCGAAACGGGTGCCGGCCAACATGGCGTGGCATCGGCAACCGCGGCGGCGCTTATGGGATTGGAATGCGTTGTATATATGGGCGAGGAAGATACTCGTCGACAGGCGCTCAATGTTGCCCGAATGAAACTTTTAGGCGCTGAAGTTATTCCAGTTACTCAAGGATCACGAACCTTGAAAGATGCAATCAATGAGGCGATGCGCGACTGGGTAACGAATGTTGATACCACTCATTATCTTTTAGGTACGGTGGCAGGTCCGCATCCATTTCCAACTATGGTTCGTGATTTTCACCGGATCATAGGTGTTGAAGCCAGAGCCCAAGTTTTGGAATTAACTGGTCAACTTCCCGATGTGATCTTGGCTTGTGTTGGCGGTGGCTCTAATGCAATCGGAATATTCCACCCATTTATCGATGATGTTGGAGTTCGCTTAATTGGTTTGGAGGCTGGCGGCAGCGGCGTCCTAACTGGGTTGCATGCCGCGACAATTACCGGCGGAAGTCCAGGAGTTCTTCACGGCACCCGCTCCTATGTTTTGCAAGATGCCAACGGCCAGACCGTTGAATCACATTCGATCTCAGCGGGCTTGGATTACCCAGGAGTTGGTCCTGAGCATGCTTATCTTCACGACATTGGCCGCGCTGAATATCGCGCGATCACCGACGATGAGGCCATGGAAGCATTCTCCTTGCTCTGTAAAACTGAGGGAATAATTCCAGCGATTGAAACTGCTCATGCTCTAGCAGGAGCGATGAAAGTTGGAAAGGAATTGGCTGCTGAAGGTAACGGTGATGCCCTCCTTCTAATTAATCTTTCCGGACGAGGCGATAAAGATGTTCAAACTGCCGCCGACTATTTTGGAATTGAACTATGAACCCAACCCCACTCGCGCAACTATTTGCCAAATTGAAATTGGAAAACCGAGCCGCGCTCATCGGATACCTCCCAGCTGGGTTTCCGTCGAAGGCGGGATGCATCGACGTTATTAAAGCGATGGTTGACGGGGGAGTAGATGCGATCGAGATCGGCTTCCCTTACAGCGATCCAGTAATGGATGGTCCGATTATCCAAGCCGCCGCGGATCAATCCTTGAAAGCTGGCACTGGCGCGAGCGATGTTTTTGAAACCTTAGCTGCGACTACTGCTCTAGGAGTACCTGCCGTTGTCATGACCTACTGGAACCCGATCGAAAAATATGGCGTGGAGAAATTTGCGCAAAGCTTGAAAGCTGCTGGTGGTTCCGGCGTTATAACTCCTGATCTAACCATTGAAGAGTCAACGGCTTGGGCTAGCGCTGCAAATTCCGCCGCGATAAATCGAATTTACGTTGTGGCGCCAAGCACCAGCCCGGAACGACTCCTAAAGGTAACTTCACAATGTTCTGGTTTTGTCTACGCCGCAAGTTTGATGGGGGTAACCGGAACTCGTACCGCGGTCGCTAGTGGCGCAAAATCCCTGGTGCAACGCATTCGCGAAACCACTTCGACTCCAGTTGCCGTCGGGCTCGGAGTCTCCACTCAGGAACAAGCGCACGAAGTTGCTTCTTATGCCGACGGTGTAATAGTTGGCTCAGCCTTTATTAGGCTGATTCAAGAGGCACCCTCAGCCGCGGCCGGATTGCAAAAAGTGAGGGAATTGGCAGCAGCCTTAGCCCTTGGCGTGCATCGCTAGGAGATTTGGTGAGGTAAGTTTGCCTTATTGAGCGCGACAGTACGCGCATTAGTTTTCTCGAATGGGAGTAGATACGTGGCGCAAAAGAGTGGTGGCGATAAGGCAACTCGAATTCTGGTTATCGGAATGGTGATCTTTGTAGTACTCGTCGGCGTGATCTTCTCAGTGGTAAGTGCAAATTCTCGCAACCATGTGGCAATCCCATCGGCCGTTTCCAAAGCAGATGGTTATGGCATTGTTTTCAATGGCGCAAAAAAGCCAGTCATCGATGTTTGGGAAGATTTTCAGTGCCCAATCTGCCAACGATTCGAAGCGCTAAATGGCAACTACATGAATTCAATTGTTCGTACCGGCAAAGCTAAAGTTGTTTACCACACCATGTCCTTTATCGGAGCGGAGTCGGTAACCTCTGCCGCTGCTGCGGCGTGTGCGGCCGATTCTGGCAAGTTCTTAGAATTCCACACTGCGCTCTACCAAAATCAACCATCAACCGAAAACTCTGGCACTTGGACCAATCCACTATTGATCGTCCTGGGCGGAGCTTCTGGTATCACCGATAAGAACTTTGCTTCATGCGTAAACTCGGGCAAGTATATAAATTGGACCAAGAACATCGAAACTGATGCGGCCAAGAAGAATATCAATGCAACGCCAACAATTTTTGTAAATGGGAAGGAACTCAATCGAGCTACGCAGTACATGGATGCCGCAGCCTTTAAAGCTGCCCTTGCAGCTGGCGGTATCGCGTAACTAATGCGTTTTTTTATCCCAACGCCAACTCGATCCTGGGTGGCGTTGGGGCCAATCACTATCCATTTTTACGCATTGGCAATTTTAAGCGGAGCCGTATTAGCGATTTTCTTAACTCGTTATCGATATCGCCAAGCCGGCGGTGACCCCGAAGAAGTTTCAGATCTTGCACTTTGGTCGATTCCCGCTGGAATTATAGGCGGCCGTCTTTATCACGTTATAACTTCACCAGATGCCTACTTCGGAGCCGGGGGCCACCCACTTAATGCGCTAAAGATTTGGCAAGGTGGAATGGGGATCTGGGGCGCGATCGCGCTTGGCGTGATTGTGGCGCGATTGCGGTTTTCCAAAATTTCTAAAAATTTAAGTTTCTCGCAAGCGTTAGATGCAGTGGCGCCTGCACTGTTGATTGCCCAAGGTGTTGGTCGATGGGGCAATTGGTTTAATGCGGAATTATTTGGCAAGCCAACCACTTTGCCTTGGGGGTTGGAAATTCCCTTCGGATTTCGACCGGTCGGTTATGAACAATTTTCTACTTATCATCCAACTTTTCTTTACGAATCGCTCTGGTGCTTCGCTGCCGCGGCGTTCTTGATTTATCTGCCCTATTTCAAGCGGCGCCCGCCCGGTTATCTCTTTGTGGCCTACATCTCCTTGTATACCGCTGGTCGAACCTGGATCGAAGCGCTACGGATCGACCAAGCTCACAGGATTTTGGGTCTGCGGCTAAATGTTTGGGTGAGCGCAACTCTATTGTTCATCTCCGTGCTGGCACTGATTAGATCCAGACGAAGGGCGGCGCCACTTTCAGCCAGTTAGACTGCGGAGATGATTGAAGATGTCCATATCCGTAATGAAGAGCACAGAACCCACAAAGCGGGTTGGCTACGTGCCGCAGTCCTTGGTGCCAATGATGGTCTGATCGCCACTGCCAGCTTAATGATTGGCGTTTCGGCAGCGCGCGTATCTTCTAGTTTCCTGATCACCGCCGCCGTTGCTGGAATTGTTGCTGGCGCAATGTCTATGGCCGTCGGTGAGTACATCTCCGTACGTTCCCAGAGCGATATCGAAGAGTCCGACCGCAATTTAGAGATTCAGCATCTGGCCCTTGATCCGGAAGGTGAGCTTGAAGAGCTGGTCCATATTTATATGAATCGCGGCCTTACGCGGGAATTGGCAGAACAGGTCGCCCACACCATGCACGAGCGCGATGCGCTCGAGGCTCACCTGCGGGATGAACTTGGCCAATTTGAGCACACTAAGGCTCGGCCCCTTCAAGCTTCGATCGCCTCGTCACTTAGCTACACCGCCGGCGGAATTGTTCCATTTTTGGGTGCGCTCGCCCCAACCATGGGGGCAAAAGTTTGGAGCATCGTGGCCTTCACGATTGTTGGTTTGATTGGCACCGGAGTTGTCAGCGCGAGGTTGGCTGGCTCTGGGGTCGTTAAAACCACGCTGCGAATCCTGATTGGCGGCAGCGTCGGAATGGCGATCACCGCTGGAATTGGTTCATTGGTTCATCTTTCGGGCATCTAGTTGCTACTCTTTCCTGCTCCGCAAGCTCTGACTGGATCCATCCCCGATCTTTTTTGAACTGACGAAGCTTTTTCCGCTAGTTGGGCCATCGTCGTCCCGACCGTTCACTAGGAGCGATCGTGACACTTTTTAGCAATCTGCCTGCTGCCCAAGGTCTCTATGACCCAGCACAGGAACATGATTCATGTGGCGTGGCGATGGTTGCTACGTTAAACAAGATTGCAACTCATCAGATCGTTGCTCAAGCGCTGACCGCACTTAGGAATTTAGAACACCGCGGCGCATCCGGGGCGGAACCCGACAGTGGTGATGGCGCGGGAATTTTGATCTGTATTCCGGATACTTTCTATCGCGAAGAAGTGAAGTTTGAACTGCCGGCGCCAGCACATTATGCAACGGGAGTCGCGTTCATCGACCCTTCACTTACCGATCGCGCTTTAATGGAAAGCATCGCGAGCGAGGAGAACCTGGTAATTCTTGGCTGGCGTCAGTTGCCAGTTAACCCAAACTCATTGGGCAAAACCGCACTCTCCGTTATGCCACAATTTGAACAACTTTTTCTTGCCGGTAAAAATGGCGAATCAGATTTAACCCTTGATCGAATGGCTTTTGCTTTTCGCAAGCGGGTAGAACATGAACTTCCAATTTATTTCCCATCACTTTCATCTCGAACCATTGTCTACAAGGGCATGTTGACCACCGGACAACTTGAAGAGTTCTTTCCGGATTTATCAGATCCCCGCGTGGTATCAACTTTGGCGCTTGTTCACTCTCGTTTTTCAACCAACACTTTCCCATCTTGGCCACTTGCTCACCCTTATCGTTTTATTGCCCACAACGGTGAAATCAATACCGTTCGCGGAAACCGGAACTGGATGCGCGCTCGCGAAGCAATGCTCGAGAGCGAAATAATCCCTGGCGACATTTCACGACTCTTTCCGATTGTTGATCAAGCCGGCAGCGACACCGCCTCATTTGATGAGGTCCTGGAGTTGCTATATCTGGGCGGGCGATCTCTGCCACATGCAATCTTGATGATGATTCCTGAAGCGTGGGAAAACCATGCCACCATGCCTCAGAATCGACGCGATTTTTACGCCTTCCATTCTTCGATGATGGAACCTTGGGATGGTCCAGCTTGTGTGACATTTACTGATGGTCGCCAGGTAGGTGCAGTACTTGATCGAAACGGGTTGCGGCCTTCTAGGTATTGGGTCACTAAAGATGGCCTGGTAGTGCTCGCCAGCGAGGTCGGTGTTCTTGATATTGCACCAGCGAACGTTGCCCGAAAGGGACGATTGCAACCAGGAAAGATGTTCTTGGTTGATATCGAACAAGGTCGAATTATCGAAGATGATGAGATTAAGAATCAGCTGGCCGATTCGGCGCCTTACGGAGAATGGCTCCACAGCGGAATAGTTCAGCTCGCCGATCTTCCAGCGCGCGAACACATTGTGTACCCACACTCATCGGTAGTTCGTCGTCAACGCGCCTTCGGTTACACCGAAGAAGAGTTACGAATCATCATTACCCCCATGGCTAAGAATGGGATGGAACCCCTTGGTTCTATGGGTACCGATACTCCGATCGCCGCGCTTTCAAACAAGCCGCGCATTCTCTTTGATTACTTTGCCCAGCTATTTGCCCAAGTTACAAATCCACCGCTGGATGCGATTCGGGAAGAATTGGTCACTAGTCTTGGTGGAACTATCGGTCCAGAACACAACTTGCTCGACCCTGGTCCATTCTCTTGCCGCCAAATTTCACTTGCCTTTCCAGTTATCGATAATGATGAGCTTGCCAAGATCATCCACGTAAATGTCGATGGCGACCATCCAGGCTTTGCCACGCATGTGGTGCGCGGTCTCTTTCCTGTCCAAGGTGGTGGCGAAGCGCTCGAGGAGCGAATTGCTGAGATTCGGATTGAAGTCTCTAATGCGATCGCAGAAGGCGCACGAATCATTGTGTTATCTGATCGAGATGGTGACTCCGAAAATGCACCGATCCCATCACTTCTTCTAACCGCCGCAGTTCATCATCATTTGATTCGCGAAAAGACCAGAACCAAAGTTGGGCTAGTCGTTGAAACCGGCGAAGTTCGCGAAGTTCACCACGTAGCGCTGCTCATTGGCTTTGGTGCCGCCGCCGTTAATCCTTACCTTGCGATGGAGAGCGCCGAGGACTTGGTCCGCCAAGGAGTCATTACCGGTATCACTCCGGAAAAAGCTGTTGGCAACTTGATCAAATCCTTAGGTAAAGGTGTTTTGAAAGTCATGTCCAAAATGGGAATCTCAACTATCGCTTCGTATACCGGTGCTCAAGTTTTCGAAGCCATTGGTCTGTCGCGCGATGTTGTGGATGAATACTTCACCGGCGTCACCTCTCGGTTAGGTGGAATAAGTCTCGGGGTAATCGCCGAAGAGACCATTAAACGCCACCACATTGCATATCCACCCGGAGGTGAAGTCCCTGGCACAAAGCGACTTCCGATTGGTGGCGAGTATCAATGGCGCCGCGAAGGTGAACCGCACTTGTTCGATCCAGAGACGGTATTCACTCTTCAACATTCAACCAGGTCCAAGCGCTATGACATTTTTAAGCGTTACACCAAGAAGATTGATGATCAATCTCATTCACTGATGACGCTGCGTGGTCTCTTCTCATTCAATGAAGGCATGCGGTCAGCAATTTCAATTGATGAGGTTGAGCCGATCTCAGAAATTATCAAACGCTTCGCAACAGGGGCCATGTCCTACGGTTCGGTCTCTCAAGAGGTTCATGAAACTCTAGCAATTGCTATGAATCGCATCGGTGGAAAATCCAATACCGGTGAAGGCGGCGAAGATCCAGAGCGTTACATACCCGAGGCCAATGGCGACTCAAAGCGGTCAGCCATCAAGCAGGTAGCTAGCGGTCGTTTTGGCGTAACCTCCGATTACCTAGTAAATGCTGATGATATTCAAATTAAAATGGCACAAGGTGCAAAACCTGGCGAAGGTGGCCAGCTCCCCGGGAATAAGGTCTATCCCTGGATTGCAAAAGTCCGTTACTCAACACCGGGAGTGGGTCTAATTTCACCACCACCTCATCACGATATTTATTCGATCGAAGATTTAGCGCAACTTATTCACGATCTGAAGAACGCTAATAATCGGGCACGAGTTCACGTAAAACTAGTTGCCGAAGTTGGAGTGGGAACTGTTGCTGCTGGAGTAAGTAAGGCACACGCCGACGTCGTCTTGATCTCTGGTCACGATGGTGGCACGGGTGCCTCTCCGCTCACATCGCTAAAGCATGCTGGCGCGCCTTGGGAGTTGGGATTAGCCGAGACGCAACAGACCTTGATTCTCAATGGATTGCGTGATCGCATTGTGGTTCAAGTTGATGGTCAGATGAAAACCGGCCGCGATGTAATTATCGGTGCGCTACTTGGCGCCGAGGAGTTTGGTTTCGCAACCGCGCCACTCATAGTTTCGGGTTGTGTAATGATGCGCGTCTGTCATTTAGATACTTGCCCAGTAGGAGTCGCGACACAAAACCCAGAACTCCGGGCTCGCTTCTCTGGCAAACCAGAATTCGTCGAAACATTCTTTGAATACATTGCCGAAGAAGTTAGAGAGTGGTTGGCAAAACTGGGATTCCGTAGCCTTGATGAAGCAATCGGTCAGGTTGAATTTCTTGATACCACGGTGGCTGTTGATCATTGGAAGGCAAGCGGGTTGGATCTTTCGCCACTTCTTGAATCTCCCGTCGGCGACGAGAACACACCCAGAAAGAATTTGATTTTCCAAGATCACGGTTTGGCAGGGGCACTAGATAACAAACTTATTGAACTCGCAGCCGACGCGCTTCTAACTGCGACACCTGTTCGAATCGAACTTCCGGTTCGAAATGTGAACCGAACCGTTGGAACCATGCTTGGGGCAGAACTGACCCGTCGTTATGGTGGCGCCGGCCTACCAGCTGGATTGATCGACATTTCATTGCACGGCTCAGCCGGTCAATCTCTCGGAGCCTTTCTTCCTAGCGGCATTTCGATCAGGTTGTATGGCGATACCAATGACTTCGTGGGCAAGGGGCTATCTGGGGGACGGATCATTGTTCGCCCTGATGAGAGCGCAACTTTTGCCTCTCACGAGAATGTAATTGCCGGAAATGTCATCGGGTATGGTGCGACTTCGGGTCAGATCATGATTCGCGGCGTCGTAGGTGAGCGCTTCTGTGTTCGAAACTCTGGCGCTACCGCAATCGTCGAGGGTGTTGGTGATCATGGTTGCGAATATATGACCGGTGGCGTTGCCCTTATTTTGGGCAAGATCGGTCGAAACTTTGCCGCGGGCATGTCTGGCGGCCGAGCGTTCGTCTTGGATTTAGATGCGCGTCTGGTCAATACCGAAATGGTTGATGTTCTTGGACTTCCGGCAGAACAAGAAGAGCTAGTTCAATCTTTGATCTCGGGCTTTTACTCCGAAACCGGATCTGAAATAGCACATGAGCTCTTAGCAAATTGGGCTACTACAAAGAGTCGAATCTCGTTGGTTATGCCAAGAGATTATGCGCGCGTGCTTTTGGCAATCGAACGAGCCGAACGAGATGGACTTAACGTCGACAAGGTAATCATGGAGGCACTCAATGGCTGATCCACGTGGATTTCTTACTACTCCAAGAGCACTTCCCTCCAGAAGACCTGTTGACGTTCGGATTCAAGATTGGAAAGAGGTTTACCAACCTCAAGATTTTGGTGACCTGCAGAAGCAGGCCGGCCGATGCATGGATTGCGGAATCCCGTTCTGCCACCAAGGCTGTCCGCTCGGCAACCTAATCCCCGAATGGAATGATTTGATTTGGCGGGGCGAAAAGATCGAGGCAATTGCGAGATTGCATGCGACCAATAACTTTCCAGAATTCACTGGTCGGCTATGCCCAGCGCCCTGCGAGAGCGCTTGTGTGGTTGGAATCAATGCTGATGCTGTGACGATCAAGCAGGTTGAACTTCGCACGATTGAAGAAGCGTTTTCAAATGGAAACGTGCTTCCACTTCCTTCCGATCGACTGACAGGAAAGACCATCGCAGTAATTGGATCAGGCCCTGCAGGTTTGGCGGCAGCTCAACAGTTAACGCGCGCGGGACATACGGTTGCCGTCTATGAGCGCGCGGAAAAAATCGGGGGCTTGATGCGTTATGGAATTCCCGAGTTCAAGATGGAGAAATCAATATTGGATCGCAGACTAAATCAAATGGAAGCCGAAGGAACTCGTTTTCGGGCTGGAGTTAACGTTGGCGAAGAGATAACGGGCTCGCAGCTTCGAGTTAAATACGACGCAGTAGTTCTTGCCGTAGGTTCAACGAATTGGCGCGACCTTTCGCTACCCGGTCGCGAATTCAAGGGCATCTATCAAGCGATGGAATATTTACCTTGGGGAAATAAACAAGCGCTTAACGAACTTCCGGGGGAGTCGCCGATAACTGCCAGCGGCAAGCATGTAGTGATCTTAGGTGGTGGCGATACCGGTGCCGATTGTTTGGGAACCGCAATCCGCCAAGGTGCTGCCAGTGTGACGCAATTGGAGATCATGCCAAGACCAACTGAGGAGCGTCCATCTTCACAACCTTGGCCAACCTATCCAATGCTCTATCGGGTAAGTAGCGCACACGAAGAGGCGGGGGAGCGGCTCTATGCCGTCTCAACTGAAGAGTTTCTCGGCGATGGCGATGGAAATCTTCGGGCGATCAAATTAGTAGAGACAACTTTAACTAATGGAAAATTTGAAAGAGTTCCTGGATCAGAACGAGAGATCCCGGCTGATCTCGTCTTTCTTGCTATGGGTTTTGTCGGCCCCGAGAAAAGTCCGCTGCTTTCGCAACTTGAGGTAGAACTCGATGAGCGCGGAAATATTAAGCGCGATTTAAATTATCAATCAACAACTGAAGGCGTTTTCGTTTGTGGTGATGCTGGTCGTGGTCAATCGCTAATTGTGTGGGCCATCGCCGAGGGACGGAGCGCCGCTGCTGCGGTAGATGAATATTTGGTGGGAGTTACACAACTTCCCGCGCCTATTGCCCCCACTGACCGATCTCTGATGGTTTAAGGTTATCGACATGCGTAGAGCAAAAATTGTATGCACCATGGGTCCAGCTGTTGAATCCCCGGAAAAGGTTCATGAGCTAATTGCGGCTGGCATGAATATGGCCCGACTAAATCTCTCCCACGGTGGTTATCCGGAGCATCAAAGTCGCCTTGACCTGGTTCGAGCCGCAGCTGCCGCAGCAGGTCGGCCGGTTGCTATTTTGGTTGACCTCCAGGGTCCGAAGATCCGATTGGCTCGCTTCGCCGCTGGCCCACATGAACTTTTTCGTGGCGATATTTTCACGATTACCACCGATGATGTTGTTGGCACCAAGGAGCGAGTCGGAACTACCTTCAAAGGTTTGCCAGGCGACTGTAAAGCCGGCGATCGAATTCTGATTGATGATGGCAAAGTAACCGTCGAAGTGGTCGAAGTTAAAGGCAACGATGTCGTGACCAAAGTTATCCAACCGGGATTTGTTTCCAATAATAAAGGTATAAATCTTCCAGGAGTTGCCGTATCAGTTCCGGCAATGTCCGAGAAAGATATTGAAGATTTACGCTGGGGCTTACATGCCGGCGCCGATTTCATCGCACTCTCTTTTGTGCGCAGCGCTGAAGATATCAAAGATGTTCATCGGATCATGGATGAAGAGGGAATTCGTCGCCCAGTTATTGCCAAAATTGAAAAGCCACAAGCAGTAGAGAATCTGGAAGAGATCGTGGCGGCTTTTGATGGCATCATGGTTGCACGCGGTGATTTGGGCGTTGAACTTCCAATCGAGGAAGTTCCATTAGTTCAAAAACGTTGCGTCACCTTGGCTAGAGAGTCGGCGAAGCCGGTCATCGTTGCGACTCAGATGCTCGACTCCATGATCTCCAACTCAACACCGACCCGGGCAGAGGCCACTGACTGCGCAAATGCCGTTCTAGATGGCGCTGATGCCCTGATGCTTTCGGGAGAGACGAGCGTTGGCGATTTTGCGATCCAAGCAGTTCAAACGATGGCGCGAATTATTGAGCGAACCGAAGAGGCGATGCTTGATCAGATTCCAGCGCTAAAGCACAACCCACGAACCAAAGGCGGGGCCATCACCAAAGCTGCAGCCGAGGTTGGGGCGATAGTCGGAGCCAAGTTTTTGGTCGCATTCACGCAAAGTGGCGACTCCGCCCGCCGGATGGCCAGGCTGCGCTCAGCCATTCCAATTCTGGCGCTAACTCCGGAAATCGCGGTCTATAACCAACTCGCCCTCTCGTGGGGAGTCGAGTCAATGATTACCCCAACTGTTGACCACACCGATGAAATGGTAAAACAGGTGGATTCCTTATTACTTTCAACTGGACGAGCCGAAAAAGGTGAGACCATCATGATCGTTGCGGGTGCACCTCCAGGAATTCCAGGTTCCACCAACGCCATGAGAGTTCATAAAATTGGCGATGCCGTTGAGGGTGTAGCGCCGGCTTATCGGAAGTAACGCCGCACCTCTATAACTGCTTATAATTGCCCGTCGCAGCATCTCTTGTTGCGCGGGCCTCGGTACTCCAACGGTAGAGAGGGCGGACTCAAAATCCGCACAGTGTCGGTTCAAATCCGACTCGAGGCACATGAGCTCCAATACCCCACCCCCAGCCTCAAGAGGGCGAATTTTGGTTGCCGAAGATGAGGCAATTATTCGATTGGATCTGGTCGAGATGTTAACCGAGGCCGGCTACGAGGTCGTGGCGCAGGCAAGCAATGGGGTCGAGGCCATTGCGCTGGCAAAAGCCCATAAGCCTGATTTAGCTATTTTGGATGTAAAGATGCCAGAACTTGATGGCATTTCGGCCGCGCAAGAGATAATTTCGATCGCCCCATGTCTCATGCTTACTGCTTTTAGCCAACGAGAATTAGTTGAGCGTGCTCGCGATGCTGGCGCAATGGCTTATGTCGTTAAACCTTTCAGCATCTCCGATCTAGTTCCTGCTATTGAAATTGCGATGAGCCGGCATCAACAACTGCGCGCACTTCAAGCAGAAGTTGCCGATCTTCATGAACGGCTCGAGGCTCGCAAGGTCATCGATCGAGCAAAGGGCATCCTGATGCAAGCCTTAAACCTAACTGAGCCAGCAGCTTTTAGTTGGATTCAGCGGGCTGCCATGGATCGTCGTATGACCATGAAGCAGGTGGCGCAAGCGGTAATCTCGCCAGAATCGGTCCCAGAGCGTTAATTCTTTGTTACATTC
>SESG01033581.1_pt1 | contig 22074 bp, 23 predicted proteins | sample 3171421 | NCBI WGS metagenome assembly SESG01 (sample SAMN10866946, study PRJNA518727) | freshwater metagenome | biome: subpolar coniferous forest; feature: holomictic lake; material: water; isolation source: holomictic Lake 227, 6 m and 8 m depth | place: Canada: near Kenora, Ontario | collected...
CGCCCAGGCGGCGCACACCGCGGCCACGGTGGCGCAGCAGGAGGCGAGCAGCGTCGCGGCCAGGATGTCCGCCGGCTGGCGCGCGCCGGCCGCCGCGCGGAGCGCGATGACCGTGGCCGGCACGAGCTGGACGCTCGCGGTGTTGAGCGCGCAGAAGAGGGCCTGGGCGTCGCTCGCCGTGCCCGGGGTGGGGTTGGCCCGTTCCAGCTCCTCCATGGCCCGGATGCCGAAGGGGGTGGCGGCGTTGCCCAGGCCGAGGACGTTGGCGGCGATGTTCATCGTCATCGCCCCCATGGCGGGCGAGTCCTGAGGCACCGACGGGAAGAGGCGGCGCAGGATGGGGCGGGCGAGCCGCCCCAGCGCCCGGACCAGCCCGGCCTCCTCGGCCACCTTCATGAGCCCCATCCAGAGCGCGAGCACGCCGGCGAGCCCCAGGGAGAGGGTCACCGCGCGCCCGGCCGACTCGGCGATGGCGCCGGGAAGCGCCCCCACGCGGCCGGTGACGGCAGCCACCACCACGGAGGCCACGAGGAGGAGGACCCAGATCGCGCTCATCGCCCGGGATGAGAGCCCGGCGCGGAGGGAATTGCCAGTTTCTGCTAAAGGTTCGATCCGGAAACGGATGGGACGAAGAGCCTCCAGACTGCTTCTCGCCGCGGCGCTCGCCTGCTCGGTCGGCACGGCGCGCGCCGCCCCGGATCCGGTGAAGGGCGCGTCGCCCGATCGCCACTGCCGCCCCGGCGCCACGCTGCTCGACCTCGAACCCCGCACCGAGCCCGAGTGGTACGGGCTCTACGTGGGGGACAAGAAGGTGGGTTGGCTCCGCACCTCCTCCGCGCTGGAGACCCGCGACGGCAAGCGCGTCCGGGTCGCGCAGGAGGAGATGCTCGTGGAGGCCCTGGTCGGCCCGCGGAAGGTGCGCCGCGAGGTGCTCGAGGAGCGGGTCTACGAGCCGGGGAAGGGGGGGCGCCTCCTCTCGCTGCGCAGCACCTTCCGGGGGGACGGCGGCGACAGGACCGTCCACGTCACCTGCGGGCCGTCCTCCTGCCATGCCGAGATCGCCTCCCCCGACGGGAAGCGCACGGCCGACATTCCCCACCCCGGTGAGACGGCCGAGCAGGTGGAGGCCCCCCGGCTCGCCGCGCTCACCTGCAGGACGGTGAGCGGCAACCAGCTCCAGTCGGACGACCTCCGGGTGAAGCGGATGACGAGCCGCTACGCCGGCCGGTCCCGGGTGGGCGGCGCCGGAGTCGAGGTGCCGGTCTCGGTGGTGGAGGAACTGGAGGAGGGGGACCGGGTGGCGCCCCGGGTGCTCGTCTCCGACGAGGGGAGGGTGCTCGAGACGCGGGTCGGCGACGGGATGGTGGTCAAGGTGGAGCCGATGGAGACCGCGCGGCGGCTCGACCTCATCGACCTGTTCAGCACGCTGCGCGTCCCCCTCCCGGGGCCGCTCCCGCGCGACGTCCCCATGGCGATCACCTACGCGATGAAGGGGATCCCTCGCGGCTTCGACCTCGACGACGAGCGGCAGCGGGCCGTGGCCGGCCCGGGCGGCGAGACGATCCTCACGGTGACGGCCCGCCCCTTCGCCGGGAAGGACGTCCCCCGGGGGAAGCCCGCGCCCCGCGGCGACGCCGACCAGGCCGCCACCATCGAGATCGACTGGGAGGCCCCCTCCATCCGGGCGCTCGCCGAGGCGACGGTGGGCGGCACCCCGGGCACCTGGGCCGCGTCGCGTCGCCTCTCCCGGGCCGTGTTCGAACGGATCGAGAAGGTCTACGGGCAGAGCGCAGACCGGGCGAGCGACATCCTCCGGCAGGGCAAGGGGGACTGCACCGAGCACACCCGGCTCTTCGTGGCCCTCTGCCGCGCCGCGGGGATCCGGGCGCGCGAGGTGAAGGGGCTCGTCTACGCGAGCTACGGCCAGGGCGGTCCGGGGCTCTACTGGCACGCCTGGGCCGAGGTGAAGGTCGGGGACGGATGGATCGCGGTCGACCCGACCTTCGGGCAGGACGTGGCCGACGCGACCCACGTCGCGCTCGGGCGGGGCACGCGGCAGGACGCCATCTCCCTCGTCGGGGCCCTCCAGGTGACCCGGGCTGACGCGAAGCGCCCGTAGGGAGCCCGTCGTCCGCAGTTGACGTCCGGCGCGCGAACCCGTTTGATCCGGCCCCAACGCACACCGGAGGAACTCCATGAAGGGTCTCGACCACGTCGCCATCCTCGTCGCCGATCTCGACGCCGCCATCCGCCTCTACCGGGACGTCTACGGCCTCGAGCTCGCCGAGGTCGAGGAGGTCCCGTCCGAGAAGGTGAGGGTGGCCATCTTCGGCCACGGCTCGGGCCGGATCGAGCTCGTCTCGCCCTCCGGCCCCGACAGCCCCATGGCGAAGACCATCGAGAAGCGGGGCGAGGGGATGCACCACATCTGCCTGGAGGTGCCCGACATCGAGAAGGCGATGGCTGCGCTCAAGGCCCAGGGGGCTCCGCTGCTCGACGAGAAGCCCCGTCCGGGCGCCGGCGGGGCGCGGGTTGCCTTCGTCCACCCGAAGGGGAGTCGGGGGGTGCTCGTCGAGCTCCGCCAGGGCCCCAAGAGCGCTTGACCCCGAGGGGAATCGCATGGTTAGTGACAGCCCCATGATGCGCCCCCTCCCGTTCCTCCTCGCGATCCCGCTCCTCGTCGGCACGGCGTTCGCCCAGTCGCCCACTCCCCCCGCGGCAGCCCCGGCGAAGGCCGAATCCACGTCGCTCCTGGCCCCGGCGCCTGCTGCGCCGATGACCCAGGCGGAGATGGACCAGAAGATCCAGGAGGCCGTCCAGAAGGAGGTCGCCAAGGTCAAGGAGCAGCTGCGGGACGAGGTGCGCGCCGAGATCCAGGGCGCCCAGTCGGCCGCCGAGTTCCTCGGCGAGCAGGATCAGAAGAAGAAGCTCCACTTCCTCCAGATCGACGGCTACTTCCGCTTTCGCTGGGATCTCTTCAACAACATGAACGGCGGGCAGCCGGCCGATCCGATGGGCTGGTACCTGTGGGGCGGGAACACCGACATCTCCTCCTCGCCGCCGAACGGCACCAACACCGGCGGCAACATGCGCCTGCGCGTCGATCCCACCTTCAACGTCTCGGAGCAGGTCCGGGTGAAGATGGAGATCGACTTCCTCGACAACGTGGTCCTCGGCTCCACGCCCGCCGCCGGCATCTACAACCTCTACGGATTCATGGGCGGGAGCCAGGTCTCGCCGATCGCCGGCTACAACTGGTTCTGGGGCGCCGTGCAGGTGAAGCGTGCCTGGGGCGAGGTGCAGACGCCGGTGGGTCTGCTCAGCTTCGGCCGCATGCCCGCCAGCTGGGGCGCCGGCATCTACTACAACGCCGGCGAGGGCATCGACCAGGACTACGGCGACAACGTGGACCGCATCCAGTTCACCATCCCGCTCGGCCAGTTCCTCGGCGGCCTGGCCGTGACGCCGTACTACGAGTGGGACGGCTCCGGTGTCTCCTACGCGAGCACCTTCAACACCGTGGGCATCGGCCAGCCGATCAACTACACCCAGGACGACGACGTCGGCACCGTGGGCATCATGATCGCCCGGACCGACACGCCCGACCAGGTGCGGCGCAAGATCGAGAAGGGGAGCACCAGCTTCAACTACGGCCTGCTCTTCAACTGGAAGTCGCAGCGGCTCGGGCTGCCCATGCTCACCCCCCAGTCGATGTGGCCGGTGGTCGAGCCGTACGGCGTCTCCACCCCGGTCACCCTGGTCAACCGGGATGCCAGCGCCGGGACGCTCGACCTCTTCCTCCGCTGGACCGGCAAGCGCTTCGAGATCGAGGCGGAGGGCATCGGCATCTGGGGCAACATGGGGAACGTGGGCTCGGATCCGGCCGCGGCCGCCATCCCGGCCACCATCCGGCAGGGCGCGGCGGTGCTGCGCGGCAACTACAAGTTCGGAGAGGCAGCCCGCATCGCCGTCGGCGGCGAGTTCGGCATCGCGAGCGGCGACTCCGCCCCGGGCTTCGGCAACTTCCCGGGCCGGTGCGACTACTCGCTCCCGGCCACCAATCCGAACCGCTGCGGCAACGTCCCGCCGGCGGGCTCGATCGACGGCAACCAGGTGGGCGCGGCCTATCCGGCGCTCAACAACTACCGGTTCAACCCGGCCTACCAGGTCGACCTCATCCTCTGGCGGCGCATCCTCGGCACGGTCACCGACGCCTGGTACGTGAAGCCCACCTTCAAGTGGGACGTGCTCGACGGGCTCACCGTCGGCGGGCAGATCGTCTACTCGCAGGCGATCATGGCCACGTCCACCCCGTCCCAGACCAGCAAGCCGCTCGGCATCGAGCTCGACGTGGGCGTGAAGTACCAGTCGGACGACGGGTTCGTCTTCTTCCTCGACTACGGCCTGCTGCGCATGCTCTCGGGCTTCGATCAGATCAGCTCGTCCAGCGGCGTGGTCACGAGCAGCGTGAGCGGCGTGGCCCAGAACATCCACGCCGGCCTGGGCATCGTTTTCTAGTCGCGGACGACCGTACGGACCTGGAAGGCGGGCTGCGCCTGGATGGCCCGCTTCACCGAGCACTTGCTGGCGACGCGCACCAGCGCATCCCGGTACTTCTCGGGGAACGAGGCCGGCACCTCGATGTCGAGGTCCACGCCCGCGAGCGCGCCGTCCTCCCCGTGGTGGAGCCGCTCCACGACGCGGATCCCATCGGTCGGGAGGTCGCGCTTCTGGCAGAACCCGACCACGAAGAGTCCCGCGCAGGTGGCCAGGGAGGCTGCGAAGAGCTCGAAGGGGGTGGGCGCCGAGTCCTCCCCGCCGTCCGGGACGTGCTGGTCGGTCCGGACGACGTGCCGCCCCACCTGCGCATCCACCCGCATGCCTCCCGGGAAGGTGACGACGATCTCGGACGCTCCTGCCATGGACGACCTCCGTGTGGGTTCCCTGCGATCCTGGGGCTCTCCAGGGTGGGAGCCAAGCGCGAAATCGAGGATTCTTTGATAGCCTCCGCAGCCGCATGAGGAAGATTCGCCGACCCGCCTCCCGGAAGCCGAAGCCCGTCTCCCGCGCCGCCCTCTCCGGGGAGGCCGATCCCCGGCTCGTCCGGATGTCGGTCTCCATCCAGGAGGACGGCGCGCTCCATCCGCAGGACATCCGCGGCAGCCAGGCTCACGTGGCGATGCTGGCCGCCCGGGGGATCATCCCCCGGAAGGCCGCCGAGACGATCCGCCGGGGGCTCGACCGGGTCCGTCGCGAGTTCGAGGCGGGAGCCATCCGGCACGACCCGCGGCTGGAGGACGTGCACACCCACGCCGAGCGGAGGCTCGGGGAGCTCGTGGGGCGCGCCGCCGGCTACCTGCACGCCGGGCGGAGCCGCAACGATCAGGTGGCCCTCGACGAGCGGCTCTTCATCGTCGAGTCGTGCGACCGGCTCGACGAGTCCGTGGCCGGGATGATGCGGTCGCTCCTCGGCCAGGCCCGGCGCCACCAGCGCACGCTGCTCCCCGGGTACACCCACCTCCAGCGGGCCCAGCCGGTGTCCCTCGCCCACCACATGCTCGCCTACGTGGAGATGCTGGGGCGCGACCGGGAACGGTTCGCCGAGGTGCGCCGCCGTGCGGCCATCTCGCCGCTCGGCTCGGGCGCGCTGGCCGGAACCACGCTGCGGCTCGACCGGGAGCGGGTGGCCCGCACGCTCGGGCTCGACGGGGTGACCCGCAACTCGCTCGACGCCGTCTCCGACCGGGACTCGGCCATCGAGCTCGTCTTCGCCTGCGCGCTCTGCGCCGTGCACCTCTCCCGCCTCGGCGAGGAGATCGTCCTCTGGACCACGCGTGAGTTCGGCTTCCTCGACCTGGACGACTCCTTCGCCACCGGCAGCTCGCTCATGCCGCAGAAGAAGAACCCGGACGTGGCCGAGCTGGCGCGCGGGCGGGCCGGGACCGCCATCGGGGACCTGGTGGGGCTGCTCGTCATCGTGAAGGGGCTCCCGCTCGCCTACAACCGGGACCTGCAGGAGGACAAGCGGCCGCTCCTCGGCGCGCCGCGGATGCTCGTGGAGACCCTCGACGCGCTCTCCGGGGCGGTCGAGACGGGCCGGTTCCAGGTGGAGCGGATGCGCGCCGCGCTGGAGGGGGGAGAGTCGCTCGCCACCGACGCCGCCGAGTGGCTGGTGGAGCGCGCCGTCCCGTTCCGGGAGGCCCACGAGGCGGTGGGCCAGGCGGCCGCGTTCGCCACGGCGACGGGCCGGGCCCTGTCGAGCCTCACGGTCGCGGAGTGGCGCCGGTTCCACCCGCGGTTCGACCGGGGCGTGCTCCGCTGCTTCGACCCGGAGCGGAGCGTGGCCCGGCGCGACCTGCCGGGAGGGCCCGCCCCTCGGCGCGTGGCGGCCGAGCTGGCCCGCTGGGAGAAGGTCCTCCGGAGGAGGCGTTGAGCCTCCGTGCGACGCTCGCCCTGGCGCTCGCGCTCACCGCCTGCGGCGTGAGGGCGCCCCCGCGGCCGGCCGCGTCCGCGGGCGCCGACGCCCCGACCGCGCCGCCCCCCGCTGCCCCGAGCGCGGCCACGCCGGCCGCGCCCCCCTGTGACACCGCCTCCGGAGGAGCCTGCGGGAGATGAACCACTTCCAGCGAAGGAACGGCGAGCTCTGCGCCGAGGAGATCTCCCTGGAGCGGCTGGCCCGCGCCTACGGCACGCCGCTCTACGTCTACTCGTCGGCCACGCTCCGACGCCACTGGAAGGTGCTCGACCGGTCGCTCACCGGCCTGCGCCACCTCGTCTGCTACGCCGCCAAGGCCAACGCGAACCTGGCCGTGCTCGACCTGCTCGCCCGGCTGGGCGCCGGCTTCGACATCGTGTCGGGCGGGGAGCTCTACCGGGTGCTCCAGGCGGGCGGCGCCCCGCGCAAGGTGGTCTACAGCGGCGTGGGCAAGACCGACGAGGAGATCGCCTTCGCCCTTTCGCAGGGCGTGAAGTGCCTGAACGTGGAGAGCGGCCCCGAGCTGGGGCGCATCTCGGTGGTGGCTCGGCGGCTCGGGGTCCGGGCCCCTATTTCACTACGAGTGAATCCGGACGTGGACCCCCGCACCCATCCCTACATCGCCACGGGCCTGAAGACCTCCAAGTTCGGGGTTTCGGTCGAGGACGCCCGCCGCCTCTACACGGTGGCCGCGGGCGACCCGGCCATCGACGTCCGGGGCGTGGCCTGCCACATCGGTTCGCAGATCACCACGGTGGTCCCCTTCCTGGACGCCATCGCCCGGGTCCGGGCGCTCGTTCGGGACCTCGGGCGCTCCGGCGTGCGGTTGCGCCACATCGACATCGGGGGCGGGCTGGGGATCCAGTACAGCGACGAGAACCCGCCGCACCCGGACGAGTACGGCGCGGCGGTGAAGCGAGCCATGAAGGGCTGGAGCGGCGAGGTGATCCTGGAGCCGGGGCGGGTGCTCGTGGGCAACGCCGGCGTGCTCCTCACCCGGGTCCTCTTCCTGAAGCGGAGCGGCCGGAAGCGCTTCGCCGTGGTGGACGCGGGGATGAACGACCTCGTCCGCCCGAGCCTCTACGACGCCCACCACGACATCGAGCTCGTCGGCGGCGAGGCGCGCCCGGAGGGGACGATCGACGTGGTCGGGCCGGTCTGCGAGTCGTCCGACTTCCTGGCCCGCGGCCGGCGCATGGCCGTCCCGGAGGCGGGCGACCTGCTCTGCGTCCGGTCGGCCGGGGCCTACGGCTTCTCCATGTCCTCCTCCTACAACGCGCGCCCCCGGGCCGCGGAGGTGCTGGTGGACGGGGACGTGGCGCGGCTCGTCCGGAAGCGGGAGACCTGGCCGGACCTCGTCCGGGGGGAACGGGCGCGCCCGGCCGGACGCCGGTTTCCGGCCCCCCGCCGGATCGGCTAGAGTCTGGCTCCCACTTTTTTCGGAGGATCACCATGAAGCTGCAGGGCGCCATGGTCGCCATCGTCACGCCGCTCCGGGAGGGCGAGCCGGATCTCGCCTCGCTGCGCGAGCTCGTCGAGTGGCAGATCCGGGAAGGTACCGACGGCATCGTCCCCTGCGGCACCACCGGCGAGGGGGCCACGCTGACGGCCCGCGAGCGGGCCGACGTCATCCGCACCTGCGTCGAGGCCGCCCGCGGCCGGGTCAAGATCATCGCCGGCGCCGGCTCCAACTCGACGGCCGAGGCGGTCGAGAGCGTGAAGATGGCCAGGCAACTCGGGGCCGACGCCGCGCTGGTGGTGACCCCGTACTACAACAAGCCCACCCAGGAAGGGCTCTACCAGCACTACATGAAGATCTGGGACTCGGTGGGCTTCCCGGTGGTGGCCTACAACGTGCCCAGCCGCACCGCCGTGGATCTGCTCCCCGAGACGGTGGGGCGGCTCGTCGACGCCGGTGCCATCGCCGGGATCAAGGAGGCCACCGCGAACATGGACCGGCAGGTCCAGCTCGTCGAGCGCTGCGGCCGGGACGCGATCTCCTACCTCTCCGGCGACGACTTCACCGTCCTGCCCTACATCGCCTGCGGTGGTCACGGCGTGATCTCGGTGATCGGCAACATCGCCCCCCGGGCCATGAAGGAGCTCGTGGCGGCGGCGCTGCGCGGCGACACGGCCACGGCGCTCGCGCGGCAGGTGGCCATGGCCGAGCTGAACCGGGTCATGTTCATCGAGACCAACCCCGGTCCGGTGAAGGCCGCCGTGGCCCTGCTCGGCAAGGCCGGGCCCGAGATCCGGCTTCCGCTCTGGCAGATCTCGCCGGCCAGCCTGTCCCGGGTCCGGGACGCGATGGTCCGCTTCGGACTCGTCGTCGCCGCCTGAGCCGTTCCGCGCCCGATTTCCAGGAGGAGAACATGGTGAACGTCGTCGTGACCGGGGTGGCCGGCCGCATGGGTGGGACCATCCTGCGCATGCTGCGCGATACCGACGGGCTGCGCCTCGTGGGAGCGGTGGAGCGGCCGGGCTGGAGCGGCCCGGGCGACGCGGGAGAAGCGGCGGGCTTCGGCCCGATCGGCGTGCCGGTCGGGAACGACCTCGCGGCGGTGCTGGCGCGCACGCAGACGGACGTGGTGATCGACTTCACGAGCCACGAGGCCTCGGTGCGCAACGCCACGGTGGCGGCCGACGCCGGCGTGGCCATCGTGATCGGCTCCACCGGCTTCCCGGCCGACGGCAAGGCCCGCATCCAGCAGGACGCCGCCCGCATCCCGGTGGTGCTCTCCCCCAACATGAGCGTGGGGGTGAACGTGATGTTCGCCCTGGTGGCCCAGGCCGCCCGGGCGCTGGGGGACGCCTACGACGTGGAGATCGTCGAGATGCACCACGGCAAGAAGAAGGACGCGCCCAGCGGGACGGCGGTGCGGCTCGCCGAGGTGGCCGCGGAGGCGCTCCACCGCGATCCCGCCCGCGATGTCGTCTACGCCCGCCACGGCATGGTGGGGGAGCGCACCCCGCGTGAGATCGGCGTCATGACGCTCCGGGGCGGCGACGTGGTGGGGGAGCACACGGTCTTCTTCGCCGGGCAGGGGGAGCGGCTCGAGGTCACCCACCGGGCCACCTCCCGCGATCAGTTCGCCCGCGGGGCGCTGCGTGCTGCACGCTGGGTGAATGGGCGCGCGCCCGGGATGTACGACATGCACGACGTGCTCGGACTCCGGGGGGCGCCGTGAGGACCTGCCGGTTCGCCCACCGCGGCCAGGAGCGGTACGGGCTCGTCGAGGGCTCCGACGTCCGCCCGCTCACGGCGGCGCCCTGGGAGGGCGGATTGCCCGAGGGGGAGCGCATCCCCTTCGCCGAGGTCACCCTGCTCGCGCCGGTCCAGCCCACCAAGGTGGTCTGCGTCGGCCGCAACTACCGGGCCCACGCGAAGGAGCTGGGGAACGAGGTCCCGAAGGAGCCGCTCCTCTTCCTCAAGCCCTCCACGGCCATCGTCGGCCCCATGCAGGAGATCCGGCTGCCGGAGGCCTCGAAGGAGGTCCACCACGAGGCCGAGCTGGCGGTCGTCATGGGCCGGACCCTCACCCGGGGAAGCCCCGTGGACGCGCGGGAGTCGATCTTCGGCTGGACCTGCCTGAACGACGTCTCCGCCCGCGACATCCAGCGCGCCGAGTCCCACTTCACCCGGGCCAAGTCCTACGACACCTTCTGCCCGGTCGGCCCGGTGGTGGAGACCACGCTCGATCCCATGGACCAGGTGGTCATCTGCCGCGTCAACGGGGAGCAGCGGCAGCGCGGCACGACGCGCGACATGGTCTTCGACGCCTACGCGCTCGTGTCCTTCATCTCGCACATCATGACGCTCTTGCCGGGCGACCTCGTCTCCACCGGGACGCCCGAGGGCGTGGGCCCCATCCGGCGCGGCGACTGGGTCGAGGTCGAGGTGAGCGGCGTCGGGATCCTGCGGAATCCGGTGGTCTAGGGCATCCTCGATGCGCGCCTACGTGGCCGTCGGGTCGAACCTGGGGGACCGGTGGGCGCGGCTCGCCGAGGCCGCCCGTGCGCTGCGCGCCGCGCCGGGCGTGGCGGTGGTGCGTGGCTCCCGTGTCTGGGACACCGCCCCGGTGGGCCCGCCGCAGCCCCGATACCTGAACGCCGTCCTGGAGCTCGAGACCACGCGGACGCCGGCGTCGCTGCTCGCGCTGCTCCTCGCGGTGGAGCGGGGCGCCGGCCGGATCCGGAACCTGCGCTGGGGCCCCCGCACGCTGGACCTCGATCTCCTGCTCCTGGGCGACCGCGTCGTCCGGGCGCCCGGGCTCACGGTGCCGCACCCGGAACTGGCGCGGCGTCGCTTCGTCCTGGCGCCGCTCGCCGAGCTGGCCCCCGAGCTCCGGGTTCCGGGTTCCGGCGCCACGGTGGCGGCCCTGCTCGAGGAAGCCCCCGTGCTCGACATCGCGCCGGTGGGTGGCTATCCGCTGTGAGGGCGCTCTCCATCACCCGCGCTTCAAGCGGGCCGTGGTCCTGCTGCTCGCCGGGCCGGTCGCGATCGTGCTCGCGGTGTCGCTCCTGTAGCCGCCGCCAGCGCACGCCCCGCCTCGAGGACCTTCTCGATCGCCAGGTCGGGCAAGGGCTCGCAGCGCCCCAGCGCGCGCGCCCGGGCCGCCACCTCGCAAACCCGCTCCAGCGTCTCCAGCCGATCGAAGGCCTGGAAGAGGTCCGTGCCCAGCGCGAGCGCCCCGTGCCGCTCCAGCAGCATCACGTGGTGCGCCGTCCAGAGCGGGGCGAGCGAACGGGGCACCTCGTCGGTGCCCGGCGTGGCGAACGGGGCCAGGCCGATGGGCCCGAGGACCAGGACCGCCTCCGGGAGCAGGTCGTCGGGCAGGGGCACGCCGGCGACCGTGAAGGCCACCGCGGTGAGCGGGTGGGCGTGGACCACCGCGCCGACGTCGGGCCGGGCCGCGTACGCGGCGAGGTGCATGCGCAGCTCGGAGCTGGGGCGGCCGCGACCGCGGAGCGGTCGGCCCTGGAAGTCGACCACCACGAGGTCGGCGGGGCGGAGATAGCCCTTGTTCACTCCCGACGGCGTCACCAGGAACCGGTTCGCCCCGAGACGGCAGGAGACGTTCCCCTCGCCCGCGCCGACGAGCCGCCGCTCGTGCAGGCGCCGGCAGACCTCCACGAGGTCGCGCCGCAGCCGGTTCTCGCCCGTGCTCGCCATGGTCAGAGGATCCGCGCCGCGAGCAGGTCCTGGACGTCGAGCAGCCCGACGGCCCGGCCCGTGGCGTCCACCACCGGCACCTGGTCGATGCGGGCCTCGCGCATCACCCGGGCGGCCTCCACGAGCCGTTCCTCGGGGCGCACCGTGCGCGGGTTGCGGGTCATCACCGTCGAGACCGGCTGATCGAAGTCGATGCGCCCCTGCTCCACCATCCGGCGCAAGTCACCGTCGGTGAAGACTCCGAGGAGGCGGCCGCGCGCGTCCACCACCGTGGCGGCGCCTGGCCGCCCCGGCGTGCGGGTCATCACGCCCACCGCCCGGCTGAGCGGCGCAGATTCCCGAACGAGGGGGTTGGCCTCGCCGCTGCGCATGAGCTCGTGGACCTTCATGAGGTGCCGGCCCAGCTTCCCGCCGGGGTGGTAGAGCGCGTACTCGTCGCGCCCGAAGGGGCGATTCTCCAGCACCGCCATGGCGAGCGCATCGCCGATCGCGAGAAGCGCCGCCGTGCTCGTGGTGGGGGCGAGCCCCATGGGACAGGCCTCCTCCACGTCGCCGATGGCGAGCACCAGGTCCGACGCGCGGGCCAGCGGGTTCTCCTCGTCGCGGGTGATGGCCACCACCCGGGCCCCGATGCGCTTCACGGCGGGGAGCAGCCGGAGGATCTCCTCCGACTCGCCGCTGTTGGAGAGCGCGAAGATCACGTCGGCGCGGGACACGCGGCCGAGGTCGCCGTGGGCCGCCTCGGCGGGGTGGAGGTAGATGGAGTGGGTCCCGGTGGAGGCCAGCGTGGCCGAGATCTTCTGGGCCACGAACCCCGGCTTGCCGATCCCGGTGAGCACCACCTGCCCCTTGCAGCGCAGGATCCAGCCGACCGCGGTGGCGAACCGCTCGTCGAGCCGGAGGCTTCCGATGGCGCGCGCCTCGGTCTCGAGCACCATCCGGCCGTAGGCCACCAGGGAGCGCGTCCGGGCGGAAGTTCCGCGCCGGGAGGACGAGCGCGGACTGCGTCGGGGCGCGGCTTTCCTGCTGGACATGACCGGTTCCGTATAGCACCTTGCCCCGCACCCCACCATTCCGGAGACCACCATGAAGTTCTTCATCGACACCGCCGACGTGACCGAGATCCGGAAGGCGCTCGACCTGGGGCTCTGCGACGGCGTCACCACCAACCCGTCGCTCGTGGCGAAGACCGGTCGTCCCTTCGAGGAGGTCCTGAAGGAGATCGTGGGGCTCGTCACCGGGCCGGTCTCGGCGGAGGTCACGGCCGTGGACTTCGAGGGGATGCTGCGCGAGGCCCACGCCTACGCCAGGTTCGGGCCCAACGTGGTCATCAAGGTCCCGCTCATCCTGGAGGGGCTGAAGGCGGTGAAGGCGCTCACCGACGAGGGCATCCGGACCAACGTGACCCTCTGCTTCTCGCCGAGCCAGGCGCTGCTCGCCGCCAAGGCCGGCGCCACCTACGTCTCGCCCTTCGTGGGGCGGCTCGACGACGTCTCCGAGGACGGGATGGCGCTCATCGCCCAGATCCTGGAGATCTACCGGAACTACGAGTTCGCGACCCAGGTGCTGGTGGCCTCGGTGCGCAACCCGCTCCACGTCGTGCAGGCGGCGCGCATGGGGGCCGACGTGGCCACCATCCCCTTCTCGGTCCTGGCACAGCTCGTCCAGCACCCGCTCACCGACATCGGCCTGAAGAAGTTCCTGGCCGACTGGGAGAAGGTCCCGCAGTCCCGGTAGGACGATGGCCGCCACCCGCGCACTGCTCCTGGCCGTCGCGGTGGGGCTCCTCGCCGCCGGTGGGACGCGCGCCGACGACGCGGCCGGCGCAGGCGACTCGGGCGGCGACGGCGGTGCGGCCGCCATCGCCTCCCCGGCCTCCAACGCGCTCGTCGTCATCCGGCGCTCCGAGCCCCGGTCGGAGCTGGCCGTGAGCGTGGGCGGCTCGGTCACCGACCAGCCCGGTCGCACCGTGAGCGGCGTCTACGTTCCGGCGCGCGACGGACTGCAGCGGGGCGCGCTCGAGCTGGAGGGAAGCTGGGCCCCCTCGCCGCGCTGGGAGATCTACGCCACGCTGAACGCGCTGGCCTACCGGTGGCTCCTGATCGGCGGGCAGGAGAACCGGCACCTCGCGCTGGGCTCGGCGACGGTGGGGAGCACATGGGTCCCCATCTCCCTCCCCCGGGGGCAGCTCGACGGCGGGGTCTTCGTGCGCCTGCTCCTCCCCACCTCGGACGAGATCCCGGACGCCCGCGCCGTGGGCGCCCAGGTGGGCTTCACCTTCCGGGGCGTGGCCACCCGGTGGCTCGCCTGGTACGGCGGAGTCTCCTTCCGGGCCACCCGCACCTGGGGATCGGTCGCCACCCCGGTCGCCGTGGTCAGCGCCGAGGCGACGCAGACGGGGGGAAGTGCGGCGGTCGGCGTCGCCTTCGTGCCGGCGTCCTGGGTACGGCTCGTGGCCCAGTGCACCGGGAACGTCCCCTTCGGAAGGGGAACCGACCAGATCTCGCCCGCCGCGGCGGTGCGGTTCGTGAACGGTCCGTTCGCGGCCGAGCTGGGCGTCGTCCTGCCGCTGGGCGGCGTCGGCCGGTCGTTCGGTTCGGTGGCCCGCGTCTCCTGGCGCCTCGGCGGGTAGCGCTACCCGAGGGTCACCCGGAAGAGGTGCCGCTCCGTCAGGTCCACCGCGTGGGCCAGGTCGGGGCGGGTGAGCTTCGCCCCCTCGGCCCACTCCTTCAAGGAGAGGCACTCCTCGCCGACGTAGAGGAGGAGCAGCTGCAACGTCGCCTCGTCGGCGGCGCCCAGGCAGATGGACGGGGCGCGGTTCCGCATGGCCTCGTCGAAGGCCTCGTGCTCCCGGAGCAGGTCGAGCCGCGCGAGCTCCAGGCCGAGCCGGAGGATCTCCTCGCGCGGCGGCTGCGCGAGCCCCGCCTCGAGCCTCCGCCGCAGGTCGTCGGAGAGCCACTCCACGTCCTGCGGGGGCCAGGCGCGGAGCCGGTCCGAGAGCTCCTCCGCGAAGCGCTCCAGGATGACCTCCTTCACCGGGCGCTTCGAGGCGTCGTAGAGGTGGTCCCATCTCCGGTCGCGCACGGAGGAGAGTGTACGGCGCCTCGCCGCGCCGAGGAAACACGTGAACTTTCCAGGGAAACCGGTTATTCGCTTCGCATGCTGGTCGTGATGAAGCCGAACGCCACCGAGGCGCAGGTCGACGCGGTCATCGAGCGGATCCGCTCCCTCGGCCTCGTGCCCCACGCCATCCCCGGCGCCCAGCGGACCGCCATCGGCATCACCGGGAACAAGGGCTCCCTCGACCCGTCGCTCTTCGACGCCATGCCGGGCGTGCGAGAGGCCATCCGGGTCTCGCAGCCCTTCAAGCTGGTTTCACGGGAAGTGAAAGAGGAGGACACGGTCATCGACGTGGGCGGGGTCCTCCTCGGCGGGACGCGCATCGTGGTCATGGCCGGTCCCTGCTCGGTCGAGTCGCGGGATCAGATCCTGGAGGCCGCGCGCGCGGTGAAGGCGGCCGGCGCGACGCTGCTCCGCGGCGGCGCCTACAAGCCCCGGACGAGCCCGTACGAGTTCCAGGGGCTGGCGCAGGAGGGGCTCGACCTGCTCGCGCTGGCCCGCCAGGAGACCGGCCTCCGCATCGTCACCGAGGCCATGGACGTGGAGACCCTCCCGCAGGTGGCGGCCGTCGCCGACCTGGTGCAGATCGGCGCCCGCAACATGCAGAACTTCTCGCTCCTGAAGCAGGCCGGGAAGCTGGGGAAGCCGGTGCTCCTGAAGCGCGGCCCCTCGGCCACCATCCGCGAGTGGCTCATGGCCGCCGAGTACGTGGTGGCCCACGGCAACCCGAACGTGGCGCTGTGCGAGCGGGGCATCCGGACCTTCGAGAACGCCACCCGCAACACCCTCGACCTGAACGCGGTCCCGGTGCTGAAGTCTCTCACCCACCTGCCGGTGGTGGTCGATCCGTCCCACGGGATCGGGATCCGGGCCCACGTCCCGGCCATGGCCCGCGCGGCGGTGGCCGCCGGCGCCGACGGGCTCATCGTCGAGGTCCACCCCTGCCCGGAGAAGGCGCTGTCGGACGGGCAGCAGTCGCTCACCCCCGGCGAGTTCGAGGGGTTGATGGCCCAGGTGAAGGTCATCGCAGGCGCCGTCGGCCGCCCCATCTAGATCCGAGACGCCGGCGCCCGGGCGCCGAGGAGAAGCCATGTTCATCGCCATGAAGCCCCACGCCACGGCCGCCGAGTTCGAGGCGGTCGTCGAGAAGGTCCGCTCGCTCGGGCTCACCCCGCACCCCATCTCCGGGACCGAGCGGCACGTGGTCGCCGTGGTGGGCAACACCGGGGCCGTCGATCCCGACGACTTCGCCATGCTCCCCGGCGTGGCCGAGGCGCTCCGGGTCTCGCAGCCCTTCAAGCTCGTCTCCCGGGAGGTGAAGGAGGAGGACACCGTCATCGACGTGGACGGCGTGTCCGTGGGCGGCCGGGCCATCACCGTCATGGCGGGCCCCTGCTCCGTCGAGTCGCGGGAGCAGATCCTGGAGACGGCCCGGGCGGTGAAGGCGGCCGGGGCCACCATCCTGCGGGGCGGGGCCTGGAAGCCGCGCACCAGCCCCTACGAGTTCCAGGGGCTCCGCGAGGAGGGGCTGAAGCTCCTCGCGCTGGCTCGCGAGGAGACGGGCTTGAAGATCATCACCGAGGTGATGTCCACCGACACCGTGCCGGTGGTCGCCGAGTACGCCGACATCCTCCAGGTGGGCGCGCGCAACATGCAGAACTACCCGCTGCTGGAGCGTCTCGGCCAGGTGAAGAAGCCGGTGATGCTGAAGCGGGCCCTCTCCGGCACCATCAAGGAGTGGCTCATGGCCGCCGAGTACATCGTGGCCAAGGGAAACCCGAACGTCATGCTCTGCGAGCGGGGCATCCGCACCTTCGAGACCGCCACGCGCAACACCCTCGACATCAACGCCATCCCGGTGCTGAAGTCGCTCACCCACCTGCCGGTGATCGTAGACCCGTCGCACGGGATCGGGATCCGCAAGCACGTCGCCGCCATCGCCCGGGCCGGCGTCGCCGCCGGGGCGGACGGCATCATGGTCGAGGTGCACCCGAGGCCGGAGAAGGCCCTCTCCGACGGGCACCAGTCGCTCACCATCCCCGAGTTCGGCGAGCTCATGCGCGAGGTGCGGGTCATCGCGCTCGCCATCGAGCGGCCGGTCCTGTAGTCGCTCGGCGAGTCGCTCAGCGCCGCAGCGACCGCGACAGCGACGCCACGAAGCGGCGCACCCGCTCGGCCCGCGCCTTGCGCGCGCCGCCTTCAGCGATGCGCTGCACGATGGCGCTTCCCACCACCACGCCGTCGGCGATCCGCCCGACGGCCCGGGCCTGCGCCGGGGTCCCCACCCCGAAGCCGACCACCACCGGGACGCGGCTCCGCTTCCGGACCGCCGCGACCTTGGCGCCGAGGTCGGCAGGCAGCGAGGTGCGCGCCCCGGTCACGCCGGCGACCGAGACGAAGTAGACGAAGCCGGTGGCGGCGTCGCAGGCGGCGGCGATCCGGGCGGGGGTCGAGGTGGGGGCGAGGAGGAAGACCACCTTCACGCCCCGTTCCACCGCGGCGGCGCGGAAGGAGACGGCCTCCTCCGGGGGCAGGTCGGGCAGGATGACGGCGTCCACGCCCGAGGCGGCGCAGCCGTCGAGGAAGCGCTCCTCGCCGTACGCCATCACCGGGTTCACGTACCCCATGAGCGCGATGGCGGCGGGGGTCCGGCGCCGGACCTCGGCGGCGAGGGCCAGGCAGGAGGCGACCGTCGTCCCGGCGCGCAGCGCCCGCTCGCCCGCCGCCTGGATGGTCTTCCCATCGGCGATGGGATCGGAGAAGGGCATGCCGATCTCGAGGATGTCGGCGCCGCCCGCGGCGCAGGCGAGGGCCATCTCGCGGGAGGTGGCGAGGTCGGGATCGCCGCCCATGACGTAGGTGACCAGCACACTGCCGCCGCGTTTCGCGGCGGCTGAAAATGCCGCCTGGATCCGATCGGGAGAAGCGCTCATCGCTTGGCCCTCTTCTTCTTCGCCACCCGCTCCGCCAGCGCCCGTCGGACGTGATCCACGTCCTTGTCCCCCCGCCCGGATACGTTCACCAGGAGCAGACCCTTCGGCCCGAGCTCCCGGGCGAGGTCGCGGGCCGCCGCGACGGCGTGGGCCGTCTCGAGCGCCGGGATGATCCCTTCCGTGCGGGCCAGGTACTGGAGGGCGTCGAGCGCGTCGTCGTCGGTGGCCTGCCGGAGCTCGATGCGCCCCTCGTCCTTCAGCCACGACAGCTCCGGACCCACGCCCGGGTAGTCGAGCCCGGCGCTGATGGAGTGGGCCTCGACGATCTGCCCGTGGTCGTCCTGGAGCAGGTAGCTGCGCGACCCGTGCAGGACGCCGGGGCGCCCCCGGGCCAGCGCCGCGCCGTGCCGGCCCGTGTCGAGACCGTGGCCGGCCGCCTCCACCGCCACCAGCCGGACGGAGCCGTCGGCGAGGAAGGCCGAGAAGATCCCCATGGCGTTGGAGCCGCCCCCGACGCAGGCCACCACCGCGTCGGGGAGCCGCCCGGCGAGCCCGAGCACCTGGGCACGGGCCTCGTCCCCGATGATGGCCTGGAAGTCGCGGACCATGGCGGGGTAGGGGTGCGGGCCGGCCACCGAGCCGATGATGTAGTGGGTGTCGCGGACCTGGGTCACCCAGTCGCGGATGGCCTCGTTCATCGCGTCCTTCAGGGTGCGCGACCCGGACTGCACGGGTACCACGCGCGCTCCGAGCAGCTGCATGCGGAAGACGTTGAGCGCCTGCCGCTCGACGTCGAGCGCGCCCATGTACACGTCGCAGGGCATGCCGAAGAGGGCCGCGGCCGTGGCGGTGGCGACGCCGTGCTGGCCGGCGCCGGTCTCGGCGATGATGCGCCGCTTGCCCATGCGCCGGGCGAGAAGCACCTGTCCGAGCGTGTTGTTGATCTTGTGCGCGCCGGTGTGGCACAGGTCCTCGCGCTTCAGCATCACCCGGCAGCCGCCGGCCTCGGTGCCCATCCGGAGCGCGTCGCCGAGCGGGGTGGGGCGCCCGGCGAAGCGGGTGAGCAGCCGGGTCAGCTCCTCGGAGAAGGCCGGGTCGCGCCGGGCCTCCTGCCAGGCGGCGGTCAGCTCGTCGAGCGCGGGAACGAGCGTCTCCGGTACGAAGCGCCCCCCGTAGGGGCCGAAGTGTCCGGACGGATCGGGCTGGGTCATGGGAGTCGGACCTCGCGGGCGGCGGAGACGAAGCGGGCCATGCGGTCGGCGTCTTTCACTCCGGGTGAAGATTCCACGCCGCTGGCCACGTCCACCGCCCAGGGGCGGACGGCGCGGATGGCGTCGGCCACGTTCTCCGGGGTGAGGCCGCCGGCCAGGAGGACCGGCGCCACGGTGGCCACCCCGGCGGCGAGCGACCAGTCGAACGGGCGGCCGCTGCCCCCGTGCCCCGGGGAGGGGGTGTCCACGAGGAAGGCCTGGACGTCGTAGGCGCGCAGGCGATCGAGGTCGGAGGCCCGGTCGGCCGGGACCGACTTCACCACCGGGAACGGAAGCCGGGCGCAGAGCTCGGGGGACTCGTCGCCGTGGAGCTGCAGGACCTGGATCCCGGTCACGGCCGCGATGGCCCGCAACTCCTCCTCGACCTGGTCCACGAAGACCCCCACCGGCGTGACGAAGGGGGGGAGATGTCGAACGATCTCCCGCGCCACGGCCGGCGCGACGAACCGCCTCGAACCGGGCCAGAAGTTGAAGCCGAGGGCGTCCACGCCCAGGCGGACGGCCGCGAGCGCGTCCGCGAGGCGGGTCACCCCGCAGACCTTGATCCGAACGGAGTTCACCGGGCCGCCTGGAGCTCCGCGAGGAGCGCACCCGGGTCGGGGGCGCGCACGAGCGCCTCGCCCACGAGGAAGTTGGCCGCGCCGGCCCGCCGCAGCCGTGCGACGTCGGCCGGCGTCCGGATGCCGCTTTCGGAGACCCCGCGCACGCCCGCGGGGAGCGCCGGGAGCACCGACTCGCTCGCCGCCAGGTCCACCCGGAAGGTGCGCAGGTCGCGGTTGTTGACGCCGACGATCCGCGCACCCGCGGCCAGCGCCACCTCGGCCTCGGCGAGATCGTGCACCTCGACGAGCGCCGAGAGCCCGAGCGCCTCGCAGTCGTCGAGCCTCCGCCGCAGGAGGTCCCCCGGAAGGGCCGAGACGATGAGGAGCGCCGCATCGGCGCCCCGGACCCGCGCCTCGAGGAGCTGGTAGCGCTCCAGCACGAAGTCCTTCCGGAGCAGCGGGATCCCCACGCGTGCGCGGGCTGCGGCGAGGTCGTCGAGGGAGCCGCCGAAGCCCGGCCCGTCGGTGAGGACCGAGATGGCGGCGGCGCCGGCCTCGGCGTAGCGAGCCGCCTGGGCGGGCGCGTCGAGCCGTGCGTCGATGGCGCCCGCCGAGGGGCTCGCCCGCTTCACCTCGGCGATGATCCGGACCGGCCCTCCGGCGGGGGAGAGCGCATCCTCGAGCCGGCCGCCGCGCGGGGCGTCGGCGAGGCGCCCCTCGAGCTCCCGCTCCGGGAGCTCCGCCCGTCGCGCCGCGACCTCCTGGGCCTTGCGCGCGAGGATCTCGTCGAGGAGCGTCATCCCCGGCTCACCGAGGCGAGCCGCGCGAGCTTGTCGGCCGCGGCCCCCCGGTCGATCGATCCGGCGGCCAGCAGGACCCCTGCCCGGAGATCGGGAGCCGCGCCGGCGGCCACCAGCGCCGCCGCGGCGTTGGCGAGCACGGCGTCCCGGGGCCCGCCCCGCGCGCCCGAGAGCACCTCGCGCGTGATCCGGGCATTCGTCTCGGCATCGCCTCCGGCGAGCGTGCCCGCCGGCCACCGCGCCAGTCCCAGCTCCTCGGGCGTGATGTCGAAGGTCCGCACCGAGCCTCCCCGCACCTCGGCCACATGGGTCGTCCCGGTGACCGCGATCTCGTCGAGCCCCTCGCCGTGCACCACGAAGGCGTGGACCGAGCCCAGCGCGGCGAGGACGCCGCCCAGCACCGGAACCCACCGGCGCTCGTAGACGCCCATGACCTGGCAGGGCGCGCCGGCCGGGTTGGCGAGCGGACCGAGCAGGTTGAAGATGGTCCGGATGGCGAGCTCGCGCCGGATGCCGGCCACCGCCTTGAAGGCCGGGTGGAGCTTCGGGGCGAAGAGGAAGCCGATCCCCACCTCGGCGATGCAGCGCTCCACCCGCTCCCGGGGCGCGTCGACGTCCACGCCGAGCGCCGCGAGCACGTCGGCCGAGCCGCACTTCGAGGAGACGGAGCGGTTGCCGTGCTTGGCCACGGTCACGCCGGCTCCCGCGACGACGAAGGCCGCGGTGGTGGAGATGTTGAAGGTGTTCTGTCCGTCGCCCCCGGTCCCGCAGGTGTCCACGAACACCTCGCGGTCCACCCGGACCCGCTCCGACCGCTCGCGCATCACCTGGGCGGCCCCGGCGATCTCCTCGACCGTCTCCCCCTTGAGCCGGAGGGCGGCCAGGAAGGCGCCCACCTGGGCCGGCGTGGCGCCGCCGTCGGCCACCTCGCCCATGAGCTCGACCATCTCCGCGCGGGAGAGGTCGCCGCCGGTCACCAGCCGGGAGATCGCCTGAAGGATCACGACTTCCTCCCGGCCCGGACCCGGGCCAGCCAGTTGCCGAGCAGCGCCTTGCCCGGGCCGGTGAGCACCGACTCGGGGTGGAACTGCACCCCCTCGACGTCGAGCCGCCGGTGGCGGAGCCCCATCACCTCGCCCTCGCGGGTCCAGGAGGTGATCCGAAGGTCGCGGGGCATCGAGGCCCGCTCCACCACGAGCGAGTGGTACCGCCCCGCCTCGAAGGGGGACGGGATCCCCTCGTAGATGCCCTTGCCGTCGTGGAGGACCGGGCTCGCCTTGCCGTGGACGATGCGGACGTTGCGAACCACCCTGCCGCCGAAGGCCTGGCCGATGGCCTGGTGCCCCAGGCACACGCCGAGGATGGGCAGCTCGCCGGCGAGGGAGCGGATGGCTTCCAGGCTCACCCCCGCCTCGTCGGGCGTGCAGGGGCCGGGCGAGACCACGAGCGCACGGGGGCGGAGGCGGCGGATCCCGGCCACGTCGATGGCGTCGTTGCGGAAGACCCGGACGTCGGCGCCCAGCTCCCCCAGGTACTGGACGAGGTTCCAGGTGAAGGAGTCGTAGTTGTCGACGAGCAGGACGCGGGGCTTCACCGGCCGGCCCTCCCGCGACGCGGCGCCTTCTTCCGGGGCTCCGAGCCGCGCACCGCTTGTGCCCGCGCGTCCAGGTCGCGGGACTCGGCCTGGGCGACCGCGGTGAAGAGGGCGCGTGCCTTGTTCACGGTCTCCTGGTACTCCGCCGCCGGCTTCGAGTCGTAGA
>SESG01002196.1_pt1 | contig 22053 bp, 23 predicted proteins | sample 3171421 | NCBI WGS metagenome assembly SESG01 (sample SAMN10866946, study PRJNA518727) | freshwater metagenome | biome: subpolar coniferous forest; feature: holomictic lake; material: water; isolation source: holomictic Lake 227, 6 m and 8 m depth | place: Canada: near Kenora, Ontario | collected...
TCGTTCTTTTACCGAAGCCGCCGATTTCAATCAGTTTGTAGAAACGCTTGATGGGAAGTCTGGGCCTAACCGATTGTAGCGGATGACAACCTGATAAGTAGGCGTTCCTGTTCTGTCTGCTTATAGCATAAATCGGAACCATTCGTTAGTTTGGGCACAGTGGCTCAACAGCATCAAGTAAGAGCTGTTCGCGAACCACAAGTCCTCGGCGGATCGTGCGGCTTTGGATAACCCGTGCTTTTACGCGCTTGAGAAGCACGTCCGCCCTGAAGCTCTCATCCGCAGCCCACCGTTCCGCAAGAGCCTCTGTCGCAACTCCACTGACCACCTTATCAGTAGTCAGTTCGAATAGACGGGAGTCCGCGAGTATGCCCCCAAAAACCCCTTCATGCTCTTCCGTAATCTCGTCCGTTGAAACCTCACTGAGGCGCGCCGTCAACCTTCCCACCCTCTCGCTGTCAAGGTCGAGCCTATTCTCGTCACCAAGTATCCGCGCACTTGCCCCTGCGTCACGAAGAACCTTTGTGAACTTGTGGACGGCACCAATAGTTCGAGGTGCTGTCGACTTCAGGACTTCTTCGAAATCTCTATCGTCCTCAACACAAAGAGATGACATAAGTTTCGTGGTATCCTCCACCGCACCCTTCAACGGTGTTGGGAGCATATCGCCCTGTTCTGGTGGGAGTTCTTCAAGGATGAACCCCATTGACCCGCGTACTATATTGCGAATGTAAAGACGAGACCGCTCCACTCCAGGCAGTCTACCTCGCCTCGGCAGAGTGGCATCTGATATTCTGGTTGCCACACCGGCCGATATCACTAACTGATAGCTCTCCAACACATCTGTGGTAAAGTCTACCCTGATATTTTCTGTGCCAACGACCGGTGCGCCGCTGAAGACTAAGGCAACGCTGGCATAACATGACCGCTGCGTTGATAATGCGGCCACCTGCTCATCGATTTCCTCCAAACGATTTTTCCACATCAGCCGAGCGGTACCCCATGGATCATCGGAATCCGAAAGCTCGGCTACCTGTCGGCTGACAAAAAAACGGTCGGCTTCCAGGGCCTCCAGCGAAAGCAGGGTTGGCATCATGGTCCTCCCGCTTGTCCGAACGCGCCTGGAGCATCAAAACGATCCAGTTCGACCTCTCCGGCGGCATCACTTGTAGGGCTTAGTGGAAGAGCCGCAAAGCCCTTCCATGTGTTGGTATCTCTCTGATGAGAGAAAAGCCCATACCAGTATATCACCCTCGTAATGAAGTTTGGGACAGGCAGTGTATCTATAATATCTCCGTATGTATCAAGCTGATACCTATTTTTGTTTTTGTTCCTATGCGCTATCTCACCACTCCAGTAAGCCATCCCCTCTGATATCCAGAATGCCTTGTCATTCTTGTATTTTTCTGGCATTCCGAGTAGACTATAGATGTCGATGTCCCGAGGCGGACGCCCCTTTATATTTTCAATATCTTCGACGAAGCTTCCGTCGATAAACTGGATCCCGGTATCATACCCCCCTGACGCAATGACCTTTCGGTATTCGATAAGGTTTCGCAATAACTGTCGACGCTCTGGACTTGTCCCGAATCTCACGACAAGCTCTGGCATTGAAACAATATAGGGCGATCGATCCGCCGTCGTTGCGTCGGAACCGATGAAGGCTGGCAATAGCCCCGTACCATCGAACTGCGGTAGCGGCAACGAGCCGTCTCCTGCGTAATGGCCCTATTCATAGAAGCATCATGCGCGCCGGTCCCGATCCCGTCAATTCCAACCGGCGATCGTGTATGATCGACTAAACTATTCCGGCGTCACTGTCACCCCGCGTTCACAGGCACAAGTGTCATCGTGTCGTTTCCGAATATGTCAATGACCTTGACGGCCACGGTGTAGCGTCCCGGCGTGTCATAGGTGTGCGGAGCGGTCGTCAACTCCAGATCACGGCTCTGGCGTGTGCGGAAGCTCTGCCACTCGTTCTCGAAAATATAACCACCAGTCCAGCGTTCCTCAAACTGAGGCATAGCCGTCTCACCCTGTGGCGGCTCAAACCCTGGCAAATATGAGACTCCGCTGAGGCCGGTCCCTACAGGGACCTTGATTATCTCTTTTCGGCTCATATAATCAAAATCAACAGCCCAATAATCTACCCAGTCAGTCCAATGCTTGGTTAGTCGGTCTTTTGTGATTATGCCAGCCTTGCTCTTAGTAATTTTGTAGAGCTGTCCCTGCTCACACATTACCTCACTCTTACCGCCCCTCATATCAGCAGCGGCCGCATCAGTCACACCTTGTGTGTAATAGACGGAGAAATCGGTTAGCTCGATGCTAACTACCATCTTTTTCTTTTTGTCGTACCGTGGCGTGGCCTCAACAAAGCTGATGTCGTGGAATACAACTTGGCCTTTATCCACCGCTCTCTTATCGAAAACATCGGCCGGTATATACTTTGGCGTGAGGTCGATACCCTTACTTCGAGCCTCCTCAAGCACGGCTGGGAACAACCCCATTTCAAACTCAAAGGCCAACACATCCACACGAGACGCCCCGCGCTTTCGGCACTCTGTAATCACCTCCTCAACGAACAACCGCCCAACGGGCAAATTGATCGGCCCAATTACGACCAGGCGACCGCTACGGGCACCATGGAAAAACCCATCCTGTGCCTGCCCCCCCTCATTACCACCGAAGCCTGTAGCTTTATAGGCACGAAGAATAAGCTCCCTGAACTCGCCCTCCTTTTGGAAAAGCGCTTGTTCTTTCTGAGCTGATGTTAGCCTCCCACCAATGTTCAGGTAGGCTTGGCGTTCGTAGCGCCCGAGGTTTAGAACTTCAAAAGCCCTAAAGTTTCTTTCCGCTTTCTTTAGCTCGCGCTGGACACCGATGATTCTTTTTCTTGTGGTGTGTATACCAAATTTACCTAGATCAGTAGCAATCCACCTGCGTCCCAGCTTTTCGGCAACGGCGGATGTTGTTCCTGACCCACAAAAGAAGTCGGCTACAATGTCGCCCTCAGAACTACTTGCCTTTATAATGCGATCAAGCAAAGCCTCTGGTTTTTGAGTTGGGTATTGCGTGTCTTCGTGGGCTTGAGAGTTTACAGCTGGTAAATCGTTCCAGAGATCTGTTGCTGGAGTACCTGGCATCTCATCAAGATATAACTTCATCCGAGGCATTTTTCCGCCAGTGCTTACGATTTTCCCTGCTTCAAATAGTTCGTTCATTCTCTTCTCAGTAAATGACCAACACCGAGTGCCAACCGGTCTCACCCCGCGCCATTCGTATATTTGGCTCGCAGACGCTCGGCTCATTGGGGCGGTGACATCTCTTAGAGTATACCGCCTACCACTCCCAGTCTCTACAGACGAATAATGAGACTCGATATACTCTTTGGAGTATGGCTGATACGGCCCGTTCCATATATAGCGGTCTGATTTTGTCGCTACGATTATCCGATCAGTCACAGTACCATATTTTATGCCCACATTTCCATGGGCTGTTGCTCGTTGCCACACAATCGCTCCAAGCATTCGATCTCGACCGAACACTTCACTCATCGCAAGCTCAATAAAAGGGGCCATATTCGGCGCCATATGTAAGTATATGGTTCCTTCTTCAGCCAGCAGGTCTCTCATCAATATAAGTCGCTCATAAATCATCGAAATAAAGCTATCAGCACCCCTGCCCCAAGTATCTCTGTATGCGATCTGCTCAAGCAAGTTGGCGTCTTTATGAAAATTCTCCCCACCCACTTCGATATCCATACTAAAGTCAGCCCCAACATCAAAGGGCGGGTCAATGTATATCAACTTCAGGCCGCCGGCATCCTCTATCTGCTGGCGGAGTGCCCCAGCTTTTAGCGATGATAGAATAAGTTTATTGTCGCCCCAGATAAGCTTGTTGGACCACCCACGCAGCTGACGACCGCGGCTATCAAATAGATCGTTCTGTGCCTTCGTCTCCTTCCGCGGTTCGTCAATGTGCTCAAGCGTCTGGAACGGGAGCACAGTCGTACATACGTCACGTGATTTCCCATTCCAAACAAGCTCGACCTCCCGCTTGTCTTCGAACAAGATAAACCGATACTTCTCGGGCAAAGCCTTGCCTTGCTGGATCAGCGTTATCAGGTCGCGCTGTTCGGCTTCACTGAGCTCATAATCGGCCTTGTCCCGCGCCATTGTCACACCTCTTGATATTCACGAAAAGCGTTGACTAGCCCCGCGAACGACGAGGGCTTATTCAGTTCAAAGCTCTTTTGATCAACATAGACAAACCCATAGTGGGTATCACCCTCGCCCTTGCTGGCCTCTGTCGCGTCGGCGCACCACTGCCGTAATCGGCCCATTTTCTGTGGCACGTCCAACTCTTCACGCCCCTTCGTTTCAACGATCCACACCGCTCGGTCCTTGGTTCGGACAATGAAGTCAGGTGTATAGGTTGAGAGCTCGCCGTCAGCCTTCACGTAATCCAGCTTGAAGCCTACGGCCATGTAGTTCTTACCGAAGGCATCCACGTCAGGAACGGCCTCCAGGAACGCCGCAAAGGCCAGTTCAAGCCCGTCGGCGCCGCCTTCGCCAACGATCCGGTTGAAGACGGAACGCTTGGCGAGTAGGAAGCCACGTGGATCGGTACGGAAGGGCCGAGTATCCCGCAGCCTGATTTGCCCCTCAATGCGAGAACTGCCGATATCACGGATCGTCAAGCCGTTTATCGCCGCGCGGAAACTGTCGAACAGCACCTTACTCACTTCTGGTTCGGACAGGTTCCGCAGTATTACAGGATCATCCAGATCAACCGGATGCGTAAACAAGTGGTCTCTAATAAATATTTTTACCTTCGGATAGAGCTGGTCATAACCGCCAACCAATCTCAGATCTTTTAGCAGCTGGCGGGCAAAGAACGCCACGACAGACCGGTAATCGGCGGCCCCTGTATCATCAAGTTTGATCGTATGATCGACTTCCGCTTCGAGCATAGTCTTGAAGACGATCTCGCGGGTCTCATCCACCGTGAATGGTTTTACTGGCAGCTCTTTATTTCCAAGCTTCCCAGGATCTAACTCTGCGAGGTCCTTGAACTCCCGATTGAACCGTCGGGATAGGCGCGGCAAAGCTATATCTAAAGCTTCTATATCTTTGTCTGGCGCTTCCGTATCGACCTCAACAACCAAGGAATCCTGACGTTCACGTCCGCCTGCCCCACCCATGGCAACATGCTCGAATATCACCCCCTCGTTCTGGATGGACTCGACGAAATCCATGAAGGCCGGCGTTCCCATAACAGAGACGGTTTCTCGTTGGTCACTACCAAAATACATGCGCCGGAGCCCACGCCCAAGCGTTTGTTCCGGGAGAATATTACTTTTGGCAGCATACGCTCTGAGTCCGACAATGGTCGTGACATTGCGTACGTCCCATCCTTCTTTCAGCATAAGAACTGAGACGATAGCTTTGTATGGTGACTTGCGAGTGTCTATCTCATTTGACTGCTTGCGGAGTGCCTCAAGCTCATCTTTGCTCTTTCCAGACGACGCTTCTGATATCTCTCCATTTGCCTTGGTATGAATAACCAGAACTGCGCCTTGTAGCTCTGGGCACATTTTCTCAAGATACGACCCGACCTCGTCGCAGTTCTTGGTGTCATCCACCATAACAAACAAGACCGCCTTCTTACCAAGCATCTCATGCTCGGCAGTGCTTTTGCGCCACTCTTCAATTCCGAGCCTAAGGTAATCAGCGTATTTCTCTGTGATAATTGGGCTCTTCTGCTCCTGAAGTTTTGACCTACTTACCTCGTCCGGGAGCACTGGATGCTTTACCACGTTCTGTGCGATTGCCTCGACGAGAGGATAATCACTGACTGTTTGAACAAAGATCGCCCCATTCTCGTGACGTGGCGTGGCCGTCACATCAACTTGTATGGATAGCCGGATATCTTTTTGAAGCATCCTGTGGTGGATGTCTTGGATGCTTTTGAACCACGCCAATCGTGGGTCATGGATGTGGTGTGCCTCATCATTGAATACCGCTAACTCATCGATCTCGCGGACAACTTCACCTAGATCAACCTGACTATCTGTTGTTTTTCCAATGGGCCTTTGTCCAAATGGCTCAAGGAAGTAGTCTCGCAAATCATCGTCACCTAACGATGGTTCTGGCACTTCACCAAGATATACTCGGTGTATATTTGTTAGGAAAAGGTTTCCGACTGGGCGGACGATCCTTACATCGTCCTGAATATGGAGCGCGATCTGAAAGTCATCTCGCCAGTTGCGTCCGTCATAACCATTGTCAGGAACAACAGGATCATTGAAGAAAATCTTTAGCCCGTCAAAGTCGCTCCGCAAACGATCGAGCACAATAATGTTTGGAGCAATCAGTAGTATATTCCGAGCCAGCACCGATCCGGCTTCATATGACTTATGAAAATAGCACCACGCTATTAGAAGAGATAATACTTTTGTCTTACCGGCCCCTGTTGCCATTTTTACTACAAACCGGGGCCAGTCTTCGTCAAACATATTGCTCGACACAGCGCCAGAGGCATCGAAACGCAACAAGTCAAACTTATCACGAGCGCCACGTACATCATAGAGCCAGATAACAGTTTCCACGGCCTCGCGTTGTGCGAAGTAATACCTGAACTTGCTTTGCGTGCCATCAGCACTATCAACTAAATGCTCCCTTTGGAACCACCATATTAGTAGTGATCGTGATGTATCAGAGGCTCCGGCGTAGTTAGCATTTCTCCAACGCTTTACCTCTTCGCGTACTTTAGACACAAGCGGGGGCAGCAGCTTTTCGTATGCGGTGCTGCGAAGCTCTTCTGCTGCTGGGAACCACCGGACAGCCGGGTCCAGTATCTCGTATGGTGAGCGCGGAAAGTCGGGGTGTAGTGCCATTTGGTGGCACTCCTCATTATTGGTTCTAACAGCCACACTACCGTGTAGACGACGATCCCGACCTTGCCATTGCTGGCCTACCCGCGCAACGCTGAAAGCGTCGATGCTCACGATCCAATGAACATTCTACAACAAAATTTCCCTTTCATCCGTCGCACAGATGTGGCACATATCATGAACTGCGTATTATCTGTGTGGAGATTTCAGATGGCTCGACGCCCAGTCAAATTTCAGAAAGTGCTGACAGACCACACCATGCTCTTTCAAGTGATGCGGGACAACAAGCCATCTAAATGGCCTGATGGCATCCCAGAAGCCCCTGTATCGACACGCCGTCCCGAATTTCCGGCTGATGTTGTTTTGGCTGTTTCCGAGGCATTTCGCAATAACGGTTTCGATGCTGCTGTAGCGGTATTTCGAGGATGCTACCCAATCCTAAATCTCAGAACATCAGAAGATATTGTATGTCGACATTTCGAAGGTGGTATATATCATACGCTTTACGCAGATGCCATGCCTAAGATAAGAAAGAGAGTGCTGTAGTCTTTGCCTAAATGATGGCATGATAGCACCCCGTTTGCTGTACTACTATCATGATAATGTTTTGTCGGCCGCAGTTTATATTTTTATATGGCACATCTAGTATTATTTTGAAGCGCCTCTCTGTCATCATGGTTTGTAGCCAACGCCTCCAAATGTCATTTTGAAAAGCACCTTCTCGTTATCGCCCCATTCATAGAACGGTGGCAGGTCCACTTTATTGGCCAGCCAGTCATTGACTTGGTCCGTTATATCATTGTTGTTTATCATCCAGGTAAGGTTTGATATCGCCCCAGTTCGGTCAAATTCAATTTCTGATGGCCCGTCGTCGCGGTGCTCTATATAACTCTCGTTTTTTGTATTGATACACCACCAAAGGCTTGATAGCCTGGCCATGCTTGCTACTGTGAACTCAGTCCCATCAATACTATTTTTATAAATTGTCTTGTTATCAGTTGGCACGACTGAGTATCGCTCCGTAATGGTATATCTTTTGTTATTAGTTGTTCTGACATGTTCAAACGAGGCAGCACCCTTGCGCCCTCTGACTTCCTTATATCCCTCTTTCTTGAGGTTCACAAATTTTGAAATGTCGGCTCGTGTCCAGGTTAGAACGATCGCCATCCTCTTCCCCCTCTCAGCAACCCATATTACTATTCAGATTTATGGTGATGGCGTGAGACGGTGAACTCCCAGGTCGCCCTTGCTCTGACGAACCTGGGCGAGGTCATATCCAGCCTGTAGCCGCAACCACATGTCGGCAGTTCCACCAAATGCCTGCTCGAAGCGCAACGCCATCTCCGGCGATACCGCGCTCTTAGCCCTCATCACATTATAGAGTTGCTGGCGTGTCACCCCCAGGGCCTTTGCGGCCGCAGCAGCACTGATGCCAAGTTCATCCAGATTTGCTCTGACCAGTTCGCCAGGATGAGCGGGGTTCTTCATGGCCATGGCATCGCCTCCGTCAGTGATAGTCAATCAGATCGACATCGTGGGCAGCACCATCCTCGAACCTGAAGACGATCCGCCAATTAGCCCTCACCGTGACTGCCCACAAACCGTCGAGGTCACCCTTCAACGGATGTAGCCGAAATGTCGGCTGGGCCATGTCCTCGACCACACTTGCGGCATCCAGAACCGACAGGATCAGGCGAATTCGGGCAGCATACTCGGGCCGGACCTTGCTCGGGTCGTCGTGCTCGTAAAGTGCCTTCAGGCCCTTGTGACGGAACCCCTCGATCATGCTGACCCCGACATCAAGGGGCCCAGTGTAAAATGACATTTTACAGTTGTCAACGCCCTCACACCATTCCATTGTGGCTACGATGCGCTGGACCTTCGACACATCGAACATATACCAATTCTAGGATCGAGCCTATTCGCCGCTTCGAACAAACGCATATAAAGAGGAGAGAGAGATGCTGTGGAGCAAAGATCATCCGGTCACATTTCATGTTTGGGATGATGTTGCTAAAGATAAGTTTTGTCAGTATATGCCAATATTGCGTAATATTATGAAGGCTACGGTCGTCGACGATGGCTGGTCCGATGTTTAACCCATTGACTGTCTATATTTTTTTGAGTGTGATTTCATTGTTGGTAATAGTAGATACTATCTAAAGATACACAGGTCTGGCCGCGAACTGCGAACTGACTGTTCAATTGAGACTTATCTGCTTACTGATACTACAGAATCTCAAAAGGGATACCCATTACTGTATATGACCAAATTAGTCGCATCTGATGATATTGAACGCAAATGCCTTGATAAAGGGGTCGCGACTGGCGCACAAAAATACCTATATGTTGTCCATGATAATATGTGCGAGAACCCACATAGCGAATACAACGCTATAACTGTAGTTCTGTGCCTGAGGCAGTGCGGAGTAATGGTGTTTGAGAATAAACAGTATTTCGATGATTAGTCCATTCTATATAGATGGCTGAATTCCGTCAGATGAAAGGCGGCTCAGTACTGAAATTGGTCGACGCGCTCGCGACGATGTCCGTTGCCGCTGGGCGGAACGGTGCCCCCAATCCGCGTCCCACGGGTCAGGTTTCTGCCTATACATATCTAAGGCGTTCGTGTTAGGTTTGTATTCGAGGTTAGGAGCAGCGTTTAGGGGGCGGAGATGACCAATGATTTGGTGGCCTACTACAGGGTCAGCACCGAACGCCAAGGCCGGTCTGGGCTCGGCCTGGAAGCGCAGAGAGCGGCGGTCCAATCGTTCGCCGCCGCTAACGGCTACACCATCATCAGCGAGTTCAGCGAGGCCGAGACGGGCAAGGGAGCCGATGCTCTGGATCGGCGGCCCGAGTTAAGGGCCGCTCTTACCACCGCACGCAAGGTCGGCGCTTCCGCGTGTGTGGCCAAACTCTGCCGGTTGAGCCGTGATGTTCATTTTATCTCTGGACTGATGGCCCACCGCGTTCCGTTCATCGTGGCCGAACTCGGAGCCGATGTTGACCCGTTCATGCTCCACATCCATGCCGCCGTGGCCGAAAAGGAGCGGGCGCTTATTTCCAGACGAACCAGGGATGCCCTCCAGGCCAAGAAGGCCAGGGGTGAGCCAATGGGCAGCGCCAACATCGAGCAGGTTGCCGTCATCGGTCGGGCAACAGTGACGGCCAACGCCGAGGCACGGTCCAAGAACCTCCTGCCGATCGTCCGCGCCGTTCAGAACAGCGGCGTCACCACGCTGGCCGGCATTGCCCAGGTGCTAAACGACCGTGGGATCGTCACCCCGCGCGGAGGGCAGTGGCATGCCTCAAGTGTTAGGAACCTGCTGGCACGGGCTGCTGTTGAAGTGCTCTGACCTCGAAACCCAATATCGCCTAAAGCGATATTGGGTTTCCGTCCCTGGATCACCGTAAGTCGGCATTTCCAGCCTGAAAGTCTGCCATGGTCAAGGGATCTATCCGCTGGTTCAACTTCTCGAAATCCTTGCGATACCGCTCGATTTCAGCCATCGGGGTTTCTGAGAACAGAACCTTTCGAATGCCTTCCTTGGCACGGATGAACCATTGTGGGCAGTAGTTGCTCGCGTCGGCAGCGGGTAATAGATAGCGATTATGAGCAGCCTCAAGGGCCGTCAGGTATGTATCAATATTGTGGTTTTCGACGAGCAGATATGACATGTCATCCCATGTTGTAGTATTTACAGGGTCGCGGTTTCGGCACAAGTCACCTAATGTTAGGCCTTTTGATATCTCAGATAACCCAGAGAACGGGAATGGCTTCGTTGAACCAACATACTTTGGGTTGTCCGGCAGTTTCTCGAAACTCACAGATAGACCACGCTTCGTTATATTGAATGCCCGCACACACTGACCATTCTCATTCGTGTTGTTGAAAAGGAATGCGCTGTCATAGGTGACGTTCACAGTCTTATCTAACATATCAGATAGTGCCTCCTGAACTGTCGATAGCGCACATGCTAAGGTTAGTTTATAAATCCCAAGGTTGTGTACCCATGTTGTATGCTCAAGGCTTCCGTCATCCCTCATAATTACCAACTGCTTTAGCAGTTTCGGCATTTGCTTGTATTGCGTGCCAGCGAAAGCCCAGTGGGGAAATGGGTAGCCCCTCACAGCATTATACCAGTTTTCAATCTGAGCATTGTCCTCGCCCTGAAGAATATTTAGAAAGAGCCCCAGTTTATCTTCTGGGCAGTTCGCAGCGATGTAAGCGAGATTATCAAGTGTAGTATCACGGCACGCCTCGTAATCTGGAAAATACTGCGTGAAGTTCCGTGGCGGGATATCGAGTGTCATCGCTCCGTTAGGTCGGTATGCGAGGGTAAAGTTGAGATGCCTTTCACGAGTTATGTCGCCATGAAAGTGTTGGGGGTTCGCAATCAATCCATAACCGCCGCTGTCGAGTAATACAGAACTATCGGGCGGCCTCTGATCGAAATCTGTCATCATGGGCAGAACTTTATTGTCCTGGTTTGGCCCAAGTATCGCGCCGGCACTAATTAGATTATATGGCCAGTTGAAATATGTTCCATAGTGCTGTGAGTAGTTCAAGTCCTTGAATACCATGCTGTCATTCCAGCGGTCTCGTCCCAGTGTGTAATTGTCTCTGGCTGCGGCACGAGCATAGTTTGGCGTCGCGGCGGGATAAAACTTGGCCTTACCGCGAAGCAGGTTATGAAAGTATTTCATCGGATGTCTCCACAAGGAAAATGGCCGGACACCGAGGTGGTGTCCGGCCGAGGTTCAGGTGATGGTGGGGATCAGGACTGATCGTCGCTGTCGGCGTCGCCGTCCTCGTCGGAGGCTTCGTCATCATCGTCCGAAGCCTCATCGGCCTCGTCGTCGGCGTATTCCGAGCCTATGCCCAGGTCGGGCATAAACTCACGACTAAAGTCGTCGCGGCGGGCATCTGATCCGGAGTACACAGCCGGAATGCTAATCGTATAGGTCCCGTAGCCGGTCGCTACTTCAATGACGAGAAGGCCATGGCTGTCAGCACGAAGTGTTGGAACCTTATTCTTGATCAGCCGCTTGACCGCCCTGTAGGCCCCCACGATGTCTGTTGTCAGGAGAGCAAACGACCGTTCCTTTTTATCCTGCTTTGCCTTCCGGCGCACACTACTGCTTTCCGTCAGTTCACATCTAAGAAGCCGCCCGTCTGAGAATCTCAGAACTATATACTTAGGTTTTGTCTTCGATGTGACGACATTCTTGATGTAGTCCCAGACCCGAACGGCGCGATCGTCTGGGACTACAATGTCAAGCGTAGCCGTAGCAGGATCGAACTCGTCGATTGGTGCCTGCGGATCATAAGCGGAGACTGGGATTGACTCTGTTGAACAACCATCTGCGGAGATTTCAACCGCAAGCAGTCCTTTCCCCGTCGCAGCCGCAACACTGAGGTTGCCTTCACCATTCTTTACTTTGGTGAGGAGTGCTAACTGTGCCTTTTCCAGTTTGATGCCACTGAATGTTCCGGCACCATGGATTGGTATATCAAGTTCAGCAGCAGGGGTTGCCGATACCATGACCGAGTTCGCGCTCCGTACGGTCGCGAGAACCGCATTCGAGACGGTTCCCGAGCCGCAGAGAGCGATCTTCGCCTCCTTTACTACATAGTGGGCGAGCACAAGCAGGCCACCGATGAACTGCGCCCCGGCATCAGCCACGGTGCCCTGCGGATTCGGCAGGAAAGACCGAACCATCGTCGTCACGAGTTCAGCCGTCGCGACCAGCACCGGAATCCCATCATCCCCGACCCGCATCGCAGCGGCGAACACGGCACCAGGGACACGGTACGGCGCCGGCAGTGTGTTGTGCTGGATCACCGGCAGCGCCTTGAACTTCGCGGTGTCAGCCTTGGCCGCCTGATTGCGCGGCACCCTCGGCTTCTTATCAGCGCCACCCTTCGGGGCTTCTGACTTATTGGCCTTACCATCGCCGCCACCGCCAGCACCCTCTCCGGCACCGACACCATGACCATCAGCAGTTCCAGGTCCCGATTTACCGTCACTGGAGCCTGAGCCTGATCCCGCTCCATCGCCGCCACCTGAACCACCGCCATACTGGTGGTAGCCACTGTCGATAGCCTCTTTGACGAGATCAGAGTTGAGCAGTGCTCCAGCACCACTCAGTCCGCCGGACCCAGGCTCACACAGGGCCGACACAACATACTCCTGTGTTGGGCGGACCCCATGTTCGTTTACATGGGCCTCGATGGCCTTGACCACGCGAGTGAACCCACGGCCAATACGATCAGCCATGTGGTTCTTATTCTGGTTTGCCTTCTTCTCTTCAGGAGTGGTACTCGGCCCATTTATGTTGTTGAATACAACACGACCGAAATGGGACATAACGCGGTCTTCATCGAACGGCTTTTGAAGTTTCTGCTCGATGATCTGTTGGAGCACCACGTTAGGTGTGTCGAGGTACCAGAATGCGGCCGACACAACAACTTCGTATAGTGCTTGGTCGGTGCGTCCCACAAGGTCAAGTGCCGCTGACGCCCGTTCCTGGATCGGCTGGAGGGTGGCCATAGCCACCTTGACCGCCCCTTCAATCGTGCCGCCACTGTCCTTACTAGCCTGAACGGCACCGGCCGCTACACCACCGAGCAATACCTTCTTGAGTGGAGTGGCTGCGGGCTTTGACAGGTCAGTGCCGACTTGGTCCGGTTTTACAACGGTGGCGGACGAGGCGTCCGCTTCGACTGCCTTATCTTTCTTGCTCTTGCTCTTGCCCTTGCCCTTGCCGTTCTCGGCAGCGGTGACACTGCTGGCACCCATGTGGACCGATTGACTGTCAATCGCTCCACTGCCGGCCGCACCCACGGCCAGGCTACCGACGATGGTATTTGGCTTTTCTGCCCACGGATCCGCAGGAGCATCTGCTGGCAGCGCCCCGATGGCGTAGGGGCAGTCTTTGGCTGAGTTCAGGGCATATACTACGCGGGTGCCATCATCATTACAGGCTGAGTTCACCCTGAAGACATTATACGAGTTCCCACCGAAATCGGCCATGTGCTGGCCGTCATGGCCGACCCAACAGGTCCAGCCACCGCCCGACCATGTGGAAGTTGCCTTCACACCCTTGGTCTCATTAGTGGTGGTGACGATCCCAGCATCTGCGGCCGCACCAACTGAATGTTCAGTCGCGGTTAGGTTCGTGGATGACATGAGGGTGTTGGTCAGGTCAGGCTTGCTTTTGGGAACGCCATCACTACCAGTCTTGTTTGGTCCGGCGGACGACGGCGGTATAGGATTGATCTTGATTTTGCCCGCACGCTTTTGAGCGGGCGTCTCGACGGCGGGTGCCGCCACTGCGGCCGCCAGAGCCTCGAAGGATCTGTTGCCACGCTTGGTCGCAGCCTTGACGCCAGTTGTATCGGCGGCAGCAGCGGGCTTCTTCGTGCGGGATTGCTTGAGTTTTCCGGCAGCGTTAGTGTCTGTCGGTGAAACAGCGGCCGTTGCGGCCAGGGTCTTCGATACCATTTGCGTCTCCTCTTCAAGGGCTCGCGTGCCCGTGAACAGAAGGTCTGATACTTCTCTTTTATCTCCGAGTAGTTTTCTGCCGCATCATTATTTCAGTGAGAGACAGGATACTATTCTCTCACTTTCTGTACATTTGTAGGTCGATGATTGTTGACTGTATCACCCCATTGTGACCGGCCTCCTGGCAGCCCGAGCAATTGTAGAAGTCGGGCAGGCACTGAGCATGCCTGATGTGGTGATACTCTGGCCGCACGGAATGTGTTTCGTAGATACTAAACCGTTCCCTGCCTAATTATAATCTTGCGAGCCGCTTCGAACAGTTCGTGCGCCATGTCGTATGGCACTTTCAGGTCATAATACTCCTGCCGCCTTAGGTCCATTTTTGATACGATCGCATTTACATCCCTTTTTAGATCCATAACCATCTTTTGTATCTCGACCAGATAGTCGACTTTTGTATCATCCACATACCGAAACACTAGGTCATTACGGGCCCTAAATCTGGTTGCGATCGACCATCTTCCCAGTATTATGAGGGCTCCATTTTTGTCTTCGTCAACAACACGCTCACCTTTATATAAGACGCCCGTCGCCATATTCGCATGACCAATCATAATATTTTTCCACACAAGAACATCCGCAATTTCAGAGGATAGAGGCTGGGCTTCAATCATAAATCGGATATAATTGACCAGGACCTTTCGGTTATATAAGTTTTCTGGAGATATCCCGTCATATGAAACGCCTTTTGCCCAACTTTTCATTATACTATCCAGTTGATACCACCTGTCCTTGTCAAATAGTGAGATTAGATAATCTGCTTTTCCGCCGCCGATGTCATAGATGATATCTCGGCCAAATATAGCGTTAGTCTGTCCCCATACAATAAAGTTTCTTATTGGCGTTGTGTAATCTCTGACAGTCTTTTTGCTATATCTTTGTTCTAGGTTTTTGATATATTCATTTATAGCGGTATTGTCAATCTCGGCGATATTCCTCTCGATTATAAATGCTTTCAGATTACCGAGTGCCGTGAGATACTTTCTCTTGTTGGCGTCGTCGCTATCTCTATTAGGAAATACCTGAGAGATAAATCGGCTTACATGCCTACTTGCTGCTGTCTCATTGTCGGCCTTGACCATTGCTCAACCCACAAGTTCGCTGCCAATCCATTTTCACTTGTTCCCCAATGATGCCGCAAATGTCAATGGGGCGATCCGTTCGATATCGCCTAAAGCGATATGCCGATAATGTCCAGACATGCTGTCCGCCGGCCATAGGACGACGGTGGAAGCGATAAAGCCCCCACCGTCAGCCTGTATCACAACATCGTATCAAGATGGCCGGCTGTCGCCACCATCAAATATAGCCGATATCCTATCATGATTGATTGCGTAGTATCCATCCGCACTTCCAGGATTTCCAACGCCTTTTGAAGAAACGAATTCAAGTTCCTCATCAATGAATGAGCGGCCATTATAAAATAGAGCCAGTCCGTCCATCGTTATTTTATTCACAAACACAAAGGCACCTGTAAGCACCTCGCTTGTTTCCACATTATAAAAGAATGTTGCCATCAAATCGCCGTCGTCAGAAAATCGCCGACTTATATCAGATATAAGATCCCGTAATTTTTGTATCTCGTATTCGTGAGTTTCGTTTATAGAAAGTTTCGACATCTTATCAAGTTTGAAGAGGCCATAGTCATGATAGCAGTTTCCAAAAAGTGTCTGGTATGTTTTATAGTAGGCTTTCTTATTTCCATCCTTGACTTTGTGCTTTAGTTCCAGTTTGATGCGAGGCGGCATCTTTTTTCCGGTATTTAGGAAATACTGAATGATGATTTTTGTTGGCTGCTTTTCCTTGAATTGAATTATACGAGTTATATCAGCATCAGCCTTATCTGTTCCAGCAGAACTATCCTTCATTATAAGGTCGTGTATCTCACAAACTAACGCTTCAAGTCTGGAAAGGCGACCATCCTGCTCATCCAGTCGCCGCATCGAACCCAGCCCAATACCAATCTCACCACCCAATATAGTATCTTTTACAGATTGACTAATTTGGTCTTCTGATATTGACTTCGAAGAAGGAGTGCGTAGCACAGAATATTGTGTTCGAAGTGGATCGTCGGATGAGCCGGTTATCGGCGAATCCATGGCGACGCCATTGCCTTTTATTGCCTTCAATTGCTTTTCTTTGTAATGGTGTCGCCGATTATCGGCATTACCATTATGATCTATAAAGTCAATGCTTTCGAAGCAATACTCTGTGTCTGTGTTTTGGTTTATCTGATCGGACGGCGCTTTGGGGTTATGCCCTGATCTTATTTTTATATTATTATTCATTTCACTCTCCATGTTTCATAAATGGCCGCCGTTTTATTCGGCGGCCATCACGGTTATTATTTGCTATGTTTATTTGCGTTTCTTATAATAAGACTGGTCGTTATGTATTTCTTACAGAGATGCGTGACCACTTTCTTAGCCGTATCATCGCCCATATTAGTTATGAAGCCGGCATATTCACCGTGATCTTTTCTTGCGAGTATCATCGGTGTCCCGCCACTATTTTTTTCGTTTATGAATGCGGCTATGAAACTTATCCCAATAACTTCATCGTGCTCTGTATCGAGCATCGCAACAAGTTCGTAATTCATATCGCCATCCTTGACAGCGACTGCCTCGATAACCTCTTGATTATCCTCTATTTCGAAGTAATCGATAACCGGCGCACTACTGTGGTTATCAACCAACTCTTTTTGTGTAAGCAGGTTTGCGAAATATTCGTACAGTGCTGCCGAACATGCGTAATCAATCTGTCTTATGTTTTGGTCCCAATATATATTCATCTTTTCTCTCCTATGTGTTTCAATAAAAATGGCCTTGAGCAGCCATCAACTGCTCAAGGCCGGTAGTCGCAGGAGAGTGACTACAAATAAATCGTGCTTACATAATTCAGCGAACATACGCCGTTTGTATTTATCACCTATCCTGCGAATGACATCGGCCTTGATGGAGCATAATCTGTCACCATTCTTATTTATACTTGTGGACTAACTTTTTTCTGACACCCCTAAAAATAAATCGAATTTTAGTAAAATCGTTGCCTATTTACAACAGCATAAGTGTTGCCTATTTACAACACTTTTGAGCAGGCACTAATATCGCTTTAGACGATATGGTCGTGTCGGAATAGTCCTGGGATGTCGCCCTATAAGCCTATCACTGGCGAATGAATGCTTGCGCCCGCACGGAGACATCAAGCCCATTACGATCTCTGGGGCTTTTCGGATAGCCCCACATATCTAACGATTTTTCAACGAAAAGGATAAATACTATTGGGCTTGCGTTATTAGCAGGTATTTTTTCAAGGAGAGTTTACATGGGTGAGTTTAGAACGATTGATCGTGGAGATATAAAAAGATTTGTCGAGCAATCGAAGTTAGGCATGTTTCATGATGTGTCTATTTCGGACTTTTCGGCGGCGTATAGAAAGATATTCAGACGCCAGCGCATCAACAGCAGCACAGAGGCACTACATAGCAACGATAACGATACAACTGTCATATAAGGAGATAAACATGACTTACTACGAGATATTCGCAAACTATTATACTGGAATTCACGAGGACTATGAGGCACTCGCTGCCATTGCGGATAGCAATATGAATGCCGCGAAAAGAATGAAGAAGTCCGCACAAATCCAGCGGACACAAGACACACTAACAGGTCAGAAGAAGTCGTTGGCCAAGATTACCAGTGGCGGTTCCAAGTCAGGCGTCAAGCATGACTAATCTGTCTAACACACTATTCAGAGTTATGAAGGAACTGCGAGAAATAGGTTTCGGATTTACTGATAACTCATTTTCTACTCTAATGTGTAAGTCTCCACGATATATCTCATGGGTAAAAGCAAGTGGTCACGCTCCTGCGTTAGAACCTTTGGTATGTCTTTATGTACAGTTAGACGAGATGCGAACCAAATATGAGACATCTGGTGACACATCAAGTGCTAGAGAGATTGACGGCATAACCGATTATTTATGGGATGCTATTCGCCAAGCAGCACTTGATACAGTTCCGATCCGTCGCCGGAAGCATTCATCTGACTTCGGTTAGGTCATACCGATAGCGTTAGGTCAGAGATAAACGCACCTCGGCTCTGACCTTTCGCTTTGGCTAAATCATCAAGCCTTCTAAGGACCCGCCTTGGAAGTGTTATGTTCACTCTCTCGATTGTATCGTCGGCCATAGCATCTTCAAGATCGATAATGCCGACGATCCATCCAGAATATTCCTGATGGTTCCGGAGACTATCAAGGGCCGACGGCTTTGGGATTTGGATGCCGCTGTCCATAGCCGCATCAATCCACGCGGCCGCCGCCTCCTTTGCCGCCTCAACGGCGTCGTTGAGAGTGTCCGCAGCCGAGAAGCAGCCAGGAAGGTCGGGGACGACCACGCCATAGGCGGTGGTATCGGAACCCACCTCAATGAAGATCGGATACCTCATCATGATTGAGCCTGCTTTCGAATGGCGGCCACGAGGCCGGTTCCCAGGTCCTTCTTCGGATGCGGCACCACGATGATGCCTGGACGCTGAGGATGCTTGAACACGTGGTGCGATCCTCGAACACGGTCGAGGATCCAGCCCAGTTCGACCAGTTCACGGATCAAGTCGGCGCTCTTCATCGTGTGTATCATACACACTCTGCGGCGCCAGTCAAGGTCGGACTGGTTGGGCTATGGACCAAGCCCCAGGTAAGCCCATCCACATGACGGGGGGGGTGAGCGTGTCGGGTAGCACCTCTGACGCTTATCGCACTGGTTGGCCGCCGCATGGCCGCTGGTGGGCATGTTTGCCCTTGAGAGTTCCTTACCCACGAGCAGGCATAGGCCGACAGAAACAGAGTGCTCTGTGTGCCTAAGAAGGTTTGGCGAAAAGATCATATTTCTGTTGATCCAGATAGAGTATAGTATAGCCTTGTGAGAAGGCAAAGACAGTGTGAGCGTTATGATAGCATCGTCTTACTTTGACACCGCATATACAAGGGTCGCGCTGTTTGTGAATAGCGGCGCCATCCAGAGATCGTTTCTGTGCGTCATGCGTTTATTACAATTGTCATGGACATTGTCAATAGTTTGTTTATTCACAGTCATCCTGATACAGGTGTTGTTGGGTTTGGTCGGCTATTCACTACGATATGATATGCTTATATGTTCTGACATTGAGACCGTGGTGATGAGCGCCATACTATTTACATACCCGCCGTTCTTTGTGCTTCGAGCCATACTGATAATGGCTGCCCCCGATTATGTCCCGATAAGCGACTATTTAGACCACCTCAAGGCGAAGAGACTACTTTGTATTTTGCTTATATTTTGTTCCAGAAGTAAGCCCGTCAACCAGGCTGGACTTGCCATTTGTATTGTTGGTATTGAATGCGAGATTGATAAGGTGAGGCGACATATAAGTGATCGTGATAAACTCTAATACTATAGGTAATTAGTCACTCGTTAGTTTGGAGGTAGCATCATGGTTAGTGATGAAGAAGGCCGCACAAACCGTATCCGCGATCTGAATGATACCATGCGAAAGCATGGCATTGGCGGCCAGATAATGCTGACAGTCGGTATCCGAGCACTTGGTAATCGGACAGTTGACCGAATTGTTGAGGCTGTCCGCAAGTTCGATAACTTTACTGACGATAACGACCCTCACAAAGAGCATGACTATGGTTCCGTTGTTGTGGATGGTAATAAAGTGCTGTGGAAAGTAGACTACTACGATCGCGATCTTCAATATGGATCGCCTGACCCTTCTAATCCCGCCGTCACAAAGCGTATACTGACCATTATGTTGGCTGCGGAGTATTAGTTCTGCGAAAATAGGGAAGAGGGCAAAGCCTAACACTGTGTTTGGATTTTGGTGACGGCTCCCCTGCCCCACCCTGACGCGGGGTGGATTTAGGATGCGAGTAAGTGGGTTTGGCCGCCCTGTGTGGCGTCCCTAACCGACTTTATAGGGTCAAGTGGCTGGTGGCCGCCCTGATCGATCGGCGATGGCGTTCCCAAACCGCTCCAGAACCCTTGCTAAGCCTTCTGGGAGCGGCGCAGTCGCTATCTTCTTTATAGGTATGCTTGGAGACGGAAGCGGGATGCGTTTTAGTAAAACATCGCTCCATACCAGCACATTAGCCCCACGCGGTCGGAACCAGCGGCCACCCTCAGCACGACGCCTGGGCCCATAGGTTGGAACCACCTTGAGGTAGCCGGCCTCCTGGAGGGTGTTAGTGGCCCTGGTGACGGTGGCCGCATGGCACCCAGCCTCGTGCGCGAGACGGGCACGGTATGCCTGACAGCGGCCAGTCCTGGCGTCAGTGGCCGCGAATAGGGCCGCGTTAGCCACCAACCGGGTGGCGTGGGTCAGGCGTTTGTCCGCCCTGATTTGAGCACCGAGGCGTGCTCGGAGATTTCGGTCGATCATTTGCGTGTTCCGTCCCCTTGGACGCACACACACCTTCCCGATCAGCACCGACGCGATGTCGGGCTGCCAGACGCAGGCCGCAAAAATTGGTGGCTCGCGACGAGCGTTTTTGGCTTGAATGTCGGGGATGGGGTCAGGTAATCTTGATCTTGCGAGGTACAAGATTACGCGACGCTCCGGTCCCCTGGGTCGGGGCGTTTTGCGTTTTTGGGGGTGCGTCTCCCAAGAAGTTGTCCAAACCGCAGGTTGCCCCGTCTTTCCCTAAGGATCAAGGGCAGAGTTTGACCTCAAAGCCAACCGTACCCCAAAATCTTGTGGTCGGATCGCTACGTCCAGCCATCATCGCTCCCTAAGCACCCTTGCTTCGCCCAAGTGGGCACGGTAGTTTGTGCTGGCAACGCTGGGCACATGCCCACAACACGCGTGCTATCCGTACCCACCAAAGGTGCCACCCGTGCCATGCCCTCTTTGCTAACATACAGGGAAATTGCCGAGCGCCTTGGGATAACAAGAGGCGCGGCGAAGATGCTTGTTGCCCGACGTGGGTGGACACGTCAGCCACCAAACCGTCGGGGCGGGATTATCAGAATTCTTGTTCCCGATGACTTTGGGGTAGCGCACGCTGGGCACGGTGGGAACACAGGGCACAGCCCAGCACAGAGTGGTAATGATGTGACCAGTTCTGTGCCCAGTGCCGTGCCGATCGTGCCCAGTGTGCTTACCCAACAAGCCGGCTTTGTTCCTATCTCCGTTCTCGAACAGATAAGGGCTGATCACAATGCGGCGGCGGAGCGGGCCAGAGCCGACCATGCCGCCGAGATCGCCCGCATCCAATCGCTCAATCTCGATTTGATAGGCCGAATCCAGGCACAGGCATCTGTTGAGCGTTCTATTCTCATCGAGAGAATCGACGTCGCAGAGATTCGGGCCGAATCCGCCGAAGCCCGCGCCATCGCCGTGGATGAAAAACTCCATCAGATACTGGATAGGCTGCTGGAACGGCAGGTAGGACCGGCGCCAGATGGTCTCTCGTGGTGGGCCCGCTGGTTCGGGGCTACGAAGCGTTCGGATATCAGATGACGGATGCCTGATTAGATAACAAAGTAGTGACGTTTACATAATTTAGGAGCCTGATAAAAGATGGTTTGGACGGATGAA
>SESG01019490.1_pt1 | contig 22042 bp, 19 predicted proteins | sample 3171421 | NCBI WGS metagenome assembly SESG01 (sample SAMN10866946, study PRJNA518727) | freshwater metagenome | biome: subpolar coniferous forest; feature: holomictic lake; material: water; isolation source: holomictic Lake 227, 6 m and 8 m depth | place: Canada: near Kenora, Ontario | collected...
GCGCGTAACCGCCGCCCGCCGCGCCGCCTTTCACACCAAAACACGGCCCAAGTGACGGTTCACGCAAACACATAATCGTTTTTTTGTTCAAACGATTCATCGCGTCGCCCAAACCCACCGTCGTCGTGGTTTTTCCTTCACCGGCTGGCGTGGGACTAATCGCTGTGACGAGAATCAATTTCCCGTCCGTTTTGTCCGCTAAACTGGCGACATATTCGAGCGACAATTTTGCTTTGAAATGCCCAATCGGATCTAAATGTTCGGGCGCAATGCCGTAATTTTGTTGAGCAAGCTCAATAATCGGTTTCATGGTGGCGCGTTGTGCGATTTCGATGTCTGACATTTTTTAATCCTGAAAATTAAAGTTTGTGAAAAGCGGTAAGAAAATCGCCAAGGGTTTTGACGGAATTGATGTGAAAAGCCCGTCCGTAATGAATTGGCGCGGTGCCTTTGTTCACTCGTTTGGGAAATGCGGTCATGTTGCCGGCGTGTTGAAATTCATTTTTTTCGTTAATTTCTACGCCGGCAATCGCAACCAATTTTGCTGGCAGTTCGTCGGGGTTCACCACGACCCGAATATAACGCGGCAAGCCGTGATCCAATCGTAAATAAACGATTTTTCCATTCTTGCTGGATTGGTATTCGATGATTTTTTGATTGGCGATATTTTGACTGAATCCGTGTGTTTCAAACGTTTTTTCCACGTCACTTTGTGAAATGGACGGTTTTTGTCCTTTCAGCTGGTGAAATGCCAACAGAAAATCGCTCAATACTTCAGGTTTTACGTTAAAACCAATGCCGTAATGACACGGTTTTTCATCTTTGTAAATTTTAGACGGAAATTCGAGCATATTGCTGTGGAATTCATCCATCAAATTCACTTCCACACCGGAAATAGCGGTTAACGCTGAAATATCTTGGGCGGGATGAATCACGCATCGAACGTGAGAATAAAGCTGCGTGACTTTGCTCAATCCATTTTGTTGATAACAATAAATAATCTTGCCATTTTTGTCGGACTTATATTCCGTCACTTTTGTGGTGGAGAGAATGGTTTTGTAAGCACTCTCTTCAAACGTTTTTTCTACATCACTTTGTGTCATTGACATCTTTAGCCCTGTGTTTTAAATGTGTTTATTTTTTGCTGATTGTAACTAACTTTGGCATTGTTGAGGGTAACAACACCGCTTTTCACTAATTCTGCCAATAATTCCACCGGAACTATTTTGTCTTGAAACTTACTTTTAATGCTGTTTAACAACGTGGCTTGTTTTGTTGGCTTATTGCTGGGATATTTCGCCAAATGTGAACAGTAGGCTTGAATGGGCGTGATTATTTTAAGCGGTGTAATCGGTGTCGGGGATTTTATGGTTTCCAGCTTCTCAGCCATAACTTTAGGTTTTTCAACCACTTTAACGATTTTAATCACTGCATCTTCTTTTGCCACTCGTCCAATTCGTTTTGCACTACGCTTTTCAGCACTCAATAACTCAACCACAAAATCCAAATCCGTATCGTTAGACACAATATCGAAATGCGTTTTTTTAGGCAATTTTTCCATTAAAACACCCGCCCAGAACGTAATCCCAAAATCAGCGGCATTTTTCTTAACATTCAGCATTTTGATGATTTTCAAATGGTTGTCGTTAACAAATTGGGTCAGCGGTAAAATCCAATCAATCGGAATTTTTGCGCCACTTTGCGCGTAACAAATCACAACTTGTGAATAGTTAGCTAAATTTTCTAATAATTCATTTATCTGACTGGGGCAGTTTTCCAAATCAATCAGCAATACTTTGGGGAGTTTTTTCATAAAAAATCGTCGCATTTTGCGTGGGTTTATTCGTAAATTTATCAGCAATCGTTACAATAACCAAATCAATTGAAAATTTCTAATCTCGCTGTATGAAAAAATTATTGTTTTTATTAGTCATTAGCCCCGCTTGTTTCGCGGTTGAACCGTCCTCCGAAAGACAAATTGAACTGCGAAATTTATTAAAAAACGATTGTGGCGCGTGTCACGGTTTATTGTTGCAAGGCGGTTTGGGTTCGCCATTACAGCCACAAGATTTGGCGCAAAAATCAGACGAATTCCTCATCGACACTATTACCAACGGACGCAAAGGCAGCGCGATGCCACCGTGGAAACCATTTATGACGCAAGATGAAATAATGTGGTTAATAAATTTGTTGCGTCACCCAAACTAAAAATTACATTTCTTACTCAAAAAATTATTGGATATTGAAAAATGCACACACTTCTTATTGTTGATGACGATGCGGATGTTTTGGCGACATTAACGCGCAGTTTTCGCAAAGGTTATAAAACGTTGTCGGCGAGTGGCGGCGCGGCGGCAATCACGATTTTGAATGAACAACCGGTTGATTTGATTATTTGTGATCAACGAATGCCTGACATTGGCGGCGACCAAGTGTTAAGTCATGCGTCTCAAGTTCAACCGGAATCCATACGAATTTTATTAACCGGTTATACCGATATTGAATCGTTGCTCACTTGTGTGAATGACGCGCATATTTACAAATACGTCACGAAACCATGGGATCCCGCTGAACTCAATTTAAGTGTGGTTCGGGCGTTGGAATCATTGGATTTAAAACGTGAATTGGATACCGCCCGCGATTTATTAGAATCCGCGTACCAGGACGCAGTCGTCATGTTATGTTTGGCGGCAGAAGGAAAAGATCAAGATACGTCGAGTCATTTATACCGCGTTAAGTATTACACCGAGGCGTTGGCGATTGCGATGGACGTAAAAACTAAAGCCTCGTCACACATGGGTTTGATGAGTATGTTGCACGATATTGGCAAACTCGCCACGCCAGATGCTATTTTAAAAAAACCCGATAAATTAACAGCCGAAGAATGGGTAATTATGAAAGAACATCCGTTGGCGGGCGTGCGAATTTTAGGAAATAATCCATTTTACGAATTAGCGCGAGAAATATCCGGTGGTCATCATGAAAATTTCGACGGCAGCGGTTATCCCAACGGGTTAAGCGGTGAAGCGATTCCGTTATCCGCGCGAATTGTGAAACTCGCCGATGTATTCGACGCACTCACCACGAAACGCCCGTACAAAGAACCGTGGTCGATGGCAGACGCTTTTGCCCATATCGAATCACAAGCGGGCAGCGCGTTTGATCCGATTATCGTGGCAGAATTTAAAAAATTGTACGACAACGGCACATTAAGCCGAATCAAAGACGCGCATTAAATCAATACCAAATTGTCGCGGTGAATCAATTCCAAATCGTCAGCGTACCCCAGTAATTTTTCAAATTCCAAACTGCTTTTACCGGCAATTTTTTGGGTTTCTTCGCTGCCATAATTGACCAAACCGCGTGCGATTTCAACACCGTTTAAATCTAAACACGACACCAATTCACCGCGTTCAAATTGTCCCGTCGCCCATTTCACACCAACCGCCAATAAACTTTTACCGTTATTTTTCAACATTTCAATCGCGCCATTATCCAAAACTAATTGCCCTTTCACCTGCAATTGTCCCGCCAACCAACGTTTACGCGCCAATAACGGTTCAATATCCGGCAAAAAATGCGTGCCGAATTCTTCGCCGCGCAAAATAGCGTGAATAATGTCCGGCGTTGCACCCGCTGCGACCACCGTTGCCGCGCCAGAACGTGCCGCCAGTCTTGCCGCGCTGACTTTCGTAGACATGCCGCCGCGCCCCAGACCGCTGCGACTATCGCCCGCCATACTTTCTAAACGGTCATCGTTCACATTGATGTGTGAAATTAGCGTCGCATCTGCATTCACGCTCGGATCAGCGGTAAATAATCCTGGTTGATCGGTGAGAATAATTAGCAAATCGGCTTCCACCAAATTCGCGACCAATGCCGCCAGCGTGTCGTTATCGCCAAATCGAATTTCCTCGGTCGCCACCGTATCATTTTCGTTAATCACCGGTACCACGCCGAATTTCAACAATGTCAAAAGCGTGCTTCGGGCATTCAAATACCGTTGGCGATTCGACAAATCATCGTGCGTGAGCAAAATTTGCGAAGCGTGCAAATCGTGCTGCTGAAACGTGTCATCGAACACACGCACCAGCCCCATTTGACCGACAGCGGCGGCAGCTTGCAATTCGTGCAGCGTGGTCGGACGATTTTTCAAACCCAATCGCCACACGCCTTCCGCGACAGAACCCGACGACACTAAAATCACGTCCACGCCTTGTTTGCGTAACATTGCCATTTGTTGAACCCAATCGGCGATAGCGATTTTATCTAACCCTTTGCCGCCTTTGGTCAGTAATGAACTGCCAATTTTGACTACAATGCGTTTTACGGCGGCAAAGTTGGCGCGATTATTCATCTTTCACCTGACGTTGCGCTTCCAAAAATTCCATAATCGCAAACATCAATTCGCGCGTGCCTTGACCGTTAATCGCCGCAATTTTAAACACCGGTGCCGTCCAATTTAGCGCGTCGATAATTTCTTGGCAATGCGCGTCGAGTTCTTCATCCAACACTCTATCGACTTTATTGAGAATTAACCAACGTGGTTTGCTGGCTAAATGTTCATTCCATTTTTCGATTTCGGCGATGATTTTTCGCGCGGATTCAATCGGTGATTCGCTGCTTTCATACGGTTCAATATCGACCAAATGCAGCAGTAAACCCGTGCGGTCTAAATGCTTCAAAAATTGCAAACCTAACCCCGCACCTTCCGCCGCACCTTCAATCACACCGGGAATGTCGGCAATCACAAAACTGCGTAATTCGTCGATACGCACCACGCCTAAATTCGGATAAAGCGTGGTAAACGGATAATCTGCCACTTTCGGCGTAGCGGAAGAAACGGCGCGAATCAAACTGGATTTACCTGCGTTGGGCATGCCCAATAAACCCACGTCAGCAATCAACGTGAGTTCCAGATTTAACAAACGGTGTTCGCCTTCCGTGCCTTTACTGGCTTTTTGGGGCGCACGGTTGATACTGCTTTTGAAGCGGGTATTGCCTAAACCATGAAAACCGCCTTGTGCGACCAATAACGTTTCGCCTTCGGTGGTTAAATCGCCCAAAATTTCGCCCGTTTCAGAATCGGAAACGCGCGTGCCAAGCGGTACAGAAACGTAGCAATCTTCACCTTGTCTACCGGTGCAATTACGCGCCATGCCATTTTGACCGCGTTGGGCGCGATAAACGGCTTGATAACGAAAATCGACCAGCGTGTTCATGTTTTCGATGGATCTTAAATAAACGCTGCCACCGTTGCCACCATCGCCACCGTCTGGGCCGCCCATCGGAATAAATTTTTCGCGGCGAAAACCAATCGTGCCATTGCCACCATCACCGGCTTCTACTCTAACCTGTGCTTCATCAACAAATTTCATACATTACTCAAAAATCAAACTGATATAAACAAAAAAAGCCCCAACCAGTTTAAGGCGGAGCTTTTTAAGACATTGCCGCTGCCTAATAGGCGAGCGATTATTTATGCCGCTGTGATGATGCTAACAAATTTGCGGTTTTTAGGACCTTGTACTTTGAAAAGTACCACGCCGTCTGCTTTGGCAAACAAGGTGTGATCTTTGCCAATGCCAACGTTGGTGCCAGCGTGAAAATGTGTGCCACGTTGACGAACGATAATGCTACCAGCAGTAACTGTTTCGCTGCCAAAACGTTTAACGCCTAAGCGTTTTGATTGGGAATCGCGTCCATTGCGGGTACTACCGCCAGCTTTCTTATGAGCCATTTTTAACTCCTAGTTTTTTAAGCAGAAATGCCAGTAATCTGGATTTCAGTATAGTATTGACGGTGTCCCATCGTTTTCATGTGATGTTTACGTCTTCTAAATTTAACGATTTTGATTTTTTTGTGTCTACCTTGAGACAACACGGTTGCGGTCACTTTGCCGCCTATGATGAAAGGCAAACCCACTTTCACGTCACCGTCTTCTTCAATCATTAAGACTTTGTCGAATTCGATGCTGTCGCCTTCGCCCAATTCTAATTTTTCTACTTTTAAATAAGTACCATTTTCTACTCGGTACTGTTTACCACCTGTTTCAATTACCGCATACATCGCGTGAACTCCAAATTAACCATTTAATCTATAAATATAAAGCGGTTGATTATATTTTTATAACTTAGTTGCGTCAATGATTAGATTAGTTTGCGTTAAGTTCGTCACACGCGGCAAATTGTCTTATTGAAATTGATGACGTAAAGTGACGGTTTTCACCTTTTAATCTGACAAATGATGAACACACTTTTTCCGCCAATTGAACCGTTTCAGCACTTTTTTTTGAAAACCGACAGCGTGCATTCTGTTTACGTTGAACAATGCGGCAATCCGCATGGCGTACCGATTATTTTTTTACACGGTGGCCCGTGTTCTGGTTGCAAACCCGATCACCGCCGTTTTTTTGATCCTGCGTATTATCATATTATCCTGTTTGATCAACGCGGTTGCGGACGTTCGCTGCCGTTTGGCGAATTAGAAAATAACACGCTGCCCGATTTGATTGCCGATATGGAACGAATTCGGCAGCATTTGAAACTGGAAAGTTGGCTTTTATTCGGCGGTTCGTGGGGCGCAACATTGGCATTGGCGTACGCGCAAAGACACGTTAAACGGGTGAAATCGTTGATTTTACGCGGCAGTTTTTTAGCGCGATTATCCGATATGCGCTGGTTTTTAAGTCCAACCGGTGTGGCGTTAATGTATCCTGAAATGTTTTACTATTTAGTCGAAAGTATTCACGCCGAACAGCGCAGCGATAATTTATTGGATGATTTGAGTGCAGTTTTGTGGGGGAAAGATGAGTTGGCGATTCGGCGCGTGACCAAAGCGTGGCAAGCGTGGGGCGGACAAGTGGCATTGGGTGCGGCGTTTGAATTTCGTGATGAACATGTGACGGAACACGATGTTAAACAAGTGAAAATGGAAGTGCATTTTGCAAAAAATCATTACTTTTTGGCTGAAAATGAACTCTTAAAACACAGCGGTAAATTGCGCGAATTGCCAGTGACGATTATTCACGGTCGCAATGATTTGGTTTGCCCGATTGAGTCCGCGTGGCAATTGCATCGTGCGTTGCCACAAGCGAATTATGTGGTGTTGCCGAATTCGGGACATATTGCTCACGGTGACGAAATGATTGACGCGCTGGTGAATGCGACTGAAAGTTTAAAAAAACGTTAACACCCGTTCGGATTGCGCGATTCACGCAATCCGAATGCAAAATCAATTAGTTAGCGGGCTTTAAAGCACATCCCCCCGCGCTATCGCGCTGCCCCCTTCAAAGGGGGCTGCCTGAAAGGCTGGGGGATGTGCTTTACAAAATCAATTATTTAAAAATTTCGCGTGCTTTGACAAACGCATCGCGAAAATCTAAATAAATCGGTGTTTCTGATTCCAACATCGACACCAGCAGCGCGTGTTGAACTTGGTATTTCACATTGCCCACCGCCAACGCACCTACGCCCACCGCATTACAATGGGTGGCATGAATCATCGGCACGCCCATATCTTGAGCATTTACACCCTCAATACCTGCGGGCGAAACGGCATTCACATCGCCAGCGACTTTCAATTGCGTCACTTCTTTTAAAATGGTCGAATTTAAAACTTGAATGCCCGCTTTTGCTGTGCAAAAAATAATATCGACCTCTTTCAATAATTCGATTTTATCTTTGTCGAAACTCGCCACCGCCCCTTTTAGATTGCAACCAAAACGACGATTATATTGTTTCGCTATATCAACAGCGGTTTCCAAATACAAATGATCGACGATGGTGGTTTCTGCTCCCGCCAACGACGCAATAATTCCCGTCGCAATACCTACGGGGCCCGTGCCGCCGAAAATCACCGCTTTACAACCTGCCAATTCTTTACCGTATTTTGATTTCAATTCGTTTTCCACACACGCCACCAACGCAGCGGCGGTGGTGAATGCGCCACTCGGATCGGCAAAAACTGAAATTGCAAACGGCGGCATCATGGCTTGTTTCGCCGCATCAAACATATCAATCGCTAAACCTAAATTGCGTCCACCGATAAACAAACCAGTACGTTTTACGCCAGCGGGGCCTCGTGAAAACACCGCATCTTGGGTTAAACCATGCACATTTTCTAATTTAACGTTGTTGTACGGCATCAAAATATCAAATCCCGCATCAACCGCCATGTTAATGTCGAACGGACTGTTATTGGGCATCGGGTCAAGCATGTGCAAAATACTGCGTTTCATAAAATTCCTGATTAAGACGACGAACGACTGGATTTAATATATTCACGCGCCACTTCAAAAGCGTGTTCAAAATGTAAATAAATCGGTTTGTCACTGTTAATCATGCGTTTTAAGAGTAAATTTTGGGTTTTATATTTCACATTGCCAATTGCCAACGCGCCCAAACCTACCGCGCCACTGATTGAACCTTCAACCAATTTTCCGTTGTACATCGCATCAATTCCGGCAATGCCAGAAGGCGGAACCGCGTTCACATCCGCCACCACTTTCAATTGTGCGGCAGTGGCAATCAAGGCTGCACTCAACAATTCAATTCCTGCCGCGCCGGTGGCAAAAACCACGTCCGCCGTTTTAATGTATTCGCCTTTATCAGCATCGGCACCAGCGGTAATGTTGGTTTGACCTTCGCCGAATTCATCGTTGCACAAATCGGCAATGTGTTGAGCTTTTTCTAATTGACGACCAATAATTCGGACGTTTGCGCCGGCTTTCGCGGCAATCACCGCTGCGGCTTGACCGACTGGCCCGGTGCCGCCCAATGCTAAAACATTTTTACCTTCCAAAGTCGTTTGGAATTTGGTTAATAATTCGTGTTCGGCGGCGGCAACCATCGCGGCAGCGGTGGTGAACGCGCCACTTGGATCCGCAAACACCGACACTTCAAACGGTGGAATCATCGATTGTTTCGCGATTTTCAACATATCCATCGCTTGTTTGGTATCGCGTCCACCGATAAAAATGCTGGTGCGTTTTAAATTTTTTGCACTGCGCGAAAAAATCGCATCTTGAACTAAACCCTGAACTTCGCTGGCTTCAATGTTGGTGTAAGGCATGGCAGAAACCCAACCCGCGTCCATTGCCATGTTGACATCAAATGGACTTAAATTTTTCGCCGTGGTGAGCATGTGTAAAATAAATGGCTTTTCCATGAAAATTCCTTAGTTAATTGAAGCGCAAGTATAAGAGAAAAAATAGGCGATTAAAACCTATTGTGACAACCGATTAGCGTTTAAAACGTGGCGCAAAAAATGCCGCCTCGAGAATTTGAAGCGGCATTTTTAGTTCTGAATCCATTCAAAAAAACCAAACCCCCATTCCGTAGGGGCGGGTCTTGTGCCTGCCCTGAATACACGAATGTTTTAAATAGACGATTGCGTTTAATTTCACCGTGGCGCGAATGTCAGCAGGGCAACCACAAGGGATTGCCCCTACCATTTCGCCCGACAAAATTCAAAGCCAAAACAAAAGGAAAAAACACTGTCGCTACCGAACTAACCGAACATAATCGTCGAAGTTCTTACCGTAGCTGTACGAACTGCCCGCGTAGAAACCGACAACCAACGCATTGGCACTATTGCTAACATTGGGCGAAGAAGACCAAAACGAAGGATTCGAGTTAGGAAAATAATTAGCGTCAATGTAGAGTTTTTTATTTAGCGGTTGATTGATGGCATTCGTTGTTGTCAATAATCCTTCTAATTCATCAATCGTCGGCATTCGCCAATCTTTAGCACCGCACAAACCTTGTTTGTTGACTGCATTGGTGAAAGTGTAAGTGTTGCAATTATCGTTGGTTGAGCAATGTATTCCCACACTATAATATCTACTGATGTCTGTATAACCCGCATTACCACCGTTATCACCTTCTGGTTTGTACCAACTGTAATACCAATCCTTATCCCGCAAACCACCGTCATCGGTTTTAACTTCCCAAACCAAGCCTGTTTTATTGTCTTTGGTGCAAGCCCAATCGGTTGGAGCTGTGCCGAGTTTCGCTGAATCGGAAAGCAAAGAACCGTTGTTGGCAATTTTGGTGTAAGTGCTTGAGCTAGACGACGTGCCAGAATTATTAACGGGAGTAACCACAACAGGTTTGGAAACCGTCACGGTTTTAGAAATAGCTTTGCTTGTTGCACCAACCGCATCATAAGCCGTTGAACTAATCGCGTAAGTGCCTGCGCTGTTAAACGTGTGCGAAAAACTCACGGTTGTGCCATTAGTTGCGTTTTTACTATCACTGCCGCCATCTCCCCAATTGCTAATTTGGATAAAACTTAAATCCCCGTCGCTGTCACTCGCTTGCAATTGCAAAGTATAAGCCGTGCCAATCGTAGCGTTATCTGCACCACTGATAAGAGAAAGCGTAGGTGCGTTATTGGCTTGAGTAATTTCAAACGTCCCCGTCATCGCTAACCCTTTTAACGTACCTGCATTATCAAAAATACCGATTTTGAAGGTTTGCAAGCCAAGCGTGGAAGGTGTTAGCTGTAAAACATAGTTCATTGCTGAAAAAACCCTCTCCATGTCATACCAACCATTGCCGAAATCAACTTTAACACCATAACCTGCTGGCAACACATCGCTTAAAATTCCCGAAAAACTCACCGAATTCCCTAAAGTTGTTGAACTTGGCGAAGCACGCACTTCTTTTATTGTTGGCAAAATAACACTAGCTACGACGGGCTGGTTAACCGTTAATTTTTGCGTGAGTGTTGCTGAACTCAACCCAGTCGCATCATAAGCAACGGCAGTCCAACTATAATTGCCAGACTTTGAATAAGTATGATTAAAAACTGCTGATGAATTGTTCGTAACTGTTTGAGAATTTTGTTTGCCATCGCCCCAATCAATAGCAACAGAATTGAGATTGTTATCGTCGTCACTTGCCTGCATCGTGACCGAATAAACAGCATCTTTATCAATACGATCTGCTGCGCTCATTAGACGTAAGGTAGGTGCGGATTCGGTTTGCGGCTGCGTAACTTCAAAAGAACCACTGGCTTGTGTACCTTGTAATTTCCCTGCGCTGTCGTAAATTCCGATTTTATACATCGCGGAACTATTTGGGATTGCGGTTAAATTAAAACGTGTTCCCGTCCCATCCATACTGACAAAACCATTGCCGTAATTCACTTTCACCGAATAGCCCGAAGGCAAAGCTGAACTTAAATTAACAGAAAAGATAATTTCATCGCCTTGTGTAATTGATTGACTTGAAAGGTCAACGGTTGAAATGTTGGGAGCTTTCACCACTGGCGGCGCAACAACGGGTTCTTTCACCGTGACGGATTTTGAAACGTCTTTGCTGACATTTCCAGCGTTATCCAAAGCGGTTGCCACCAGCGCATAAATGCCCGCGAAAGTGTAATTATGGGTAAAAGAAAGCGCGGCACCGTCCACGGCATTTTTAGACGTAACATCCGAACCGTCCAACCAATCAATTTGAATTTGGCTTAAATCTTTATCTTTGTCGGTGGCTTTGAAATTCACGGTGTAAGTTTTGTCTTTTTCAACCGTTGCCGCGCCGCTGACAAACGAAAGCAACGGCGAATTATTGGTTAAAACAATTGGCGTGACTGGTTTCACAGCCGGACTGGTGCAACCGCCCAGACACACATCTTCGGTTAAGGAATTACTTTGCCACGGAATTTGATCTGGATTTTCCTTTTTAACCGCTGCCCCGACTTTTTTTAACGCCGCTTCAATCGTCAAACCCGGTGCAAACAGGTATTGCTTGAGATATTTGGTATAAAGTCCGTTATTTCCTTTTTGATTATCGTCCGCCACGGAATTGGGCGCGGTGGCATAAGCAATCAACGAACCTTGAGCAGAAGTGGGCGCGTCGGCATTGGCTAAACCGCCCGAAATGGAGCGCACGCCTTTATAAGGATTATTCCGACAGGCATCTAAAATCACAATGTTGACCGGATTTTCAGCGTTTTCCATTTCGTCTAAAAAGTAATTTACGTCATAAGCGTTATATTTTAAATCGACTTTGCTTTTGATATTGGCATCGATAGGAATCAAATAATTCACACCGTCGGCTTGTACGCCATGCCCGGAATAATAAAACAAACCAATCGAATCTTTGGTTAACGCATTCACGAATTTTTCGCGGGCTTCATCCATTTTTTTCTGATTGGCATCGATGGCATAAATCACTGTAAAACCGGCTTTTTCCAATGCCGTTTTCATATCTTTGGCATCGTTAACGGAGTTTTTGAGCGGCACGTCTTTGTAACTTTTATTGCCAATCACCAACGCGACTTTGTTTTCTTTTGCCATGACTAATCCTGACGCGGATAGCAAACTCAGCGTCGATAACAGAATTAACGTTTTAGTGCGAAATCTATTTTTCATGATGGTTTTCTCATTTTTGATTGCGGACTAATCGAACTATTCGGAAAATTTAAGTGTTATCAAAAACGCCGTTTAATACGGAATCTCGTCCATGTAGGTTTCAACATCAGGCGATTCAAGCCCTCCACGCGCAGATTGAAAATCAATAATTTTATCTTTTTCCATTTGTTCTTTGGCTTTTTCCATGTTTTCAACTTTGCCTTTCCAGCCATAAGTCGGATTCAATTTGTAACCCGTCGTGGTACCTTCTTTCACTTTGAGAATGATGTTTTTAGCAACCAAGAGTCGCATCGCACGGCTAACATTTGTTTTTTGCATTTCAAGTTGATTCGCTATTTCAACTTGCTTAATCGTAATGTAATTTTCAAATTCCAAATTTCCCATCAAGAAAAATAATACCGATTTCATTTCACCCGTCAGTTCTTTGTCTTTGGCGATTGTTATCAATGAATCTTGAAACGTCATCATCCACCTCGTATTTCTAATTTTCGCTTTCGGATAAGCAACATAAACGAAATAACCGTCTTTCACTTCGCCCGTTTTTTTATTAAAAATTTGCGCTTCTTCATTTTTTTTCATTTTCTAAATTTCCTGAAATTTGCCTAAAATCGCCTTTTTTACATCAAAAAAGTTATCACCAATGATAACATAGTTATCTTATTTGATAACTTTTCACTTTTTCAAGGCACGGACGGCGCGGCTTTCAGAAGCCGCCTTATGTTATTCACCAGATTCGACAACGAATTCGCCCCGAATTTGTTTCGGATCGTTCCTCGCTTTTAGGCTTCACATCACGATTTTTATAAACAAACGAAAACGTATCATCTCTCTTATTTTGAATTACGAACTAATCGAATATAGTAACTGTCGCGTTTAATACCTGAATAACTTACGCCGCCTAAAAAGCTCACATCCCAAGCATATTGCGGGTCGATAGGATTCAACGAGAACGACCAATAAATGCTGTCAAAACTGTCGTCACTTGGCGCGGTGTTCGGAAAATAGGTGTTAGCAATCGTGGGCAAATCCACGGTTGAATTTACGCACGCGCCATTTTCAGCATCGTAGGCTTTATCGGAACAATATACCAAACCAATCAGTTCATTTTTAGTGGGAACGCGCCAATTCTGCCCACCGCATAACCGCCCATCATTCACGGTAGCGGTGTAATCGTGACTGTCGCACTCGCTACCTTTGCACCACTCGTTATATTCGTACGTTCGTTTATAACCAGAATTCCCGCCATTTTTACTGGCATCGGGTTCGTACCACGAATAAGTCCAATCTTTGTCGCGCAAACCGGCATCATTGGTTTTCACTTCCCACATCAAACCAGTCGTATTATCGCGAGTACACGCCCACTCTTTTGGATTTGCACCGAGATTAGCATCGGCAGGAAGTTCTGAACCATCATTCGCAATTTTGGTGTAATTGAACAGATGTTCGCCCGTAAAACCATGCGGTAATTCGGCGGTGGTTTTAAAACTGTAAATCTTTGACCAACGCGCCGCACCGGTTGGCGTAATGGCTTGAACTTTCCAAAAATAAACGCTTTTCAGACGTTCCACATCGACAATCGATTTTGTTTGGTTCGCTTCTAAAATGTGAACGCTGCAATGACTGTCGCATTCATCCAATTGTGAACGATAACCGCTGAATTGACTGCTACGGCTAATCAACAACCGATAACCTAAAATTTTACTGTCTTCGATGTTGGTCGGTTTTTGCCATGAAAAAGTGATATTTTCTTTGGTGACGTTTTTACTTTTATCCACCGGTTGCACTAACGACGGCGCGGTATTGACGGCATAAACGCCGCTCGTTGACAATGCAAAAATGAAAAAAATCGTTACAAAACCGTGTTCAAACTTAGCCATTTTCAACTCCGATTAACAACAAAATGTCGTCTTTATTGACCCGTTGCCCATCAGAAAACTGCAAAATTTCAATGTCATTTAATTCATCTTTGCCGTCTAAAATGCCGGTGTTGTGGGCGTTATCGTATTGGATAAAAAGTTGCGGCACACCGACCGCATCCACATTCACTGTCGGCGTGTAGTCGTTATAAACCCCTGAAAAAATAGCCACGTCTATACCATCACCGCCATTAAGTTCATCGTTGCCATCGCCGCCTTCCAGCGTGTCATTTCCGCCTGCACCATTCAAAGTGTCATTGCCACCGCCACCCACGAAATAATTATTAACGGTTCCACCGTCTTTTTCTTGTATCAAATTAGCGAGCGCGTTGCCGGTTCCGAAAACTGCTTTTTTACCCGAAAGTGTCAGCCATTCGACGTTAGCACTTTGTCCCAAGCTGAAATCAACCGTGCTTTCTATTTGGTCAATGCCACCATTTTTGTCTTCAATAATGGTGTCCTCAAGATTATTCATAAAATACAGGTCGTCGCCATTACCGCCCACTAATGTGTCCATGCCCAAACCACCGTCTAACGTATCCGCACCATCACCCCCCACCAGAGAATCATTGCCTGCCATGCCTTTGAGAACATCATCACCCAGACTGCCTGTAATGATATTGTCACTGGCATTACCTTGACCATTTCGCCCTTTGCCGGACACATCTTTTAAAATTAGATTTTCAATATTGACACCTAAAACGTAACTTTCTGAGGTGCTTTCGACGGTATCGTTGCCACCGGTGACAGGGTTTTTATCGGTTTCAATCACCGCGTCTTTGATGTGGTCAACATAGTAATAATCATCGCTTGCGCCACCGGTCATGTTATCGATACCCAAACCACCATTTAACCTGTCGTTGCCTTGGTCGCCTATCAACGTGTCATCACCTTTGCCACCGTCTAATGAATCGTTACCGCTACCAGCATTCAAATAATCGTTGCCTTCACCACCGACTAAGGTGTCATTGCCATTCCCGCCTTCAATGGAATCGTTGCCTAATCCACCGTCTAAATAATCATTTCCGGCATCGCCGCGCAAGGTATCGGCACCCGCTAAACCGGTTAGAAAATCATTTTTTGCCGTGCCAATCAGTTGGGTTTTCGTGGTGGTTTTCGCGGTTTCAATACGCCCATCAAAAATAACGTCTGACGTGAAGTTTATGTCGCGGGGTAAATTGGACAGCGCGACTGTTAAAAATGCCGGATGACTTTTTGAAACGGTTGAAATGTAAGCGACGTTATTATCCACGGCAATGGCAATCGATGCGCCGTCAGTATTTGGCAGATTGTCTAATAACAACGGTTTCTGCGGATTTTGCAGATTGACAGCGGTAATACCTTTTTCACCATCCGCCACCAAAACGGTTTGCCCCAAAACGGTGAGCGCGTTGGCAGCATCTTTGGTAACAAAGGTACTCATAACTACCGGCTTGAGCATGTTATTCAAATCGATAATTTTTAAACCGTCCGCCCCCGCTGCAATCGCCGCGACCTTATTATTGATAAACGCGGCATCGTGCAAATTACCATCAAGCGTTAACGCGCCAACCAGTTTGGGTTTCTTGATATTGGATATATCTACGATAATGACATCGGTTTCGTCACCGATAAGGATTGCCAATTTATTATCGGCAGATAAAGCAATGGTTTTGGCATGACTAACGGGCAATGAACCAATCACTTTTAGGTTTTTAATATCGGAAATATCAATGATTAACAAACCATTTTCAAAATCACTGACAAAGGCGGTGTTTCCGGCAATCGCAATCGCTTGGGGATTGCCCACCAAATCCAGTTTGCTTATCTCTTTTGGTAATTTTGGATTCGAGACATCAACCACTTTCAAACCTTCGTTTTGATTAGCGATAATCACGTTTTTCCCTGACAAGGCAAGGCTTGAAACATCACCCACCGTAGCAATCGTGCTAATCCATTTTGGACTGTTGGAATTGCTCACATCGAAAATCATCAATCCTTGTTCACCCGCCGCAAGATAAGCCGTGTTGCCCGCCACGGCAACGTCTAAAAAGAGGGCGTGACTATCAACACTGCCGAGTGAAGCCAAATTGTTGTTCATTTTGTTTCGACCGCTTTTCGACTAACCGCATTCGCCAATTTAGCAAAATCGCGCAAACTGATATTTTCCGCCCGTAAATTAGCATCAATACCCAATTCGACAATTTCAGCTTCAGACAGCGAATTTTTCAACGAATTTCGCAGCGTTTTACGGCGTTGTGAAAACGCTTCCGTCACTAATTTACTGAGCGTTTTCACGTTATCGACTTCAACGGGCGGTTGCAAATGCGGCACTAATCGCACCATCGCCGACATCACTTTGGGTACGGGTTTAAAACTTTCCGGCGGCACGTCAAATAGCCATTCGGTCGCGCAATAATACTGCATCATCACGCTCAAACGCCCGTAAGAATTGCCATTCGGTTGAGCGCAAATGCGATTCACGACTTCTTTTTGCAACATAAAAATCATGTCCGCAATGCAATTGGTCGTTTCGAGCAAATGAAACATCAGCGGCGTAGAAATGTTGTACGGTAAATTGCCAATGATGTGCAGTTTTTCACCTTCCGGCGCAAGCGCGGCAAAATCAAAACGCAATGCGTCCGCGCTGTGAATGTTCACATTGGTTTGCGCGGCAAATTTGTATTCCAACCATTTCACCAAATCGCGGTCGAGTTCCACCACGTCTAAATGCGTGACTTTTTTAACTAACGGCTCGGTCAACGCGCCCTGCCCTGCGCCAATTTCTACCCAAAGTTGACCGCTGCGAATCATCGCGTTGCCGATAATGTTAGCGATGATATTTTGGTCAACCAGAAAATTCTGCCCAAACCGTTTGCGTGCTTGATGTGCCATTAAATCGAACTCATGGTGATGGCGGTTTTCACCGCATAATGCAAACTGCCTAAATCGGCGGTGCCTGTTCCTGCTAAATCTAACGCGGTGCCGTGATCGACCGAGGTGCGAACAATCGGCAAACCTAAGGTGATATTGACTGCGTTGCCAAAACCTTTGTATTTCAACACCGGCAAACCTTGGTCGTGATACATCGCTAAAACCGCGTCAGCATTTTGCAGATATTTGTTGGTAAATAGCGTATCCGCTGGCAACGCGCCGTCTAAATCCATTCCTTCGGCGCGACATTTTTCCAAAATCGGATTGATAATATCAATTTCTTCGCGACCCAAATAACCACTTTCCCCGGCGTGCGGATTGAGTCCACACACCAAAATTTTCGGCTGGGGAATGTGAAAGCGCGTTTGTAAATCGTGGTGCAAAATGCGAATCACGGTTTCCAAACGTTCCGGCGTAATCGCTGCGCTGACTTGTGAAAGCGGCAAATGCGTCGTCACCAACGCCACGCGCAAACCTTCGGTTGCCAACATCATCACCGGATGTCCGCCCGTTTGCAGCGCAATGTGTTCGGTGTGACCGGTGAACGCAAACCCCGCTTCGTTAATCACGCCTTTATGCACCGGTGCCGTCACCATCGCGGCAAAGGTTTTATTCAAACAGCCGTGCGTGGCGCGATCCAAAAGTTCGAGAACGTATTCACTATTTTCATGATTCAACACGCCCGCTTCGACGGGAACTTTCAACGCGATAGGCAAAATGGTCAAATGGCTTGGCGGCAAAATAAGACGTGGTTTTTGGGGGTCAAAATGATGCAACGTCAGCGGCAAATTTAATTGTTTGGCGCGTTGTTGCAACAATGCTGCATCCGCCAACACCACTAATTCACACGCGGGCAGAATTTGTTGCGCCAATTGAATACACAAATCCGCACCAATGCCAGCGGGTTCACCGGCTGTTAACGCAATCCGTGGCAACATTATTCCGTTTTCCCGTAATGTGTTTCGATGTAACGTTCGACAATCGCCTGAAATTCTTCGGCAATAAAATCACCTTTTAACGTGACGGTTTTTTCACCGTCTTCGTAAACGGGCGCGACCGGCGTTTCACCCGTTCCCGGTAAACTGATACCGATGTTGGCGTTTTTACTTTCGCCTGGGCCATTCACCACGCAACCCATCACCGCCACTTCCATCGTTTCCACGCCGGCGTATTTTTCGCGCCAAATCGGCATTTGGTCGCGCAAATAGGTTTGAATGTTCAACGCCAATTTTTGAAAATAATCGCTGGTCGTCCGTCCACAACCGGGGCAAGAAATCACCATCGGCGTGAAAGCGCGAAAACCCATCGTTTGCAGAATTTCTTGCCCGACAATGACTTCTTGCGTACGCGACGCACCCGGTTCTGGCGTGAGTGAAATCCGAATGGTGTCGCCAATACCTTGTTGCATCAACACCGACAACGCCGCCGCCGACGACACAATCCCTTTTGAACCCATGCCGGCTTCGGTCAAACCTAAATGCAGCGCGTAATCACACCGCGCCGCCAAATCTTCATAAATCGAAATCAATTCTTGAACATTGCTGATTTTGCACGACAAAATGATTTTGTCTTTGCCCAGCCCAATTTCTTCGGCTTTCGCGGCACTTTCTAACGCTGATAACACAATCGCTTTTCGCGCCACAGCGGCTAACGGTTCAGGTTGTGCGAGTTGACGATTTTCATCGAGCAAACGGGTTAAAACTGCTTGATCCAAACTGCCACCGTTTACGCCAATTCGCACCGGTTTATTATATTGGCAAGCGAATTCAATCATTTGCTGAAATTGCGGATCACGCGCTTTGCCGCGTCCGACATTGCCCGGATTGATGCGATATTTATCCAGAGCTGCCGCGCAATCGGGATATTTTTCGAGCAATTTATGACCGTTAAAATGAAAGTCGCCAATAATCGGCACGAAACAATTTTGGGCAATCAGTTGTTCTTTAATTGACGAAACAGCGGCGGCAGCTTCTTCGGAATTCACCGTAATTCGCACCATTTCTGAACCGGCGGTTGCCAGTTCGATAATTTGATTCACGGTCGCTTTGATGTTGACGGTATCGGTGTTGGTCATCGACTGCACCACAATTGGTGCGCCGCCGCCGACTTTGACGTTACCGACTAAAACTTGCTGCGTGATTTTTCTAAGACGTGTAGACATAAGTGAAATTAACTCGAAATTAAGAAAATGATAATTGTACAGGCAATTGCGGTTTTCTCATTTTTTAGACCATGAAAAAACAAAAAGGGCGGATTTGTTATAATTACTCAAAAAACTTTGCCAATTGAAAAAATTGCCTTCACAATCGTACGACAAATTTTAGGTCAATTGTAACTCTATCAAATAATTGCACATTCTCTTTTCACTAAATTGTTAAAGCCAACATAATGTTAAAGCACATCGTTCAACGCCCATTTTTAATGCACGTCCTCCAAATTCTCGGATTAGCGACCGCCTATTTTATCGCTGGGATATTGGGCGATATGCTCGTGATTCCACCCAGTTATGCGACAGTTATTTTTCCTTCGTCAGGTATTGCGTTGGCGGCAATTCTATTTTATGGAAACCGCATGGCGTGGGGCGTGTTACTCGGTGCATTTTTGCTTGTGGGTATAATGTCTATCATGGCAAGCAACTTGTCTGAAAGTTTACATTCCATACATATTACGTTAGCGATTGCCTGCGGTGCAACGCTGCAAGCCCTTGTAGGGGCTTATTTGGTGCGCCGATGGGCGGGGAAACCCGAAATTTTGTCTAATGAAAAAAACATTCTGTTGTTTTTTTATACGGCGGTTTCGTCAGCGCGTTGGTGAATTCAACGCTTTCCGTTTCGTTGCTGGTTGCCACCGAGCGAATACCGGCTGAAGCCTTTTTTGTCAATTGGCTGTCGTGGTGGGGCGGCGATGCGTTGGGTATTATTATTTTTGCGCCGCTGGTTTTGGTCGGGTTATCGCAGGAAAATCCCGTTTGGCAAAATAAAAAATGGTCGATTACGCTGCCCATTGTCGCCATGTTTTTGCTGACGATTATGGCGGTTTTTTATGAAATAAAAACCAGTAATGCCCGCATAAAAATAGAATTCGACCAACACGCAAACGCATTAAGCACCCTTATAGAAAGCTCTATTAACAACGATTTGAACGCGCTCAGATCGCTGAATAATTTTTACGAGGCAGCACACTATATTGAAGCGGATGAATTTAAAACGTTTGTTTCGCATTTGTTAAAAAATTTTCCACCTATACTGAACATGGGGTTTTCACCGATTATCAAAGCCAGTGAACGCGAAAAATTTGAAAATAATTTAAAGCGTGAAGGCGTTTCAAATTTTCAAATTACCGAACAAAATCCGGAGTTGAACAACCAATTAGTCCCTGCTGGAAATCGTCCGGAATATATGCCCATTCGTTATATTGAACCGCTACAATTGAATAAAAATATCCATAATTTCGACATTTATTCGACTGCGTCACGGCGTGAAGCCATTGATAAAGCCAGAGATACCGGCGAGCTTTCCATTACAAAAAAAGTGACGTTAGTTTACGAAATGGGCAAATACACCGGCATTGTCGCGTATCTCCCCGTTTATCAAAATGATTTGCCACACGAAACGGTGGCAGAACGACGTGCCGCTATTTTAGGTTACAACTTTATCGCGTTTCGCACTGTTGAAATGATGGCATTTGCGCTCAAAAATCAAAATTTAGCGGACTTGGTTTATCGGCTGATTGACGAAAACGCAGCCGTTGACGAGCAAATTCTGTTTACCAGCGACGCACAGGAACCGCCATTCAAAACGGCACAAGAAATAGAATTGTTGAAAGAATCCCAATCATTCATCGGGCGCACAACATTTGATATTGGTGGGCGAGTGTGGCGGCTTGAAATTACGCCAACGCCTGAGTATTTTATCTGGCACCGCTCCACAAACGTTTGGTTGATTTTGTTGGCGGGATTTTCATTAACGCTGATTGTTTCCATTACGGTACTGATGTCTAGCATTAGTCAATATCAAGTTCGACAGCTGAATGGCAAACGCCTCGAGGAAAAACAAAAGTTAGAGTTTCAAGCGATGAAACTGGCTATTTTGGATTCTCAAAATACGGAGAAAGAAAAGCGTGCCAATGAACTTTTGATTGCTAACGAAAAATTTCTTTCTGCTAACCAAGAACTTATTGCGGCGAATGAACAGTTGGTATTTCAAAATGAGGAGAAAATAAAACGGGTTGAAGAGCTTGCGCTGTCGTATGAACAAAATATGCTTTTGAATTTCCAATTGAATCACATCCAAAAGTTGGAAAGTATCGGGCGAATGACTTCGGGAATTGCTCACGATTTCAATAACATTTTGAGCTGCATTCTCGGTTACAACGAAATGAATCAATATGTCAGTGATGATCTGAACAATGAAATTTTAAAAGCGGAACTGGAAAATAACACCAAGCAAATCGATTTAGCCGGCAAACGCGCGGCAGATTTAATTAACAAAATGCTGGCGTATTGTCGCCAAGATACGCCCAAAACCAACATAAAGGTTCAACCCACGCAAATCGTCATTGCAGAAGTTTTGGCAATGTTGCGCCCAGCGTTAACCAGTCGAATCAAATTTGAAACGGTGTTTGAAAGTGACCACATTATTCAAATAGACGCGATAGATTTACACCAAATTCTGACCAATTTAGCCATCAATGCGCGAGATGCGATGAAAGAACGCGGTGGAATTATTACGATTTCGTTGAAAAATGTGATGAATATGAAAGCGCATTGTGTCGCGTGTGCCGCTGTTATGGAAGGTGATTTTATTGAATTGAGCATGGCGGATAATGGCACTGG
>SESG01003439.1_pt1 | contig 22039 bp, 19 predicted proteins | sample 3171421 | NCBI WGS metagenome assembly SESG01 (sample SAMN10866946, study PRJNA518727) | freshwater metagenome | biome: subpolar coniferous forest; feature: holomictic lake; material: water; isolation source: holomictic Lake 227, 6 m and 8 m depth | place: Canada: near Kenora, Ontario | collected...
CTAAGTTTTTGCCAGAAGACCTTGCAATTGTAGAATTGGAAGAGATCAAAAAAATGATAGAAGCACAAGTACCTGGAGCATTTACTAAAAAATTGAAGACTCCTGCAAAAAAATCTAGCAGTGCTGCTAAAAAAGCACCAGCTAAAAAAGCAGTAAAAAAAGCCATCAAAAAGAAGTAATCTAAGCCCTTCCCATAGAACGTAAGAATCTAACATGTGCCAGAACAGCCCTTCCCATGGTAGGGTATTCTATGTATTTCAAATGATATTCCGCGCAAACTTTTCTTACAATTTTGCTTATTGCCGGATAATGCACATGAGAAACTTTTGGAAAAAGGTGGTGTTCAATCTGAAAATTCAAACCTCCTACTAACCATCCCACCAATTTATTTCTAGTAGCAAAATTTGCCGTTGTTTTAATTTGATGGGCCGCAAATTCGTCGGGCATTTTATGGGATTCTACATCTGCAATTGGAAAAGCAGTTTGTTCAATGGTATGTGCTAATTGAAAAACAATACTTAAAATAAAGCCAGCCACAAAACTCATTATAATAAATCCGATCAGCCAAGCTAACCATCCTACCGCATAAATGGGTATCACAATGAAAAAAGCAGCATGATATAACTTGACTCCCCAAAATTCAATATGATCGCCTAAAGACATTTTCTTTAAAGGCACATTTCCGATTTTTCTTGAAAAATACTTTTTATAATCAGTAAAGAAGATCCAGAACAGATATAGCAACATATAAAGGAACCAAAAATAGTATTGCTGAAATTTGTGCATTTTGAGGAGTTTCTGAGTAGGCGCCATCCGCATTAAAACACCTATTTCAATATCATCGTCTACCCCAGCAATATTGGTAAAACTATGGTGAATCATATTATGCTTCATGTTCCACATAAAATGATTGGCACCTAACATACTAATGGAAGAAGCTGCAATTCTATTAATCCATTTATTAGTGCTGAAACTTCCATGACTTCCATCATGCATCACGTTAAATCCAATTGCTGCAACCAACCCGCCAAGTATGATGCTTTCAAAAACACCTACATACCATACTGGTGTCCAAACCAATAATTGTATATATAATGCTATAAAAGCAATGACCATTATAATAGCTTTTGTAAAAAGCCTTGGTGTTCCTGTTGAATCTATTCCTCTTTCATCGAAATAGGCTTGTACCCTCTTTTTCAATTCAGCATGAAGAGATTGGGAAACTACAGGAAACTTAGGTATGGCAAAATCGGACATAAAAAGCAAATTAAAATAAGCAACAAAACTAAACTTTCTATTTAGATACTCATGTTAAAATTGCTATCAAAATCCAAAAGGAAGCATCGAACGATTGAAATAGAGAATTATTATGTCATAAAAGGCTGATATTTCCACACAAATAGGATAACTAAATTGCTATTATTCAGTTAATTAATTGTTAGTTTGATATAGAATAATCACAGAGAATGGTTAAACCCTATTGCTGTCATTTTCAAATTGATCCATATGCAAACTACGAAAGAGATTACCGCATTATTTACGTTGATCGATGATCCGGATGAGGAGGTCTATTATACGGTTTCGGAAAAAATAGTTGCCTATGGGAAAGCCATTATTCCCAATTTAGAACATCTTTGGGAAACTACTTTGAGCGATGCACTGCAAGAAAGAATTGAAATGATCATTCATCGATTACACTATTGTGACCTTACGAATGATATAGTTGAGTGGCGGGATAGCGCATATAACGACCTTTTATTAGGCGCATTACTTGTTTCGAAATTCCAATATCCAGATTTACAAAGTAGTCCTGTACTTCAAGACATTGAAAAACTAAGAAGAAATGTTTGGTTAGAACTGAATAATTTTCTTACACCACTGGAACAGGCAAATGTTTTATCCAGCATACTTTATAAATATTTTCATTTAAAAGGTGTTGAGATTAACCACGAATGTCCTGAAGACTTTTGTATCAATAAGGTACTATCTTCTAAAAAAGGGAATGCTATAACAAACGGAATCATTTACCAGGTAATGTGCGAACAGTTAGATATTAATGCCAGGGTGATTAATATTCCCAAACAATGCATCATCGCTTTTTTTCAATCAGATTATGACCCGGCTTCACAAATAGGCAATCCTCAGGAATTTATCCAGTTTTATATTGATAGTACTACTGGGCAAGCGTTTTCGCACAAAGACATTGAAACCTATTTTACAAAAATCGGGCAATTGCCCAAAGCATCTTTTTTTAAACCTCTTTCGCATAAACAAATCATTCAATTATTAATTAGGGAAACATCAAAATGTTTCAACAATACATTGAACGATTATAAAAAAGTAGAATTATTGGCTTTATCTGCTTTGTTGGATTAATTTATTATAACTTGGTTTAAACGTTTTGGAACCTGATGAGCGAATTTCATTTTACCTATTACGAGAGTCCTATTGGCCTTTTAAAAATTGGAGGCACTGACCAGTATATAGGTGAGCTAAGTTTTGTGGACGAATCAGATCAAATGGAACATGGAGAACCTGGCATTCCCGAAATAATGCACCAATGCACAGAGGAATTGATTGAATACTTTCATGGTACTAGAAGAAATTTTACCATCCCCGTGCACCAAGAGGGCACTGATTTTCAGATTAGAGTTTGGAACCATTTATTAGGCATTGCCTATGGTAAAACAATTAGCTATATGGATCTTGCAAAAAAAATGGGAGATCCTAAAGTAATAAGAGCTGCTGCAAGCACCAATGGAAAGAATAAAATTGCAATCATAGTTCCCTGCCATAGAGTAATTGGAAGCGACCGCTCTCTCACGGGTTATTCAGGAGGGATGTGGCGTAAAAAATGGCTATTACAACAGGAGTTCAAAGTTGCTCATGGCGTACAAACGCTTTTTTAAGGATTTTTTATTATTCTTATCCTAATCCATCCCTTGTAAACTTAACATTTTCATAAAACTGAGCCCCTTTTTATTCTATATCAACAGGTTTTCGCAAATTTGTAAGGAATGAATTCTTAATAATGAAGCGACTATCGATTGTTTTTGTCTTTCTCTGTATTTCCGTGTTTTCTTTTAAGGCCTTTACACAGGATATTCCAAAAGGTTGGCATTTATTGGATCAGATAGATGATCATTATTATGGCATCAGCTTAAACAAAGCTTATCAATTTTTAAAAGAGCATAACAGACAATCAAAACAAGTGGTAGTAGCTGTTTTGGATTCGGGTGTAGACACCACACATGAGGATCTGAAAGATAATTTATGGAGAAATCCTAAAGAAATTCCGGGAAATGGGATCGATGATGATGGAAACGGTTATATAGATGATGTGTATGGTTGGAATTTTTTAGGGGGTAAAGATGGGAGAAATGTCAAGAAATGTTCCGATGAAAGATCTAGAATTTATCACCATTATAAAGCCGATTTCTTAAATAAAACGATTGATACTACCAGGCTTAGTTATGACGAAAAATCACATTATACTCTCTGGAAAAAGGCTGCTTCCGAATTAAATTTCAGTGCAGAAGAGCAAACCGAATTGATGTATGTAGATATTACGGCTAAAGCGATTAAAAAGCATGATAAAATATTAAGAAAAGAATTAGAACAGGAAGAATACACCGTGGAAACACTTGAAAAATTTGAGCCAAATTCAAAAATTGGCAGGGAGGCAAAATTAGGATACCTCACCTGTATGAAAATTTTAGGAATAGAATCAGAAGAAACTAATAAAAGCACCATTGAAGAATTAGACGAATATATTGATGGAAAGAAAGCTGCATTTGAATCAAAGGAACAGGTTCCTGTTGACTATCGTTCTCAAATCGTACAAGATAATTATGCAGACTTTTCCGATAATCATTATGGGAATAATGATGTGATGGGCCCCAATCCCATGCATGGAACCCATGTAACAGGTATTATCGGTGCAAAGAGAAATAATGGCATTGGCATGGATGGTGTTGCTGACAATGTATTGGTCATGATGGTTAGAGTGATTCCAGATGGTGATGAATACGATAAGGATGTAGCACTTGGAATTAGATATGCTGTTGATAATGGAGCAAAACTGATTAATATGAGTTTTGGAAAATCATTTTCTCCAGAAAAGCCCTGGGTAGATAGTGCTATTCGTTATGCTGCTTCAAAAGATGTATTGATACTGCATGCTTCAGGAAATGATGGCGCAGACAATGACATAAAGGATAATTTTCCAAGCCCTTATTCGCAAAAATATAATAACACAGTTGATAATTTTCTCAATATAGGTGCTAGTACCGATCCAAAAATTTCAAAAAGCCTTGCCGCAGATTTTAGTAATTATGGCAAAGAAACGGTAGACCTATTTGCACCGGGGGTAAAAATTTTCTCTACATTACCTGGAAAATCAAAATATGGCAATTTACAGGGAACGAGTATGTCAACTCCAATCGTAACCGGTCTTGCTGCACTCCTGCGCTCTTATTATCCTGAATTATCTGCTGCACAAATAAAAAAAATATTAGTGGAATCAGTGATGATTCCAGATTCAACGATTGAAAATATAAAACCCGGCCCCGAACATACTCCTGTAGCATTTGCTTCTTTAAGTAAAACCGGGGGGATTGTAAATGCCTATTATGCGGTATCCGCAGCCGATTTGATGAAGCCGCTTACCCCAAAAGATGCTGGAAAGCAAAACACAAAAACCGCTAAAATAAAAAAATAATGTCTCGACCTTTAGATACCGAATACGGGAGTTTTTATAAAGGATATGCAGATGCCGCAACCGGAGCTTCAATAGAAGCCGTATTAGATGTTCATCCTGCTTATATTAAAAAACACATTTTAGAAATACCTGAAGAAAAAAGTGATTACCGTTATGCTCCTAATAAATGGACGATCAAAGAATTGCTGCAACATATGATTGATACAGAGCGGGTATTTAGTTATCGGGCTCTGAGAATTTCAAGAAATGATCAAACCCCTTTGGCAGGATTTGATGAAAATTATTTTGCTGCAAATGCACCTGTATCTCATCGAAATTTGGATGACTTAGTAAAGGAGTTTTTATTGTTACGCGAAGCCACTGATTTAATGATTGGTAGTTTTCAGGAGCATCAATTAAAGTATGTTGGCAATGCAAGTAATACATCCATTTCTCTCAAAGCGCTATGCTTCATTATTTATGGGCATAATTTGCACCATTTAAAAATTCTCAAAGAAAGATATTTATAAAAAAAATCCCGTCCAGATTAAACTAGACGGGATTTTTTTTATACCAGAACAATTACTTTGTACCAAAAATGTGAATTGCTAATTGAACATCATTAGAAACCATACCAGGGCCATAATTAACACCTAATAAAGTTCTATCGATACTCAAGAAAGCCTGGGCAAAAAAGCCTTTTTCATCAGCACTGCGAACATTTGCAACAAACTTTACAGGAACTACTGCACCTTTAATATTTAAAGTGCCAGTTACATCAGCAGTTTGAGCACTTGTGTAATTAACAGTCTTAATTTCAAATGTTGCTTCTGCAAATTTAGCTACATCAAAAAAATCAGGGCTCTTTAAATGACCAGTTAAACGGTCACCACCTGCTGCATCTGTAACTTTTACGCCAGCTAAATCAATAACAAATTTTCCTCCTGTTAATTTTCCAGCATCTACTGAAACAGAACCACTTTTAATGGGGAAAAAACCAGTATGGAAATCTCCTTTTTTAGAACCGATCCAATCGATTTTACTTTTTTCTGCATTAACAGCATAATTAACTACATCACTTTTTGTATTCAATGTTACAAAAGATGATAAACCTAAAATCAAGGCAAAACTTGTGATTGCTAAAATTGTTTTTTTCATATATATTTTTAAATTAATAGAAAGCAAAAATAAATTAATTAATGTTATAACAATGATAAATTATCTACAATTTTAATAGACTAGTTTCAACTATCTTCGCAAAAATTTTTACTGTATGAATCTGCATGAGTATCAGTCAAAGGAATTGCTAAAAAAATACAATGTCCCAGTTCAGGAAGGTATCGCCGTAGATACTGTTATGGCTGCTGAAGAAGCTTACCGCCAAATAAAGACACAAACCAATAACAATTTTGCGGTTGTAAAAGCCCAAATTCATGCTGGTGGTCGCGGTAAAGGTAAAATTATAGGTAGTGAACAACGTGGAGTTGCAGTGGGTAAAAGCTTAGAAGATATTAGCAATATTGCTAAAAACATCTTAGGAGGCACGTTGGTAACCATCCAGACCGGACCAGCTGGAAAAAAAGTAAATAAAATTTTGATCGCTCAGGATGTGTATTATCCTGGTCCAAATGAAACAAAGGAATTCTATCTTTCAATACTACTTGATCGTGCAAAAGGTCAAAATGTAATCATGTATAGCACCGAAGGTGGCATGGACATTGAAGAAGTAGCACATAATACACCAGAAAAAATCCATAAAGAATGGGTGTTCCCAGGCGGTGCACTTCAAGGTTTTCAAGCTCGCAAAATTGCTTTCAACTTAGGTTTGAGCGGTGAAGCATTTAAAAGCTGCGTGAAATTTGTAACTAATTTGTATAATGCTTATGTAGGTATTGATGCAAGTATGTTGGAAATCAATCCTTTATTCAAGACAAGTGATGAAAAAATTATCGCAGTAGATTGTAAATTGAACTTAGACGATAATGCATTGATGCGCCATCCAGATATTGCTGCATTAAGAGATGTTACTGAAGAAGACCCTACTGAAGTGGAAGCAGGACAGTTTAACCTGAATTTTGTAAAACTAGACGGAAACGTAGGCTGTATGGTAAATGGTGCTGGTTTGGCTATGGCTACCATGGATATGATTAAATTAAGTGGTGGTGAACCTGCCAACTTCTTAGATGTAGGCGGTACAGCAAATGCACAAACAGTGGAAGCTGGATTTAGAATTATTATGAAAGACCCTAATGTAAAAGCTATCCTGATCAATATATTTGGCGGTATTGTACGTTGTGATCGTGTAGCTGCAGGTGTAATTGAAGCTTTTAATAAATTGGGAAATATTGAAATCCCGATTATTGTAAGATTACAAGGTACCAATGCAGTAGAAGCGAAGAAATTAATAGATGAAAGTGGACTTAAGGTTCAATCAGCTATTCAATTAAGCGAAGCTGCAGCATTAGTTAAACTGGCAGTAGCATAATAAAATAATAGTTTTAAAAAAAAAAGATCTCTTAAACGAGATCTTTTTTTTTGCGATGCTCTATATGCATGCTTTTCATTTTACATAATAAATTATAAATATTTATACTTTTTGATTACTATTATACTGTAATCCCACATACGAAATTGTTACTTCTAAGTAATTGGAACATTTTTAGCGCCATTCTGTAACATCATTAATATCAAAATCTTAATGGCTTGATGAAATCTTTACACTTAAATAAACAGTACAGTTCTGATGATGATCTATTTCAAAACAAAAGTGAATTACAACTAAAATTAGATCAACAAATTCCAATTTGTTTAGATGATTTATCAAATGAATCTGATTTCAGTATTCAGAATCATGAGCAATTGCTTCATAGTATTTTAAATTTTCTACCAGTTCCTCTAATTATTACTCGACAAAAAAATGGACAGATCGTAATGATTAGTCAAGGAGTGGAAAATATTTTACAAATCAAAAAAGCTGCTATAATTGGTAATAATATTGATGAAATTATAGCCGATAAAACAGAATTTAGTAAAATCCTATTACTTCTCGATGCAAAAGGAAAAATTCAAAACGAAGAAATATGTATTAGAAATGTGCACGGAGTAAACATTTCTTGTTTGGTTTCAATTGAAACATTTATTTCAAATGGCGAATGCTTCTATATAAACGCATTTACAAATATTTCTGAAAAAAAATTACTCGAAGACGCTATTCAAAATTCTGAAGATAATCTTAGAACAGTATTTGAAAATACTGAGGTAGGTTATATTTTGTTCGACCAGTTTCAATACATCGTTTCCTACAATAGACCTGCTTCCCTTTTTGCAATCAAAGAGTTTAACAAGGAAATTCATATTGGCACCAATTTTTCTACTTATTTTCCCGAAATAATGCGGGAGTATTTAACTAATATAATTGCTCCAGTTCTGAAAGGAAAAATAACTTCATTTGAAAGATTTATCATTCATAATGGTGAGCACCATTGGTATTATGTGAAGTTTTCACCGGTTTTTAATAAAGATTATTTAGTTGCGGGATTCATCATGTCGATGGAGAATATTACAGATAGAAAGAAAAATGAAATCGAATTAAACAAATCTTTGAATTTGGTAACCGAACAAAATAAAAGGCTCTTAAACTTTTCATATATTGTTTCACATAATCTTCGCTCTCATGCAAGTAATATGATTTCAATTCTGAATTTTTTAGAAAAAGAAAAATCAGAAAATGAAAAAGCTGGTTTATTAATCCATTTAAAAAAAGTCTCTCAACTTTTAAATGAAACACTTTATAATTTAAATGAAGTGGTTTCAATTCAAAAAAATTTGAACACCACATTAGAAAGATTGAATTTATTCGATTATATTAATCAGGCTATATCGGTTTTAAATAAAGAAATTAAATCAAAAAATGTACTAGTAAATAACCAAGTACCTAACGACATTACCATTAATTATAACCCAGCATATTTGGAGAGCATTCTTTTAAATTTCCTTTCTAATTCCATTAAATATGCTTCTCCAGAAAGATTGCCCATCATAAATTTCAATACAATTCAAAAAAACAATGCCATTGAGCTCTCTATTTCTGACAATGGCATAGGAATTGATATAAGTAAATATCATGATAGATTATTTGGAATGTATAAAACCTTTCATGGGAATAAAGATGCTCGAGGCATTGGTTTATTCATCACAAAAAATCAAATAGATGCAATGGGAGGCAAAGTAGAAGTTTTTAGCGAAGTAAATGTAGGAACAACATTTAAGATAACTTTTAGCTGAATTGGTTTAGAATAATTAATATTACATACATAAAGTTTAACAAAAAGGAATACATGAAAGAAAACGAAAAAATATGCATTATTGACGATGATGAGATTTATATCTTTTTGATAAAAAAATCATTATCCGCTATGGGAATCAATAATGAAGTGATTTCATATTTAAATGGCTCAGATGCACTCGAAGAACTTTTGCAGTTTAAAAACAATAATCAAGAATTGCCCGGAATTATTTTATTGGATATAAACATGCCAATCATGGATGGATGGGAATTCTTAACTGAATTCAGAAAATTGAATAGCACTAATACCAAAAAAATACCAATCTATATAGTGAGCTCTTCCATAGCCAATGAAGACTTCGAAAAATCTAAAACCTTCCCAGAAATTTTAGACTATTTAAGCAAACCTGTAGAATTGGAAACTTTGGAAAAGATCTTAAACTTTTGATCAACGAACAGCTAACTCTATTAGCTTATCTGGATTAAAGACCTGTATTTGTTGATGATCTATTCCAAAAACAATGGCAAGTTTTAGAAGTGTTTTTAATTCTATTCCTGTAATGCCATTTTCAATATTACTCAGATTTGAAATACTCATCCCTAATTCATTTGCAACAAATTTTAGAGGCAGTCCTTTCATTCCACGAATAGATTTAATGTTTTTTCCAAGTTGTAATCTTTCTGACTTTCTTTGATGGTAAAGCATATATGTTAGTTTTGGACTACAATAATACTCTGCTGTTTCAAAAAAGCTAAATTTTAAACACCTATTTTAAACCGCTAAAACACTCCGTGAATTGATTTAGCTGGCATCTATTTTTTTGACTAATGTAATGGGACTAAAAATATAAAGTAATCCTGTTTTTACTTCAACACATTCAATTCTTTTTCTCCGAACATTTCCTCTTCGAAATATCTTTCCTTTATCTGTCTGAAATAAATCACCATCACTTAATTCAGCCACAGTAGAATGGCCCTCTTTTTTTATTGCATCATAGGCGCGCAAAACCAATAACAAAGCAGTCTCTCCATTTGCAGTAGCTGCAGGATTTGCAATAGATTTCTGTAAAGCTTTTTCAACATCTGCCGGAAATATTTTTAATTGTACAAATACAATCAAAAGTTGACTATAACAATATTTCCATTCTTTACCATGAGCATCTACTTTATTACGATACTGTTCGTAAGTAAGCAAATGTGCTAGCTCATGTAATAAAGTAATTAAAAATTCATACTTATTTAAATTGCCATTGATACTTATCCGATGATTCCCGCCCCACCCTGCATGGCGATAATCTCCTAAAACCGATTTTCGTTGTTTAGTAACAGTTAAGTGAACTTTGTATTGGTGGAGATAAGAAACGACAGGTTCAAAGCTTCCAACGGGCAAATAGGCTGCCAATGCCTGCATCGGATGCTCAGTTACTGCCATCTTTTTTTATGGGTTTACCTTTTAATGCAATACGAACATCAAGCCAGGTATATAGAATATAAAGGCCCATACTAAGAAAAAGTCCATTTACATTTCTATGTTCCCCTGTATTATATAGATAAATGAATGCGGCAGTGCCTAATACGAAAAGTTTTAAAACTGTTGATCCCATTACACCTCTAACCATTGCATGAGGATTACTTTGCGACATCACTTTTAAGTGTTGTACAGCATTATAGATACTTATTAAAAAAAGTAAACAATTTGCTCCTGCAAATAACCATGGGTCAATATTCCATGTTTTAAATACCGACCCCATAAGAAGGGCCAACAAATTAACAACCACAAAAACTAATACCAACGGTAAAAAAATCTTCCTTCTCTCCAACATCATTTTTTATTTGAAGTGTCCCTAATAAGTTTAAATAAGGTTGCCAATAATACCAATACAGGTAATATCCAAGCCAAAAAAGAGCCCTGCCAACCTATTTTTTTATCTATCCAAATACCAATATACAATGCTACACCCAAACTAATTAATAATTGAGTAGCAAGTCCTGCATATTGCCAAAGCAACCGGTTGCTGTCGTTTTTATCCACTTTTATTCGTTTGAAATAGCCGTTTTCGGTGTTTCCAAAAGTACGGTATCCCTAAGTGTTGGGGTTGTACCATTTAATACTTTTTTTAAACTTTCAAGATACTGATCCTTATACCGAAGACTTTGCTCTAATGAATCGGTTCTGATTTTAAGCACTTGAAGCGCAGTTCTACTTTCTCTGGTTCCATACCCAGGTATATAAAACTTAATCGGGGTAAAAGCAATTAAAGCAATGGTTAACCCCACTAATAAAACAAAGCTTACACTGAGTCCAATGTATACACTTAACCTAGTAAGTTTAAAGGTAACCACCTCTTCATAGGTGTCATCATTCATAATTACCAAGCGGTAACTATTCCTTAAACGCCTTAGCGTATCGCTATATTCCAGTTTGGCCATATTGTTAAATCAGGATAAAGGTAGGATTGTATCAGCTTTTAGCCATCTAGAAATGAGAAATAACTGTATTTTTAAGTAAGTTTTTAAAAATCATTGTTCAGACAGCATGGCAAAGTATCGGTATTTAATATTTTTGGTCGTTTTTTCAGCATCCCTTCTACCCTTTTTTAAAGGCAATGCGCAGCCATACAGTTCTATTGAATTAGTAAAACCAAAACCATATCAAGATCGTCCTCTGGTTGCAGAAATGACAAGTTCTGGAAAAATCAAACCTGTAAAAAAATTTTATCAAAATGCGGTTACCCATTACAACTACTATTTTAATGCTTACAATAAAATAAATGATATACTAGAAAAAGCGAAAGGTAGTTTTCACGATGATTTTACTGAATTACTCCCATTTTATAATTATACAATGGAAGGAGTTTCTAAAAATAATGTGCAATTAGATTCTGTTATTTATAAATGTACTGCAGGCATTTTACTGCACGATCTCAGAACAGATTGGGTAGACGATCTTTATCTTTTAATGGGACAGGCATATTTATATAAACAATATTATGATTCTGCTGCAACAGTTTTCCAATACATTAATTATTCCTTTGCTCCCAAAGATGATGGCTATGATATACCCATAGGTAGTAATGCCAGTAATCAAAAAGGATCATTTTCTATTTCAACCGTTGAATCAAAAAGCCTTTGGAAAAAACTAACCACAAATCCTCCTGGTAGAAATGAAAGTTTTCTTTGGAGGGTTAGAACTTATCTTGAACAAAATAAATTGGCAGAGGCAGGTGCTTTAATAGAAATTTTACGAATAGATCCAAACTTTCCTGTTCGTTTATATCCCCATTTACATGAATTGATCGCCTATAAATATTATAAAGAAAACACCCCAGATAGTGCTGCTGTGCATCTTACAAAAGCGCTTGACAGAGCCATTAATAAAGGAGAACGAGCACGCTGGGAGTATTTAATTGGACAACTCTACACAACTGTTGGTAAGGATAGCATTGCAGTAACTCATTTTAAACAAGCAATAAAATTAACAGTTGACCCTATTCTTGAAGTATATGCGCATTTAGCAATTAGCTCATTGGAATCGGTACATAAAAAAGATGCCGTTCAACAAAACTTAGAAGAGTTAAAAAAAATGGGCAAAAGGCCTTTATATGAAGAATATAAAGACATCATATTTTATGCTGCAGCTAAATTAGAATTAAAACAATACCATCCCGACCAAGCGCAAGATTATTTATTAAAAAGTATCAAGTTTAACCAAAATAACCTTTACCAGAGACAAGAAAGTTTTTTACTTTTAGCCGATTTAAATTATACCCGAAAACATTATCAGGATGCTTTTCGGTTTTATGATAGTTTAGATATTAGTCAGCTTAAAGATGCAGACCAATTAAGGGTCAATACCAGAAAACCAGCTCTTAAAATAATTAATGACAACCTTACCGTTATTTACACAGAGGATAGTTTGCAAAAAATAGCTTTATTATCACTGCCAGAAAGAACTGCTTTTTTAAATAATAAATTAAAGCAGTTGCGGAAAGAAGCAGGATTAAAAGAATTAGAAAATTCTGAAACCACATTTGGTAATGTAAATACTCAAAATTTTCTTTCACAAAACAATTCTCAATTTGGCGGAGGCGGTACAGATTTTTATTTTCAGAACTTTTCTTTAAAAACAAGAGGGTTCGCTGAATTTAAAGCAAAATGGGGGAATCGACCCAATGTAGATAATTGGAGAAGGCAATCTTCTGTAGAACGATCATTCTCAAAGTCGAGCCCTAATTCCAAAACAATTACACAAAATGCAGGTGAAGCTGTTGTACCCAAAACAAAGGAACTTAGTATTGAAGCTCTGACAGATGACCTTCCTCTTACAAATGAAAAAATGACAGCTTCTTATTTTAAAGTGCTTACTGCATTAGTGGGGAATGGCAATACCTTTCAAAACGACCTGTACGATTACCCAAGTGCTATTGAAGATTATCGGACTGTTGTAACAAGATTTACCAATATTAACGAAACAGAAAAAGCATATTTTAATCTTGCAATTTGCTACGACCGAAATAACCAACCGATCCAAGCTGATTCTATCAGGAATCTTTTGAAGTTGAATTTTCCAAATGGAAATTATAGTAAACTCACACAACAAAAAGTAAAAGAAGTTAAGAGCGATCCTGCAACTGATACTTATAAACAGATCTATGATTTGTTTTTAGCTGGCGACTTTACAAAAGCAATAGAAACAAAGCAAAAGGCAGATAAAATATATGGCACAACATATTGGACACCTCAGCAATTGTATATTGAAGCAATCTACTATATAAAAAACCGAGAAGATAGTATCGCAAATAAACGACTCGAAGTGATATTAGCTCGTTTCCCAAAATCACCTATGTCTGATAAAGCAGCAATCATGGTGGATGTATTACATAGACGAAAGGAAATTGAAACCTATCTTACAAATCTTAAAATTGAAAAACCAGAAGAAGAAGCGATTCGCCAAATCGATATAGACACAATTGCAACAGTTAAAACAGCGGTACCTTTTCAATCTGGTTCTACCGTAAAACAAACTCCAAAAGAATTAAAATTACCTGGGATTGCTGCACCAACAGTTAAACCAATAACAATTGCCAAAGATGGTTTTTCTTTTAATCCTGCAGATTCACAATATGTAGCGGTGATACTTACAAAAGTTGATGGCATCTATGCCAGCGAGGGTAAGAACGCTTTTAACAGATATAACAGAGATAACTATAATAACCTCAAATTGGGTATTAATGCATCAGCTGTTACCAATCAACAACAATTAATATTAATAGGGCCATTTGTTAATGCCGGGGATGCCGTTGGATATTTAAATAAAACAAAACCATTAGCAGCATCCAGAATTATTCCTTGGTTAGCTGCAGATAAATATAGTTTCACCATAATCAGTAGTTCAAACCTGAGCCTATTATTGGCGAATAAAGACATTGCCGCTTATAAAACCTTTATGCATGGTATTTTTCCTGATATTTTTTAAAAATCCTAACTAAAGATTCAATAACAGTTATTTAGATTTACAATAAGTTTACAAAGATTTATACTATTCAATATGTCTAGACCGGTACAATTATTTTGGCGTATATTTTTTGGCGGGATGGGATTTGTTATCCTTTTCTTGTTGATGATTAATTGGGGCTGGATTGGTGATATGCCAGACATTGAAGATATTGAGAACCCAACTGCATTACAAGCCAGCCAAGTGTATGCACAGGATGGCTACTTGATGGGTAAATATTATGTAGAGGATCGAATTAATGTATTTTATAAGGATATCAGTAAACACGCCATCAATGCACTTGTGGCTACTGAGGATAAAAGATTCTATGATCATAGTGGAATTGATGCACAGGGACTAGCCAGAGCATTCATCTATTTGGGTAGTCAAGGGGGAGCAAGTACCATTACGATGCAAACAGCAAAAAATTTATTCACTGAGAATTGGAGTACTAAAAATTTTCTGCTTAGAAGTATTCAAAAATTAAAAGAAGGAATCATTGCTATTAAATTAGAAAGAAATTTTACGAAAGAAGAAATAATCACTTTATATCTGAATACAGTTGCTTTTGGCGATAACGTATTTGGTATTCGTAATGGTGCTAAAACCTTTTTTCAAAAAGAACCTGATCGTTTAAATATTGAAGAATCTGCTGTATTAATTGGAATGATCAATGGGCCTGGATTATATAATCCTAGACGAAATCCTCGTCAGGCTTTAGAAAGAAGAAATTTAGTGTTGAACAGAATGGTTCAACAGAATTTTTTAGGTGTTTCTGAGGCAGAAACTTTAAAACGAAAGCCAATTGAATTAAATTATAAGAAACTGGATGAAAGTGCTGGCCTTGGGCCCTATTTTAGAATGGTATTGGGTGAAGACATGAAGAAGTGGTGTAAACTTCACAAGAAAAGTAATGGCGATAACTACGACTTATACAGAGACGGACTTCGTATTTATACAACCATCAATCCCAGGATGCAAATGTATGCAGAAGAAGCTGTAGCAAAGCATATGAACTATATGCAGAAGATTCTGAATACACAGGATAATATAAAAAGTGGATCAGTTTGGAAAGACCATGAAAACACTTTAGAATCAGCAATGAAGCAAAGTGATCGCTGGCATTTTATGAAAAAAGAAGGCATTAATGAAGAGGACATAAAAACCAGCTTTAAACAAAAGATTCCAATGCATGTATTTGCATGGAATAATACAAGGGGTAAAGACACATTCATGACACCCTATGATTCCATAAAATATACACGCCAAATGATGCAGGCTGGTTTTATGGCGATGGACCCTAATACTGGTGAAGTAAAAGCATGGGTAGGAGGAATCGATTTTAAGACATTCAAATACGACCACGCGAATATTAATACGAAACGTCAGGTAGGTTCTACTATGAAACCACTTCTGTATAGTTTAGCTATTGAAGAAGCAGGTTTTACCCCTAATACAACAGTAGAGGATCAACAGCAAAGTTTTGGCTCTTATGGATTAGTTCCTGCTACCAGTAAATCTTGTACAGGTGCTACAATCACTATGGCTGAAGCACTGGCGAAATCCAGAAACTGTGCATCAGCATATATCATGAAGCAACTCGATGCGGTTGGCAATAACGGAGCAAAAAGGTTTGTGGATTATTTGAAGCGATGCGATCTGCAAACAAAAATCGAACCCTACCCTTCCATTGCGTTAGGGTCTTGCGAAATTTCATTATTTGAAATGATGCAAGCCTATAGTATGTTCCCTGGAAGAGGCATGAATGCAAAACCAATGTATATTACCAGGATCGAGGATAGAAATGGAAATGTATTAGAAAGCTTTAGCCCCAAACGTAAAGAAGTAATTAGTGAAGTAACTGCCTATTCTGTGGTTAAAATGATGCAGGGTGTTGTTCAATTTGGTACTGCAAGAGGAATTTGGGCATATGATCTACCCGGAAATTTAGAAATGGCCGGTAAAACAGGAACAACTAACGAAAATAGTGATGCCTGGTTTATGGGCTATACCCCACAAATTCTTGCAGGAACATGGGTTGGTGCAGACGATCGATTTATTCGTTTTAATGGTGAGAATTTAAACGGACAGGGAGCAAGAGCTGCCATGCCTATCTGGGCTTATTTCTATGCCAAAGCAGCAGCAGATCCTAATTGTGGTTTAGATCCCAGTCAAACATTTGTGAAGCCAGAAAATATGAGTGAAATAAACTTTGATTATTTCAATGGAACCACTGCACCCATGATCGGTGAAGGAGAAGACCAGGGTAATGGAACCAGTACAGATTATGAAGTCCCCAAAGAAATTAAAGCAGAAGAAATCAGACCGGAATCAGATATCAATTTAGATGCAACCAAAAACTCAAAACTAAAAGAGTCAGATCTTAAACCACAAACCACTCCAAAAACAACAGATGGCAAAACACCGCCTCCGGTAAATAAACCCGTTGAAAAAGGAAAGGCAATTATGCCCGCTCCGGTTAAAAAACCCGGAAATGGTCGGTAATATTTAGTCGATCAAAACAGCTTTTACAAAATCGCTAACTAAAAAACTAATTAGTTTACCGGTACTTGGACTGGTTCTTCCATCTGTTAAATGAGTAGCTCCTTCACAGATGTGCAGATAAGCTACTTTCGATTGTGCAGTTGCAAAATGGATATATTGACGAGCCTGATTAGAGCTAATGCCAACTGGAGAAGTAGCACTACTTAAAACATCTTCAACAATATCAAGGTCTAATTCTATTCCACATCTTGTGTCATCAGTAAAAGAAGTTGCATGGCCAATCGCCTGAAGGAAGGTTCTTTTTTCATGAATAAAAATATCTTCGTAGGTAATACAATCCACAAATGGGTTGTTTACGATATCCATCCAAACATTTTGAGGCAAGTAATTTTCTTGAATGCCAATCACACAATATTTTTCTAAATAACCATCCTCTTCTGCATAGGTGAAACCATTACCGCTATGCCTACCTTCCATTGGTCTCAGATCTGCGTGTGCATCAAGATTGATGGCGTTAATTTGAGCAATTGGTAATAACCCTGCTTTATAATATCCCTTTGCGGCACCTTTGATACAGGGATAAGAATTGTTATGCCCACCTCCAATTACAATAGGAATTTTTTTGTTCTGAGTAATTAAATGAATCATTTGTTCCACCTCTGCATCAATGGTGTTTACGGCATGTCGAAACGCTTCTGATCTTTCATCAAAACTTAATGCATTATTTTCAATCAAATGTTCCATGTCAGAAAAATCGAAATGCCCCAACAACAAAAGTTCTCCCCCTTCTAAAAAATCATTACTCTGTATATTTAAAAAAGACTGTAAGAATGGAATCCAGGCAGAGTCTGCCCCTCCTATTCCAAGGTTTGCCTTAATACCAATATCTTCAGGAATCCCGATAAGTACAAATCCTGCTTTTGAATCTTGTAATGATAGTTCTAAATTGTTAGTGTTAGCAAGAACTTGAATTCGCTCACCTAACTTAGTTTCATATCTACGAATCTTAGTAATGGAAAGAATATCTTCTTTGTTATAGTACTTGAAATGTTTCATAAATTAGATTTGAAATTTCCTGCTCATGGTAATTTAACCAATTAGCTCGATAGAGAAAAATATCAATTATTGAAATACCCCATTAATCATTACTTTATCAATCAAATTAGAACCAAATGCATAAGGAATAAATGCTACTGAGGAAATGGGTTTAGTAAATATCAGATTGGCCAACTTTCCCTTCATGATAGAACCAATTTTCTCCTCTAAACCCATTGCATATGCAGCATTAATTGTTGCAGCATTGATGGCTTCTTCTGGCAACATTTTAAGTTGGATACAACTCATTGAAACCACAGTGTTCATATTGCCACTGGGACTTGAACCGGGATTATAGTCAGACGCTATAGCAATGGCACAGCCAGCATTGATTAATGCTCTTGCAGGCTGATATGCCATTCTTAAAAAATAAGCAGCTGTTGGTAATAATGTACCAATGGTATTGGACTTTGCCAATGATTGAATAGCATGTTCATCCATACTTTCTAAATGATCAACTGAAAGTGCTCCCAATTCAACTCCCGCTTCTACCCCACCGGATACACTTAATTGATTGGCATGAATCTTTGGCAATAGCCCAATTGCTTTTCCTGCCTGGCAGATTTCTTTAGTTTCTGCAACACTAAAAAATCCCTCTTCACAAAACACATCTATATAATCGGCTAATTTTTCTTTTGCAATGATGGGTAACATTTCATTTTTAATAAGATCAATATAAGCCTGGTGATTTTGTTTATAGTTAAGTGGATAGGTATGTGCACCTAAAAAACTTGCTTTTATTGGAATGGGTGACTCTTTTTTTAATCTCTTAATTACCCTTAACATCTTCATCTCTCCTTCTACTGTAAGCCCATAACCCGATTTTATTTCAATGGCTCCAGTACCTAATTGAATTAATTCATGTAGTCGTTCCCAAGCTGAATCAAATAGTTCTGCTTCAGAGACCATGTTTAATTTGTTGGCCGAATTTAAAATTCCGCCTCCTTTCTCAGCGATTTCAGCATAGGATAATCCATTTATTTTATCTACGAATTCAGATTCTCTACTAGCCGCGAAAACAAGGTGCGTATGACTATCACACCAACTAGGCAATACCGTAGCCCCTTTTGCATCGTAAACGGGCATTTCATTTTCTGGATAACGAATCGAAAGCTGATGCATCAGCCCGTAATCTGAAATTAATCCATCTTCAATAAATAAATATGCATTTTCCAACATAGGCAAATCTGCCAAAGCCGCTCCCCTTAACAAAACATTTTCTGTGCGAACATTAATGAGCTGATAAATGTTAGTAATTAGCAATTTCATGATAGCAAATTAATCAGAAAGAATGGAATTGCCATTATTTTGAAGCCCTCCATCATTATCAACGCTAAAGCATGTATTTTCAAATATGATTACCGCGCTAACAATTGTTCGATACCCCAAATGGCTAGCATGGGCAGGAATTTTGTCTATGGCTGTTTTACGATTACCACTTTGGTGGAATCCTAAAATTAGTTTTTGGAAATTAATGGGTTCTGGCAAAAATGGAAGTTTCGACAAAACACCGGATTTAAGACAATGGGCACTCATTTCTGTATTTAAAACCGATGATGCAACTAATTTGCAGATCCAGTTAAATGATATTGACCATCAAAAAATACTGAAGCAACAATATGGATCCTTCATAAAAAAATGGTGGCAGTTTTTCAATTGTGAAATTTGGACTATTGTGCTAAATCCCATTGAGGGCCATGGATTATGGGATGGAAAGGAAGTTTTCGGTCAACTTTCAAAGAATACAGAGTATGAGGGTAAAATTGCCGTATTAACGAGAGCTACCATTCGGCTTAATAAAATGAAAAGCTTTTGGTTGAATGTTGCACCTGTTGCAAATAAAATGAACGATTTAGAAGGTTTTATTGGATCTTATGGGATTGGCGAAATACCCTGGAAAAAGCAGGCTACTTTTAGTTTATGGGAGTCGAAAATGGCAATGCGTAATTTTGCCTATAAAATGAAAGAACATGCAACTGTAATTCAAAAAACAAAAAAAGAGGATTGGTATAGTGAAGAAATGTTTGTGCGTTTTATCCCAATAGCCAGTTATGGCACTTTAAAGGGCATTGACCCATTAAAAAGAAAACCCTATCTTGCAAATAATTAATGAACCACTGTACTACAATATCATTTCTTACTGCCCATTTTGCATGGATGTACAGGGGTTTGAACTCAATGCCAGATCACTAGCTAGGCAATTAGATTTTATATATTAAATAACCTAATTTTTATTACTCAATACATATTGTATGGATCAGCAATTGTCTGTTACCTCAGAAGTTGGCACGTTAAAACGTTTATTAGTTCATAGCCCGGATAGTGGTTTAGGAAAAGTAGTTCCTTCAAAAGCACAAGATTGGCTTTTTGAAGATATTGTTCACTTAGACACCATCAGGAGAAATGAATACGACTACTATACAAAAATTCTACTTTACTTTTTAGACCCTGAAAAAATAAAAGGGAAACTTGCTCAGGTAGATGCGATAGAAGCTAATCGTAATTTTTACAAACCAGATCATAAAGACTTCTATGCTTCCGATAAAGTGATTGAATTACAATGGCTATTAGGACAAGTACTTGAAAACAACGATATCAAAATAAAATTAGTCGCATCGGTTTGTGCTATTGAAGCCTGTACTTATGAAACACAGAAAAAGTTATTAAAATATAGCACCACTGAATTAGCAAAAACATTTGTATCAGGAACTTCATTTGATAAACAATTGTTGTTTGCACCTATACCTAATTTCATATTTACAAGAGATATTGGAATTACGATCAATGATCATGTATTACTAAATAGACCTGCAAAAAAAGCTAGAACAAGAGAAGCGCTTTTGGCAAAATATATTTTCTTTAATCATCCCTTATTTGAAAACTACAAAGAGAATATTATTGAGTTATCCGATTCTCATCATAGTTTTTTAATGCCAAAAGAAGACGATGACAGAAAGATTACCTTAGAAGGTGGCGATATTATGGTGGTTAGCAGTAATCATTTATTAGTTGGAGTAAGCGAAAGAACTTCCTCAGAGGCAGCTGTTCAGATTACAAATATTTTATTTGAAAAAAATATAGTTGAAAAAGTAACAATTGTAAAGATTCCTAAGAAAAGAGATTATATGCATATCGATACAATTTTTACGCAAGTGAAAAGAGATGTATGGGTAATGCTTGGAAACTTTTCGCGAAAGGCTGTAAAACATGAGGATGAAAATGCAATTGAAAGGATTCTCGAGATTAAGAAGGAAGAAAAAATCAAGATTCTTCAATTTCATAAAAAATCACCAGAGAACCCTGTATATTTCGATAGTCTGGAAGACCTTCTTGTAGATATTAGTAAGAACGATTTGCATTGTGATGGAGAAGTTCGTTTTATATTTTCCGGGAATAATGAGTTTCCTTATAATGCAAGGGAGCAATGGACAGATTCTTGTAATTTATTAGCATTGAAAGAAGGTGTAGTTTTAGGATATGACCGAAATGATAAAACCACCGAAGCATTTAAACAAGCTGGCTTCAGTGTTATTCATGCAAAGGACTTGATACTAGAACTGGAGGCAGGAACTATTTCTGTAGATGAAATGAAAGACTGTTTAATATTAATGCCATCAGCAGAACTTTCAAGAGCCAGAGGAGGATTTCATTGCATGAGTATGCCTATTTTAAGAAACGCTTTAAAATAACTTTATGCAAACGACTTCACATATCTTGATGATTCGTCCAAGCCATTTTGATTTTAATCAGGAAACAGCAGTAAATAACAGTTTTCAAATCAATTCAGGCGATCAGTTTGTGCCTGAAAAAGCATTAAAAGAGTTTGATCAATTGGTGGATGTTTTAAGATCACATGAAATAGATGTTACTGTTGTTCAAGACAGTCCTGAGCCTTATACCCCAGATTCTATATTCCCGAATAATTGGATTTCTTTTCATTCGGATGGCACTATTTGCCTCT